>ERZ773359.6177-NODE-6177-length-10791-cov-5.327403_pt1 | contig 10791 bp, 15 predicted proteins | sample MGYA00374955_ERZ773359 | MGnify/ENA primary metagenome ERZ773359 (study PRJEB29098, sample SAMN04486028) | biogas fermenter metagenome | study: EMG produced TPA metagenomics assembly of the Biogas fermentation microbial communities from Germany - Plant 4 DNA1...
ATTTTTTGAAGGTCGATTCCTCCAAAAAACCCCTACAGTAACTTTACACTAACATTTCATTTTTTTCGCATGTATGTTTTTCCTCCTAACTGTACAAAGATACAGACAGGAGATCGGTTAAAGGAGGAATTGTATTAGATGAAAGAAAACGATTTTGTCCAGATCTTCCATGACTTGGATTGTGTGGAGCAGGAATTACGCACTGTGGGAGATAATCAGGAAAAAAGACAAAAATGCTATGAAAGACTTTTGGAGCTGCGCCGGCGTATGGATCGCTACGTGGAATACTGGTTACAATTTGAAGAACGCATTAATGAAATGCAGGATAAATACGATTTTTCTCTGCCCGATGAACTGCCGGAATCTTTTTTGCAAGCTTTCGACACTGTTTTTACCGAACCGGAAGTTCATCAGCTGCAGACGGAAGCTGCGAAAAGGGAAATTAAACCGGTATTTTTAAAGGAAGATAATGAAACTTGTATTCGTTCCTTCCGGCGGGGATTAGGTTTTATGGAGCTGGCAATGCTGGATGAGGCTATCCGGGAATTTCAACAGGTGATCCGGCAGGAACCTGATTTACTGTTGGCCCATTTATGCCTGGGGGTAGCTTATGCAGAACGCGGCTTGGCGGATGAGGCTATGCGTGAGCTGCGTTTAGTGCAAGCTTTAACTGATGATCCGCAGACAGTGGCCATTGTTCATAATACCCTGGGTAACATTTATGCGGATCAAGAAGAATACGAGTTGGCCTTCAAAGAGTTTTCCCAGGTTTTGGCGCTGGATCCCGAATTTGCAGTTGCTCTCTTTAATTTAGGTGCAGTTTGTTATAATCTTAAATTATATGAACAAAGTGTGGAAGCTTTTGAGCAAGTGAAAGAAAAATTCCCCCGCGACTGGGAGATTTATTTTTACCTGGGCAAAAGTTATCGTAAACTAAAGAATAACCAGGATGCTTTGGTGAATTTTTTAAAGGCAGCCTACTTGGCTCCCCAAGAACCTTTTGTGGCCTTTGAGCTGGGACTGTTATATGAAGATTTAGGTGAAACAAGGCGTGCTTTAGAGTGTTATTATCGTGCCCGCAAACTTTACCAGGAGCAGGAGGAAAAGGAACAACTCTAGGAGAGAAAACTAAAGGCGGCAGGAAAAAGCATCCTGACGAAGAAATTATGTTTCGTAAATGGATTAAGGAGGAAATACTGCGTGAGTACAATTCGGGACCTGTCCTTGGCACCGGCGGGCAAACTGAAAATTAATTGGGTCCGTGAGCATATGCCGGTTTTAAATGCTTTGGCAGAGGAATTCAGGACAACTAAACCTTTTGCCGGTTTAAGGATTGCTATTTGCTTACACTTAGAAGCAAAAACGGCTTATATGGCTAAAGTGCTACAGGAAAGCGGGGCAGAAGTAACCATTACAGGCAGCAATCCGCTTTCCACTCAGGATGATGTGGCTGCAGCTCTGGTAGAAGACGGAATTACCGTCCATGCCTGGTATGGCGCCACGAATGAGGAATATGAGGATCATCTCCATAAGACATTACAGTCTGAACCGCATTTAATAATTGATGATGGTGGTGATCTGGTGACACTTTTACATACGGATTACCCTCACCTCATCAGCCAGGTACGTGGCGGTGCGGAAGAAACTACTACAGGTTTAATCCGCTTGCGTGCCATGGCTGCCGAGGGTGTTTTAAAAATTCCCATGATGGCAGTGAATGATGCTTACTGCAAGTATTTATTTGATAACCGTTACGGAACCGGCCAGTCTGTCTGGGACGGGATTATGCGCGCTACAAATTTGGTTGTTGCCGGTAAAACAGTAGTTGTGGCGGGATACGGTTGGTGCGGTAAAGGAGTGGCCCTGCGCGCACGCGGCCTGGGAGCAAGAGTGATTGTTTGTGAAGTTGATCCAATTAGAGCAGTTGAAGCGGTGATGGATGGCAATGCCGTGATGCCGCTTTTGGATGCCGCCGCGCTTGGCGACATTTTTGTGACTGTCACAGGCTGCCAGGGAGTTTTGGGGCGTGAACACTTTCTGCGAATGAAAGACGGAGCCATTCTTTGTAATGCAGGGCATTTTGATGTGGAAATTGATAAAAGGGCATTATTCGCCCTGGCAGAGACCAGGCGACCGGCAAGGGAAAATGTAGAGGCTTTTGAATTTAACGGCAAAAAGATTTACTTGCTGGCGGAAGGACGACTGGTTAATTTGGCTGCGGCCGACGGTCATCCGGCGGAAATTATGGATTTAAGTTTTGCTTTGCAGGTAGAAGCACTATATTATTTACATGAAAACTATGGTAAGCTTAAAAACAATGTCATTAGTCTCCCGCGTACAATCGATGAAAAAGTTGCACGCCGGAAGCTAAAAGCTTTAGGCATCGCCATTGATCAATTAACTTCCAGCCAGGAACTTTATTTGCGCAGCTGGAAGCCGGAGGGGGAAAGCAATGAAGATTGAGTTGGCAATTATCGGCGGCACAGGTGTTTATGATCCTGAAATGCTATCGGATTTGGAACAGCTTGAAGTTACCACCAGGTACGGCACGGCACTGCTGACAAAAGGAACATTTAAAGACAGTAATGTGGTTTTTATGGCCCGTCACGGTGCCGGCCACTCGGTGCCGCCCCACAAAATAAATTACCGTGCCAATATAGCGGCTTTAGTTAAACTGGGTGTGCCCAGGGTTATTGCCACGGCGGCCGTAGGGACTCTTAATGAAAAGATGCCACCCGGCGCCATGGTGCTTTTAGAGCAATTTTTGGATTTTACTAAAGCCCGTCAGGCTACTTTTTTTGACGGTGGGGAATCAGGGGTTGTACATACAGATTTTACCCGACCCTACTGCAGTCAGTTAAATAATTTACTGATGCAGGCGGCGGCAAAGGCCGGCCTGGAATTACAAGAAGGCGGCGTTTACGTCTGTACGGAAGGCCCGCGTTTTGAAACGAGTGCAGAAATAAAAATGTACAAACAGTTAGGCGGTGATTTAGTGGGCATGACCAACGTGCCGGAAGTTGTGCTGGCCCGGGAAGCAGGTTTATGTTACAGCACTGTCGCTTTGGCCACTAATTATGCCGCCGGGATTTCAGAATTTGAATTATCACATCAGGAAGTTGTGGATGTGATGGCAAGTAATGTGGATAAAGTCAGGCGTTTGCTGATGTCAGCCATTGAGTTGTTGGCTGCAGAAAGAACATGTAACTGCAAAGAATTAGGCAATGACATTCTACTCTAGGAGGCAAGTAATGTCGGCAATACGTGTACGGGAAGGGAAAATTGAGCTTTTAGACCAGCGTAAACTGCCCACGGAAATGACTTATGTGGATTGCCCGGACTGGCAGGCGGTGGCTGCTGCCATTAAAAACATGGTGGTGCGCGGTGCACCGGCCATTGGTGCGGCGGCGGCCTACGGCATGGCGCTGGCTGCCGGATCACTGCAGGGAAAAGAACGGGAAAGCTTACTTGCCGGTTTGGAAGAAGCAGCCCGGGGATTGAAAGCAACACGGCCTACTGCTGTCAATTTGGCATGGGCGGTGGAAAGAATGATGAATTTTGCCCGCAGCCAAAAAACGGAAAACCCGAGCCGGCTGGCTGAACTTTTATGGGCGGAAGCGGAAAAAATCGCTGCTGAAGATGTGGTAACCAACAAAAAAATCGGTCAACACGGGGCCAAGTTGATCCCGCAAAAAGCGCGTATTCTGACCCACTGCAATGCCGGGGCACTGGCAACCGTGGACTATGGTACAGCTTTAGGTGTAATCCGCAGCGCTGTAGAGCAAGGAAAAGAAGTTACTGTTTTTGTAGATGAAACGCGCCCCTATTTACAGGGATCCAGGCTGACAGCCTGGGAATTGCAGCAGGAAGGGATTCCGGCAACTTTAATTGCGGATAATATGGCCGGTTTTTTGATGCAAAAGGGAGAAATTGATTTGGTCATAGTGGGTGCGGACCGCATTGCCGCCAACGGGGATGTGGCAAATAAAATCGGGACTTACTCCCTGGCGGTGCTGGCGCAGGCACATAAAATTCCATTCTATGTGGCGGCTCCTTTATCTACATTTGATTTGAAGATCGACTCTGGCAGTCTTATTCCCATTGAAGAGCGCAGTGCACGGGAACTGACGCACTTTGCCGGTGTGCAAATTGCCCCCAGCGGTATTAAGTGTTATAATCCTGCCTTTGATGTGACGCCTGCTGCATTAATTACCGCCATCATTACGGAAACAGGAATTATCAAAAAGCCTACGGCAGAAACTATAAATAAGTTTTTCGCGGAGCAGGAAAATGTCGGAGATTAAGCGTGAACTGATCAAAACTGTACAACAGATGTGTGACGCCGGTCTGGTTTTGGGTACTTGGGGAAATATTTCCGCCCGTCAGGATGATTTTTTTTGGATCACGCCCAGCGGTATGGATTATCAGTTATTGACCTGTCAGGATTTAGTCAAAGTTGATTTGGCGAGCGGAAAAGATGAAGGACGCTGGAGGCCTTCTTCAGAGTGGCGCTTACATGCTGCCATCTATAAAAAAAGGCCGGACTGTAAGGCTATTGTCCATACCCACAGTGTTTATGCCACTGCCTTTGCCTCCGCCCGCGCCGCCGTACCGCCCATTGTGGAAGAAATGGCACAAGTGGTGGGTGGAAGTGTGGAAGTGGCGGAATATGCCCTGGCAGGAAGTTGGCAGTTGGCGGAAAATGCTGCCCGGGCACTAGGTAGTAAAACGGCAGTTTTACTGGCCAATCACGGCTTGGTGGGTGTGGGCAAAAATTTGTCTGAAGCGCTAAAAGTGTGTCAAATAGTGGAGAAGACAGCGCAAATTGCTCTTTTATCCCGTGTTTTAGGTCCGGTGTATACATTAAGTGCAGACGATATTCGTAAGCTGCGTGATTTTTATCTTACAGCTTACGGTCCCAAGAAGGACGGGGAGGAATAAGTTATGAAAACATTAATACGCGATGTCACAGTTATTACCGCCAACGAAAGGAATCAAGTACTTGAACATGCCGATGTGGTTATTGACGGGACGGAAATAACTTATGTGGGACCCACCACCACCTGGGACGAAAATTTTCAACAGACCATTAATGGTGTCGGGAAACTGCTGGCACCGGGATTTGTCAATGCCCACGGCCATGCAGCCATGACGCTTTTACGCTCCTATGCTGACGATGTGCCACTGATGTACTGGCTGGAGAAAAAAATTTACCCGGTAGAAGCACGTTTAAAGCGGGAAGATGTTTATTGGGGAACTATGCTTGCCATTGCGGAAATGATTAAAGGCGGAACCACTACTTTTGTGGACATGTATTTCTTTATGGATCAGGTGGCTGAAGCGGCAGAAGAAGCAGGTATCCGGGCGGTGCTCTCCAGGGGTCTGGTGGGAGTGGGTCCCGAGGCTGATTCAGGACTGGAAGAAAGCAAAGAATTCTGCCGTTACTGGCATGGCCGTGCGGAGGGACGTATAACCACCATGCTCGGCCCCCATGCACCGTATACCTGTCCCCCGGATTATTTGCAAAAAGTGATGACGTTGCAGGATGAACTTGGTGTTCCTGTTCATATTCATTTATCTGAAACCCTGGATGAAGTAGAGCAAATCAAAGCAGAATACGGGGTAACTCCGACAAAACTCTTGCAAAAAACAGGTTTATTGAAAAGGCCGGTGTTGGCGGCTCATTGTGTTCATCTGACCGAAGAAGATATGGATATTTTGGCGGAGGAAGATGTTCGTGTTGCACATAATCCGGGTAGCAACCTTAAACTGGGAAGCGGTATTGCACCGGTGCCGGATCTGTTGAAACGGGGCGTAACAGTAGGTCTGGGCACTGACGGTGCCGCCAGCAATAATAATTTGGATATGCTGGAAGAAATGCGCCTGGCAGCCCTGCTGCATAAGGGCAGTCGCATGGATCCCACATTAATTTCTGCCTCGGAAGCCATTGCCATGGCCACCAGGGAAAGTGCCAAAGCTGCTTTTTTAGATAATGTAGGTGTAGTTGCGTCCGGTATGAAAGCAGATTTAATTTTAATTAAACTGAAACAGCCCCACTTGGTACCCCAGCACGATTTAATGGCACATCTGGTTTATGCCGCACAACCATCTGATATTCAAATGGTGATGGTGGACGGAAAAATTCTTTGTCAGGACGGGAAACTGACCACGCTGGATGAAGAAAATATTATCGAGCAAGCACAACAGCGGGCCATAAATTTAGTCCAAGCAGATGAAAATGAATAAGCCTGGAGTGAGCCAGGCTTATCTCATAGTGCATTAGCGGTTATTTTTGTTATTATTATTGTTGTCATCAGTTTCAGCCCGCATACGGTTTAAGACATCTGCAATTTGGTCAAAAAAGCTTGAAACAGGTTCGCCACGTTCAATTCCTTGAGAAATATCCGTTAATTGCTTGATTATGTCCGGATTGGCCGACACATAAGCGTTAACAATGCTGGGTTCTTTCTTTTCTATACGCGCAGCCACTTCCTTTTTAATCTGCTCTTCGCCGCGCTCTGCTGTTTCTTGTCGCTCAAGGGTGATGCCAACCAGTGCCATGTTTGAAATCACCACTACCACCGAACGATCAACGCCTTCAACCTCTGTGGCAATGTCGGCAATACGCTCGGCCATTTGCTGGGCATCCGGCCTAGGCTGTTCCTGCGGTACCACTTGCTGTTGAGGTTGCTGTTGGGGCATTCTTTGCCGCTGTGTTTCCGTATTTTGCCTCGGGCCGGTATCCGGTACAGGCTGGCGCTCTGCTTCCGGCCGCCGGAACCATGAGCAGCTACTTAAAAATAAAGTTACGACCAAGAGCAGCACCAGGAAAAGAAAAAATTTTTTCTTTTTCATATTTACACCTCCTTGTAGATATTTTTTGAGTGTGCACTTTTTTTATACTGGAATTTATAACACTTGGACGCGCAACTTTTGCCATCATTGAAAAACAGCGGAGGGATGAAATGCGAATTCTACTGACTAATGACGACGGTATTTTTGCCGAAGGTTTACAGACACTGACACAGGAAGTAAAAAAAATCGCCGAAACCTATGTGGTGGCCCCGGATCACGAGCAAAGTGCAACCGGTCATGCTATTACCATGCACCGCCCTTTACGGGCCGAGAAGGTGCGCTACAGTCATTCTCCCGATGTTCCGGCCTGGGCGGTTAACGGTACACCGGCCGATTGTGTCAAACTGGCCGTTGAAGCTTTGTTGCCGCAAAAGCCCGATTTAGTTATTTCCGGTATTAACCGGGGCGCAAATTTAGGCACTGATGTACTTTATTCCGGCACGGTTTCTGCTGCCATCGAAGGTGTAATTCTGGGCATTCCGGCCATTGCCGTCAGCTTGGCAGAATATCATAATCCGGATTATACTTATGCTGCTGCTTTTGTTGCGCGCTTAGCCCAACAGCATTGCCGTCAGAATACAAAAAAAGATCTTTTGTTAAATGTCAACGTACCCAACTGTAAACCCCACGAAATTAAAGGAGTTGCCGTCTGTCCCCTGGGAGTCCGGCAGTATAAAAACGCATTTGCCAAGCGGACAGATCCGCGCGGCCGTGCCTATTACTGGTTGGCTGGGGAGCTGATAGATCTGGAAGAAAATAAAGATACTGATGTGGCAGCCATTAAGGAATGCAAGATCACCATTACACCGATACAGCCGGATTTAACTGATTTTACTTTTTTAAATGAACTAAAAGAGTGGAAGATAACGCTTTGAAAGGATGTAAGCAATGGAACGTGAGAAACTGGAGCTTTTGGCAACTTTAAAGCTTAAACATAATGATGAATTTTACCGGGTAGTAGATTTTTTAAACCGCAATCTGAAAAACTATAATTTAATGTTCGGTGTCACTAAAAAAGGTGAGGAAATGACATTTTCTATTTATGAAATTTAGGAGTAAAGGAGGGAAGAGGATGCCGACATTTTTTTTCTATGGACCAAAATTGGATAAAGAAAAGAAAGAGGAAATGGTGAAGGCTATAACTGAAGCAGCCAGTAAAGCCACCGGACTTCCGGAACAGGCCTTTACCATTTATCTGCGGGAAGCAGAACTGGAAAATGTCAGTGTGGGCGGAAAATTATTGTCAGAGAATAAATAAGGTAAGGTAAGAGGTACGTCTTTTCAGGCGTACCTCTTTCTACCTGCTTTATTAATGTGGTCCCCGGCAGGTTCTAAATAATTTTTGCCCGGCATAAGCATAAGAAGAATTTAGAACCTGCAAAAGGGATGGTGGCAATGAGACAAGCAACAGTGAAGGGTAAAAGTAAAAGACATGGCATTTTACTTCTGCTCTTGGTGCTGATGATTATTGCCGGCAGCCTATTCCTTTTCCCGCGACAAGTAAAAGAACATGAGGAGCAGGTCTTGCCTACCATGTTTGAAGTTTTAACCGTACAGGTTACTGCTGCCGGCAACAATATGGAAAACTACAGCCTGATCATTGAGGAAAACGGGCCCGGCTATAAGCTGAATTTTCAGGGACAGGTCAACGGAGAAAAAATCTACGGCAAACTTGAAGATTATGAGCTTGAACTGTTTTCTGCGTATGAGCAATATTTTGTGAAAAGTGCAACTGAAAACGAGTGGCAGGATCTTGGTGTTTTAGGGTTGGAGGACCTGCCGGACCTAATTCGTACCCCCCGGCAGCTTCTGGATAAAATTTGGGCGGAAAAAGAAATAAGTGTGGCTGCAGGTGAAAAAAGAATAGTAAATGATGCTCTTTGCCAAGTTTATTCTCTGGAAATTCAAAAGCCTCATGCCCGTTTTTTAAGCGGCCTTCCGCAAAATGCCGTTTTGGAAAAACTGCAGGTTTATTTGTGGCTGGATGAAGAAAACCTGTTTATACACCGCTTGGCATTAATACTGGACATGGTGGCAGGCGGGGAAAAAGTACAGTTGAACCGTCTCTTGCAGATGGAACCGCAGGCAAAAGCTTTACCGGCCGGGCTGCCGCCGGTGGAAATTCCGGGGATAATAGTTTAATCTCTTTTCCTCATGGGCAGGGGAAAAGAGATCTTTGTCGAAAAGTAAAAGTGGACAAGCAGTAGAGGAGGCGACTTTTTTGTTTTACTATGTTTGTTGCCCTGTCTGTAAAGAGGATTTAAGCCATTTGGTTGACGAAGAAGACCCGCAGGAGATTTCCGCCAATTGTACATACTGCCGGACACCCTTACGCTTAAATTACAGTATCTATTGGGACCGGGATCTGGGGGCGGAAGTACTTTTCTTTTGGTTTGAAAAGGAAGAAAATGGCTAAATTTAGTATGAGAAAAAATTATCTTGAAAATTAACCAATAGCAGGATATGATAGTAGTGGATTACCATATTATCAAATTTCAGGGGGGAAAGTAATGGACAAGATTGTTGAGTTTTTGAAGGAAAATCCTATCGGTTCATTTGCAACAATTAAAGACGGTAAACCGAAAGTCAGGCCTTGGGGCTTTATGATGATGGAAGACGGAAAATTTTATTTTACAACTGCCAATACTAAAGAAGTGTATAAGCAGTTACAGGAAACTCCTTACCTGGAATTTACCTGTTCCAATAAGGAAGGCAATTGGCTGCGCCTTTCCGGTGAGGCTATTTTTACCAAGGATCTGGAGATTAAGAAAAAAGTGATGGAGTCAAGTCCCGGTGTAAAGATGCTGTATCAGTCTCCGGACAATCCTATTTTTGAAGTATTTTATGTTGAACATGGTCAAGCATCCATACATGAGTTTGGTGGTAAGCCGATCCATGAGATAACATTTTAATCTAAATAAAAAAACCTGTTGCCGGAAGCGGCAACAGGTTTTTATTCTGCCTAGTGTTTGTATTCGTTATTTTTCTGGGCTTTTCGTACTTCAGACAGGAAGTGTTTTCGATTCTGACGGACCTGCCTTTTTAGTTGAAGATTTCTCTGTAAGTCGCGGCCGAAAAAGATGAGAAACGTTAAGATGGGTATTGAAGCAAAAAGTTTTAGGGCAAAGGCACCGGTAAGAATGACTAAACCGAGATAAATCCAGGCTAAATAACCCAAATATTTAATTTTGACCGGTAGAATAAAGTAAATCATTAACTGGAAGTCAGGATAGAGATGGGCGAAAGCTAAAAAGAGGGAAAGGTTTAGATAATAGGCGGTGGCAGGATGGCCTGTGATAAAGGAAGCAAGAATTGTCCCCACCATCCCGCATAAATAAAAAAGATTAAATTTAACGGAGCCCCATTCTCGCTCCAGATTTGAGCCAATTAAATAGTAAAAATAAAGTGCAAAAAAAATAAAGATTAATGAATCCGAGGGCGGGATGGCTATAAAGGTAAGTAAACGCCAGATTTGACCGCGCAGTACAAGCTGCGGTACAAGCATTAAGGAGTTGTACAATTGCAGGTTTCCGCCAAAATAGCGGAAAACATAGACCACGGCGTTGGCGATGACGAGATAAAACATTAAATTCTTAATCGCATACCGGCCGTATTTTCTTTCCAGCCGATTTAACCAGGCTTTCATTTTTTCACTCCTTGTTTGTCCATCTTGACCGATGCCGGAAGTTCTCTAAAATTATCATATTCCTTTTTTAAATGTTAATGCCATCTCTTTTTTATATTGTCCTCCAGATGAAAAAACCATCGGCACAAAAACCGATGGATCAGTTCAATATATTTGGCAGGGGCGACAGGACTTGAACCCGCAACCAACGGTTTTGGAGACCGCCACTCTACCAATTGAGCTACGCCCCTGCGCTGCCTTCTCTATTTTAGCTCAACTTAGGGAAAAAGTCAAACACTTCTGTGGGCAAA
>ERZ773359.6183-NODE-6183-length-10781-cov-43.152993_pt1 | contig 10781 bp, 10 predicted proteins | sample MGYA00374955_ERZ773359 | MGnify/ENA primary metagenome ERZ773359 (study PRJEB29098, sample SAMN04486028) | biogas fermenter metagenome | study: EMG produced TPA metagenomics assembly of the Biogas fermentation microbial communities from Germany - Plant 4 DNA1...
CCCCACCAGAAGAACTTAACTTTCTTACCTCTTTATCTTTATTTTTGCAAGCAAATGCAATAATTCTATAATCCATTTCCTTTATAGGGTTAATTATAGGACATACTTTTTCACACAATCCACACTCAATGCATTTATCTTCATCTACCTTAGGATACCAAAAGCCTTCACTATCACTTTCCATAGTAATACAGCTCTTAGGACAAATATTGTAACAACCATGACATCCCATACAATCCTTTTTTTCATTAATCTTAATCATTAATCCCACCTACTATACCTAGATTTGCAATTGCTTATTTAAAATTCATTCACAACACTTTTTATTATTTTACTTTATTTCTTTCAATTAATTTTAATATTGGTTTTCCTACTAGATTTTTCTCATACTGATTCATTCCTAAGAACCACATTGAAATACAAAATACTAACACATAAAAAACACCACATATTAAAAATACTTTAACCTTATTCATATCAACAAATAAAAACATTAGTATTCCTACCATCGTTGGTGGAAATAAAGCTGGAATAAATCTTATTATTTGTCCCCAAAAAAATTTAATATCAAGACCTATTCTTTTATGATAATATACATTCATAATAAGTCCGTTACCTATTATTAGCGAAATTGCTGTACCTATTGCCGCGCCTATTCCTCCATATACTTTTGTAAGTGTAATACTTAAAAATAAATTTCCCACTGCCATAAAGAAATAAGTCCATGAACGAAATCTATGCATATTTTTTGCCTTCTGAATTTCAATTCCTATATTTTGAATTAATGGAATCGTAACTGGGATAACAAGAAGAAGTAATATAGGATATGCTTCACTATAATCTCTTCCAGCCCACATATTAATAAAAGGGCGACCAAAAAATATGAATCCAGAACAAATTAATGAAAGTAATATAAACTGTATCCTACCTATACGTGTAAATAAACTTGTAAGTTCTCTATTATCATTATTAGCAGCAACCATTCTATTAACTCTAGGTATAAAAACATTTGAAATAGAAGTTGATAACGATAAATAATATGTATTTAACTGAGCTGCTATGCCATATACTGCTACAGCTACGGTTCCTCTAAAACGACCTATTATAAATTTATCTAAACTCCAGTTTATTTGATCTATAATCATGTTTATAAAAATATAAAATGAAAATACAGCCATTTCCTTCATTAACTTAAGGTCAAATTTAGTAAATATAAATTTCATCTTTAACTTTTTGAAACAAAATATTAAGTTACTTATTTCTACTGAAATCGTAAGAACAGTAGTTACAACTACCATACCTATTGACTTGTATCCCATTAGTAAAATAGGTAGCATTATCATTGGATTTAATAAAGTCTTGATCATTTGTAATAACTTTTGAAAAACATATTCTTCATTGGCAGTAATATATGAATTGAATATACTTGCAGGAAAAGATAACGCTATATTAAACACCATTACTCCCATTAATATTCTAGCTGTAGATAATTCATTTACAGTAAGTTTATTTCCAAGTATTATTTCTATATTAAAGACAAGTCCTGTTCCTGATAAGACTGCAATAAAACTGATTACTGAAAAAATTATTAAAAACATACCATTTAATTTAGCAATATTTTTTTCATCGTTATCTACTTTATATCGAGAATAATATCTCATATAGGCACTACCGAATCCAAAGCTAAGTAAGCCTAAATAACTAACTACTGAGGATACCAAATTGTATAATCCATATTGACTTTGTCCTAATAATCGAAGCATTATAGGTGTATATATTATTGATATAATATATCCAAGTCCCATTGAAACATACGACAAAATAGCTCCTGCTTTTAATTGATTAATACTCATTTTTAACCTCTTCTTTTATACTTATTTATAAATAAATTTTTAAATTACTTATTATATACTCTAATTAATATTTTTTTATTAATAGCTAATATAATCCTTTCATATTTATAATTATAATATATAATGTTGTTTACTATATTCATCGTTTAGTATAAATGCAATCAATGCTAACACTAAGCAATAGACCATATATTGAAATACTTGTGTATAAATTGACAAAACTACTAAGTTTCCACATATTATTAAAAAAGATAATTCACCTCTGTATTTATTATTCATTATATAAATCCTATTAATAAAATGCGAAAAAATTAATATGATTGAAAACAAATAAATAAGTCCTCCTTCATAGACTCTTATTGAAATCTCACTCATACCAAAATGTTTTGGCATACTTAAATCACCATATAATTCTATTGAACCTATTCCATTCCCCAACTTATATCCATTACCATATTCTAAAGCATATTTGTATAAAAAAATTCTTTCTTCATCATTACCGTATTTCTCATCTACTACACCATCTATAACTCCATATTGCACAAGCTTTCTAGTAACTTTCCCATCTACAAAATTTTTTACGTTATCATTATTTTTATAAACAGCTGTAAATAAAAATAATATAGACATTGTAAGGAATATTATTTTTACTATTGAGAAAAAAGAAATATTTTTGTTAAAAATAAATCTATATAATAAATATTGACCTACTATAAAAGGAAATAATAGAAAGAAAGCTGTGTTATCATTTTGACTAGATACTATAATCATAAACGGAATATATATAATAGAACTTACTAATCCAAATTTTCTATTCAATGTAAAATATGAATATAGATTTATTATTATAAGAATAATCCAAAAAAATGTTAACTGATGTGTTCCACTCGCCCCTATTAAACCTGTTATATGATCCTCATACATGGGATTTCCTTCAACATTTCTCATTAAAAAATATGTACCTTCCAATTGTTTAATTATTATAGGAATATTTATTATAAAATAAGCATTGAATATAATAAACATTTCCTTTAATATAAAATTTTTTAATGCTCCTTTATTCCTATAGCTTAAAATCATTATATATAATATAACAATTAAGTTAGATAATCCATATAAGTAGAAGCTTTTCAAAAATCTAAATGATGAGTTTATGCCATTATTTAATATATTTAAAAATATAATAGTTAAATAAAATAATATCACTAATATATCGCTTGGCCTTATTTTCCTATTGTTTTTATTTCTAAATATAATTATAAATAAAATTAAAATATGAAAATATTTATAATATCCATATGAATAAATCCATCTTAAAATTAGTACTTCAATCATTAAATATATTAATATAAGTTTATCAATCCATGTAAATTTATCTAATCTATTCATAAAACACCTTTCTATAAATTTATTTGATATTATTTATCACAAATTCAAACACTTTTTTAAATACTTTATAGATTTTTCTTTTTCATTATTAATAATCTCATCTACTTTTTTGAAATCCATATAAAAAACTTCACTTTTAGTATAGTTAATATTATCATGTAATCTATGTTCCATATTAAATAACTTAAGCAAAGTATCCATTCGTGAATTCATAGAAGAATACTTATCATTGCGTTCAAATACTATGAAAGGTTTTTTCATAATTATTGAAAAAATTGTTCCATGAAAAGAATTAGTACATATTAATTCAGCATTATTAAGCAACCATATAAATTCACTTGGGTCTGTACTAAAAATATGTTTTTTATCTGCATCAAGTATATCTATTATTTCAAAATTATATTGTTTAGCAATACCTTTAATTTTATTTTTTATTTTGTCACTTACATTTCCTAAAAAGTAACTAAAAATATACTTATTCGAAACTGTAAATTGTGGCTTTTTAGCCATTGATAACCATTCTTCTTTTGTTAAATTTAATGTTGGATCTACTAAAACTTGAGCATCTTTTCCAGTTAAATCTTTTATGATTTTAGCTCCAGCTAATTCCCTAACAGATAAATTAGGTATACCATTTATCCATTTTTTATAGTCTTTTTTACAATATTCAGGTAATTTACTAATTCCAAAACTAGGAGAATATGCTATTCTTTTTTCTTCTTTTACAAATGTTAAAAAATCTATATGTGAATTAATTGGAAATTCAGGATTCCAAATCTGATCACTCCCACATACAAAATAATCATAATAATCATCGATGTGTTTGGGAATATTATCTTTAGAAATTATAAAATTAGAATACTTTATATATTGTTTATTAAAATCTTTAAACCTTTTTGATCTTAATCTATAATTCATCCAACGTATATTAATATTATTATTAAAATAAATATCTATTACTTTATTTTTTAACCTTTCTTTTATGCTTGAATCTCGAATAATTTTTTGATTTGTATAATTTTTTATTGTTTCAGCTTTACAGCCTAACTTTTCTAAAGTAAATTGTACAGCATAATTTTGAAGTCTATTTCCATAATTAACTCCATGAGACATAGTTAATATTCCTATTTTCATATTTAACTCCTTTTTTAATATCATTATATATTAATTTTAGATACTATTTGATTTATGTATTCTTTATCAAAAATATCATCAGATAAATTATCTGTTCCACCTTTAGCTTCATTAGTATATTTATTTTCAACTGCAACTTTTTCCTTAACCCCTTTAATAAACCATTCATATTCAATATCAATATGTCCTATATCTATTGCTTGATATCCAATTAAGCTCAACTCATAAGCTAAAACTGTAGCTGTTGGTCCTAAAGCAATTAGAATTAAATATTTTTCTTTTTTATATTTTTTTACTTCTTTTATTATTTTTTTATAACTTGCAAATGCGTTTTCAGCAGGTGCTATTATCCTTTTTATGCTATTGCAATTATTAAGCAAATCATTTCCTACTCCTATTCTAGTAAATTTCCCTTCAATAATTATAACATCTCTTTTATTCCATATCTTTTTAACTTTCTCAAAATAATATTTACATTCTGATTTATCTTCTAACATAATATATTGTCTTGTAAAGAATGAATCTGCATAAACTTTATTAATATCTAAATATTTATATAGTTTTAATCTATTTTTTCTAATATACTTTTTCCAGAAATTTTTAGATTCCTTTGTCATCTTATCTAAATCTTCTTTACCAAAAACTTTAGGAATACCCACTAATAAATTATTATTATCACTATTTAATACTTTTTTTAGCATTCTACTCAAATTTTCATCATTATTTTGAAATCTTAAACCTTTTTTATCTTTATTTTTAATTATCGTAAATTCTCCATCTCCAAATCTAGCAACAGATAAATTATTACTAATAATTTTTTCTAAAGTTTCATCAACACTCAAAACTTTAGGTGATTTATAAATCAAGCAAATTATATAATCTACGATATCTAAGAAAAAACCATAAATTTTTTTTAAAATTTCAATCTGTCGTATCATTTGCTCATCTCACTTTTTAAATTTTATTTTTTACGAAACTTATAATTTCTTCTTTAAGAAAATTATATTTAAAATTAAATTTACAATTTATATTTAACTCATGCATAATATCATTGCATCTTTTTATTTTCTCATTTAGACTACAATCACATATCCTTATTTGATTAATTATAATCTCACTAATAACTGAATTTAATATTTCAGTATTAAATCTACCTAGTTCATTATTATTTGATATTATATTCTTCAAGACATAAATCACACTATCTACTTTATCTATATTTCTATTATTATAATCCATAAAGGTATTTATCACCATTAAATCGTCATACTGTAAATTAAATCCAAAATTATTAAATTGATTTTTTCGTATATTTAATAATATTTCATTCCTTCTCGCTCTTTTTTCTTTGTTAGATTTTTTAGTAATGTTATCATGTCCTTTTCTATATTTAAGTAAAGGCTTTGTTATTGATCCGAACTTTACTCCTCTTCCACATAATTGTACCCATAAATCATAATCTTCACAGACAAAATAATTCTCATTATATTTTGTATCTCCTAGACAGCTCATTCTAATCATAGTTGCTGGATTACAAACATAACTATCAAATAATAAGTATGCTTTTATATACATATCATTATCTATTTTTTTACATTTTCTAAAATTAATATTTTTATACATTTGATAATAACTACTTGTGACTACTCCAATATCTTTATGTTTATCTAAATATTCAACTTGTAGTTTTAATCTATCTCTTGTTGCAATATCATCCGAATCCATTATTGCCAAATACTCTCCTAATGCTTCCTTTAACCCCCTATTTCTAGTAAATGGAATTCCCATATTAAATTCATTTTTTAGCACTCTTATTCTATCATCATTAAAAGAGTTAATTATCTTTAGGGTATTATCTGTAGAACCATCATCAATAATCAATAATTCAAAATCCTTAAAAGTTTGATTTAATATACTTTTAATAGTTTGTCTTATGTATTTTTCTGCATTATATACTGGAACAAAAACAGTCACTTTCATTTTTATACGTTTCTCCCATCCAACCTAATATTCGTAAATTTTCTTATGTCTAACATAATAGCTTTTAGAATTAAAGACATCATTATAATGTCTAAATGCATTTTCTGATAGTTTAGTTTTTAAATCCTTATTATTAAAAACTCTATAAATAGCCTTAACCAACTGTTTTGAATTTCCAGGTGGAAATAATAATCCATTATAATTATCTATTACAACTTCTCTTAAAGCTGGAATGTCACTTGCTATAACTGGCTTTGATTGTGATAAGGCTTCTATTGCTGTTAATCCTAATCCTTCACTATACGATGGTTGTACTATTAAATCTAAATTTGAAATATAGTCAATAACATTTGACTTAAATCCTAAAAAGTCCACATTATCGATATCCATTTTTTTACAATAGTTTTCTAATTCTATTCGTTTATCACCATCTCCTATAATAATAAATTTGATTTTCTTACCGTGTTTATTTATACTGTTAGCTGCATCTATAAATACCCTTATTCCCTTACCTTTTGTTATTCTACTAATGCAGCCCACCAAAAAAAAGCCTTGCTTTTTATATTCTAAAATACGCAAATCTACTTCTTTATTACTTTTTCTATTATCAATTGCATTATATATTACCTTAATCATATTTGAATCTAGTTTATAATCATTTATCAAATTTTCTTTTACAGCATTACTTACTGCTATAATAGTAATATGCTTAAATGTCATCCTTGTTAATATTTTTTTATCCTTAATAATTGCATGTTGTGTGTGTATTACTTTAACCTTAATAAATTTTGAAACTATCTTTGCTATAAAAGTTGTCATTCTATGATGACTATGAATTATTTCTATATTTTCATATTTAACTATTTTTATTAATCTAAAAATATTAAAAATTATAACATGAGGAAATTTATTCAATACATCTTTAATGTAATAATGTTTAATATTCATGTTTTTAAATTCTTTTATAAGTTTACCGCCTTTACTTGCAGCAATTATTTTATTTGTGCTTTTAAATTCCCTACAGAGGTTCAAAATGCACTTAGTATCACCACCTAAATGCATTGAATTGTTCAAATATAAAATATTCAATATTTTACCTCCTAGTATTTTAATACCTAAATATTCATTAACTTTTCCCCTAAAATAAAATCATATTTATCTGGTTTTATAACTTGCCTTCCTCCAGTCGGAGTAAATGTCAATTCGCTAAAATATATTTTTTCATCTGATAAATAAAAATCAACTCTTACAAAATTAAAATCTCTACATAACACTTCAGCTAATTCTATTACCTTAGCTAAATTTTTAGGCTTTTTAATTTCTCTTTCTATACTATCATACTTCATCTTAAAGTCTAGCTTATTCCAATTTAAATCATAATGGTTTCTCCTAGTTTGTCCATATGCAAACCCCTCATCTATTTGAATAAACTCTGGTTTTCCATTAAAACAAAATACTCTACAATCTAAAAAATCACTATTTAAATTTCCTATAAATTCTTCACATATAATTTTTCGTTCTATATTTTTATATTGTTTTTCTTTACACTTATTATAATAATTTTCTTTCATCCATTTACTTAATTTATTTTTACAGTCATCAATATTTAGCTGTTTCTTGTCACTACAAATTATAAAATACCCAGAACCATGATTAGTTTTTAATACAAATTTATCTGGCAACTTATCAAAATTTATCTCTTCAACTTTATTATACACTCCTATTAAATTTGTAAGATACTCTTTCCCTATAGCCCCTTCTATAAATTCTCTTACTTTATATTTATCAACAAAGTCAGTATATTTAAACATTTCATCATTTATCATTCTTAATTGTATCTTCTCTGTAAATCTTTTGGGACTTATTATATTAGGAATTCGTTTAAATCTAATACTGTAATTTAATATCATAAATAACTTATCTGGTATAAATTTATTCAATTTCATAAATAAATCATAGCATATTTTGTGCATTTTATATTCCACCTTTAGACTAATTTGAATTTATAAATTCACTAATTGATTTAATTATTTTATCAGTATTAGATACATATTTTTTAACTTTAATAATATCTATATTACTTATAGTAACTTGTAAATTTTCTATATCTTTGACAGCACTTATAAATCCCATTTTTTCAAATTCATCTATAATCTGTAACTGATGATCATCAACATGCTCTTCAAATTTTTTTAATCTTGGAACTGCTATAACCTTTTTACCTCTTTTAACTGCACCAATAATAGCACCAGTACCACCATGTGTTATGACCTTATCGCATTTATCCATTATTTCTGCAAATTCATCTCTATTTAAGAACTCCTTAAATTTATAATTTTTCGGTTTATAGTCGCTATACCCTATCTGTGCAAATACTTCTTCATCAATTGAGCCACTTTCGACTAATTTGTCAATTTCTATTAATAATCTATTAAATTGAAACTTTTGAGAACCTAATGTTACAAATATCAATATATTCCCCCCTTATAAATGGCATTCGGATAAAACCTTCTTAGTTCTTCCCACTGTATGTAAAATTGATCTGCAAATTTATATAACAACTTACCAGTTAAAGTGGGTGAATTTATCTTCGCAAAAGATTCTATATAAATTAGTTTCTTACCAAAGATTTTTGCTATCAAACACATTGGTATTGTGGCTAAAACTCCTGTTGATATAACAACATCTGGTCTTTCTTTTAAGAATATACTTATAGACTTTAATGTATTAACTATAATTTTAAATATAAATGTAAACTCTTTTCTATTAATTTGACTAACATAATATTGTTTTATATTGCTATTCGATGTAAAATATTTAGTTTTTTCTGTTAATATAAAACTATCATACTTTTCCATTAACGGCTTAAGCATCATTAATTGTTCAAAGTGCCCTCCACTAGATGCCGCAAAACATATCTTTTTCATTTCTAATTTTCAACTCCATAATTTTGCTTAGTAGCTGCAACTTCCTCAAATGCACTACTACCTAAATTAACTACTTCTCTTCTTCCAACAGAATAATACTCTACCTTGTTCTTTTCTACTTCTTTAATGTCATAACAATTTCTACCATCAAATATGATAGGAGTCTTCATTAATTTTTCATATGTTTCTAATTGTATATTCTTTATCTCATTCCACTCAGTAAATATAAATGCTACATCAGCATCTTTTAAAGCCTCTTCTGGACTACTTACATATTCTATTTCAGTTGGATAAATCTTTTTAAAGTTTCTTATTCCAACTGGATCGTATGCTACTATTTCAGATTCTTCTTCTAATAATCTTCTTACATTAGGTATGGATGGTGCTTCTCTTAAGTCATCTGTTCCAGGCTTAAAAGTTAATCCTAAAACTGCTACTTTCATTCCTTTTAAGTTACCAAATCTTTGTTTAGCTTTTCTAAATAATTTATATTTTTGATTTTCATTTACTTCTATAGTTGCTTTTATAGTCTTTAATTCATATCCATTGTCATTTGCAAGCCAATGTAGTGCCTTTGTATCCTTTGGAAAACAGGAACCACCATATCCTATTCCCGCTCTTAAAAACTTGTCCCCTATTCTTGGATCATAAGACATCCCTTTTGCAACATCTTCTACATCTGCTCCAACCATCTCACAAAAATTAGCAATTTCATTCATAAAGGATATTTTTAAGGCCAAAAAGTCATTTGATGCATATTTTATCATTTCTGCACTTCTTCTATTTGTTACAACTATTGGCTGATTAAATCTTTCATATACCTTCTTTAAAATCTTCTCTGCATTTTCTGATTCAACACCAATTACTATTCTATTAGCATGTAGTGTATCTTTAACTGCTGTGCCTTGTGCTAAAAATTCAGGATTAGAAGCCACTTCTATATGTACATCATTTTTTAAATTCTCTTTTAGAAACTCTTCTATTTTATCATTTGTTCCTACTGGAACTGTTGATTTAACAACAACTAAGCAATCTTTCTCTACATTCTTTGCTATTTGCTCAGCCACTGTATATACATAATCAAGATTTGCTGAACCATCTTCTCTTTCTGGAGTTCCTACTCCTATAAAAATCACATCTGCATTTTTATAAGCTGATGCATAATCAGTTGTGAAATTTAATCTATTTTCTTCGTAATTCTTTTTAAGTAATTCATCTAATCCCGGTTCATATATTGGTGATATTCCTTGTTTCATCATCTCTATTTTTTCTTTATTTGTATCTACACAAGTTACATTATGACCCATGTGTGATAAACATGCACCTGTAACCAATCCTACATATCCCGTTCCTGCTACAACTATCTTCACAATCTCTCCTCCTAAATTATATGTATTATAATTAATATTATATAAGTTCTAAACTTTCTAACTTACTCTTATTCACGCCGCATTCTCATCCCCAAACAACACCCCTACTGTTTTAAAGATAAGCTTTA
>ERZ773359.6187-NODE-6187-length-10775-cov-4.995149_pt1 | contig 10775 bp, 9 predicted proteins | sample MGYA00374955_ERZ773359 | MGnify/ENA primary metagenome ERZ773359 (study PRJEB29098, sample SAMN04486028) | biogas fermenter metagenome | study: EMG produced TPA metagenomics assembly of the Biogas fermentation microbial communities from Germany - Plant 4 DNA1...
ACTATGTTAACGTATTAAATGTACTTTCTCCAAATCTATTAGGGGGCTATATAGTCAGCTTCGGTATTAAAGCTAACCAGTGGCCTAGATACCTTGCCGCTCATCCAAGTGCATTCTGTTGTTCCTTTTATCTCAATTAGTATGACAATAGACAACCTTTCAGCCTATTTTATCCTGGCTCTGTCTATCCTTGTCTGCTGTGTGTCCGTGTATTCTCTGGGGTATATCTCCTCATATATTGGTCAAAGGAATGTAGGATTGTTTTATTTTCTATATACCACCTTCATTCTTTCTATGATTTTGGTCCTTACTTCGGATAATGCTATCTTTTTCTATATATCCTGGGAAGTAATGTCCCTTTTATCTTATTTTCTAGTTGTGTTTGAATCTGAAAAAAATGAAAGTCAAAGGGCCGGCAAGTTGTATATTATTATGACCCATCTGGCGACCGCTTTTATACTGGTAGGATTTATGATTATTTACAGCTATACCAAGTCCTTTGCTTTAGGCTCAGCTGCGGCAATTATACCGGACAGTATTAAAAATATTGTCTTTGTCATGTTTCTAATTGGCTTCGGTACGAAAGCCGGTATTATACCACTCCATATTTGGCTGCCGTCTGCCCATCCGGCCGCTCCCAGCAATATTTCGGCTTTGATGTCGGGGATTATGATTAAGACGGCTATTTATGGCCTGATTCGTTTTATCCCCGGCTGTTTAGGAGTTGAACATAGCTGGTGGGGAATAACTATTCTTGCTCTGGGGATAGTTTCAGCGGTGTTAGGCGTAGCCTACGCTCTAATAGAACATAATATTAAACGACTGTTGGCTTTCAGTAGCGTTGAGAATATCGGCATTATTTTGATCGGTTTGGGCATTAGCTTTATCGCTTTGGCTCAAAATAACCAGCTAGTCAGCTCCCTGGCTCTAACTGCAGCCCTCCTGCATACCTTCAACCATGCTTTGTTTAAAGGTGGATTGTTTTTGGGGGCCGGGTCTATCCAATATGCTACCCATACCAGGGATATTGAAAAACTAGGTGGCCTTATAAGAAAGATGCCGCTAACGGCGCTCTTCGTATTATGTTTTTCCCTGGCCATTTCAGCCATTGTTCCCTTTAACGGATTTATCAGTGAATGGTTAACCTTTCAGTCCTTATATGCTTTCATGATTAATGGGGGAGCGGGGCTTAATATTCTATTCATTCTCGCTGTAGCTGCGCTGGGGCTTGTAGGTGCTCTGGCTGCCGCTTGTTTTGTCAAGCTATTTGGCTTTTCTTTTTTGGGATTATCGAGAAGCGAACAAGCTTTACGAGCAAAAGAAGTTCCGCTTAGCATGAATGTTGCTATGGGAATCCTGAGCTTACTTTGCCTATTGTTCGGGCTATTTCCTTTAGTTACTCTCAGCTTGATTGATTCGGTAATAGTTAGTCTCGGGAGCAGTTCTATATTCGGCACTCTTAGGGGCGGGTTCCTGATCGCCTATTATCCGCTGGAAGCTGCGGGCAATAGAATATCACCGCTTGTCTTTGTGTTTTTTTTAATAATATTTATAGTATTAATCCTGCTGGCGGCAAGAGTTGTGGGCGGCAAATATCTGGAACGGAGATATGGCACCTGGGACTGCGGATTTGAAGCCTTAAACCCGCGTATGCAGTACAGCGCTACCGGTTTTGCTAAACCTATAAAAATCGTCTTTCGTATCCTATTTAAACCTACACGGCAAGTAGTGATGGAGGGAGACTCTATTTACCACCCGAAGGCGATCCAATATACGACTTCCTATACCTCGATATTTGTAAAATATCTCTACCATCCCATTATTTCGGTGGTTAAAGATTTTGCTAAAATAACCAAATTCAAAATCCAAACCGGCAGTATTCACAGTTATCTATTGTATATATTTATCGCTGTAATGGCGATGATGCTCTATAATCGATTTCTGTAGGAGAAGGAGAATATGAACAACGTGATTTACATCCTGGTACAGATTGTGGTCATTCTGGCGGTTGCTCCTCTGGTCAACGGTATTAATAGAAAAGTCAAAGCCTTAAGTCAAAAAAGAAAAGGGGCTCCGCCTTGGCAAATGTACTTTGATCTTTACAAACTATTAAAAAAGAACGCTGTGGTTTCCGATGTATCCTCTTGGATATTCAAAGCAGCGCCTTATATAGTTTTTGCGACGGCTCTTGCCGGGGCTTTACTTGTCCCAGTATCAAGCAAGCTGGCCGGCAGTCAAATTCCCGGAGATTTTATTCTATTGATTTATACCCTTGTTTTGGGCAGGTTCTTTATGATGGCTGCCGCTTTGGATACGGGCAGTACCTTTGGAGGAATGGGTAGCAGCAGAGAAGCGATGATTTCCTCTTTAATTGAACCTTCAATTCTTGTCTCTCTATTTACCCTCGGACTTATAGCCAGGTCATTTTCCTTACCGGAAATTATGATGTCTGTTCAGAATAATGGAATTCCCTTGTCTAATCCTGTTTATATCATGGTTTTTTTAGCTATGGTGATCGTCTTGATTGCGGAAACCTGCCGGATTCCGGTGGATGACCCTTCCACTCATCTGGAATTAACCATGATACACGAGGCCATGATCCTGGAGTATTCCGGTCGGCATCTGGCTTTTATGGAGTACGGGGCTGCGGTCAAACAGCTCATTTTTATGACCTTACTGGTTAATATCTTTTTACCGACGGATCAGCTTATAAACTTCTCCGGTCTGCTAGCTGTTTTGCTGTCCCTCATATTGTATGTAATTAAAATTATTATTGTCGCTATAGTAATCGCTATGATCGAAATTAAAACTGTCAAGTTAAAACTTTTCAGTATACCTAACCTGGCAGCATTGGCTTTTATTTTGGCGTTCATAGGTGTTTTGCAGTATTTCATTTTAGGAGGCGGCTATGCTTGAGTTTGTAAAAATCTTGTCTATTTTGATCTTATTGTCCGCTTTTGTGCTAATGGGAAATAAAAGAATTAATTCCTACATTGAAACCTTTCGGGCTCAGTCCCTGCTTATTGCCCTTATGGCCGGAATCAACGGCATAATAATGTTGAAAACTGAAGGCCGTTTTGATCTCTTGGCCGTTTGTGTGCTTATCTTAGTTCTTAAAGTTATTTATATACCCGGTCTATTGCACCGGACGTATGCTCATGTCAAATACGAAGTGGAAAAAGACTTTATTTTAAATATTCCAATTCTGATTTCAGTTTGCTCCGCCCTTGTGGTGTTCACTTATTTTTGTCTGAGAACCTTAAGCAGTATAATTCCGAACAGTATAATACTTCAATTGGTCAATTCGGTATCTGTTATTTGGATCGGCTTGTTCTTTATGATCAGCAGAAAAAAAGCGATTGGCCAAATCATTGGTTTCCTGGTGATTGAAAACGGGCTTTTTGTTACTACCATGCTAGGAACAGAGGGAATGCCCTTTATTGTAGATTTAGGATTATTTATCGACCTGATTACGGCCATCCTGATTATGGGTATTCTAGTCTTTCGAATCAATGACCAATTTGATTCCATTGATACGGATCAACTGAATAAATTGAAAGGATAAACTGAAAGGAATAATAATATGGGTTTTATTCTGCCGATTATACCGGTTATCACTGTACTATTACTATTTTTAACCAGAAAAAGTTTTCTTCAGCATATTATTAATTTGTTAGCTTCCGGCTTACTAGTGATTGGCGCTTTACTGTTGACCTATAAGGTAGTAAATGAAGGAAGTATAAGGTACGGCTTTTTAGGTGGCATTTTTTATGTGGATGCTTTGAGCGTGATTGTGCTGGATATTGTAATAATAATCGGCCTAGTGACCAGTATTTATTCTGTCGGTTATTTGCAGGAAGAAATTAGACAGGAGAAGATTAGGCCGGGGCAAATAAAGCGTTACTATTTGCTAATGTATTCCTTTATTTTTACCATGGTTATGGCTTTAACAGTAAATAATTTGGGATTGATGTGGATAGCGATTGAAGCCACGACCTTAGCCTCCGCTTTCCTGGTAGGGTTCGACAATAATAAATATGCCCTCGAAGCTGCCTGGAAATATGTAATTATTTGCTCCGTAGGTATTGCTATTGCCTTTTTGGGAATAATCCTGTTCTATTTATCGGCAAGAGGGGTTTTAAGCGAGTCTGCTGCTTTAGACTGGGTCGCTTTATATGAGAACGCAAAATCCTTGCAAAGTCCGGTTTTACGGCTGGCTTTTATATTTATACTGGTTGGTTTTGGTACCAAAGCGGGTTTGGCTCCCATGCACACCTGGCTACCTGATGCCCACAGCCAGGCACCCTCTCCAATCAGTGCGCTTTTGTCAGGCGTACTGCTAAACAGTGCAATGTATGGGATTATTAGAGCTTTAACTATTGTTAATTGCAATCTGGAAAACAATATTTTTACCGGCAGGTTATTGTTAGCGATAGGGATTTTATCTATTCTGACTGCGGCAATTTTCATTATGACCCAAAGAGATTATAAAAGACTGCTTGCTTATTCCAGTATCGAGCATATGGGGATTATTGCCGTAGCCATGGGTGTTTTTACCCCCTTGGCGGTGTTTGGGGGACTTTTGCATATGATTAATCATTCCCTGACCAAATCAATGCTTTTTCTGTCAGCCGGTAATATTCTACAAAAATTTAACACCATGCAAATATCTAAAATTAAAGGGGTACTCAAAATTCTCCCCTTTTCCGGAACAGCCTTTTTACTTGGCTTGTTTGCGATTGCCGGTACTCCACCCTTCAGCATTTTCAGCAGTGAAATAAACATTATTGTGGCGCTCTTTAGCGGAGGAAGTATTTGGATAGGAGTTGTTTTGGTTTTGCTGCTAGCAGTGGTTTTTGCCGGAATAGTAGCTTCCTTATTTCGCATGTTTTATGGGGAGCGGGAACAGGAAACTCTACAGCCGGGAGAAATCAATAAGGTAGGGACAGGGGCTATTGTCGTTCTTTTAATAGCCATTACTTTGGGAGGCTTGTTTATGCCTTCCTATGTTATCGAGCTTATTTATCAGGCTCAGGGTCTTATTTTGGGGATATAACAGATTGGAGAACAATAAAAAAGAGAGGCTTAAAATTATGTCAATGTTGGAATTAAAGTCTGTATTGGCGAAAAAATTTGCGGAATGTATCTCTAACTATACTTTGAAAAATAGCAATGAACTTTATATCGAGGTTGATTCGCCGGTAACATATAATATCTGTAGCTATATCTATCAAGAACTTGGTTATCCGCTCATTTCCATGTTTGCCGCAGATGAAAAACAGCTTATCAACAGTTATGCTGTGTACTATGTTTTTGCTGACAGGCAGGAGGGTTTGCTATTAATTGTTAAAACCATGGTCAAAGCGAACAAGATGGAAATTACCTCCTTAAGCAAAATTATCCCTGCTGCTGATTTATACGAAAGAGAAATCAAGGATCTGTTTGGCATAAATCCACTTGGCCATCCCAATCCCAAAAGGCTTGTCTTTCATAGCAACTGGCCGGATGGTAAATATCCTTTGCGCAAAGAGTTTAATCTTAAGCAAAAGTTAGATTTTGTTCAGGAAAAAATAAGTTTTCAGAAAGTAGAAGGTAAAGGGGTTTATGAAATTCCTGTCGGACCCGTTCATGCCGGAATTATTGAACCCGGGCATTTCCGTTTTAGTGTAGCCGGAGAGCCGATTATTAACTTAGAGGCGCAGCTATTTTATGTTAATAAAGGCCTTGAAAAGTTATGCGAAGGTCAGAGCATAGAAAAATGCTTTTATATTGCGGAGCGCATTTCCGGAGACGAAACTTTTGCTAACTCTCTGGCTTACTGTCAGGCCATAGAGAAAATTGCAGGAATAACTGTTCCCCAAAGGGCTCAATATACCAGAGTTATATTTACCGAACTGGAAAGACTGACGAGTCATCTGGGTGATTTAGGTGGAATCTGTCTGGATACCGGCTACGGTTTTGCTACCTTCCAGTTCAGAATGATGAGAGGCTGGGCTTATAATCTTGCTGATGAGCTTTGCGGTATGCGCTTTTTAAGAAGTGTTAATAAGCCGGGGGGAATAAGAAAAGATTTTATGGTTGGTAAGAAATCAATTCTACTGAAATATTTGCAGAAAATTAAGAAGGAACTAGAGGATACAGTAGATATTATCAAGTCTCATAGTATGTTTATAGATAGAGTAGAAAACACTGGAATTTTGAAACCCAAGATTGCCGCGGACCTCAATGCCGTCGGTCCGGGCGGAAGGGCATCCGGTCAATGTAATGACGTGCGGAAGTCATTTCCCTATGCCGTGTACGATAAGCTGGAATTTGAAATACCTAAACACTATAACGGCGATGTCAATTGCCGTATGAATACGAAAATTGAAGAGTGTTTTACTTCAATCAGCCTAATGATACAGGCTATAGAGAATATGCCGGAGGGTAAGATCCTTGAACCTGTCACCAGGGTGGAACCATATCGTTTTGCTTTTGGGATGACAGAAGCCCCGCGAGGTGAGAATATACATTGGATAATGACGGGAGAGCATAATAGCATTTACCGATACAAGATCCGTACACCGTCTTTTTGTAATTGGCCGGCTCTTTGCCATGCTGTCAAAGGAAATATTGTTCCTGATTTCCCATTGATTAACAAGAGTTTCAATCTTTCCTATGCCGGTAATGATCTGTAAAGACAAAAACACCTGAATTACAAATTAACTAATCTAATTAATAAATTAACTTATACTGTTAAGGAAGATAGATATGTTTGATATTATTAAAAAAATAGTTAAGTATCCAAGACTGACTAATAATTATCCGGACAAAGCTCTGGACTCCAGTCTATTTATTGGTAGCCCGGAAATTGATACAGATAAGTGCAAACTGTGTGGCGAATGTGTAAGACGCTGCCCGTCTGGGGCAATTAAAATTAATACTGTAAGTAATAGCATAACCATCGATTATGCCCAATGTGTTTTTTGTGTATTGTGCGAGGAGGTTTGTCGGTCAGGAGCGGCGAAGATGACTAATAAATTTGAGCTGGCCACTAAAAATAAAGTGATTTTACAAAAAAGCCCCTGGGTAATTGATGAAAACAATATTCCATATGAATCTCAAGCTTTGGATGATCTGCTACAAAGCAAAATCAAAAAAACCTTGGGCCGCAGCCTTCATATCAGGGAGGTTGATGCCGGCTCTTGCAACGGCTGTGATTATGAGATCAACGGTTTAAATAATCCTTTTAACGATCTGGAAAGACTAGGGATCAGCTTTGTCGCTTCACCCAGACATGCGGACATGCTTTTAGTAACCGGTACCGCCACTCGTAATATGCAACTGGCCTTGCTAAAAACTTACGCGGCCACCCCCGATCCTAAACTTGTTGTCGCGGTAGGGGCCTGCGCCTGTAGCGGCGGAATATTTAGGGATAGTTACGCTACTAATAATGGGATTGATTCTCTGGTACCGGTCGATGTATATATTCCGGGCTGCCCACCGAGGCCTCAGGCCATTTTGTATGGCATATTAAAAGCCCTGGATAAGGTATAATTTTCTAGGGAATACTTAATTCTAAGAAAGTTTTAATTATTGTATTAATATGGCAGGCATATTATACTGAAAACATATTTATAACGCTATCGTTAAGAAGGTAGGACCAGGGTACAATCTATGAATTCACATATTTTCAAGAAATACGCTTTAATTGCCGCAGGTTCTTTAGCACTTATTTTGGGTATAGGGGGAATATTTTTTCCTATTTTGCCTACTACACCATTTTTATTACTGGCTTCCTTTTGCTACTTGCGAAGCTCGAAACGTTTATATAATTGGCTAATCAATCATCGTGTATTTGGTTCATATATTTATAATTACACGAAACACAAGGCTATTAAAAAAAGCGTTAGACGTAAAGCCATTATCTTTTTATGGATTACTTTGATTATTTCCATGATCCTGGTGGGCAATATTTATTTAATTATATTATTATTCGCTATCGGAAGCGGGGTTAGTATTTATCTGTCTACTCTGAAAACCTATTAATTTTCCCGCCTTATATTTGGTGGTCAGGTTAACATTCCTGCTAAAGTAAGTGGAGGAACAAATTATGTATGTTTTCCCTAAAAATCTTTATACTGATATACGGATAGAGAAGGTATCCTTGACAAATATTACGCTGGAAAATTTCGAACTAATACAGAATAAAACCAGAACTGACCAAGGAGCTATGATTCGAATTTTTGACGGCAAACGCTGGTATTATAGTGCTACAACGGATTTGGATAATTTACAGATGGAAATTGACCGTTTGGCTCATCTGGCTGTACCCAATCCCGATATTAATCAGCATGCTATTGTTCAAAGACTGGAAATAAACAAAGAACGCTGTCTGAAATATAGAGATAATAATATAGCGAATATTGAGAATCGGCTTAAATTGGATGTTCTTAATTCCTATGTCCCCATACTTAAACAATTCCCCCAAATAAAAATGTCCAGGATGTATTATCTGGATAAACACACTGTCAAACATATTATCTCCAGCCTGGGTACGGATGTTACTTATGATAGTCAGAACTGTTGTCTGGCTGTTCGTTATATGCTACAGGAGAACAATACACCTTATCAAGGTTCGGAAGATATCTACGCCTTAACCTTTAATGAACTTTCCGGTCAACAGGATAAAATTTTAAATAGCTTGCAGAAAGACTTGACTTACTGTCGGGAAGCGGTTCCTGTTGTTCCCGGTATCTACACCTGTGTATTCTCGCCTCAGACCACCGGTGTTTTTGCTCATGAGAGTTTTGGTCACAAAAGTGAGGCTGATTTTATGGTCGGGGACGAAAGCATGAAAAAAGAATGGGCGATTGGTAAAAGGGTAGGGGCGGAAATGCTTAATATTATAGATACCGGTTCCATAGAGGGGGCCGGCTATGTTCCCTTTGATGACGAAGGCTGCAGGGCTAAAACCAATTACCTTGTTAAAGACGGAATCTTAACCGGTCGACTGCACAGCTCCGTAACCGCCGCCTCTTTAGGGGAAGCTCCCACTGGGAATGCCAGAGCTCTTAATTTTGAATATGAGCCTCTTGTCCGTATGACCACAACCTATATAGATAAAGGCTTCCAGACTAAAGAAGAATTGTTTGCCGGAATCAAAGAAGGTATTTATATTGATAACCTTAACCATGGTTCGGGTATGACTACTTTTACTATTGCTCCCCGTCGAGCCTATATGATTCGCGACGGCAAGTTAGCCGAACCGGTAAGAATATCTGTAATTACAGGAAATGTGATGAAAACTCTTTATGAAATAGACGGGATTTCCGATCAGGTGGAATTTTTCTCTTTCGCCCTCGGAGGGTGCGGTAAGATGGAACAGTATCCACTACCGGTAGCCTTTGGCGGACCTTATATTCGGGTTAACGGCATTCAGGTGTTATAAGAAGGAAGGATAGATCGTGATTAAAGAATTATTCAAACTTAGTGTTAGAGAGACTTCGCTCCATATAAGTCAAAGTTCGGTCGAAGCTGTTATGAAGAAAAAAATCGATAAATGTGGCTGTCGAGTCTATGCCGATGGTTACCTAGGCATTGCCGGTACTCTAGGTGAGCCCACGGCTTCCACCTGGGCTCAAGCTGAAGCCAATCTGGCCAGAAAGATTTCTTATCCTTTTGAACCGGAGAAGAATAGGCAAAGGGTCAGAGATTTGCGAGAGCTTGAAATTAGCGACGAAGAGTTTGTCCGGGAGATGGAAGATTTATTGACTACTATCCGCCGGGAAAATCCTAATTTTATTTTTAGTAATAAAATCAAATTGCTTGAAACCGAGATTAGCCTGCAAAACGATGCCGGGCTTGCTTACGCCAATTATGATTTGACTGTTGAGCTTGCCCTACTAGTAAAGCATGTTGATTCAGTAAATATTTTTGATACATCCTTTATTAGTTCAAGCCGGACCATGGATAAAGAAAAAATTGTCCGGCAAATCGGAGAAATGCTTAAAGCCTTCAATATTCCGGCCCAACTGCCGGCCAAAGAAAAAATGCCGGTTATAATTCATCCCAGCAGTCTGCTGAGTAAAATAAACGAATCCTTAAATGCTGAAAAAATCGGTCTCGGCGCATCCCTATTCACTGATAAAATAGGTAGTAAAGCATTTCATGAGACATTAAGCGTTTATCAGGATGCTACAGACGAAAAACAGCATTCACCTTTTTTTGATATGGAAGGAATGGTTAACCCGCAGGATAAGATGATGTTAATTGAAAACGGTGTGATTTTAAAACCCTATACAGATAAAAAAAGAGCCCAAACATTTTCTTTTGAACCTACAGGGTCGGCTGGGGGTAGTTATGACGATGTTCCTTCGCTGGGCTATAGTGATTTATCCATAGTGCCCTCAGAAAAAACATTACAGGAAATTTTGCAAGGAGAACGGGGGATTATGGTTATTATGGCCAGCGGCGGTGATTATACTGCCGATGGTAATTTCGCTACGCCGGTCCAGATGTCTTATCTTACTGACGGTAAGAGGCTTTTAGGAAGACTGCCGGAATTAAATATCTCAGGCCATCTCTATGACATCTTCGGAGATGATTTTGTGGGTGTTAGTAAAGACAAGCCCTTAATGGGGGAAAGAGTTCTGGTAGCGCGAATGAAAATTAATTAAACCATAACTCCCGATACTTCTTCGGTTAGACTGCCGTTCCGGTATATACGGCAGTTTTATTTATTGGCTCTTTGTCAAATGTTGGGGCTAAGCCCGAAAACGTAGAGTAAATAAACC
>ERZ773359.6188-NODE-6188-length-10773-cov-5.114294_pt1 | contig 10773 bp, 9 predicted proteins | sample MGYA00374955_ERZ773359 | MGnify/ENA primary metagenome ERZ773359 (study PRJEB29098, sample SAMN04486028) | biogas fermenter metagenome | study: EMG produced TPA metagenomics assembly of the Biogas fermentation microbial communities from Germany - Plant 4 DNA1...
AATGGCAGGAGTGCATATTGGGCCGAAGGCCTTTCCTTTCAGACATAGATCCTGATCTTACAAGGAAAGTTATACCAGAACTTTGTGCTGCCCTTGGTTTTTCTGATGTTGGTAGAAAAGCAATTGCAGTTATAGAAAATTGTGTTAATTTGCATATGAGCGGGGAGCGCACCGACGCCAATGTCGTATCGGCAGCTCTGCGCGGGACAGACAGGTGGTATACTCTGGCCAACTTGGTTTTTCATATTGACAATATTTGTTCTGCTAGAGGTGTCTTTGAAGCAAAAATTGCTCTAGAAAGAAGCTTGTTAGGTAAGCACTTGAAAACAGCTTACCACCAAATAAACATCCGCGGTGTGTCTTCAACCGTCTTGCACCGGGCAGCCCTGGAAGCTTTCCAGGGAGCGGGCTGGATTCCCCTGCTCCATTTTAGTGACGCCACGCTTTACGTCGGGTCGGCTGCTGAACCAATAAAAGCCCCTTTTATCGACCAAATTGAAAATAAATTGGCCTTGATTTTAGATGAAATAGTGAGTTCTGAAGTAGTGCCCCTGGTAATAGGAAGCGAGATGCAGGACTTTTTGCCAAAGCCTGAACTTTTTGATTATCGCGAGCTCGAAGCCTATCTCTGGGAGGCGAGCAAAAGAGCCAACCCTTTGAATTTTAAAAAGAAAAAACCTGAATACAAAGCCGATGTTGTAAAAAAGTACCTGGATCTTTGTAACATTTCCTTTGACTCTTTTGATTCTTCTAGCATTGATTTATACACCGAGCGCATTGGCATAGCCCGCCGGGAGATGGCTGTTTTGCGGTTTTTCAAGTACGCCATGAGCTCGGATTTAATCGGAAAAGATGGCGTAAGTATTGCAAAGCAAGAATATGAAAATATTTTTGGCCAGGGAGCATGGGAAGAGCTTACGAGCATGTCCACATATATGCCGGCACCGGATATGAAAAGGGTAGATCGTTTTTGGGCGTTGCCGGGGTGCCAATTTGGCATTAATGTCAGTACTATAGAAGAGCTTGCAAGTGAGGAGCGCGTAAAATTGCTAATTGAACTTTTATCCCAAATCGCTGTTAAAGTTTATTCAGCCATATCAAGTCCACCTACACGGGCTACCCTTGCACGTGAGATGGCGGCGGGATTTATGCAGGATTTAATAAGTCCTGCTGACGATTTTAAGCCGCTGGAAATAGCCAAACATCAAATGGAATTTTATGCCATCTCTAAACCTTTTACCGGTAAGCAGACCAGGAAAGCACGCTATTTATGCCCCATATGTAATACCTCCTTTGAGACAGGAATTAAAGCAAGTGCAGACTTTATTGATAAGCCTGAGGCCCACACTAACAGGGGTGTAGCCCACGGAGCCTTTGGTTATGTTACTATTTGTTACACCTGTTATTATGAGAGAATTTTGCGCCAGGTTCTTTTAGGCGAACGGGCAAAGGAGCTCATTGTTATTTTCCCGCGTATGAACATCGGGGCTGAAACCGGAGAACTATTGGTGGAGAAAGCACGTTCATTTTTCCAACGGGCTTACGCTCTTATGGTTGCCGATGAAGGTGAACCAGACCTTCATTTGAGCATGGCGCTTACTCATTTTATCTTCGAACAAATTTTGAAACAGGACTTTTCCCACCTTGACCCGGCCCAGCTTGCCGAGCTGCTTACCTATCGTTCAAGCAAAGAGAACAGGAGAAGAAATCTGCAAAAATTGTCGAAAGCATTGCAAGAGGCTTATGGGGAAGATTTAGAGGAGGCTAATATCGCTTGGGGGACAACCTTTTCTTTATGGGACGAAGCTGTTGAAGCAGTATATGCCAATAAGGTTAACGATGATGAGGCACGTAGAATTCGTGCTGAAGTTTACCAATTGCATCCCCGAATGAAGCTTGTATGCCAAACACCGCATATGGCTTTGCTGCCGCTTAGTTACACTATTAGGCTTAATGAAGATTCAGAAGCCAATGCTGCCTTACGTCGGACTTTTATAGCGATTTTTATGGGTCTGGGGCTAGATGCGTCGGTTGCCATTGTTTCTAGTAGCGATGAAATTGACTTCCAGGGAGGTGAAGGTGTTGCTTTCGTTCCGCCGGTGGCTTCTATTCGCCAGCTTATTGGCTCTAACTGGGTGCAGCTTGACGAAGCGGAACGCTGGCTGAAAAGCATTGGCATAGCAAGTATCTTAGCGGATAGCGGAAGCTATTCTAAAAGAGCAGGCTTGTTAGAGGTTTTGTTGGCTCCAACTCCCGGGCATGTTCTCCGCCGTATTGAACTAAAGAAGAATGAGGAAAAGAAGCCTTTGAGGTACCAGGATATTGTTTATTTGCGTATTTTGGCTGAAGTAACAACCCCATCTATGTAATATTTAATATTTTTCTATTTTAATATGTCTCCTGCAAAGAAGGTAAAGGAGGTTTATTCTTAGTGCGTACTCCGATTTTTGTCCGAATCAAGCGATTTGATCTGGAGAGTGTTAGCTCAGATATTGAGTCTGTACGCCGTTGTTTTGATTCTTATTTAGATAGCTACCCGGTAAAATCTTCTCGTTCCAAACACAGCCTTATGGGCCCTGTGGGTAAAATACTGCAGGAAGTTAAAAGTGGCAAGTGGGATGCCGATTCCCTTGCTGGATATGCTTTAAATATCCATCTTACAAATCCTAAAGCAAAAGGTTTTATTTCCCAGGAAGCTAGAAACTCTTTAACGGAAGGAATTAATAGGCTCTTAACCCTTTTAAAAAGTTCGCCAGTTACCGTACATGATAAAATACTGGATCGAATTGATTACGGACTATATTTTATGCGGCGAGCTAAAGTAATGGAGGCTTTTGAAAAGCTTCGTCAGGAATTTGCTGTTTTTTTGCGCCATAAATATGGAACATCAGAAAAACTGACTGAAGTCTGGGGTGAAAAATCGGCAGACTATGGTCCTGATTTTAGTAGAGTGCCATATCCGGGAAGGACACTATTTGAAAAAGCTAAAGGTCAGAAGAAAGCTGACATAAGCGAATTTGCACAGCAAGCCAAACTTAAAGGTTACGAACTTATTGACGAGGAGGAGGAAATCTAATGAGTGCCAAAGATGCTTTTGCGAGAATTCAAACCTATTTGCTTGAGAAACCGCGGCCGCTTATTGGTGCGGAAACGATTCAACTTGTTTTAATGCGAGAGATATTAGATTACACAATTCTCCGCACGGAAGAAACGCGGGAGTTAAATACCCTCCACACTCCTTTCTCCATGACCAAGAACGACCAAACTGTACGCCGCGTCGCCTTTCTGGCTACGAAACAGAAAGCCGCTGAGTCTCGGGAATTAGAACATCTGCTTAGGACAGCGCGTAAAGTAGCAGGGTTGCCAGAACAGGAATGTTATTTAAAGGATAATTTGTGCATGAGTTGCCCTCGTTGTGGTCTTTATGGGGCAACGAGTACTCTTGCCGGGCAGCAAGAGCGGGCGAATATCAAGCACCGTATTGAATATTCTACAGCTTTTTCGCTTCTCTCTTTTGAAGACGTGGCTACTGCTGCTACCTTTAATGCTATTAATGACCGCAACCAGATAACTGGACAAGCTTTGGGCCAGCGTTTTGCTGTGCAACCGGCTACATTATTTCCGTCAATAGTTACTTTAAAGAGTGTTACTAAACTAGAATTAATCATGGTCGTTAAAACCCTTTTATCATGCAAGAGCTACGGGGCAGAAAGCCGTATTGGAGGTGATGTGCGGAACAGCATCTGGGGGATTGTTGCTGGTTGGGAAGAAGTGATTACATCTTTAGAGCTTACTTTAGAATTGGCTGATAAATTGGATAACCTGAATTCAAATATAATTAAAGAGATCCTTGAGGAAAAGTACAAGCTAATGACTGGTAACCCGCAGCATGTGACTGTGCTTGAGCCGGAAGAGGTCGAGGGGCTGATCCAAGCGTGCGCGAATATAGATCTGGATAAAGCGTTTTTGGAAAAAGCTTATCAAGATGTTGCAGATTACCGGAATGAACAACTAGCACGCTAAAAATTTGGGATATAAGGGGATTATAATGAGCAGCGCTATTTCTTTAAAGGAAAAAGGTATTCGGGTATTTAACTGCCGCCTCTATAATCATGACTATTTATGGTTTTCCTCGTATGAGATTAGCAAGATTTCGTCAACAATTCCAGTACTCCATAATTATGCTCTTACCTATTCTTTTGGTGATTATTCTTATGGCGTTTTTAAAGGTTCTGTCCCTCGTTACAAAGAAGACCTGGCTCGTATACCTCTTTATGCTACTCCTGCTCTGGCAAATTATTGGAGTCGAACTCGCATTACTTATAATGCTGTTAACAGCCACTCTTTACGCACGGATGATGCGCCTCGTGGAATCAATTCACCTGACCTGGGCTGGCGAAATTATCTCGACCCGGTTTATCCAGGTGGGGGGCATAATGCCCAGCAAACAGGTTTCATCTGTTACCTGTTTACTTTTGACGGCAGAATTCCAAAAGGAGTAACGCGTTTGGGTAAAAAAGGTACAGCTATGCGAGTATGTTGGCAGGAAATAGAGAATCCCGTAGCAGTATTTCAGAAAGAACCAATACAGCCAACCCACCCTATAAACCCTCTTGATATTTCTGGCGAGATTGTTTTTTATGAACCGGTGAGCATTCCACCGCATATGTTGTTCAAAACTGCCGAGATTAAAAATGACTGGTTTATTTTTGCAGGACCGCATCGCATCCATATTCCTAATCAAGTAATAAATAGAGGTTGTAAAAAGGATGGATAGCCTAAAAGTACGGCCTTTAGTGCTGCCTTTAATAAAGCATCCCTCTACAAAACAAATGCTTTATCCACACCAGGCGGCAATGCTTGAAAACTGGAATAAATATAATACATTTACGCTTGTCACAAAAACGGGAACGGGCAAGACTATGGGGGCAGTATTGCCTGTACTTTTAAACAGGCAACGGGCAATTTGTGTGTATCCTACTAATGAGCTTATTCGTGACCAGGTCAAAAACATCGCTAGTATTGCTGAAAGAGAAGGGCTTAAGGCTTGTATTTTGACCCTTGAGACTACCGTCGAAGAGTATTCAAAAGCAGACGTTATTTTGACGCATATTGATGCTTTTACCCTGGAAGCTTGGTGTAAGCAAAAACATTGGCGTGAAAAATGGAGAGCATTAAAAGAACTGTTAGAAGCCGATAAACCTAAGATTATTTTCACTAACCCAGACATTCTTTTTTTGATCTTTGCTTTGCGCTATCATGCTGAGCCATTTGCTGCATTGTCTGGCTATAACGTTTTAATTGTCGATGAATTTCATCTATATACAGGGGTTGAATTAGCCCATGCTTTATTCATGCTCCATCTAGGCTACAGCTTGGGCTTTTTTGAGAAAATCGTTCTTTTATCAGCCACACCTTCACCTGAAGTTTACGAATATTTGCAGGTGTTGCTCAACGATCCCTTTTGTGTAGATTCAACAACAGGCAAAACGGGTGGTTCTGATTTTCTCGGCGAAGAGCGCGTTGCTGTCCACGAAGTAGAATTAATTCCTTTCTTGGCTGGGCAGGATATAGTAGAAACAGCTGTGGTTATAGTCAAAAAACTGTCAGAAGAAATTATTAAAGTCTGGAAGCAAAATACAGGAGTTGGCTACATCCCTGCTGTAATTGTCCTCAATTCTGTGGTTGACGCTATCCGCTTAGAAGACCGGCTGGCAGAGGAAGGTTTTAAGCGCAAGGAAATGGCCATCATAAGGGGCCTTTCAGCACGAGAAGTGCGCAACACATCAGGGAAAAAAATCGCCATAGGGACTTCTGCTATTGAGGTGGGGATAGATTTTCAATGCGATTACCTTATTTTTGAAGCGAGTGAGGCTGCTTCTTTCATGCAGCGCTTTGGGCGGGTGGGGCGGCATAAACCAGGTGTTGCCTATGTACTTTGTCCACCAAACGTTCTCTACGGAATAGAAACTTTGAAAGAAAAAGGGATTGAATTAGATCGCGCTGTTTTAGAGGAAAAGGCATATAACTGGTTTCCTTCTTTTGAAACAAGAGCATGGTTTGTAAGGACACTTATGGGTTTGCTTTCGGCCTTTACCCTTGGTGAAAACTTAATAAAGTGCGTTCGCGAAGATTTCAAAGCTACTCCAGCACTGATAACAGAAGTGGAATCACAAATGGAGAATCAATATACTTCATATGGTCAAAAAATTGGTTGCAAGGATAGTATACTTAACAGCGCGCTCTATAAACTGCGGAAAGCACGTCAAGGCAACGCTAGGCTTGAATGGTTAAGGGTATATCGAGACCTCAACACTTTTCGTACTTCCCTTCCCAGCGAGTGGATACTTGATTTTGCTGAATTAGAACGCCGAGGTGGTGATTGGGAAAAAGCTAAGTATACTGCAGATTTGGCGACTTTGCTTCGGCGTGCTGAGGGTTTGCGTTTTAACTCCAAAATTCGTCACCCGACTGGTAATAAAGGAATGCTCACTGTCAAAGGTTATGGTCGATATAAAAAAGTATGGATTATACCAGAATTTAGAGATGAACAAATTGGATTTTTACACTGTACTAAAGACTTTCCTAATATGCTTTTTATTCAAGAGGGCCATAAAACTTCAGTTTCTCATATAATGTCGTTGCGCAATCATGTTTTTGTAGTTGTACCAAAAAGTATATTGCATCAGCTTGACTGGCGTTTACCTGTGTTTGACTGCGGGAAGCATCTTATCGGCTTTGATGGAGTCGCCCTAATCTTAATAGAACTTTATAACTTAACATCTCAAACAAGTTATTTAAGTAGCATTTAATAGCAAATTGTTTTACAAACAGTCTGGAAATTATCCTAAGCACACAACCATGCAATAAAGTGACCGGTATTAGAAATATCTGAAATGATTATAGATATAATATCTCTTTAGCCCTAAATAATTTAAAGAAACGCATATGTTATGTTAAAACTTTATTAAGAATAGAGTGCGTTGGGAAATAAAAAGTATACTGATGAGTTCAACATGGAAGAAATTAATAGTGAAACGGGTAATATCTATAAAAAATCAAAAGGGGGTTGATTACAACATCAAAAGGACCTACACCGAAAGAAAACAAGGCTGTGCAAATTTTCGGTAAGAGTGTTGTGCTTTTGTCGGCCACGTCTTATTGCTACTGAAATAGAAAAGGTAGGTGTTGCCCTATAGTAGGAGAGTAAATTGGAGGCATTAGTTCAATAACGTAGACATTTTAAATTCTACCAGTGGCGAAGACTGCTTTTGCTTTTGTAACTTATTCTGCTGGAAAGAAATATATTCTTCGGAATATAAACCTGAATATCTGTTCTGCCAACAAAATGTTTTTTCCATGTAATGATTACTCTGCTATTATACATCTTGGCTTCCTTTAAAAATATTGAATCTCCTACAAAAAACATACTGGTTTGGGGCGATATTTGAGGAGCCAGGTTGTTAACGGAATGATAAAAATATTTAAGAAACATTTAATATTTTTAAAATATTGCCGATAAAATGTAAAAACCCCTCATTTTTGAGGAAGATTCTTTCCAGGAGAGTTTTTTATGAACCTCGTCATTAACAACTATGGCTCCTTTATCGGCAAAAAGAGTGAACGGTTGGTCGTTAAGGAAAACGGCAAGGTGGTCCATGAAGTGCCTTTTTTTGACCTTTCCCAGGTTACGGTAACAACGGCCGGTGCTTCGCTATCCAGCGATGCTATAAAAATGTGCATGGAATACGGGATACAGATTAATTTTCTTTCCAGCTCCGGTCAGCCTTATGCCAAAATCAGTTCACCGCAGTTGACGGCTACGGTGCAAACCAGGCGGGAACAATTGATGGCATACCTGGACCAAAGAGGTGTTGCGCTGGCAAAAGCTTTTGTTTACGGAAAAATTAAAAACCAGGTTAATACTCTAAAATATTTTTCCAAGCACCGCAAGGAAGCCCAAAGGGAAACTTACGAAAAAATTATGGCGGCCGTAAAAAAGATGGAAAATATCTGCAAAGAGCTGGACAGTCTTAACGGAGAGAAAATTGATGAGTTAAGAGGACAGTTTCTTTCTATCGAGGGAAGGGCTTCCGCTGTATACTGGGATCTTGTAGCGCTAATCCTTGAGGGAAAGGTGGATTTCCCGGGAAGGGAGCATCGTGGAGCGGAAGATCCCTTTAATTCCTTGCTTAACTATGGGTACGGCATCCTTTACTCTCAGGTGTGGAGTGCAGTTATCCTGGCCGGTCTTGAGCCGTTTGCCGGATTTATGCATGTAGACCGGCCGGGTAAACCATCTCTTGTCCTTGATCTGATCGAGGAGTTTCGCCAGCCAGTCGTGGACAGGACGGTTATTGCTATTTTCAGCAAGGGCGCTAAAATACAGCTGGAGGAAGGTAAGCTCTCCGCAGAGACTCGCAAAGATTTTGCGGAAAGGATCCTGGAGAGGCTGGAGGCAACTGACAATTACGAAGGGAAAAAATTTAGGCTCTCAACTATCATCCAACGGCAGGCTAGAAGCATTGCCTCCTTTGTCCGCGGAGAAGGAAAGTACCGCCCTTTTGTGGGGGGATGGTAGTGCAGACACTGGTTATTTATGATATTCCAGATGATAAGATTAGAAACAAAATTAGTGAGGCCTGCAAGGATTATGGTCTTACCCGCATCCAGTACAGCGCTTTCCTGGGCGACATTAACCACAACAGGCGTGATGAACTTCGTCAGCGACTGCGGCGCACCCTTGGGAAAAAAGAGGGGAATATCCAGATCTATCCCCTGTGCGATAAAGATATCAAGTTAAAGTGTGAAATTGTTAACACTGGAGAAAAAAAATGATCCCGTTGCGTGTTTCGGATTTAAAACAATATATTTACTGCCCGCGCATTCTTTATTTTTACTATGTTTTGCCGGTACCCCGCAGGATAACGCGGAAAATGGAATACGGTAAATTGGAGCATGTCGAAATACAGCAACTGGAGAAAAGACGAGGGTTGAAGCCCTATGGCGTGCTTGATGGTGAGAGGTCCTTTCATGTTTGGCTTGAATCTTCACGCTTGGGTTTACAAGGTGTTCTTGATATGATGATTACTTCTACGACCGGTGAGATTTATCCGGTAGAGTTCAAACACAGTATCAGCAAAAAAGGTTTGCACCAAAAATACCAGCTGGCTGCTTATGCCATGCTGCTGGAGGATATGTTCCGGAAGCCTGTACGGTATGGATTTCTTTACCTGATTCCTGTTAAGACCATTATCCCGCTCGAAATTACTTGTAGCATGCGTGAACATATCAAAAAAGTCCTCAGCGCTATTAGAAATCTTATTTCAGGTGAGAGAATTCCGGGTTATGTTCGTTCAAAACACCGCTGCTGTGACTGTGAGTTTCATAATTACTGTGCAGACCTGAGGTGAAGTTATGTATTTTTTAAATGAAGACGAAAGAAAAAAGCTGCTTAAAGGTTTTCTTCCCAAGTCCCGTGAACAAGCTGTGGCGGAGGAGTTGCGCGGCTGGAACTGGCACCAACCACCTTTAGAGCCTGTTTATGAGGTTAGCCTGCCTTTATATCAGGTGGCCGGTAAGTACTGTTCCAGCGGCAGGGATGTCTATTTAAACAGGGTGGAGAAACGAAAAAGTGAAGCCAACGATGCCATGCAGCTTGGTTCATTGTTCCACGAATTTATTGTTTATATATTAGTCCGTACAAAAAAGTTGATTTATCAATATGAGTTAAATACAGAATTGGTCTTCCAGGAATTGAAAAAAGTGCTGCCCGAGTTTTTAGAACGTAAGGCGTTTTTTCAGGAGAAAATTCCCGGTTTAAAGGATAAAATCGAACAACTCTACAATTATGAATATTACCGGATTACATCGCGTATTCAGGAGATCCTTTCCAGACAGCCTTACATTGGGGAAGATTCTCTGGTTGCGCAGGTTGTTCCCCTTGTGCTGGAACAAAAGTTGGACGGATCCCTTCTTGGATTAAGCTCAAATTTAAGCTCAGACGCCTTTGTTTTTTCTGAACCGATGATTATAGATTTGAAATTTGGGGCCCCTCAGAATTTTCATCGTTTAACCACAACCGGTTATGCCCTGGTAATGGAGTCTATTTATGAGTACCCTGTTAATATCGGGTGCATTGTTTACGGGCAATTTAAAAATGGACGACTTTATATCCAGAAAGATTTTCATATCATCAACGATGAACTTCGTCAGTGGTTTATTGAAGAAAGAGATGAAAAAATGAGGATAGTCTACGACGAGATAGATCCGGGGATAGCAGATAACTGCTACGAAACCTGCCCTTTTTATACTTTTTGCCATCGTTAAATTTATGATATTATGGTTATAAAGCACAAATACAAGAGGGGGGATTAAAATTTTCGCAGATATCCTATCTTTTCGTGCAAAAAAATTATCTTCGAGAATTTATAAAAATGCTGTCAAAAGTTATAATGGCAGAACCCCCATTCTGTGCAGAGTTAGTCTAAGACGTTGAAGTCGGTATCATCACTAATCCCGTAAAATAGGGGACTGAAAGATACCACGTAGAAAAGCCAGATTAAGAGAAAATAATGTATCATCACTAATCCCGTAAAATAGGGGACTGAAAGTTGTCTTTGGCGAGCCAATCTCGAACAGAGGAGAAAGTATCATCACTAATCCCGTAAAATAGGGGACTGAAAGCGAAATGTGGACCTCCCAATACCGCCGACCAGGCCATTGGTATCATCACTAATCCCGTAAAATAGGGGACTGAAAGACAATAATGAA
>ERZ773359.6194-NODE-6194-length-10763-cov-12.448170_pt1 | contig 10763 bp, 10 predicted proteins | sample MGYA00374955_ERZ773359 | MGnify/ENA primary metagenome ERZ773359 (study PRJEB29098, sample SAMN04486028) | biogas fermenter metagenome | study: EMG produced TPA metagenomics assembly of the Biogas fermentation microbial communities from Germany - Plant 4 DNA1...
TATTTTTTAAATATTTTATAATTAATTCTTCTATAATGGCGTTTACATTTTTATCTTCCTTTACTGCTTTTATTTTTATTTCTTTAAGCAATTGTTCGTCTATAGTAGTTGTAAACTTAACTTTTTTATTACTTTTCATTGTAGCCCTCCTTAAAAAGCAACAAAGTTGAGAATAGGAGGGGAGTCCCCTCCTGGTGAGTGTTTTTATTAATCTACTCTTGGTTTTTCATATATTCTGCTATACTTTTTAAGTATTCTAGCCTTTTATCCCTGCTTTTATCATGTTTCTCAATGTATTCTGGCAGGTAATTTTCTATCCAATCGCAAATTTGTTTTACAGAAGTCCAGAATTTTCCACCTTTGATGTTAAGTAAGTTTTTACCCCAGAAAGGAAAACAATTACTTACATAAAAACCAGGTGTTTCTACATCGTTTTCGCCATAATGGTTTCCATATCTGAAATATAGGTCAGTACTACCATAGCTGTATTTGCCTTCTTCTTTGTTGAATTTAGGAATCCATATAGCTTTTGTGCCTTCATCTGATTCAGTATATTCTTTATTTCTACCTAGCATTTCATCCAATGGCTCTGCTAGACTTTCGGTGATTATTTCTAAGTATTTTACTGCCTGTTCTCGTCTTTTAACCTCTCTGTTTGCTACCTCTTGTAACTTTTCTAATACATTCTTACCTTTTAACATTTAAAATACCTCCTTAGCGATAGGTCGCCACCCTTATTATGGGTTTATCCCTTACTTATATTATACACGTTTATACGTATATTGTCAATATAAATATTATATTGCATAAATGTTTATATTGTAATATAATAATATCAATAAAAATACTTAGGAGGGTTAGTATGATAAAAAATAAAATCATCTTAATGATTTTAATTTTTACTATGATGATGCCATCTTTAGCATTTGCTAATAACAATCCTACAGAAGATGTAATTAGTGAATTACAGAATAAAGATCAGGGGCCACTAGGTTCAGTGCAAAATGAAGTATCAAGGTTTTCAAGAGATATTTTCAATATTGTAAGGTTAGTTGTAGTTGCAGTATTAATAATATCATTGTTTATGAATTTAGCTGCGTTTTCTAAAGCAGGAGACAATCCAGGACTAAAGGCTGCATTAAAGACGAAAATGATTTGGTCTGGAGTAGGAGCAATATTGGCAATAAACTTCTGGAGGATAATTGATCTATTTAACTCCATTAAACTGCTTGAATAATAGGTGATTCTAATGTTTAAAATAAATCTTGCATTAATCCTTATAGTGCTTTTGCTGTTTATGGGTAATTTTGTATATGCTGAGGAAGATTTAGACAGTTTAAGGGTAGCACTTAACAACAATAGTGGAATGCAATATTTTAGAGGTAGTGGGAAAGCAGAATTAATGGGAATATCCAGGGATGCCTTCAATATAGTTAGAGTTGTTGTAATAACTGTTTTACTAGTGAGAGCCTTTAGGCTTTATGGCGATTTTATTGGTGCTGCCGATAATCCTTCTTTAAAAGCAAGTATAAAGACTAAGGCTATATGGATATCGGCAGGGCTTGTATTCGCTATTAACTTTTGGAATATATTAAGCTTTTTATCAAACATTAGCACTTTTTAAGAGATATAGTTTTTAAAAGAACTATATCTCTATTACTAATAGGAGGGAGTTAATTGGCACATCCAGTACCAAAGGAGTTAAGAGGAGAGGAAAGGCTATTTACTATTCCATGGGTAAATATACCAGTTAATAAAAAATCGGTTATCTATAATGGTCCTGCAACACTGTTTGCAATTCTAATTGGCAGAATAACAGGTAGCATTACAGTATTTATGGGGCTGGGGATTGCACTTAATTTACTGGTTTATCCATTAGGAAATGGTAGTGTTAGGAATAACAAATTTGATAATGGTGGCATGAGCTATGATAAGTATTTAATGGCAAATATTAGATGGAAGTTAAGAGGCGGTGGCAATATCTATGTTGGGCATAAGAAGGAGGAATAAAATTGATTAGCCTTATATTTACTGTTGTTTTAATCGGAGTTATGATCTATGTATTTATGCTTGATGGTGATAAGAGTAAAATTCCTACAAAGGATGCTATAAAAAAAGGTAAGGATAAAAAGACTAGTTCTAGTAAAAATTTTGGTAAAAACATGTATTCAACACAGGATAGAATCAACATTAAGAAGATTAAATCTATTGGTGATGGAGACGATGGTTCTTTAATTGTTAAAAATGATGATAGCTATGTTGGGGTTATCGAGGTTTATGGTGTTAACTATAATCTTTTAAGTACAAGAGAAAGACTTGTTTTAGAGGAAGTATTTCAAACTATGATAAATGGTTTAGATTATCCTATACAACTATTTATACAAAGTAGGCGTATAGATATAGAAAATTACAACAACATTTACGAAAAAAGGTTGGAAGAGTTAAGTGAGAATTTAAAACAGGAAAGAAATAAATTAGCCTTACAATCTGCTAACCCATATATGCATGAAGAAATTTTAGATATTGAGAATAATATAATTAGACTGGAAAACCAGATTGAATATGGAAAACAGGTTGTAGAATTTATAAATAATTTTGCATCTTATTCCAACATACTGGAGAAACGTTATTATATAGCTATACCATATAGATATACGGGAGATATTAAAGATGAAAATGAGAAGTTTATAACAGCCTATAACACTATTGCTAATAGGGCAAATAGCATTATTGCTGCTTTAAGTAGAGGTAATCTTACAGGGAAATTCCTAAATGGTTATGAGCTTTCTGAATTATTGTATGTGGCTTATAACAAGAAAGATAGCGGTAAGTATAAGTTCGATAGAGCATTAATGTCAGGATTTAGTAATTTTATAGTTACATCTAGACCAGTAGAGTTTAAAATCCTTGAGGAAAAAGAAAAAGAGTTAGATGAGCTAATAGGTGTATAGGAGGGATTTGATGAAGTTTTTCAGGAGAAAGAAAAAGGACGAGGATATAAAAGAGGGCATGGAAAATCAGGGGGAAAAGATAGATTTAAAAGAGGGTGAAAAAAGCATTTTTGAGAAAAGGAAAAGGACTTTGAAGGATTTGATTTCTGGTGATTATGATTTTACCGATCCTACTAAACTAACTTTTGGTGATGGCCAATATGCTAAAAATATGTATGTAGCTTTTCTACCTAATTCAGTTAATTTTGCATCCACTTTTCATCTTCTATACGATTTTGGCAATATTGATACCTCCATCATGGTGACTCCTATTGACAATGAAACTGCTAAGGCTGAATTATCTAAACTTCGTACAAATTTGGCAGTAGAGTATTTAACTGCTGGTGGAAGTTTAAACAGGATGGATGATATGGAGGCTAAGGTTCAAGAGGCAGCAAGGCTTAGAGAAGAGGTAAGGGATGGACTTAATAAGCTTTATGAGGTTACTATTATATCAACTCTTTATGCTGATAATGAAACGGAGTTAAACAATAATGCAGATAGGTTAAGAGAAATGTTAGGACAAACTGATATTGGTATTAGGAATGCAGCTTATTTCCAAGAGGAAGTGTTCTTTTCTAATAAACCTATTTGTGAAAACCTATTTGATATTAGCCATACTTTTGATAAAAGAAGTTTAGCTTGTGTTTTTCCTTTTACATCAAATAACATTAGCCATCCTAATGGTACTATGATCGGGATAAACATGGATAATGCATTGCCAGTTTTCTATGATAATTTTGATTCCAGTCTTGCTAATTACAATATGTTTATATTTGCTCAGTCTGGTATGGGTAAATCCACTTTGGCAAAGATGTTGGCTGCTAGAACGTCTACTATAGATAATATTCAAAATATTGCAATCGATATAGAACCAGAATATAGAGATATTGCTGAAATATTAGGTGGAGTAAATATAACCATTGAACCTAGGGGAAGTACAGTAATTAATTTCTTTGATGTAGTTGTAGATTTAGAGGAAGATGAGATAACTAAAAAGTTAGTAGAGGAAATTAAACTTGAAGATAAAATCAATAGTGTTACTAACCTATTAATGGTTCTAGCAAGGGGTTATGTAGGTAACAACAAATATTATGATGATATTGCAAGATCAATCATTAGAGAATGTGTTGCTATAGAGTATGAGAAGATTGGTATTACTAGGGACCCTGAAAGCCTATATGAATATGTAGATGATAGCATAGCCACAAGAAAGGTTAAAAAGAGAATGCCTACTTTATCTAGTTGGTATCAAACCTTAGAAAATGAAGCTAAGAAAAACGAAGATAACTCTACTTTTAAAGAGTATTATGATTATCTATTAAAGGTTATGTCAAACTTCGTAAGGATTAAAGATGGTGGGTTAACCTGTTTTGATGGCCAAACAACTAGTAACGTTAAGCTAGGTTATGATATACCTTTCATTAACTTTGATTTAAGTAGACTTAATGAAAAAACTGAACTTCCTTTAGCTCAGTATATAATAACAGATTTTATATGGGAACAGATGGTAAAGAGGAATACTGGAGGCCACAAACTTAGGGTTATAATTGACGAGGCATGGCGTTTGATTAAGTATGAAGAGGCATTAGACTTCTTAGTTACTATGGCTAGAAGGGCTAGAAAGAAGAATACTTCTACTTGTGTTATTACACAACAGTTTGAGGAGTTTTACAGTGAAGAAACATCTCCAATAATAAAGCAGTCCTATACTAAGTTCTTCCTAAAACCAGACTCTACTGAAGTTGATAGAATACAAGAAGTATTTAAACTTACTGATGGGGAAACCGCCTTTTTAAGGACTTGTAATATTGGAGAAGTGCTTATGAAAACAGGACCAGTATCAGCTAAGGTTAAGGTTGTTATCCCAGATTTTGAAATGGACTTTGTTCAAACCAACCAAAATGTGCTTAGAAATCGCAATGAGTCTACTCAGGGGGCGATATAGTGCTTAAAAGCATAGTTAATAATAAAAACAAAATTATTTTTTCGTTAGTATTTCTTTTCCTTCTGAATTTTCTTTTTACTGGTGTGTTTAATGTTTCTTATGCTGATGATGGAGATGAAGATAAACCTAATATTTTAATTAGAGTTCTTACCTGGGCTTTTAGGTTTGTGAATAAGTATATTTATAATATGCTAGACGATGAAGGTCTATCTATAGACTCACTTATTTTTAATAAGATGCCAGATGAAGGAGAGGGTGAATTTATTGGTTTAACATTGTTTAAACCAGGTGATGCACAAGATTTTATAGCGACTTTTTATAATATATTTTTATATATTGCAATGGCAATGTTTGTGCCAATATTCTATTGGATTGGAGTGCATTTTTCAAAAGCGGGAGATAATCCTCAAGAGAAATCTATTTTGAAGGATAAGTTAATGAGAACAGTTATGACATTTATATTTTTATACTCTATGCCAGAATTATTAGTGGCATTGGTTAAGGTTAGTAATGCTTTTACTAATATGTTTGGTGGTATAGGAGCAGAATTCTTAGGTGCTGATGGTACTACTGGGATTGTTGCTCAGTATATAGAGAACAATACGGGTTCCATTATAGAAACAGTTACAGGATTAATGCTTATAGGTATTAACCTATGGATTATAGTCTTTTATATAATTAGGGATTTAACTATTGCATTTTTATTCATGCTATTTCCTATAATTGCAATATGGTATCCAATGAGAAAGGGAATGGTAACAAATTGGTGGAGACAAATGGCTGGTAATATTCTAGCTCAACCTATACAGGCGATGATTTTAACCATGGTCTTAGCTTTAGGACAGGCTTTAGGTATGGGCGGTAGTAAATCGTTAGGTGCAGGTATCTATACATTAGTGGCCTTTGGATTTATTATTCCTATGACAAGCATTGTAAAAGGTTTTCTAGGGCTTGAAACAGGTCTAGGGGCAGGAAGGTCTATGGCTGGTTTAGGTGCTTTGTTTGGAACATTAGGTTTAGTTAGGATGGCAAGAAGGGGCATGAGTGAGCAAACTCAAATGATTAAGGATGGAGTTTCAACTTTAGCTGATAATAGGGTGAAGAATAAAGAACTAGAGAAAAACATAGAGCCTAGTGCTAGTGATGTTACTCGAACATTAAGTAATTCTAATGCATCTGTTGTTGACAATATTTTAAGTTCTACCCAATCTAAGGATAGTGTTGTAGATAGTATAGGATACCAAAATAGAGTAGCAGGTAGACAAATAGCCAGAGGAGTTGGTGGTGCTATGCTTGGTACATTTACTGGTATAACTGGTGCTACTATTGGAGCTGGTTTAGGGGTTAGAGGTTCTGCCATAATGGGTGCTACTGGCTTTTCATTAGGAAGAAGGGTTGGAGATGCTGGTACTGGAATGGCTTATATGGGGGCAGATGCTATTTATCAACATAGGCAAATGAGACGAGATATTGCAGATATTCAGGAAAGTATTATGTCAGATGATATTTCTAACGTAAGAATGATGCAAATTAATGAATTAAAAGAAAGTGAAGATTTTCAAAGTTTATCTCCAGACCAACAACTAGAAATGATTGATGGTTTAAAGAATAACATGAATATAACAAAATCTGAAATAAAGAATATGAAAAAAGAGTTCCCAAATACCTATAACACATACAAAGAAAGAGCACAAAATGAATATCTGGGTATAGCTCATCCCAAAATGGATGGTACAGATTTTCAAAGTCAAGAAAGACAGGCGTTAATGGCACAAAAAAGATGGCAAGCTACAGGTACAGGGAGGTTTGCTAACTATATGGCTAATATGGGTTATGCAAAATTAACACCTGTACGAAAAACTCCAGAGGAGTTAAGAAGTATTGATAATGCTTACCTTTATCAAGATAATGAACGTACTGTAGTTTATACTCAAGACAGTGATGGTAGTATTGGTGATGTACTTCATGTAGGGGCGGGGAATCCCTATATTTCTACTCCTATAGAGCAACCTGTTGCTTATACTTCTGAAGAAATAGAGATACCTCCATCTGAAATGTATAAGATTAATGAAAGGGTTAGGATTGATACAAATGCCTATATGGATAGTGTGTATTCTCATTTAGATAAAAATAGTTCGGAATATAGACAAGCATATATTCAAAGAGAGAAATACAACAAAGATTTTTATATAAGTCAATATAAGAATAGAGTGGAACAAATAAGAGGAAATATTGGAGTTTCTAATTTGAATTTTAGAAATGATGAAATATACTTGGCAAAGGAAAAAGCAAAGATCGATAAGATGCTAGAAATTGAAAGAGAAAGACAAGAGGTAAAGAGTAAAACTTACATGGAAGATACGGGATATAGTGGTGCGGTAAAACCTAATTTAGATAATTTGCAATAAGATTTTAGGTGGTGAATACTTTGAGCGTACTTGCAACAATTGGCAATGCAATAAAAGGGATCGCTAGGGGTGTAAGATTAGGGTTAATATCTATGGAACCAGGATATGGTGTAGAAATAGCTAAGGCAAAAATTAAAAATGCTTTAAAAACTATAGGTAAAATATTTTTAACACAGTTTTTATCCTATGCCTTGATATTGGTTATTGTTATTTTAGCAGTAGGTATTGTGTTTGAAATATTTGCTTATGTAAAAAATTTATTTAGCCCTTTTGATGTTGACGTTAAGGAGATGATAGAGTGGGCTGAAGGTTTAAGTGAAGAGGAAATTGAAGAAATGCAAGAATATGGTGCAAGTATTCACCCTCAGAAAATAGAAAGGTATTTGGAAATTGAAGATAATAGTTATCCTAAAAACATCACTATCCAAGTACCTATAATCACTAAAGTGTGGAAGAATGGTGCTTTAGTAAGCGAAGATAAGACTTATAAGGAGTTTATACTGCCAAGAGAAGATAAAACTTATATGTATAGGCAATGGTGGCAGTCAACAGCAAGCATCGACGCTATAAACGAAACTGCTATATATAAAAACAGATGGAATATTGTAAATAAGGCAGAAAATGAACTAAAACCAGTATTTGTTTGGATAAACTCTATGGTTGAAAGCATGAAAGAGGGTGATACCTATAGAGAAGGCAGTGGACCAGAATTAACCATTATAACTACAACTGACAAAGTGGTTACTACTACCTCAGATTCTGGAAGTTATACTGATATTACTGTAACGGAAGTAACGGAATATTATCCTATTGTTGAATTAGAAGAAGCTATAACTATGTTTGCAAAGCATCAGTTTTTTTACGAACCTGTAGTAGATATTAGTTCAGAAGAAACCAGTTATTCTTATGAGAATGTGTATACAGAGATAGTAATAAATGACGAAGGCGAAGAAGAGGAAATTTCACATGTAGAAGTGGTTGATGTTCATATTTACACTGAAACTGAAGTCAATAACTTAGAATTAACTGATAGCAATAAAGAATTTCTAAGCACATTTCTCGATTTTTTATACCATAATGACATAGATACAAATTCAGATCCAGAAGTGATGTATTTTATGGCTGAACAACTTCCTCAAAACTATGATTATTTAAGCCAATTTGAAGAATATTTATATTACATGGAAGATATGACTTTGTATGGTGAGTTTAGAGGCGGATTAGGTGCATATCAAGGCCATTATGAGATACTTCCATCAGATTTAGTAAGAGATATTCCACTATTTTTACAAACGGATCCAAGATGGGCAAGAGTACCTTATTCATATGTGGGTAACCCAGCTCATGGTACAATTGGCAGTTCAGGTTGTGGTCCAACAAGTGCAGCTATGGTTATTACTGGTTTAGGAGGTTATAACGAAAAAATTGATTTAAATGGTGATGGTATTATAGACCCATATGAAGCCAGTATGTATTCTTTAGAAAAAGGGCATAGAGTTTATGGACAAGGTACTTCTTGGGCTTATTTTTCTGATATAGGGAAGGCTACTGGACTTAAAGTATCACAAAAATCTCCAATGCAATATGAAGATGTGATTTATGCTTTACAAAAAGGTAACCCTGTTGTTGCAAGTATGGGACCTGGGGCTTTTACAAAAGGTGGGCATTTTATAGTTTTGGTCGGTATTAATGAAAACGGTATGGTTATAGTCAATGATCCTAATAGTACCAGTAGAAGTAATGTGGCTTGGGATTTCTATAATCCAATACTAATGCAGGCTAAACAATTTTGGATATTTAGCAAGTAGGAGGTGGAATAGGCAAGTTGCTTATTTTAAAGAGGTAAGCATATTTGCCAAATACATGTGAAAAAAGCTATCCCTATACTTTTAATTGCCATAATTCTTATAGTAAGCTTTATCGGTAATGTAAAAGATAAGAGTAAAGTTGATGATTATACAATAGATTTAGAAGAAGAACTAAGATACAACAAGTTGTTAGATATGGATGATGAAGATAATACTTGTGAAGGTAATACAGAAATTTCTGGTGGTATTTCTTTAGTATATGTGGAAGGTTTAGAGTTGTTTTTAGAGTACTTATCACCTAAAGAAACATTGCAGTATAGCCATTTTATGAATGTTTATGCTGATGGTGTTATGAGTTTACTTAGTAATGATGAAAATTTTTATATGGCTAATAAGACTAAAATTGGCGATGTCTTTGGTATTTACGACTATGAAAAATATGTAGGTTTTGTAGATAGGTTTTCATCTATAGATGTTGGTGATGAAGTTAAATCTATAAAAGTTAATGAAGTACTAGAGAATAGCGGATTATTAGAAGTTGATATAGAAATTAATTTTAATAGTGGAACCGTTAGAATAGAGCAATTGTTGAGTTATGTTTACGTGGAAAACGAACCAAAGCTATTTCTATATACTAAAATATAGCCTGTAATAGGGTGGTGTTAACTTGAACAAAAACAAATTAGGGATTATCTTTATTATTTTTATTTTGGTTATATCTGCATTTACTATAGTTACTGGTAGGGAAGATGCTAATGAGAAAGATGATTATATTATAAAAAGAGAACTATCTGAAACAGATAGAGAAGTTTTAGATGAAAGCTATAAAATGGCAACAGATAAGGATTTTTCTAATATTAAAGCGATAAATTATAATATTGCAATGTTTTTCTATAATTTATCTAATAAAAACTATGATGAAATAAATATAAATCCAGAGTTTTTAGAGTTTTTAGGTGTTAGTCCTTCTGAATATTTGACTTCTAAGTACAGGATAGATAGTGTGTCTTTGTATGAGATTGTAGGTGTAGAAAATATGAGTGAATATAATAAGACCTTAATTAAGATAAAGCACAAATATGAAGATAAGGATAATTTTTCTTTTAAGACTTTTTCGTTAGATAATAATATGATTTTAGATGAACCTTATTTGTATTTAAAAGATATTAAGGATTCTGTAGTTTATGAGGATATTATATTCTATATAGATAGTAGAGCGGTATTTAAAGATAAGACGATTTATAAGATAAATATTAAGAATAATGGCAATGAAATATTTTATATGGATTATGATATGTATGGCTTTCATGCAATACAGGATATGAATAAATACCATCATAAAATTTATAACGGTGATTTTACTAGCTATAGGGTGCATCCAAGGCTTGAGAATACCTTATATATAGTGTTTGAAAATTTAAGGGGGAATGCTAGCGTATATATAAAGATAAATGGTGAAAACATTTTGTTAACAAAAGAATAACTAAACAAATATATTGTGGATACTATATAATTATGATATACTATAATTAATAATAATGTCGATAGGAGGGGGATAAGCATGTCAACTGGCGAAATTCTTGCTATATCAGTAATAATTACAACTTTA
>ERZ773359.6195-NODE-6195-length-10763-cov-4.273254_pt1 | contig 10763 bp, 8 predicted proteins | sample MGYA00374955_ERZ773359 | MGnify/ENA primary metagenome ERZ773359 (study PRJEB29098, sample SAMN04486028) | biogas fermenter metagenome | study: EMG produced TPA metagenomics assembly of the Biogas fermentation microbial communities from Germany - Plant 4 DNA1...
TGAACATGCATCGCAGGTACAGAATGTAATCTGTCTTGTCGGGAAGGCGGAATTTGCCTTCTTGCGTATAGTGCCACAGTTGGTATCACCATTGACTGCATGATAATGGGTATGTAGCAGTTTATGAGCCAACGGTGAATTAGCTTCCCCGTAGAAATCCTTGTAGAGATGCAGAATATCAGGGTTCTCCTGGGATTTACGGTAGGTTGAGGTCTTGTCAATATTAATAAGTACCTGTTGACGCTGCTCAAGGGTTCCTACCTTCTCAGGCACTGGATGACCGGCACCACAGATACAGCCTCCCGGACATGCCATAACTTCAATCAAGTCATAGCCCACATCTACACCTTGGATAATCTTTTCCGCGATTGGTTCCACGTTGTGGAGGCCACTGATAACTGCAACGCGAACAGTTGTGCCATTGGCTTCAACGGTTGCTTCTTTCAAGCCTTCAAAGCCTCTTACTTCCTCGAAATCCAGATGCTCTGTCATTACTTTGCCGGTCAATTTCTCAACCGCCATACGCAGAGCTGCTTCAGCAACACCGCCGGATGCTCCGAAAAGAACGCCGGCACCGGTAACCTGTCTGTATGGCTCATCAAATTCCTGAGGTTCGATGGATGATGTATCAATGCGCCTAAGCTCAGCCATACCTATCATGTCGGTTGAAGTAAGTACCGCATCAACATCACGGATTCCATCGGGCGCGAATTCAGGGCGTGCAGCCTCATATTTCTTGGCAAGACAAGGTACAATGGAGACCACATACAGATCATCCCTGTTGAGACCTGCCAGCTTGGCGTAATGGTTTTTAACAGTTGCGCCCATCATCTGCTGCGGTGACTTACATGTTGAGAGATGCGGAATGAGTTCAGGATAACGTCTCTCAACAAAGTTGACCCAACCTGGGCAGCAGGATGTGAACTGTGGCATAACGCCCTTATTGGCTACACGTGTTAAGAACTCGGTGGTTTCCTCAACTATGGTTAAGTCAGCGGCAAAGGAGAAGTCGAACACCTTGTCAAAGCCGAGCTTCTTGAGAAGGCCTGCCATAAATGCAGAAGCCTTGTCAAATGGAATACCATAGTGTGAAGAAATAACGCTACGTACTGCAGGAGCGACAAAGGCAACGACAGTCTTAGAAGGATCATTGAGAGCCCTGAAGACTTTACCTTTTTCACTCTTAGCTTCCAGTGCGCCACAGGGACAAGCATTTACACACTGTCCGCAGCTTACACAGTCGGTCTCTGAAAGAGGAAGACCACTTCTGGTTCCTACCAGCTGACGGCCCTGTTTGATATAGAATGCAAGTACGTCTGGACCTTCAACCTGCGCGCATGCTGCAATACAACGTCCGCAGGAAATACATTTGTTGTGATCCCTGATGATAAACGGATGGTCTTCTACAATAGGAATATACGGCCTGTCATGAATAGGTTTCTCAAACTTCACATCATGGGCAGAAGCCTCTTTCCTCAAGTCACAGTCATAGCGCTTGTTACATCCGCATCTTAAGCAACGGCGGGCTTCTTCACGGGCAGCTTCTTCAGAGAGACCCAGTTCGACTTCATTGAAGTTTCCTTCCCTCTCTTTAAGGCTGATGGAAGGCATCTTGGCACGCTCCAGCCTTGGGAAGTGCTCGAAATCCCACTTAGGAAGGTCTTCCAGGGAGCCTCTGCTGCAGCTGTAGTCGATATGACTCTCCTGAACATATCCTTTCATGAGATAGCTGTCTATAGCTTCGGCAGCACGGCGACCAGCTGCTACAGCCTGAATGACTGTTGCGGGACCAGTTACACAGTCACCACCGGCGAAAATGTTTGCTTCTGATGTTTGTGAGGTCTTACCGTTAATCTCAATATCTCCCCATTTGTTCAGCTTTACAGGGAGGTCGTTGTAGAGGAATTGTGTATTGGTGCTCTGACCAATTGCACCAATAATGGTATCTGCCTCTATTTCAAAATTGCTGCCTTCTATGGGCACGGGACGACGACGTCCGGAACGGTCTGGCTCGCCTAACTCCATCTTGATACACTGAAGCTTTTTCTTGCCATCCACTAAAGCAATACTTGTAGGTGCCATCAAAAAGAGCATTTCAACACCTTCATGAAGTGCTTCTTCTACTTCATAAGGCTCTGCAGGCATTTCGTCACGGGTTCTGCGGTAGATGAGTTTAACTGACTTGGCGCCCATTCTTAAGGCAACGCGGGCACAGTCAATGGCAGTGTTACCTCCGCCGATGACTATAACATTGTCTCCTACCTGTACATCGGCCTGCTTTGTAACCTGTTCAAGGAACTGGATACCAAGCCATACACCCGGAAGATTTTCCCCTTCAATATGCATGGGGGTTGCACGCCATGAACCAATTGCCAGGTATACTGCATCAAAATCCCTCTGGAGGTCTTCAAGACGGATATGAGTACCCAGTGCTTTCTTTGTCATAATCTTGACACCAAGATTCTTAATAATGTCGATTTCCTTGTCAAGAGTTGCTTTTGGCAGACGATACTCAGGTATGCCGTAACGCATCATACCGCCGGCATAGTGCTGACGCTCAAATACAGTAACATCGTGACCGTTAATGGCACTGTAATAAGCGCAGGTAAGGCCTGACGGTCCGGCGCCAACAATAGCTATGCGCTTTCCGGTAGGCTCTTTCTTAAGAGGCATCCAGGGCTCTTCCTGGGTCATATCCCAGTCAGCAATAAAGCGTTTAACGTGGTTAATAGCCACAGGAGAATCTACCAGATTGCGGCGGCACTGGTACTCACAAGGATGAGGACAGACACGACCACATGCCACAGGGAATGGGTTGCGATCCTTGATGACCTGAAGTGCAGCACTGAAATTACCGTTTGCTGCATGGTGCAGATAAGCCTGAATATCGATATTGGCAGGACAGGTCATTACACATGGAGCGACACAATCCGCGTTATGGTCAGAGAGAATCTGCTCAAGGCGGATCTTACGGTAGCTTTTAAGCCTGGGGCTGTTGGTGGTTATGACCATACCCTCCTTAATAGGCGTCTGGCACGCTTTTACGTCCATTTTCTGCTCGCCTTCGCCTACTTCTACCAGGCACAATCCACAGTTTCCGTTTGAACGCTCAAGTCGGATATCATAGCAGAGATGTGGAATATGTATATCCTCCTGGAGCAAGGCCTGGAGGATGGTCAGATTATCATATACTTCCATTTCCCGGCCATTGACAATGACTTTAATACGTTTGTTTTTTGTGATGACTTTCATAGTAAACTCCTTTTAGTGATGTGTGATAGACTGCCAGATAAAAAATAGCTTTGGGACCGTATCTAATTATATCAAAAATGTTGTCCTTGACCACTACTTCATTCTCATAAATTTGTTTATTTTTTCACAATATTTTTTGACAATATTGCTACAGAAATAAAAAAGTCCCCTCAATTCAGGGGACTTTGGAAAATCAAGTCAATATTTTCATTCCTGCTCTGCCTCATTATTCATCATTGTAGAATACTCCAGTTTTAAGTCCAGGTACTCTAAAAGCGGATCTATGCCCGAATTAAATGTGTAGAACAATGGTCTTAGTTTACTGTCCAGAATGAGCATAATTGGAGCTTCCTTGTCACTGAGTATAATAAACACCGAATCCACGCTTTTGATGCCTGTTTCATTCAGAAGCGGAACATCGACATTTCTTGGCGGCTCAAAGGGTACTCTTATGACATATCCCTTTTCAGGGAATGGCATTACTTTTGCATATAAGTCTTTTACCGTGTTGATATAATTGAATACCTCATTTTGAATATCGTGATTCAGAGGCTTTGAAAGTATTACCTCTCCCTTTGCAATATCAAAAACTTCAATGTTCTTTACTTCTTTGCCCTTGTTCTGTGCCATCTCATTTGTCATGAAGGCGATAAAATGTGTGTCATCAAACATTTTCGTAATGGTGATTACAGACTCGTATTTGTATTTGCTTTCGGAGATCATGGCAAGGCTGTAGGCGCACAATGCGATAAGGCAAAGGATGATGGCAAAGACTACAATGCCCACAATTTTTTTGTTAACAGTAATAAAAAACATAGCCGCTCACCTCGGTAGACTTTATGACGGCAAAGCGACTTTTATACATTGTACAACTTGTTTTTCCAGTTATTTTTTACTCTTTTTCGGTGACCCTGTATCCAAGGGAAGTGAGTACTTTCACGCCCTGCTTACTGGCATTTTCATTCTCAAACTGAATCTGAAGAGCTCCCTCTTCAGTTTCCCGGCTGTGTATGATGCCAATGTTTTTAATATTAATGTTTTCATTGGCGAGAGCTGTTGCAATAACAGCTATAATACCGGGTTTGTCATCCACGTCCACAAGAATATCGTAGGTTTTCTGGATAAGGCCGATTTTATCAGAAATGCTGCTTCTTAAACTTCTTGCAGAATCAAAAAACCGGTTTACGCTCTCCTTTTGGTCGTTTAAAAGGATTTCTTTAAACCGCTCAAGTCCATCTGAAAAATGTGACAGGGTATTAAGAAGCATTTCCTTATTGGAAAAGCATATCCCGGTCCAGAGATCGGGATTGGAGGATGCAATTCGTGTAATATCTTTAAAACCGCCTGCAGCTATGTTTTTCATAATATTATCCTGGTTGTCCAGTTCACCCACCATGTTTACAAGCAGCGCTGCGACAACATGCGGTACATGGCTTATGGCTGCGGTTGCCTTGTCGTGTTCTTCGGGAGTCATTATTATGGGAATAGCTCCCATATCCGCAACTATATCCTTCAAAAACTCCAGATCTTCTGAGCGGGTTTCGGATGTAGGAGTCAGGCAATAGTAGGCATTCTCAAACATATTGGACTTGGACGCCTCATAACCTGATTTTTCAGAGCCAGCCAGAGGATGCCCGCCTATAAATCTGCCGTTTAATCCAAGACTGTCAATAAGTCTGGATACATCCCCCTTTGTACTTCCGACATCGGTCAGAACACAATTATTCTTTATGTTAACAATAAGTTCTTCAAGAATTGGTTTCATCCCGGAGACAGGAACACACAAAAAAATCGCGTCACAATCGCCAAGATCGTTAATCTGGCATATCCTGTCTATAACTTTGTCTTTCAATGCTGATTCAAGCACTTTTTCCTGCCTGTCGCAGCCATAAACAATATAAGTTCTTCCGCTCTTCTTTAAAGCCCGGGCAATTGACCCGCCTATAAGGCCTAAGCCAATAATCCCGATTGTCCTTGTCAGGGCCATTTATTTATTCTCCATTTCCGTTCTGCTATTCTACAATAAAGTTGTAATAATTATTCGATTCTATTTATTACAAAATTGTGCTGTAAACAAAAGGCTTGCCACAGTCTTTGAATCTGTTATTTTCCCCTCTTTAATCATATTCAAGGCCTCAGACAACGGATAGGCTCTGACAGCTATAAATTCGCCCTCATCAGGGGATGCCTCGCCTTTTGTCAATCCTGTCGCGAGATATATATGAAGTACTTCATCTGCAAAGGCGGGCGCCGGATTCAAAGTAAGTATTTTTACGAGCTTTTCTGCAGAGTAGCCTGTTTCTTCCTTAAGTTCCCTTGCTGCACAAACCTGTGGGTCTTCTCCTGCTTCCAGCTTACCTGCTGGTACTTCAATAAAAGTCTTTTCACAGGGCTTTCTGAACTGTTCCACCATAATGACTTCTCCGTTGTCGGTAAGGGGAACTATAACAGCAGCTCCCGGATTTCTTATTATATCCCTGGCAGCGATTTTGCCATCAGGAAGTTCCACAGTATGGGTTTCCAGATCGAATATTCTTCCTTTATAAATAGTTTCAATATTTAAAGTCTTTTCATAAAACTCCATATTATCTCACCTATTTCTTTTCCCTATTTCTTTAGCTCTTCTGGTACATTCTCCCATGGCGGTAATAATTGCATTTCTGAAACCTTCTCTTTCAAGGGCAGCAACAGCTTCAATAGTTGTGCCGGCCGGAGAGCAAACCATATCTTTTAACTCGCCAGGATGCTTTCCTGTCTCCAATACCATTTTTGCTGAACCCAAAACCGTCTGGGCAGCTAATCTATAGGAAAGGTTCCGGGGTATCCCTGACTGTACAGCAGCATCAGCCATGGCTTCAATTAGCATGAATACATAAGCCGGACTACTGCCAGTAAGCGCTATTACCTGATTCATCAGATTTTCATTGAGTTCTTCTACAAGACCCGCATAACTAAAGAGCTTTTTTACAAATTCCTTTTCTTCATCAGTAATCAGGTCATCATAACATAATATCGTCATTCCTTCTCCAACCATTGCAGGAGTATTGGGCATGGTCCTGATTATTTTTGCATCGGGACCAAGTATACTCTTGAAATATGAAATCGGTAATCCTGCAACAATGGAAATGAGTATTTTCTTCCTTGATACCATACTGTCAAATACACCTTTGATGCTGTCTAAAACACTGTCACAATGCTGAGTTTTGACTGCAAGAATAATATAATCAGACAAGCTTACAACTTTATTAACATCATCTGCAACCCTAATGCCGTAATTTTTTTTCAACTGTTCAAGACGAGTTTTATTAAGATCATTAGCAATAAATCTTATGGATTCATCGCCCTTAGCCATACTCTCAAGAAGGGCGCCTCCCATATTACCAACACCAATAAAACCTACCATTTTTTCCATAATGAACTCCTTTATATTTCATCATCAAAACTAATCTGTTGGTTTTCAGCTGTTGTAACATATGTAATACCAAGATGTTCATAAGCCAGACGGGTGGCTTTTCTGCCCCGAGGCGTCTTCTGTATAAAGCCAAGCTGAATGAGGTATGGTTCATATACATCCTCAATGGTATTGGCTTCCTCTCCTGTTGAAGCAGCAAGAGTATCAAGTCCTACCGGTCCCCCGTCAAATTTTTCAATTATGGTTCTTAATACAATTCTGTCGGTGTTGTCAAGTCCAAGATTATCTATATCCAATGCTGCAAGACCATAACGTGCAACCTCAAGATCAATCTTTCCATCAGATTTGATCTGTGCAAAATCCCGTAGCCTTTTCAAAAGGCGGTTTGCTATTCTTGGTGTCCCCCTGGAACGCATAGCAACTTCCTGAGCAGCATCCTCATCAATATCAATTCCCAGAATGGATGCTGAACGCTTTACTATAAGTTTAAGCTCCTCGTGGGTATACAGCTCAAGACGATTTATAATGCCAAACCTGTCCCTCAAAGGAGAGGTCAGAAGCCCTAAACGGGTAGTGGCTCCGACAAGTGTGAATTTGGGAAGATCAAGACGTATTGATCTTGCGCTTGGGCCCTTTCCGATAATAATATCAAGGGCGAAATCTTCCATGGCAGGATAAAGTATTTCCTCGACATTGCGGTTCAGCCGGTGTATCTCATCAATAAAAAGTACATCCGACTCACCAAGATTTGTAAGTATGGCAGCAAGATCACCGGCTTTTTCGATAGCCGGTCCTGAAGTGATTTTTATATTCACTCCAAGCTCACTGGAAATAACGCCGGCAAGTGTGGTTTTCCCAAGGCCGGGCGGACCGTACAAAAGCACATGGTCCAAAGCCTCTCCACGCTGTTTTGCCGCTTTAATAAATATCTTCAGGTTTTCCTTGACTTTTGTTTGACCAATATATTCAGCTATGGTACGTGGCCTTAAGCATGATTCATCCTGATCAAAGGACTTATAATTCCGGCTGGTCAGTCTTTCTTCTTCCACGAAACAGCCTCTCTTCCATTAATTTATCATTTGCTTCAGAGCATTTTTAATAATCTGCTCAACCGAACTATCGGTATCAAAAGCTTTATTAACAGCAGTTCTTGCCTCCTGGGCGGAATAGCCCAGCATCATCAGGGCCGATACAGCCTCCTGTGCCCTGTTGTCTTCACATGGATTTTTAGCATCGACAGTCTCAAATTCAGGCACATCTTTGTATTCTTTTTTAATCTTATCTTTTAACTCCAAAATAATCCTTTGTGCAGTTTTCTTTCCTACACCGGGTACCTTGGTAAGGCATTCCGCATCGTCACTTAAAACTGACATGGCAAACTGATAGGGCTGCACATAGGATACTATTGAGAGTGCGACTTTCGGGCCTACCCCCGAAACCGTAAGAAGCTGATTAAACATATTAAGTTCTTCCATGGTTAAAAAACCATACAATGACTGGGTATCCTCACGTACGTAATAATGTGTATACATCTTCACGTCTGTACCAATTTCTTTGCACAAACCAAGGGAGGATACTGAAGTATAAACCCTGTATCCAACACCGTTAACATCAATAATAACGCTGTCGGAAGTACAGTGGGCAAGCTTACCTTTTAAATATGCAATCACATCAGTCACCATTCCCTGAATAAGGAATATCTTTTACGCCTAATTTTATCTGAAGTTCATCGATGAGTTCCCTGCAGGCCTGGATCTCATCACGAAGCTCCTTTAAAAGCTCGTCCTTGATTCGAATAACTTCAATTAATTCTTCTCTCGACATTTGTTCAAGATTTACCATGGCTCAGCCCTCCGTTTTCTTATAGAAGAATGTCGCAATAGGTTTTAGTCCATAATTATGATAATTCATTATTTGTTCAGTACTCCCTATAAAGAGTATACCATCTTTTGTAAGAGATTTGCTAAATTCGGTAAATACCATATCCTTAGCTTCTTCGGTAAAATAGATTAAAACATTCCTACATATTATTATATCAATATCTCTGGGATAAGGGTCCCTTAATAAATTAATTTGTTTGAATTCTACACAATTTCTGACTTCCTGTGAAATCTGATAATTGTTCTCGTCTATTCTTTTAAAATGCTTGTCCAGAAATTTTTTTGGAAGTTCCCTGACGCTCCGGACATGATAAATTCCTTTTTTAGCCTTGTTCATTGCTTCAACATCAATATCCGTAGCAAGAACTTTGATATGCTTTAAAGGAATAAACTCATTCAAAATCATTACAACAGTATATGGCTCATCTCCTGTGGAACAGGCTGAGCTCCATATTTTAATATTTGCAAGATTCTTTCTGCTGGCTATGTCCGGAATAATTTTTTCAGCGAATAACTCCCACTGTTTCGGATTTCTGTAGAACTCGGACACATTGATAGTAAGATAGTTTATGAATTCATTTTTCAGGTCTTCATTCTCTTTAATATGGTCCAGAAATGAGCAATATGTAGTGAAGCCATATTTTGAGGCGAAAGACGTGATTCGCCTCTTCATCTGCCTCTCCTTATAGAGGTTAAGATCAATAGTAGTAAAATTATAAAACTTGGTTTTAAAAAGTTCATAATCCTGAAAATTGACCATCTTCGATTACGACCCCCGTAAGGTAAAATCATCTTAATATATAGCAAGACCGGGAAACCGGTCTTGCATTGATTTTATTTGAATCTGAAATTAATTGTTTTTCTCGTTGAGAATATCGCCGATTGTATTTGACATTTCTTCGCTGTGTTCAGTTGGAACATCCTCTTCATCTGTCTCTTCCTTAACAGCAGGTTCTTCCTCTTTTACAGGATCTATGGGTTTTACATCCTTAATGGAGAGACTGATTTTCTTCAGCTCAGTGTTAATGTCAACAATCTTCATTTCAACTTTCTGACCGACTGAAAGCACTTCATCAGGCTTGCCAAGTCTGACATTGGAGATCTGTGAAATATGAACCAGGCCCTCAACGCCCTCTTCAAGCTCTACAAATACCCCGAAAGGAACCATTCTCAGTACGGTACCGGTAACAACGTCACCCACATGGTATCTTTCCTCAATATTGTACCATGGGTTGTCTTCAGCCTTTCTGTATCCTAAAGAAATTTTCTGTGTCTCTTTGTCAAATTCTGTGACACGTACTTTTACGGTATCTCCGACTTTCATAACTTCGGAAGGATCATCAATTTTCTTCCAGGACAGTTCGGAAATATGGATAAGTCCGTCAACGCCACCGAGGTCCACAAACACACCAAATTTTGTAATGCTCTTAACTGTTCCGGTGTATTCTTTGCCAACTTCAACATTGTCCCAGAAATCAGCGGATTTTTGGGCTTTTTCTTTCTCTATAAGTACACGGCTTGAACCTACTATGCGTCTCTTGTTGGCCATTTCTATGATAAGGATTTTAATCTTCTTTCCTACATAAGGAGTAAGATCCTTGACAAATCTGTCACTTAACTGGGATGCGGGAATGAATATGCGCAAACCTTTAAAGTCTGCAACAACGCCGCCCTTGACAACCTCCTTGACGACAACCTCAATAGGAGTATTATTTTTGAAAGCCTCTTCAGCTATTTCATAACCACGGATGAAATCAACTTTTTTCTTTGATAAAGAAACATTACCTTCGCCGTCATTAATTTTTACCACAAGAGCTTCGATTTCTTTGCCGGGAACTAATTCCTTCTCAGGATCAAAGTCCGGATCATCAAGGAACTCCTCCATCGGAATCAAACCATCAGCCTTGTAACCCAGGTCAACAAACACATCATTGTTGTTGTATCCGATAATTTTGCCTTTTACTACCTCATTGGGTCTGAGCTCAGTAAAAGTTTCTTCCAACGCTTTGTTAAAATCGATCTCGCCTTCATGCCCGTTCATCATGTCTTGCATGTGAAAAATAACCTCCTTGATTACCGATTCCGGTGTCGATGCTCCCGCGGTAATCCCTATTGTGTTAACATTTTTTTTGAAAAGAGGTAACTCATCTTTATTCTCTACAAGATAAGTATCAGAACAGTTCTCCTTACAGATTTGATAAAGTTTCTGTGTATTTGAG
>ERZ773359.6203-NODE-6203-length-10747-cov-4.583240_pt1 | contig 10747 bp, 10 predicted proteins | sample MGYA00374955_ERZ773359 | MGnify/ENA primary metagenome ERZ773359 (study PRJEB29098, sample SAMN04486028) | biogas fermenter metagenome | study: EMG produced TPA metagenomics assembly of the Biogas fermentation microbial communities from Germany - Plant 4 DNA1...
TAACCAGCCTGACCGTCTCCTGCAGGCTGATTTGTACCGCTGTAAGCAACAGCCTCCGCTCCTGTCCTGTGATTCTGTCCTGCTCATCAAAAAGCAGCTGTCTGCCCAAAAGATCCTCCCGGTTTTCCCCGCCGGGGTGGGCATTATTGACATAAGCGGCAAGCAGCCTGGCATGCTCCATGTCCGGCAAAAGGCACAGCACATGCACTTCTTCCTGTGTTTCCAGCTCCATTCCTGGGACAACAAGCAGGCCGCTTCTTTCGCCGCACTTCACTGTCGCCTCGCAATTGCCTGTTGTGTTATGGTCGGTCACAGCAATGATGTCGAGTCCCTTCAGCACAGACATGTTGACAATATTGTTCGGCGTCATGTCATCATCGGCGCAGGGGGAAAGGGCGGTATGCAGGTGGAGATCAACGTAGCATTTCATAAATCCGCCAGCACAGTTCGGCCGCCTTTAAATCTGAACCGAGCAGCGTTACCCCCTGCTCTTTGGCCCTGGCTACTGTACCGTCATCCACCTCAATACTTTCCGGAATAATAATGCAGGCGAGCTCCGCCAGAACCGCCACAGCCACGATATTGACATGGGTATGAACGGTAATCCAGGCATCTCCCTTTTCGGCGTGAGACATCACCCAGCTTAAAAGATCGCCGCAGTACACCCCCGTGACTTCTTGCTGCGCGTTTGCCTGCGGCGTCAGGATACGTGCACCCAGCTTTGCAGCCAGCTCAGCCACCGTCACTTGCATCCCCCCCAATACCGGTTTTACCTGTGCCGTTTGTTTTTTCTCTATCTAAAACGGGCGGCATTTTGGCCTCCAGTTCCATCATCTCCGCAGCCAGCGCCCGTATTTTCTCCCGCAACACAAAAATACAGTCCGTTTCGTGAGCCATGCCACGGACAATATCCTCGGCCAATGCCCTGCAGTTGGGTGCACCGCAGGCACCGCAATCCAGGCCGGGCAAACTGTCGTTGATGGTCTCCAGTGCTTCAAGCTTCTTCATGGCCTTGTCAAGATCGTCATCCAGCTTCATGACAGGACGGTGTTCAATATCCAGCGTCCACAGCAGTTCATCATGGCTGGGCACGACGGTGGGAAGATCGCTTTTGCGCGCCTGGTCAATATGTTTTTTCAACCGCGTTTTGGCGACAAAGGCTTTCTCCACGGTCAGCGGTCCGCCCAGGCAGCCGCCGTAACAGGCCAGGACTTCCACAAAATCAACTTCTTCCAGGCGGTCATTCTCAATTGACTCCAAAATAGTCAGCACATTATGAATCCCGTCTACCGCCAGGTAGCGGTCATTGCCCAGGGCAAGACTTTCTCCGCCTGAACTTGCCCAGCGGATCCCCTCAAACCCCGCCTGCTCCAGCGTACAAGCCTCCGGATCATTTTCCAGCACTGCAATTACTTTTAAAAAGACATCCTGCATGGGAAGCACGCCGTCAACATGGGACTTTTCCTTGGCAAACGGCGCTTTGACGCTTGTCACTTTTGCCGCACAGGGCGAAATAAAAAACACGCCGATTTCATCGTCCGCCAAATGATGCGCAAGCGCCGCTTTTTGCCGGGAAATGGCCGCCGCCACCTCCATGGGCGCCTCCAGTTTCAGCAGATTGTCAATCAGGCTGGGGAAACGCACCTGGATCAGCCGCACCACCGCCGGGCAGGCGGAGGAGATTACCGGTTTCTTTAGTTTTTCAGTCTCAAAAAGCTTCTTTGTAGCCGCGGTAACTATTTCCGCTCCCCTGGCCACTTCGTAAACTTCATCGAAACCTATTTTCAGCAAAGCTTTTAAAATATCACCGCGTGAAAAGCCGCTTTTAAACTGCCCGTAGAAAGACGGCGCCGGCAGGGCAATCCTGTACTTAAAACTCTGCAGCATGTCAAAGCTGTCGGTAATTGCTTTTTTGGCGTGGTAAGGGCAAACGCGCAGGCATTCACCGCAGTCAATGCAGCGTTCATTAATAATCCGGGCCTTACCTTTACGGACACGGATTGCTTCCGTCGGACATTTTTTTATACAGTTGGTACAGCCGCGGCATTTTTCCTCATCCAGCGTTACTGAATGAAAATATGTTTTCACTCCACACACCGCTTTCCTTATGGTTTACCGGCAGTGTGGCTCAGAAAAAGACAGTTATTTCTACTGTAGTTCCCTGCCCTACCGCCGACTTAATCTCCAGTCTGTCAGCGTTTCTCTTAATATTTGGCAGTCCCATACCGGCACCAAAGCCCATCTCCCTGATGTAATCCGGAGCAGTTGAATATCCTTCCTGCATGGCCAGGTCCAGGTCGGCTATCCCCGGACCATGGTCGCTGATTACAATGTTTATCCTGTCTTTGGTTATGGTTACAGCGAGTGTTCCTCCTCCGGCATGAATGATGGCATTAATCTCCGCCTCATACATTGCTATGGCTGCTTTCTTAACTGCGGCAGGATTGATGCCCAATTGGTTCAGTTTTTTTTTCACACTGCTGGAAGCTTCACCGGCGGACATCAGGTCGTTGCCCGGCAGTTCAAAATGAAGGCGGATAATGCCGCTCACTCACGCACACCCTTCCCGGTAAGTCCCATACTGTATAACTTCCCGCAGGAAACAAACATTGTATCCTTGGTGGACAGCAAGGTAATGCCTTTTTCCTCGGCCAACTGTACCATGCAGCGATCCGGTTTTTTCCCCCTGACCAAAACTACTGCTTTTATATCCATCATTTCTGCCGTCCGGATAACCTGGGGGCTGACCAGGCCGGTCAAGAGCAGAACACTGTCTTTCACATAGGCCATAACATCACTCATGAGGTCAGATCCGAAAGCAGCCTCTACCTCCAGGTCGAGGCTGTCTCCCTGCACCTCTATTGTTGCCTCCAAAATTTCCGCAATTTCTTTAATTCTCATGTTGCCGCCTCTTAATTGTCTGAATTGTCACATTTGCCAGAACTTGTGAAAATTTTAACAAGCCCGGGCAAAAAAAAACCTCCTGCCCACATCAATCATACTCTTTCTTCCTTGATCTGTCAATAAGAAATACTAAGAACTACCTAAGGGATTACAGACGGATGCCTTAAACCAGGGGGTTGTTGCTACATACTTTATGTTATGTTATTCTCACAAAATAGACGCAATTTTCTATACAATTTTGTTATGCAGCATTTTTCTGTACAATTTCATATAGCGCAACATCTCAGCCTCTTTAAATGCCTGGTGTCCAAGATCTAGTATATCCTGCAAATCTCCGGAAATTGACACTGCTTTCAGCCTTGATTTGGCGGCGCCTATCGGTTATAATATGAGAGCAATGCGCCTGTAGCTCAGGGGACAGAGCAACGGATTCCTAATCCGTGTGTCGCAGGTTCGATTCCTGCCAGGCGCACCAGGGATAAACATAGACACCGCACTGGTTTGCGGTGTTTTTCTTCTTCCGGGGTCTTTGTGTATACTATATACTATCTATAAACACGCAAAGTGCCGGCAGGCATTTTGTTCCGCCCTATTCACACAGCATTAAAAAGAAGTCGTGCATCAATTATGAGGCACGACTTCTCTTTTAACTTGCTTAAAAATTATTAATGAGCGGGAATTTTAATCCCCCGCGTACGCCATATCAAATTCGAAAAACAATTCGCTTCTTACTTTCCTCTTGCCTGGCTCGTAGTTCCTCTCCCAGAACCTGACATGGCCGTCGCGGCTTACCAGCAGGACCGTGGAAGAAGTTGTCCCGTAGTCTTCGCTTTTTACAAATATTGAAGAAAGCATCTTCTCACGCTCGTATGTGACGCCGGTATGCGGCAGTTCGTCGTCGGGAGCAGGCTCGTCGTCAGAAAGTATGTCAAACAAAGCTTCAGGCCCGGTCCGGCCGTTCTTTAGGCAGTCTTCAAGCCGCTTCTTTCCCTTGCTGACCTTGGGCCATGGCACGTCGAGAAAGCTGTTACTCAGACCGTGCACGCTGGGCTCTATGTATACCTCGCTGCCGGGAAGACGGTTCGAATGGTAGTAAAGCCCCTCCATGTCGCCAAGCAGCAGGTTGTAGCCATTATAGGCACTGTCGTCTTCCGAGATGCGCCGGAAAATGACGGGTGCGGGTTCGGTGGACTCAAGGCACCTTAGCACAAGAAGTCCGCGGGAGAGTGCGTCCTGCATAAACGTGGAGGAGTCGCGGTAATTTGTCAGAGCCGCAAAGCGCCCGCTCCTTGTGATGCCCAGCCACGTCCCGCCGCGCACCAGGTCTTTGCCGGCAAGGATATTTTTGCCTTCCCAAAACGACGCTTCCCGCGTAGGGCGCGTGTAAAACTCGTCCCTGTTTGCGGCGCAGATGAATTTGTAATCCGGGTGACAATCAAAAGCGAAAAGTATAATGCACATGTTTTAATCCTTTCCGAAGGCCTCTGAAACTATAAGATTTGCTATTTCCGCTTTAGTTCCCGCCCTCAGGAAGCTGCCGTCCGGCCTGAGCAGCAGTGCCTTATGCCTTTCGCCTGATATGTTGGCAAGGTCGTTTGCCACGACGAGGTCGCAGCGGTTTTTTTGGAGCAGGTTCATTCCAACCCGCCTCAGCTCCTCCTCCGTCACGCCGCTAAGAAGCTTAAAGCCTACAAGAAATGTGCCCGGGCTGAGCAGCTTGATAGCGGAGATGACCTTCGGCGTTGGCTTGAGCTTAATAATAAGGTCCTTCTCATCTGAGGAGATTTTGTTTCCGGTTAAAACGGCCTTGTTATTCCTGATTGTTTCCTCTATAAGAGTGCACGTATCTTCGCAAGGCTCACTTTCTTTGAGTTTTTCGGAAATCTCAAGCGAAAGCAGGCTCGCGCTGGATACGTAATCTACGGTATAGTCCGAAACGGCCATGCTGTGAATAAATATGTCTATCCTGTCTTCCGTCAGGAGCCTTTTTACCGTTTCCAGCAGGTTGGCGGTGCCGCCTGATGTCACTACCTCCACAAGGGGGGATTCAGGAGGCCTTACTGCCCGGAGCGGGCACAGGTAGTATATCTTTTCTATCTCGGTGGCCTTCTGCTTTAAAAGGGCGGCGCATATTTCATAGCCAAGCCGCCCCGTTGAGGAATTCGTGATGAACCTTACGGTGTCTATTGGTTCGGAGGTGCCGCCTGCTGTTATTACAATTTTTTTCATGGCTCCCGATCATCCCTGCCGTTAAGTACATCTGCGACAAATTCGACTATCATCTCGGGCTTGGCCAGCTTTCCCCTGCCGGTCGTCCCGCAGGCGAGATAGCCTTCGTCAGGTTCTACGAATTTGTACCCAAGTTTCTGCAGGCGCGAGATATTCTCCTGTACAATGGGGTTCTCGTACATGTAGTCGTTCATGGCCGGGGCTATGACTATGGGGGCTTTTGTCGCCATTACCGTCGTGGTCAGCATATCGTCGGCTATGCCGTTTGCTATCTTGCCTATCACGTTTGCAGTAGCGGGGGCAATTAGGAAGAGGTCGGCCTTCCTGGCAAGTGAAATATGCTCAATTTCCCACGAGACGGGAGGCTCAAACATATCAGTCACCACGCGGTTTTTTGAAAGCGACGCGAGTGTAAGCGGGGTGATGAATTCGAGGGCGTTTTTCGTCATAATAACGTCAACGTTCGCCCCCAGGGCTTTGAGGCGATTTATTATGTCCGCCGCTTTATAGGCGGCGATACCGCCGGATACGCCCAAAACTATGTTTTTTCCCGAAAGCATATCGGTACACTTCCCTATTATTTGTTTTCAACATTAACATTTTAGTATGTCTCGCGACATATATCAATGCTTGTTGGCCGGATGGGTTATAAAGGTAGCCCGGCATTTGTCGCTTTGACGGCGCAGTATCTGCACCCTTATTGTTTTCAGGAAACTATTCGGCATCTAATGCTTCGGTAAGCTTGAAAAGAAATTTGTAAATTTAATGGATTATGCTATAATTATCTATAAATTTACAAATGATGTCCAATAAATGAAGTGTGAAAATGTACATACCAGAACTTACAACCAAATAATTATTTTAGAAGTATCCAGGTCAATATAAGTTGCTGGCTCACCGGATATGGGGTGATGATTTTGATTAGACGAAATAACCGAGGCCTGCTCAAGCCTGCCATATGGGCATCAACAGCATTCATAGTAATCGCCGCGGCCTCGATCATATACTTTTTATCTGGCATACAGGATGCAAATAACAGATTAGACAGCTTGCCTGAACGTGAAGGGAAAAAGAAACTGTCCATCAGCGATCTCAGGGAACTGGCCAAAAAGGGCAATACTCTCAGTTTCAAGGACTTCAGCGGCTTCTCCGGCGTAGATGTCAGTTCGAACTGGGATTATCACATTATGCTCTATGGCGTTGAAGGCGGCTACCGCCTGATCGTTAGGACAGACGGGGAAAAAATAGACGAAGCAAGACTTGAACGGATATCGGACAGCGGCGGAAACGGCATCGACATACGCTATGACGATGTCGACGAGTTCATCCGCAACAATCCGTCGTCAGAAGCAATGCGGGACCTGTCATGAACAGGCAACTTCGTTTACCTTTTTCTTTCATGACGTCTCATGTAGGATAAAACCCGGGCAAGGCTAAAACAAACGCTCCCGGGCTTTGCTGCAGAAAAACACCGGCAAAACCGGTGTTTCAGCGTTTCCAGGTCTGCGGCAGCAGCAGGGCAAAAACAGTGAAAATCTCCAGGCGGCCCAGGATCATGCAGAAAGACAGCAATATTTTGCTGAAAGCGGTAAGACCGGCAAAGGTTGAGGCAGGCCCCACCAGCCCCAAGCCGGGGCCGATATTGCCCAAGGTGCAGGCGACGGCAGAAAAGGCTGTTATCATGTCGTATTTCTGGGTCAAAAGTAGCAGCCCGGCTATCACAAAAATGGTAAAGTAGAGAACAGAATATCCCATCACATTGGTCAGGACGCTTTCCTGCATGGGAATATTGTTTACTTTAATAGCCTTCACCGCCCGGGGATGGATAAGGCTGTTGATTTCCCGCCGGATATATTGCATGAGCAGATAAATGCGTATTACTTTCATTCCGCCCCCGGTGGAACCGGCACAGGCGCCGATAAACATCAGCGTCAGCAGGAGGGCGCGGCTTAAATCGGGCCAGAGGTTAAAATCCGTCGTAGCAAAACCGGTGGTGGTAATAATGGAGGCAACCTGAAAAGAAGCGTGCCGCAGGCTTTCCGCCAGGGAATTGAAGTTGTTTCCGTAAATATCCAGTGTGATTATCAGGATATAAGCGACAACTATGCCAATGTAAAGGCGAAACTCCGTGTCATGGAAAAAATCGCTCAAGCTTTTTTTGCGCACGGCCAGGTAATAAAGGGAAAAATTTACGCCAGCAAGCAGCATAAAGACGGTAATGACAATTTCAAAATATAAATTGTTGTAAGCGCCGATGCTGGCATTCTTAATGGCGAAGCCGCCCGTGCCCATGGTGGCAAAACTGTTGACCACACTGTCAAACCATGGCATGCCCCCGGCCCGCAGCAAAAGGATCTGGGCAATAGTTATGATCAAATAGATAGAGTAAAGGATTTTGGCGGTGCCGCTGACCCGGGGAGTCAGTTTAGCGGAAACAGGTCCAGGGCTTTCTGCCTTTAAAATCTGAAATGTGCCCATTCCCAATGCAGGCAGCACGGCCAAGGCAAGCACCAGGATGCCCATTCCGCCCAGCCAGTGAGTAAAGGAACGCCAGAATAAAATACTGTGGGGCGCGCTTTCCACATCCGGAATCACAGTGGCGCCGGTAGTGGTAAAGCCAGATACCGTTTCAAAAAAAGCATCCACGAAAGATGGCAGGACGCCGGTAAATAAAAAAGGCAGGGCTCCTGCCACGGAAACAAGCAACCAGCCGAAGGTAACAATGGCAAATCCTTCTTTGTAACGGATAACCTTATCCTTTACCTGCGGCAGGCACAGCAAGATGCCTGCCGCGGACGTGACCAAAATGGAAAGCAGCAAGGCAGGGACGGTATCCTCACCGTAGCCAAGGGCGATGAACACGGCAGGCAGCATGGCTGCCGCTTCACACAAAAGCAGAACACCGAGCGCTCTAATGACCAATCTGATGTTCATAGACCGGTTTGCTTGCCTCCTTTTTCCCCAAACAGTTTTTTCACGCTCTCCATATTGTTTTCCAGGGTGAATACAATTACCCTGTCCCCCTGCCTGACGACAGAATCACCGTTGGGGATCACAAGTTTTCCCTGCCGCAGGATTGCTCCCAGGATCACCCCTTGCGGAATGCCGATGCTTTTCAGCGGCCTGTCAACAATAGGAGTGTCTTCCTGGGCAATTATTTCCAGCACTTCCGCACGACCGCCGATTAAAAGCGACATGGAAACAATCCTGCCGCCGCGGATGATCCGCAGGATGTCGCGCGCTGTAATCAGTTTGGGGATGACCGCATTGTCTACACCGATAGTTTCCAAAAGTGACATGTAATTGGAACGGCTGATCTTGGCAATGACTTTTTTCGCCCCCAGCTGTTTGGCCAAAAGGGCAGTAAGCAGATTTTCCTCGTCAAACCCGGTCAGGGTGACGAAGGCATCCATCAGCTCAATTTTTTCCGCCTGCAAAAGCGAGAGGTCAGTTCCGTCCCCGTGCAGAACCAGCGTGTTGTTTAAAGCTTCCGCCAGCACCCGGCAGCGTTCCAGATTCTGCTCGATAATCTTAACACTGACACCGGTTTGCTCCAGTTCCCTGGCCAGATAGAAAGACGTCCTGCCGCCGCCGGTTATCATCACATTCCTGATTTTATTGCTGATAATTTTTGCTCCCGCATTCCTGGCAAAAGCATCCACGCTGTTTCTCTCGCCCATGACATAGAGAGTATCCCTGGCATGAACAACTGTATTCCCGTTGGGAATGATTACTTCCCCGCCGCGGGCAATGGCTGTGAAAATCACTTCTTCCGGCAGCTTCAGGTCTTTAATCTTTCTATTATGCAAGTCAGAATTTACGTCTACCTGAATTTCCGTGATTCTAACCTTGCCCCGGGCAAAGTCCTCCGTATAGGAGACATGCGTATTGAACAGCAGGCGGATTATTTCATAAGCTGTGCTTAACTCGGGATTGATAATATAGTCAATGTTAAGTTTTTGCCGCATAAATTCCAGTTCCCGGACATATTCGGGATTGCGGACACGGGCAATGACAGACTTTGCCCCCAGAGCCTTGGCGGTGACACAGGAAACAACATTGGCTTCATCACTGTCAGTAACGGCAATAAGCAGGTCGGCATGTTCACAGCCTGCTTCCTTCAGGAGGCTGCTGGAAACGCCGTTGCCTCTGATCGCCAGCACATCCAGGAAATCATTAAGCCTGTCAATCACCTCCTGGGAGCTGTCAATCACGGTAATTTCATGTTTTTCATTCAGCAGGCTTTCCACAAGCTGGGTTCCCACTTTGCCTGCGCCAATAATGATAACTTTCACGGCGGACCTCCAGTGTTTGTATCCATTCCTTCAATTTTTCGTGCAAAGGAAAACGGCCGGCTGGTATACGGCCATTTCTTTTCCTAATTATGTTGCCCTTATTATAGAAAATATCCGGTTATTCTACAAGTATGTTCTTGATGGATATTTTCCCCGCTTTCCTCATTGCTGCATGGCGCAACTGCTCAAAACGCGGCATAAAAAACTGGGCTCCCGTTATAGGGCGCCCAGAAATAAATTTTTTCAGCTGACTACCTGGCAGGGAGCAGTTCTAACCCGTGCCACTTTTTTTTTAAAAGTATAAATCACGTTCGCCCTGCTCGATTCTGGCCAGCCGGGCCATCGTCTCTTCCCGCACCTTCGGATTCGCAATCTCCGCCAGGTGGTCGGCGATAACTTTTTCACCTAGCGCGCGTGTTTCCGGAGTGGCATAATCAAGCAGGTATTCTTTGAAGGTCAGGATGGCATTGGGCTGGCAGACATTCTGAATTTCCCCCGTTTTTGCCAGCGCCATAAAACGGTCCCCTGTCCTGCCCTGCCGGTAGCACGCCGTGCAGTAGCTGGGCAGATAGCCGGATTCACAAATGCTTTTCATAACTTCATCCACGGTGCGGTGATCATCTACAGCGAACTGCGGCGATGAATCCTCCTCATCCCCGGCAATCTTGCGTTCCTCTTCTTCCTTGTAGCCTCCCACACCTGTACAGCTGCCGGCAGAAATCTGGGAAATACCGTAGTTTAACAACTCGTCCCGGAAAGCGGAGCTTTCCCGGGTTGAAAGAATCAGGCCGGTATAGGGGACGGCAAGGCGCAGGATGGCGACAAGCTTGGCAAAATCTTCACTGCTGACCAGGTAGGGGAAATTGTCCAAACTAACCCCCCTGGCCGGGCGCAGGCGGGGAACGGAAATTGTGTGCGGCCCCACGCCGAAGCGTTCTTCCAGGTGCCGGGCATGCTGCAGCAAGGCCAAAACTTCAAACTTGTAGTCATATAGGCCGAAAAGCACGCCGAGGCCCACATCGTCAATGCCGCCCAGCATGGCCCTGTCGTGCGCCGTTGTATGCCAGTCATAATCGCTTTTCGGGCCGGCAGGGTGCATGGCTTGATAAGTTTTACGGTGATATGTCTCCTGGAAGAGTATATAGGTGCCAATTTGGGCGGCCTTCAGGCGCCGGTATTCATCGATGGTGGTGGCGGCAATATTGACGTTAATCCGGCGGATGCTGCCGTTGGCAAATTTCAGGCTGTAAACGGTGCGAATACATTCCAGAATGTAATCCAGCGGGCATTCTTCAGGATGCTCTCCTGCCTCCAGCGCC
>ERZ773359.6205-NODE-6205-length-10745-cov-5.523480_pt1 | contig 10745 bp, 5 predicted proteins | sample MGYA00374955_ERZ773359 | MGnify/ENA primary metagenome ERZ773359 (study PRJEB29098, sample SAMN04486028) | biogas fermenter metagenome | study: EMG produced TPA metagenomics assembly of the Biogas fermentation microbial communities from Germany - Plant 4 DNA1...
TGATTAATATTTTGGCAAAATTCAGATAATGCCGTTCTTCTTCAAAAGGCTCTTCTGGAACTACTTCTTCCTCAGGTAGTTCAGGTGTCGGTTCAATTGGTGGTGGGTTTTGTTCTGGCGTTAACTTTGGTATAGTGCGATTAACCTGTGGACGTGCACAATCAGCCCAACGAGTAGGCTCAGTGCCTTTAATAAAGCTTTCTAATTCAGTATATTCACAACGATCGGTAGCTAACAAACCAGTAAAGATATCAATTTGAATATCAGTAACGATATTTTCCGGTACTGGAAATTCTTCTACTGAAGGCTCTTTAATCGCTTGATTAACAAAATCTGCGAATATTGGACCAGCTACAGTCCCACCAAATCCTTCTACCGGTTTACGATCATCATTACCAATGTATACTCCGACTACAATATCTGGTGTGTAGCCAACAAACCATAAATCAACATTTCCATTGGTAGTTCCGGTTTTTCCCGCAACAGGTTGTTCCACTGGAATTCTTTTACCTGTACCATCAGTCATTACCGCTTGCAGCATATCAGTAATTAAATAGGCTTGCTGCGGTGTAAAAACATCCTTGCCTTTGGGTTCGTTATCAATTAAAATATTGCCATCAATATCCACCACTCGAATAATTGGGTTTGGTGAATAAAAGACTCCTCCGTTAGCAAAGGGAACGAAAGCAGAGGTAAGCTGTAAAGGAGACACCCCTTCCGTTAATCCTCCTAAGGCAAGGGCTAGATTTCGATCTTCGTTTACTAAAGGTATTTCAAGCTGCTTGGCAAAGTTAAACATCTTGTTTAATCCTAATTCATTTAAGGTCCAAACAGCTGCATTGTTTAAGGACAAGGTAATAGCAAACTTCATAGTTACTGGACCCCAGTAAGCATCTTGGTAGTTTTCAGGCTTATAGCCGGAATACTCTCTAGGAATATCTTCTACCAGGGTATTTTGTTGCCACCTATCTTTGATAGCTGCAGCGTATAATATGGGTTTAAAGGCGGAACCCGGCTGTCTACGCGCCATTACTGCTCGATTAAACTGACTTTCTTTATAATTTCGTCCGCCAACTAAGGCAACAATATATCCATTCTTTGGTTCAATAGCTACCAAAGCTCCTTGATTATCTTGCTTCGTAAAAACTTTCTCAGCAATTCGTTGCATTTCTAAATCTAAAGTAGTGTGCACTCTTATTCCTCGGGAAAAAACAGAGGACTCCCCTAATTCCCTGATAAGAATATTGGTTACCCAATCTATAAAATACCGGCCAACACCACCTGTTGCTTCTTGTAGTTGCACTGGCTCATTTTTTACTCGCTCAGCTGTGGCAGCATCAAGCTTTTTTGCTTCCACCATACTGTCTAGAACAATTTCTCTACGTTTTAGAGCCCGTTCTAGATTTTGAAATGGAGAATAAGCAGATGGTGCTTGAGGTAATCCAGCTATTAATGCACTTTCTCCTAAAGTAAGTTCAGTTACTGATTTACCAAAAAATGTTCGAGCAGCATTTTCTACGCCCCAAGCTCCTTCACCAAAATATGTAGAGTTGAGATACATTTCTAAGATTTCATCTTTGGTGAATCTGGTTTCTAAGAGAATAGATAATGCCAGTTCTTCAAATTTGCGCGCTAACACTTTACGAGGATGTAAGAACATATTTTTGGCTAATTGTTGTGTGATGGTACTGCTACCTTGCACGATTTTCCCAGCTCGTATATTAGCAAATAAGGAACGGAAAATACCGATGATATCAAATCCATAATGACTGTAAAACCTTTTATCTTCCACAGAAATGACAGCATTTTTTAAGGCATCGGGAATTTGATCAAGGGGAACAAATCTGCCACTTTCTCCAAGGACACCGATCGTTTCTCCATGCCGATCTAAGATAGTTACTCGTTCTAATGGACGTTCTCTTTCAAAATCTCGGATTGTGCTATAACCTTTGGCCAATACAACGGCAAAAGGTAACATGAATAAGATGAGGAATGCTAAAATTGTTAGGCGATATTTTTTTAGCCAGTTTAACATAGTGACCACCTCAGCATTAGTATTCGCTGATTAGGCAATATTAAACCCCTTAGGTCTTAAAACAAAAACCTAAGGGGTTTCGTATTTACTCTTTACTGTTCAGGCACATCTGGTGCCTTATATGGTTTTCCTAAGGCAGAAATTAAACAATAAAGAATTGGTATTACAAATAAGGTTAAGAAAGTCGAAGTAACTAATCCGCCAATTAAGGTAACAGCAATTGGAGCAGTAATTTCGCTACCTTCGCCAATTGCTAAAGCCATTGGTATTAAACCTAGGATAGTAGTTAAGGAGGTCATCAAGATTGGCCTAATTCGAATTAAAGCTGCATCAATTACGGCTTCTTGAATTGGAAATCCTTCCCGGCGACGGGCATTAATATAGTCTACTAATACAATGGCGTTATTTACCACAATTCCAATCAAGGTAATTAATCCAATTAAGGCGGTAATACTTAGCTTCAGACCTGTTATCCAAAGGCTAAATACAGCACCGATAGCAGCTAAAGGCACAGTGACCATAATTACAAAAGGATGTAAAAAGGATTCAAATTGTGCTGACATTACTAGGTAGACTAAGAGAATGGCTAAAGCCATAGCTATATACAAGTCATTTTTAGTCTCCTCGATTACTTGTGAAAGTCCATCTATTTTAGCGCTATAACCAGGCGGTAAGTTCAGGTCATCAATTATTTGATATGCTTCATTTGTCGCGGTAAATAAGTTAATATCACCTAATTGCGCTATGACGTTTACAGCATTGCGTCGATCACGTCTGTGACGTAAAGGTGAACTTGCTCGTAATTCTTCTTCTACAATTTGGTCTAGTCTAACTAAAGTGCCTTCCATACCAGGGACTGGTATAGGGGAGCTAATCGTTGATTCCATCAATCCGCTTAAAGTAGTCGGATCACCTTTGGGCATTAAAACAACTGGTGTGGTTATAGAATTGATTTGCAGATCTGTAGCTTTTAAGCCAGTAGTTGCTTGGCGGACTGCTAGTCCCACTTGACCTGCTGTTAAGCCCCCAAGAATACTACGGGCTGGATCAGCATGTAAAAATAGATCGTTGACGTCTTCGATCCGGGAAGTCACAACTTGAATATAGCCTGGGTTTGCTTCGAGTCTGCTTACGATTTGATCAGCAATTTCATTTATTGTATCTAGATCATCACCACGGACATTGATTTGTAGTTGTGGTGTCAATACTGTTGCCGCTGCTCCATAACTAGCTGAACCTTGAATAATGGCTTTTACAGCATTGTTGTCCAATGCAATTTGTCTTACTTCCTTAGCGATTTCACTGCTAGTGCGCTGGCGTTCTCCTTTAGGAGTTAAACCAATTTGTAAATCAGCTGTATATAGATCTGCATTATTGATTAACGACAATAAATCATTAGAACCTTGATCACCAGCTTGAATAGCGAGAGAGACAACTTCTGGAACTGCTAAAATCTTTTCTTCGATTTGAGCAATTACATTTTTAGTTTGCTCACGGGATACCCCGGGAGGTAATGTTAGTTTTAATGATATATTATTTTCGTCGATTTCAGGTAAAAACTCACTTCCTAAGTTAGGATAAATAAAGACAGCTACAAGGAGTGCTATAACAATTGCTCCAAGAACTGCACCTTTATGTGCTAGAGCTTTCTCTAATAACTTTTTATAGACCTTTTGAATCTTGGTTAAACTAGTACCATTAGAAGCTAAGGTTTTAGGTTTATGGTTCCTAAATAGTCGAGACGAGAACATTGGTACTAAAGTTAAGGCGACGATTAGTGATGCAAATAACGAAAAAGAAACAGTTAAACCTAGTTCTTTAAAAATTTCACCAGCAATACTTTGCATGTAAATAACTGGTAAAAAGACCACTAATGTAGTCACAGTCGAGGCAAAAATTGCTGTTGCAGTTTCGCGACTGCCTTTTTCGGCTGCAATAGCAGCGTCTTCGCCTTTTATTACATAGCGATAAATGTTTTCTAAAACGACAATGGAGGAGTCTACCAACATTCCAGTACCTAGAGCTAATCCGCCTAAAGACATTAAGTTGAGATTCAAATTACCAAATAAAAGCAAGATAAATGTGGCAATAATAGATATTGGAATTGATAGACCAATAATCAGTACGCTGCGAAGATTGCGTAAGAAGATAAAGAGTACTATTAAAGCTAAAACTGCTCCTAAAACACCACTAGAAGCTAGATTTTCAACTGATTGTTTAATGAAAATAGATTGGTCAGCAATTGTAATAAAGTTCAGATCTGGATTTTCTAATGCCAATTCTTGTAAAGTTTTATTTACTTGATTAGCGATTTGTACAGTATTAGCACCTGGCTGACGACTAATCCTTAATAAGACGGTATCTTCCCCGTTAAGTCTAGTTATTCCAGGCGGTGTAGTTAGTGTTTCTTTGATTTCAGCAATATCAGATAAGTGAACTAACGAAGGCAATAATCCTCCTAAGCCTAATAGACCAGGAACTGTTTTTTGCCCTACTATTAGGTTGCTTAAATCATCTATAGATTCAATAGTATTGCCAGCCCGTAAGTTGTAACGTAGATCACCATCTGTTATCGCACCACTAGGCACTACTACATTTTGATAGGTTATTAGTTGTTGGAGTAGTGTAGGATTTAATCCTAACTCATCTAGTTTATATGGATCATAGATAACTTGAATTTCAGCTGTGCGAGCTCCTAATAAACCAACTTCTGCAACTCCTTGGATTTGCTCAATACGGGGACGCAATTCTTCTAAACGGCTTGTAATTTGTTGATCGGTCAACGTGTCACTGTTAACACCGATAATCATCAGGGGAAAGTCATTGGGGTCAATCCGAGCTACTATCGGTGCTTCAGCGTCAGCAGGCAGTCTCAGGGTTACTTGAGCAAGTGCATAGCGGATTCTTTCTAAGATTTCCAGCATGTCTACATCCATATCTAGCTGAACAATAATCGCAGAAAGAGATTCCGAGCTATAAGCATCAATGCGGTTAATTCCACTGACTCCTGCCAAGGCACTTTCAATTGGTATAGTGACATCTTTTTCTACCATTTCCGGGTGAGCTCCCGGGTAAGCCGTCACAACCACAGCTGCAGGATAATCTAAATTAGGCAACAGATCTATGCCTATTCTAGGTAACGATATGATACCAAATAAAACGACTATAATAACGAGTACAGATATTGTTATAGGTCTTCGTACAGCAAAAAACGACAATTTATGCATTATAGAGGAATCCTCCTTGGCCAGAAATACCCTAATAAATTCAATAACTTGTCATTGTTTTCCTGCTTGAAATGTAGATATTTCTATGATTTAGGAGGTTTTATATGATTATAAATCGCAAGCTGATGTTTTTTATAGGAATGATAATAATTTTTGTCATTTTGCTGGTCAGTTATAACTTACAAAAAGAGAAATCGATCAAGTTAAAAGATGATTTACAAGCAAAAGAAGATCAAAAAGCGAGAATTCAGTTAGATGATAATGAATTAGATTTGTTAGCTAGAGCTGTTCATGCGGAGGCGAAGGGTGAGCCTTACGAAGGGCAAGTAGCTGTCGCAGCTGTGATTTTAAATCGAGTGGCTCATCCTGAGTTTCCAAATACTATTGCTGGAGTACTTTATGAGCCTTTGGCATTTCAAATTGTTGCCAATGGTACCATCAATCAACCAGCTGATCAATTAGCAATTCAGGCAGCTACAGAGGCGATTAATGGTGTAGATCCAACGAACGGCGCATTATATTTTTTTAATCCAGCAAAGACAAGTAATCAATGGATTCGCAGTCGTCCAGTAGTCAAAACCATTGGTAAACATGTTTTTGCTTTGTAGGAAGGTGGAGATTGGGATGCAGAGATTAAAAAATCTGTTGTTGCTGATTAGTATCTTAGCTCTAATTATTTTTTCATTAACTCAATTTTATACCAGACAAGCTTATCAACAGCAATTAGAAGCTAATTATCAAAGAGCCTTCCGTGAATTGACTGTGCACATCAATGGTATCGAAGAGGAATTGGCTAAGATTCAAGTGGTGAATTCTGTAGAATTACAAGCAGAAATTTGGGCTAATATTTTACGCTTAGTCTATTCCGCCCAAGCTAATTTAGGTCAATTGCCATTAAACGGATTAAACCTTAGTAGAATCGAACATTTATTAGCTAGTATTCAAGATAAGACCGTTGATTTTACCCGACGCAATATTAGAAACGAGACTCAAGTAGAAGAAACAACTTTGACTGAACTCTATCTACAGGTAAAGTATGTGAATAGCGAATTACAAAAACAATTAGCTGAAAAAGGTCAGACGGCTAACTGGGTTAATTGGAAGAATTTTCTACAAACATCCATGTTGCGCTCATCGAATATTGAACCAGGCAGACGGCATCCTTTGATGCATTCTTTAGTAATGGTAGAGGACGGTATGCAAAGATTTTCGAATTCTGATTTTCCCAGTGAGACGGACCGTCTACAAGGCACATTACCAAGGGGAGAGTTAATTAGTCCGCAAGAGGCAGTGGCTATTGCGGAGCAATTTTTACAAGAATTAGCAGCCGGTAAAAAATTACAGGTTGTTAATGAAAGTGCCGGAAGTTTACCGACATTTACAGTTCAAACAGTAACAGAGAAGGATCCCTACCCGATTACGATTGAAATTGCCAAATATGGAGGTCATGTTCTTTGGATGACTAATGGTCGAATTGTTTCCCAAAGTGAACTAGATAGGGATACCTTGATTGGATTAGCCCAGGATTTTTTGGCTAGGCGTAATTTCCCGGAAATGAGATTAGTTAATGCTTCGAGCAGACTAAATCGTTTATTTTTAGATTTTGTCCCAGTTGAAGATCAAGTTTTAATTTATCCACAGCAACTAAAACTGCAAGTTGCTGAAGATAATGGCCAGATCCTCGGCTTTCAAGGCCAAGCTTACTATGGGTTACAGGCTTCGCGGGAGCTGTCTCCCCAATTGACCCTAGCTGAAGCTAGAGCCAAAGTGAAGCAGTCGGAAAATATTCAAGCCGAACATCTTGCAGTAATCCTAAATCCATCTTTTGAAGAAGTTTTAACTTATGAGTTTCGAGTTAATCAAGAACCAGAAGAATTCTTAGTTTATATTAATGCTAAGAATGGTCATGAAGAAAAAGTTAGTCGACTGCATTCTCGCTAAACAATGGTAATGGCTGAATTCGGTCGGCTATAATACTTGCTTCTGCGCCTCCTTCGCGGCTAACTCGGCCTTCAATAATTAGTAGCGGATTATTAAAAAGCATTTTTGCATAGCGATGATAAATATGTTCAAAAACAGTTACTTCGATTAGGTCAAATTCATCTTCCATAGTTAAGAACACAACAACTTTGCCACTTCTAGTTGGCGGGCGATGAGGCCGAATGATCAATCCTGCGATTCTTACTCTTTTGCCGGCTTCTAATTCTTTTAATTGAACACTATCAATAAAATTTTTGCTAATTAATTGTGGCCGATAAAAATCCATAATGTGGGTTGTTGCTGATAGCTGCAACACTTGATATTCATTTAAGAAGCGATGCCAGGGAGAAAAATCTCGAATTTTATGATCAAGGCTGGCTTGTTCGAGAAATAAGCTACCTTGTCTATTTTTTAAATAGCTAGGCAATTTCCAGATTAACCCTCGACGATTAGTAGAGAAACGATCGAAAGCACCAGCTAAAATCAGATTTTCGATTACATCTTTATTAAGGTTAGTCCGGAAAACAAAGTCTGCTAAAGAAGTATAAGGCTGCTTGCGATTAGTGATAATTGAACTGATAAAATTGTCTTCCATGCCTTTAACTTGTTTTAAGCCAATTCGAATACTATGATCGGTAGCAGTAAAGTTAGCTTGACTTTCGTTGATGTCTAGAGGCAGAATTTTGATTCCCCGTCTACGAGCTTGCACAATTAAGGAATTCGGTGGATAAAAGCCCATTGGCTGATTGTTCAATAAGGCAGTATAAAAGTGGGCAGGATAATGCTTTAATAAGTAAGCTGTTTTATAGGAAGTGTCAGCAAAGGCTGCTGCATGAGCCTCGCAAAAACCATAACCTGCATAACCGACTATATAAGAGAAAATTGTATTAGCCACTTCTTCTGATATACCGTTAGCCATAGCTTTTTTGATAAATTGGTGGCCTATCTCATCCATTTCCTTCTGCGAACGAAATTTAGTCATTACGCGCCGCAAACGATCCGATTCTCCTGGAGTAAACCCAGCAATTTCTGTAGCAATTTCAATAACTTGTTCTTGAAATAATACAACACCATAGGTATTTTCCAGAATGGCTTCTAATTTTGGGTGAATATAACTTGGTTGCTCTAAACCATGACGTCTAGCAATAAAAGGTTCTACCATATTGCCTTTGATTGGCCCTGGTCGAATTAAGGCTACGCTAGCAACAATATCCTCAATATTGTCGGACTTTAGTCTGGATTGCAGATTACGTTGAGCTGGACTTTCTAATTGAAAAACTCCTACAGACTGACCTTGATTAAGCATTTGGTAGGTGGCCTGATCGTTTAATGGTATTTCTTCGTAACTAGTACCTCGTTCTTTCAGAGTAACCTCTACTTCTTGTACAGCAGATAAAGTTCTTAACGAGAGTAAATCTAATTTTATTAGTCCTAAGTCCTCTAGAGTGGTTTTATCAAATTGAGTGATTAAAACCCCTTTAGCTGATTTTTGTAAAGGGGTTACTGTTGTAAGCAAAGGTTCGCTAACAACCAATCCGCCAAGATGGGTTCCCATATGCCGCGGTACATCAGTTAAATGACTGCATAGTTCAATTAGCTGTTGATATTTAGTTTGTTTTAACGGATGATTTTTTAGTTCTGGTAATACTGTGAGTACTTTTGTGATTCCATCAGCTGGTGTATACGAAGGAATATTTTGGTTAAGAGTTTTAATTTGAGACTCGCTAAAACCAAAAGCTTTACCTAGGTCACGAATGCTAGAACGAGCGTGATAAGTTGCAAAAGTACAAACAGAGGCCACATGTCCTTCACCATACTTTTGATAAACATAATCAGCAACTTGGTCACGTTTACTCGCATCAAAGTCAATATCAATGTCAGGTTTTTGTGCCTGTTCCAGACTTAAAAACCGTTCAAAGAGTAAACCACGCCTAATTGAATCTACATTGGTAATCCCTAAACAATATGCTACTGCTGAATCAGCTGCAGAACCGCGGCCAGCATAACGAATATTGTTTGTTTTCGCGTATTGAATAATGTCCCAAACAACTAGGAAGTAATCATTAACCTTTAGTTGATTAATGATTTTTAATTCATGTTCTAAGCGTTCTTTGATTTTTTTAGTGATTTTGCCATACCGCCAAATGGCTCCTTGCTGCACTAAATGGCGCAAAAAATGCTGTGAATTGACGAATCCTTTTGGTATAGGGTATTTAGGAAATAGGTTTTGATTTAAAACTAAAGAAACCTGACAGCGTTGAAAGATCTCCCAGGTATTAATAATTGCTTGCGGATAATCTCGAAAACGCTTTTTCATTTCTTCTGGATCAGCTAAATAATTCTCACCATTAAGTGGCCGTTCTGGGTGAATATCATTTAAGGTGGTACCAGTTCGAACACAAACCAATAAATCATAGAGGTTAAACAGGTCTTTAGTAGCGTAATGCACATTATTCGTAGCTACATAGGGAACGTTAGTATATTGACTTAGTTGTTCAATCCATTTCAGGACTTGTTTGGTACGGGGCAAGTAAGTATTAATCATTTCTAGATAGAGATTGTTTCGACCAAAAATATTGATTAATCGCTGCAGATATTTCTCGGCAGCTTGATAATTCCTTCTAAGTAACGCTTGCCAAATAGCGGAACGCCGACATCCTGTTAAAGCAATTAAATGAGAGTGATGTTGTTTTAATTGCTCCCAAGTAAGATAGGGTTTAGTTTGATTATTAGCAAAGCTTGCAGTAATTAATGAGCAGAGATTTTGATACCCCTGATTATTTTCTGCCAATAAAGTAAGATGGCTGCCATCTTCCATGGTAATTTCAGCTCCTTGAATCGGCTTAATCCCCAGCTCGCGAGCTTTCTTGTGTAATTCCACCGTCCCACTAAGATTATGGTGATCTGTTAAAGCCAAGCCAGGCATTCCTAGTTGGGCAGCTCTTTCTAAATAACTAGTAACGGAAGAAGCACTATTTAAAAAGGAATAAGTGGAATGGACGTGTAAATGAATAAACATATGATCACCTAATCTGCGATTTTATAAAGTATCCAGTAATCGTTCTGTGTGTAGTGATGCAGTTCAAAGTTTTTGCTGTTGGCTAAGACACGAAACACATGAAGTTCTTCTTCATTAAGCCACCATTGTCCACATTCCCGCCATTGATCGTAAATTTCTTCGATTTTATAGTATTGTTTTTGATAGATGAAGGAAGCAGGTAATCCATTGTTGGTTTGCACTACAATGGTTTCTTTAATTAACTTAGAGATAGGACATCTCCCACATTTCCATAATTTTTTCTCGGCGGGTAAGTTTTAATTCAATTAACTGCTCGCCTAATTCAGCCTTTAAAGCAGCAATCTTCTGCTTGGTCAGATTTTCCGATAAAATATTTAATTGTTCTGGTTGAGCATTTTCTACCTGAGCACAAACTAATTTTAGTTTTTCTACTGGATAGTTAGGTAATAATAGACGCACATTCTGATAAATATTTTTTGGCTGG
>ERZ773359.6206-NODE-6206-length-10744-cov-176.866966_pt1 | contig 10744 bp, 12 predicted proteins | sample MGYA00374955_ERZ773359 | MGnify/ENA primary metagenome ERZ773359 (study PRJEB29098, sample SAMN04486028) | biogas fermenter metagenome | study: EMG produced TPA metagenomics assembly of the Biogas fermentation microbial communities from Germany - Plant 4 DNA1...
AAATAACCCACAACTGGGAAGATAAAACGAAATGGTTCAATTTTTATTTGGTATTAGCACAAGATATATTTCGTTTCAAATTTCCTCTTCTTCTAGAAAAAGAGGAGAAAGATCCATGTTATATTCATATGGTATATAATCTAGTTAGCAGGATGGTACACTTTTCGATTAGTAACAGGAACTTAAATTCGAGATTAGAAAATTATAATATTAATCCGAAAAAAAGCCTTCTTTTTAGGTAATATGAATGATGTGTAATAGGAAAAGTTATAATCCTAAAATAATGCCATAAATTATTTTTTATTTAAAATATGAAAAAATCTATTTAAATAATTTTTCAAAACGTTCCTTATTTCACCGTCAAAAATATAAGCCAACAAAATATATATTATACTGACAGTTAGACCCTGTAAAATAAAAGTAATAACATTATTAGTAATAGCTTTCTCAATACCTAATGCGCATAATATTGACAAAAAAGAAAAAAGAAAATAAAACCAATTCTTTTTAAAAAGATATTTTATATTGACGAATCTCGAAACAAACAAATATAAGGCAATTGTTACCGATATTTCTGCAACAACAGAAGAAATAGCTGCTCCTAAAGCATTATATCTTGGTATCAATACAAAATTTAAAATTGGATTAACAACCGCTCCAACTAAAACTCCTAAAGTTAGAAGATTTTCTTTTCCTATTGACAACAAAAATTGATGTCCTGCTGTAGTTCCCAAAGAAATAGCAATTATTATAGGAGATATAATTCTTGTTAATAGACCAGCAGCAGAAAAATTTTCACCAAAAAACCATGGTATGAAAGATGTTGATATTGAGAAAATAATAGAAAAAATAAAAAAAGATAAAAATGTAGCAAATTTAAAAGATTTAAAAAAATAGTTTTTAACCTCTTCCATGCTTTCACTTTTGAAACTATTAGACATTCTAACCATCATTATAGGAGTAATACTAGTTATTAAAACTAAAGACATATTCATTATTTTTTGTGAATATTCATAATAACCAAGTTCTGTAGAAGTGCTTAATATACCTAACATCAATTTGTCTAACATCGAATATATTGAAATTGATATTGTTGGTAAAAATACTTTTACTATTCCAGGAAATAATTTAAAAGACTCTTTTATGTGAGGCTTTTTTATTTTGATATAATTTTTCAAATAAGGTATCAGTGAAATATTTAAAACTAAAGTAGTTCCTACATTTATTAAAGCATATTTCCATAAATCTTCTGAATTTTTTACAAATGAAAATATAAGAATTATTGAAGCAATTTTATTTATAAAATTTCTAATTGTAATATATTTAAAATTTTCATGAGCTTGAAATACCCAAGTAAAATCTACGATATTTGAGATAATTAGTAATGACTCAATATAAAACAAATATTTATAATCTAAATTTGAAAAATATAACCAAGCATATAAAACAACTAAAGTCAAAATTAGGTTAAAAATTTTCAAAAATAATATATTCCAAAAAATTTCACTCTTTTTATCTATATCATCTTTAAAATATGCTAATTCTCTAGAACCAAAAAGGTTGACATTTAGACTTCCAAACATATTAAAATAACTTATAACAGTAGCAGCAAAAGTGAGTATTCCAATATTTTCAGGCCCTAAAACTCTAGCAATATAAGGAGCTGTTATTAAAGGTGCAATCAAAGAAAATATTTGATAAGAAACATTATATGCATAATTTCTTTTTATTGAAGTTGCCATATCTTTTTCTCCGTTCTAAATTAGGTTTTGTATTTAAACATTACTTTCCCAATTTTTTAAAAATATAATCTTACCTTTATTAATTAACACTAAAAGAAGATCTTTTTAAATTAGGCTATTAAAATCTATTAAAAATCTAATAAGATTCTACAATTTATAATCAATATCTATTTCAATATTGATTTTTTCATCTCTTTCTTTGTTAATAGCATAAGCGGTCAGTAGTCCAGATTCTTTTTTATCATTTATTAATATTCTCTCTCCGTAGGGTAAATCAAAAATTATATGATTAAATCGAATATTGTTTTCTTTTAAAAAGTTTATAGTTTGCTCTTTATATTCTAATTTTCTTGAAGTCAATATAATTATTATATCTTCGTTTGAAATTTTATTAAAAAAATCTTTTACACCTTCTAACAATTCATCTTTTCCATATTTATAACCATTATGTCTCACAATAGTTCCATCTAAGTCTATAATCCATGTTTTTGGAAGGCTTGATAACTCTAACTTCATTTATTTATTTCCTCCATCTCAGATAAAACTTTTCCAATATGTCCTCCGGGATGATTGTTTTTAAAAACTTCTAACTTCAAATCTAGTCTATCAAAAATTTCCATGGCTACAGATTGTAAAACTAATAGAAAGCCTATACTTGAATTATTGGGAACTAAATCCCATTTATCCCCTTCATGTTCAAGGTATAATACTAATTTATTACCTATCTTCTGGCCTAAAAAACTGTCTCCATTATATGTCAAAAGCCAAATATTCACATCTCTCTTTTTCAAATGTTCATATAAGTATATTGATTCGGCTGTTTCTCCACTTTTAGTAAGCATTATTACTAAATCACCATTTTTCACTACTCCTAAATCTCCATGCACAGCAGAATTGGTGTGTAAAAAAAATCCATCTATTCCTAATGAAAGTAAGGTACCTATAAATTTTTCACAAATTGGTACATTTTTTCCTAAAGCAGTCGCAACGATTTTATTTCCCTTTTTAACAGTATTTTCTATGTCAATTATTAATCTTTCTAAAACATTATAGTCCATTTTTTTCTCAAGCATTTCCATTGCCTCAATTTGCTTTCTTAAATGACATATGCTATGGCTAACCGAATACTGTACCACCCTGCTAACCTAATTATGTACCATATAGAAAGAAGAAGTTCTTTTCTTTCTCTTTTCATATGAAAAGAGAAAAATCGAATATTTATCACTTTTGCTGAATTTCTCGTCTTTGGTTCCTGTAACGGTAGCTTTCTCCGTTGAATAGTATTATCTTACTGTTGTGGATTAACCTGTCGATAATCGCTGCTGTCATCCTTTCATCGTGAAATATTTTAGCCCATTCTGCAAATTCAAGATTGCTGTTTACTAAGATAGATCCTTTTTCATACCTTTCAGAGAATATTTGGAACATGAGTTGTGTAACTTGGTCGGATAACTGCACGTATCCTAGTTCATCAATTATTAGTAAGTCTACTTTGCTCAGCTTTTTTTGGAATTTTGTTAGTTGTCGTTCTTCCTGCATTTCAACTAAGAGGTTCCCAAGGTTGGCTGCTGTGAAAAAACTTACTGTTTTCCCTTTCTTACATGCTTGTATTCCTATCGCTATACTTATGTGTGTTTTTCCTGCACCTGGTGATCCTAAGAACAAAAGATTTGTCTTTTCTTCGATGAACTTACATTGACTGAGTTCCAGTATTTCCTTCTTTGATAGGTAAGGCGCTTGACTGAAATCAAATTGGTCTATCGTCTTTAGATTAGGGAACTTTGCTTGGTGTAACAACCTTTGAAATCTGTTGTTCCCCCTTGATAGGACTTCACATTGAATCAAAGTTTCAAAAAATCTTTCGTTGTCCCAATCGTTTCTTTTTGCCTCTTGTAGTATATCGTCATACCGTTCTAATATACCAGATAGTCGACAATATTTCAGCTGTTCTCTTAGTTCATCTTTCATTTTCACACCCCACTTTTCGAAGTAGTTCATTGTAAGTGCTTAAAGACATGTAAGTGGTGGTGTGTTTGTCTACGTCAAGGGATTTTAGCTTTTCTTCCGATAGGAGTTCCGTTTTGGGTTTGTGTTGTGTTTGATACCTTAGTACGCTTAACACTTCTTGGTAACTGTAGCGGTTCTTTTCGTCCAATTCCTTTAGTACCTTTGCAACAACTTCAACGGTGTATTGTTGGGTTAATTTTAGTATGTCTATGAACTCTCTTGTTCCTTTTGAATCAGAGTTAAGATGAGCTTGCAGCATCTTATGGTACTTTTCATATATCTGAGGTAATCCCCAATCTTGAATGACCTTAGCTTGTTCGTATGCCCTTGCCTTTTTTCTTAGTAAAGGTAGAAAATGGTATGGGTTTAAACTCTCTTTGTTTTTCCCAAACATCCTTTCGTGTTCTGCTATAACTTCTCCTTTGTAGATTACCTTTACCTTGAATGGGTAGATGTGAATTTCAACCTTTTTACCAACGTAATTTGTTGGTACAGAGTATCTGTTCTTTTCCAAATGAATCAGTTGGTATGTGTCAACTTTTGCTTCCTTTATCCTTGCATATACGTATCTTTCTTTGAGAGGAAGAAAATCTTCATCAAGGATTCTCTTTTCCCAACTCTCTCCTTCATACCTTCCTTTTTTGAGCCTTTGATGACATTTTTCCTTCAATTCCAAATTGAGTATATCAAAACTTTTGAACTCAACTCTCGGTAGGAAGTAGTTGTTTTCAACGTATTTAACAAGGTTTTCTACCATCCCTTTTTCATTGCCTTTAGCTGGACCACAGAACTCAGATTCAAAACAGTAGAAGGACTGGAATTTGACAAACTCTTCTTGTAGTATCCTTTCTCTTCCTGTTAGTACTTCCTTCACCGCAGGTTTTAAATTGTCAAAGATTATCTTTTTTGGAACTCCACCAAAAAAATCAAACGCCGATGTTAATCCATCAAAGAAAAACTCTGTAGACTCTCCTGGATAAGCTTTAACAAACTCCACCTTGCTGTAGCATAACTTTGCACAGAATACGTGTATCTTTCTTGGCATCTTATCTTGCATCACGTAAACTTCACCAAAGTCTGCCTGCATACTACCTCTTAGTGGCACTAATTTCAAAAAACCTTCTTTTTGATTGATACCAAGTTTCTCTTCTATCTTCCTTGCTTGATAGGTGAAGGAGGAATAACTTCCTTTGTATCCTTCTTCACAGATGAGTTCGTATATACGCCTTTTGGTTAACTTTTGATTCTTGGGTTGGTTTGAATTGTATTCCAACAAATGTTTGATACGTTTTTCAAAATCACCATTTACAGGTTTATCTCTCTCAACGTTCATATGATACTTCTGTTCTGGGTTCTCGATAGCTCTTTTGACCGTTGCTCTGTGTATCCCCATTTCTTTTGCTATCGCTCTTTGACTTTTGTGTTTGTTAAAATACAAAAATCTTATATAATTGTATTGTATCTTCCCTATCACCTTTCTTTTCCTCCTGTACAATTTTTTTATCCAAATTCATTATACAGGATTTGTGTGATAGGGTGGTACACTTTTCGTTTAGCCGACTCTTATTTTTGGTACACTTTTCGTTTAGTAAGTGCACCAATGGTGGATTCATTATCTTTTGTATTAGAAAAGGGACAAACATTACTTAATTTAGTTAATTCTTCATTGTTAGCTTTTTTTAAATTTGCTTTATACATACCATATTCGTTTAATTCGATATTTACTTTAGAATTGGGAAATGAAGCACAAACGCCGCATCCTATACAAAAATCGTTTTCAATAACTTTTAATAATTTGTTTTGAGAGTTCATTTTAACACCTCTCTAGAATAAACCAAATTTTTATTTACTTTTTTCGATTTTCATAGCTTTATTCAAAAAATCAAAAGATTTTTTTCTTTCTTTTTCCAAAATGCTTTTTACATGCGAAAAGTCTATGTCTAATATATCTTTGTTCAAATCTATATCTTTTTCTTCTCGACCAAAGAATTCTGTTAATTCAAGAAGAGTCTCTATTCTTGAATACATAGAATGTCCTCAAATTCTTTCATAAACGAAAAAAGGAGTTTCCATTAGAATAGAAAATATTGTGCCATGATAGGAATCTGTTAAAACTAAAGAAGCAGAGTTAATATAATCAATGAATTCAGAAGGATCAGCAATATATGTTTTTTTATCTTTTAAATCTGCAATACTTACAATTTCTAAATTATATTTTTTTGCGATTTGTTTAATCAAAGTTTTTCTTTCAGTTGGTATTTTACCCCAAAAATAACTTATTAGATATTTTGATGAAGGCTTATATGCATGTACTTTAGATATTTTTAACCATTCATCTTTTGTTAATAATAAGGTAGGATCTACCAAAACCGGGACATCTCTTCCGGTTAGCTCCTTTATTATTTTAGCCCCTTCCTTTTCTCGTACAGAAATATAAGGGATTGAAGATAACCACTCTTTATACTGTGGTTTTACATCTTCTGGAATTTCCGATATTGCAAAGCTAGGAGCGTAAGCTATTCTTTTTTTCTCTTCAACGAATTGTAAGGAATAATATTGGTCCATATTATAAGGATGCCAAACTTGGTCACTTCCAACAACAAAATAATCTGCATCTTTAGCAATTTGCTTTAATTCATCAGAGTTGTTTACATGCTTTTCATTAATATACTTTTGGGAAAATTGTTTAAATTTATTTTCTCTTTGCTCTAAAATATATTTATACTTAATAGTCCGAATTTTGTTATTAATTATACTAACAGCGACTTTCGCTGTTTTAGATAAAGGGTATGAAAAAACCTTTTTAATCTTATTAAAAATTCCAGACGATTGCACCGAAACTTTAGGCAATATCAAAGTTTCCACTTCTTCGCTAAAATTTTTTATTACCTCCTGCAAAGCGTAGTTTTGAAGTCTATTGCCGTAGTTGAAATATCCCGGTAAAGTTAAAATTTCTACTTTTTTGTTCTTTTCGGTCATAAAGGCATCTCCCTTATACTTATTCTTGGGTGCTTAATTGTATTTCAAGGTAATTATCAATTTTAAATTTTATTATAATAAAGATAAAAAAGTCGTGGAAAGTAAAGCAAAACTTTTAATTTTATTTTTTCTTTTAAACTCTCTGGTTTATATACTAACAATTGTTCTTTAATTTTTTTATTTTTCTCATATTAACCAATCTCTTTTTTGATAGATATTTAGCAACGTTAATTTAAATAGAATTATATTCTAACATATATATTAAAATAAATTCGCTTTTATAATTCTGATAATTGCTTCTTCGAGCGAAATTTTCCCACCATCCTTTATTTAACAAAAAAACAGGATCGACACAAATTTTATAGTCATTATTATAGATTTCCTTAAGGCAATCTTTAGAAGATTTTTCTCTCAGTGAGATACAATCAAAATCTTTTAATGATCTTTCAAACAATATTCTTACTTCATTGTTAATCTCATTTTTGCCAATACTAGCAGCATAAGAAATTTTATTGCAATTTATTCCAGTTAAAAGGTAATCTTCCAAATAATTTTTTGTAATATCATAATTCCATACCTGATCACTTCCAACCACTATTAAATCAAAGTCTTTGATTAATTTTATTAAATCATTTCTTTCTGTTATCTCTTCGGTTAAATTTAAATTGTTAGCGATAAATTTATCAAATTTAATAATTTGTTTGTGTTTTATCAATTTTTGTAAGCTTTTTTTGTTATAGATTTGATATTCAAAGGTTTTTCTAAAATTTTAGAACGATAACCTTTTGCTAACTCATAAGGAATATAATTTAGTATATAAACTTCATTGTTATTATTTTTTAAATAAGAGTAAAGAGCAAACATTTGTAAAACAGCTCCATAATTGATAGCCCAATTAAAAGTAAGTATACCTATTTTCATAAATTATTCACTCCCCATATAAAAGTCTAAAACTTTTTTACAATGGCTGTTCATATCAAATGAAAATTTCCCTTCTTTTATTTCTTTATTATATTTCAAAAGGGTTTCTGGATTTTTTAATATATTTATAATTTCCTTTTCAAGGTTTTTATTATCTTTATCTTCTGTGTAAATGACTCCATTTAATTTATTTTCTATAAGATCACCAAATCCAACATTTTCTGAAACAATAGCTGGTATTCCATACGAAAATGCTTCTAATCCTATAAAGCCAAAAGTTTCTTTCCACTTACTTGGAATAATTAGTACGCTTGAATTTGAAAAAATATTGATAAAATCATTGTGTGTATATTTACCATAAAATTTAAAAAAATCTTTATGGAAAGGTTTTAAATCTAAATGGGAACAATCACCATATATGTTTAATTGCCAATTACTATAATTATTTTTTATTCTTTTAAAAACGTCAACCAAATCAAAAAAACCTTTTTTGTAGTTTAAGGGGCCCATATAAGTGAAGTTCACTTTTCCATCTTTAACAGGCGCATAATTAATTTTATTTCTATTATCTTTTATGCTTGAATGAGTAACATGTAATATTTTTGTTTTGTTTTTATCTATATTTATATATTTAAAAAATTCTCTTTTTGTTATACTGCTATTAAAAATAATTAAGTCAAAATTCTCAATAATGTTTTTATAGTATTCTCGAAACATGGTAAACCTCTTAGCCTTATTTTGGTCAATTTTGTGTAAGCTTGGGTTTAAATTCGATTCAATATGCAAGATTTCTTCTTTTTTCTTTTTTGGATGTAAAAAAGTTTTTTTTATACGTTTATAAATATTCCTAGCACTATCATAAAAGCTAGGTATAAGTAGCTGAATGTTTCTTCTTACAATTGTTTTATTTGAAGCATTAAGATTACACAAAACACATTCGGAGCCACTTTTATAATCATCACATTGGGTATGATTATATTTAAATAAATCAACTCTTGGACAGATACCAAAATAGTCATGTGTAGTAAAAACAGTTTTTATTCCTAACCTTTTCGCTTGTACTAATATCTCTTTTGGAAAGCCAATCAATGAATGAACATGTAATACCTCTATGTTTAGATTTTTTAGAAGTAAGCTATAATTATTCTTATTTTTAGGTTTTATAAATTTTTTAGGATTTTTTATTCCTGAAAGTGTAAAAGGATGTGAATTAACTATTTTATATATTGGCAAACTTTCTTGGATTCCATAGTATTTTATTTTGCTTTTCCCTATAAAACTAATATATTCACCTGGCATCAGCAAAAAAACCTTGTGTCCCATTTTTAGCTGTTCTTCTGCTAAATTTGTAGCATATATCATTAATCCTCCCCCATGTAATGGTGGAAAACCTAAAAAATAGTGTAAAATATTCATATGCATAACCTCTAAATTTTTTAATATTTTATTACATTATGAGTTTGCAAGTCACTATTTTTTGTGTTGAAAATTACCTTTATTCTTCATTCCCATAGTTTTTCTCATAAAACTCCATATACTCTCCTGTTATAACCTTCTTCATCCATTCTTGATTTTCTAAGTACCAGTCTATTGTTTTTTTGATACCGTCTTCAAACCTTGCTTCTGGTTCCCAGCCTAACTCTTCTTTTATCTTCGTTGGGTCTATTGCGTATCTTCTGTCATGTCCTAACCTGTCTTTCACATGTTTAATCAAACCTTCGTTTATCTTTTCGTCTTTTGTTTTTTCTTGTAAGTATTCTATTATCGTTTTCACTATCTCTATGTTTTCTTTTTCATTGTGCCCACCTATGTTGTATACTTCTCCACTTCTTCCTTTTTCATATACAAGGTCTATGGCTTTACAATGATCTTCCACGTACAACCAATCCCTTATCTGTTTGCCATCCCCATACACGGGTAACTCTTTGTGGTTTAATGCGTTGTTTATCATCAGCGGTATGAGCTTTTCTGGGAATTGGTATGGACCATAGTTGTTTGAGCACCTTGTTATGTTCGTATTTAAACCATATGTGTCGTGGTAAGCCTTTACTATCAAATCTGCACTTGCTTTACTTGCAGAGTATGGGCTGTGTGGGTCAAGGGGTGTTTTTTCTGTGAAGTATCCCGTTGGTCCCAATGCTCCATACACTTCATCGGTTGATACTTGTAGGAATTTTTGGTTTTTCCTTTCATCGTAGTATTTTTTGAAAATATCCAACAACGTTTGTGTTCCTAGTATGTTTGTTTTTAAAAATATCTGTGGATCGTGTATCGATCTGTCTACATGACTTTCTGCAGCGAAGTTTATTATCCCTTCTATTTCGTTTTCTTGGTATATCTTTTCCAACAGTTCTATATCGTTTATGTCACCTTTTATGAAGGTGAACCTATTTTTTTCTTCTTCACTTAATTTGGATAGGTTATCCAAATTCCCCGCATAGGTTAGTTTGTCTAACCCTATTATCTTTTTGTCTTTGTGTTTTCTTAAGTAGTAGTATACGAAGTTACTTCCTATGAATCCAGCTACCCCTGTTACTAAGATACTCATCCAATCAACCCCATTTCTTTGAGAAATCTATCAGTTGCATCTTTCCAATCGGGCATTTCTTTACCTGTTACCTGTTTGTATCCGAAGTTGTTGAGAACAGAACTTTCAGGTCTTTTTGCTGGTAGATTGAAGTCGCTTCTTTTTGCTTGTTTAAGTGTACCTTGCCATCCTATCTTTTTTAGGATGTACTCTGCCCATTCGTACCTTGTACAGGGTGTGTTTGTTATGTGGTATATTCCATACACTTTTTGTTTTATCAGTTCAAGCGTTGCTTCTACTAAGTCTTCTGTGTATGTGGGTGCACTTTTTTCATCCGTTGTTATCTTTAGTTCTTTGTTGTTTTGACTCCAATTTATCACCTTTTTTGCAAAGTTATCCTTTCCAACCCCAAATACCCAACTCGTTCTTATTAGGTAATACCTTTGTGCTTGAGTTATCTCCCTTTCTCCAAGTGCTTTACTTTCTCCATACTTGTTTATTGGATCGACTGTGTCGTATATCGTGTATTCTCCTTTTTTACCTGAAAAGACGTAGTCTGTTGAGTAAT
>ERZ773359.6207-NODE-6207-length-10743-cov-15.046220_pt1 | contig 10743 bp, 10 predicted proteins | sample MGYA00374955_ERZ773359 | MGnify/ENA primary metagenome ERZ773359 (study PRJEB29098, sample SAMN04486028) | biogas fermenter metagenome | study: EMG produced TPA metagenomics assembly of the Biogas fermentation microbial communities from Germany - Plant 4 DNA1...
ATTTTTTGCAGGAATTAGGTATTATGTAAAGAATATTATGAGTATATGCAAAATGATGATAATTTTGATGGGGAGGATGAAAGATTTGGCAAAGGGAAAGGGATTAAAAATTCTATCGGTGATGCTGGCAGTGCTGGTGCTGGCTGCCGGCTTGCCCTTGACCGCAGCGGCGGCGAGGGTGTTCACCGACGTAGGAGACGGCGAATGGTACGACACCTATGTACTCAAGGCCTATGAGGCGGGCCTTATTACCGGGTTTGAGGATGCCACCTTCAAGCCCAACGACCAAATAAGCAAGGTGCAGGTGATAATCTGCCTTGCCCGGCTGGCGGGATACGCCAACGACCCCGGGGTTGATACGTACATACAAAGGCATAAGGCTAGAATTGCTGCAAACGGCATCCCCGAAGCAGCCTACGGATGGGCCTATGGGTATTTGGCCTTCGCGCTGGAGAAGGGTATTGTCACCGAGGAGGAGCTTGCTACCTTTATCAAAAGCGATGGCAGTTCCAACAATGCTAAGAGGTACGAAGTTGCGGTATACTTTGCAAGGGCTCTCGGTCTGGAGACGGAAGCAAAGTCCTACACTAACCTGATGTTGGGTTTTGTGGATAATGAGCTAATTTCCCAATGGTCCAGGGGATATATAAAGGTTCTGCTGGATAGGGGTATCATGAAGGGGGATAACAACAACAGGTTCAACCCCAACAACGAGATAACCCGTGCCGAGGTGGCCACCATGCTTTCCTCGTCCCTTGAGTATGTCGGTGCAGCCCAACCAGGCACCACAAGCATAGAGGGCACTATACAGGAAGTGGTTTCCGGTGCCGGCAGGACAATTATTAAAATTTCGGCAGCCGACGGCACAATGGATATTTATGATACCGATCCCAACGTGACGGTTAAGCTGAACGGGATTAGCTCAACCCTTGCAAGCATCGCCGCGGGGCAGCAGGGTACCTTCGGCATAAAGAATGACAAAATTGTCTCTATAGATGTGACAAGCAAGGCAGCGGCCGATGAAGGCATTGTGAAGAGCGTGTATGACGGCGGCGAGTACAAAAGCATAACTATAGAGGACGACGACGGCGACAGGACCACTTACAGGGTGACCGCAAGCACCATCATAAGGCTTGACGGGGCGGCGGCGGTTCTTTCGCAGATAAGCACCGGCGACAGGGTATCCATTACCGCCAGTGGCGAAACCGCCACCCGAATAGAGGCGGAAACGAGGGAGAAAACCGTCCTGGGAATCTTCGGCGGATTAAAAACCGAAACCAACCTTATACTGGTACTCAAAAAGGGTACCCAGGAGATTGAATACCAAGTGGACGACGACGTGGAAGTTAGAAGGGACGGAAGGAGAAAGAGCATAGAGGACCTGCGCAAGGGTGACGAGATAGAGATAACCCTCGAGTACGACATAGTGACAAAGATTGAAGCGGAGAGCCAGGACAGGGACGTGGAAGGGAAAATATTCTCCCTGATTATAGCTAGACCCCATCAATTGACCATAATAAACGAGGACGGGGACCAGGAGACCTTCGTGGTGCCCATTGACGTTGAGATTGAGCTGGACGGAAAGCCCGCCGGAATATACGACCTGCGGCTGGACTATGAAATAGAGGCCGAGGTGGAGAGCGACGAGATAGTAAGAATCGAGGCGAAGTCCGTTGCATTCCAGGATGACTTTATTGGCAGGGTGGAGTACGTGAATACCAGCGTTAACGTTATAACCCTTAAGGTTGCGGACGGCAGCATCAGGCAGATAAACGTTAACGATGACACAAGGATTATGAACAGCAGCGGCACCAGGAGGTATTTAAGGCACATAGAGGTAGGGGACCGGCTCATGGTGACCGGGCATACCGAGCTCGGGGTGTTCATAGCCGATACCATAGTGATATCAAGCCAGTAGAAAAAATGCCGGAACGGCCTTAATAATGGATTTCCCGGCAATAAGGGGACGGCGAACGATACGGGGGACGAAAAGCCGTCCCCTGTTTTGCACCATATTCCCCGGTCCTTTTTGTACCACCGGCCAAATAATTGCGGCGAATCGGCAGGAATCGGGTATCCTTTGGAGAATACTAAAGTACCGGGGGAGGTGTGGGATATGCTGATCGATAAAAAAACAGCGATGGCGGTTAGATGTCCCTGGTGCGGCAGTGTTAGTATAAACAGCGTCAACCCTTTCGAGGTTCCGATGGGAGAGGGTATCACTGTAGAGTGCATGTGCGGCCAGGAATTGTTTACCCTTAAAAAGAGAAAATCCGGAGGCTATCAGTTGAAGATTTCATGTATAGCCTGCGATTATGAGCATATCTATAAAATAGGATACAGGGAACTGTGGAAAACCGACCTGTTTATTTTGAACTGCCATTATACCAACATGGAGGTGTGCTTCCTGGGCAGGAATGCCCAAGTCAAGGAGGCAATTGACCGGTACGAAAGGGAAATGGAGGAGGTAATCAGGGAACTGGGGATAGAGGAGTTCCTTGAGGATGACGACCTGTGGTCCGAAAGTTTTACAAGGTTTTTAGACAGTGTTGAAAAGGTTAATTATAATAAGGATTTGGGGAAAAATATAGTTGACCTGATAGTGAAAGGGCCCAAGCACAGTAAGTAAACCCTTGTGTTAGGGCCCGTAGGTGTCTAGTGGTATAAGGTACGGGCACTAAAAATCGAGGGTTAATAGTAGGAGGCGGGGCTGTGAAGCTATTCATTGACACTGCAAACCTTGAGGAAATAAAAAAGGCCAATTCCATGGGGATAATAAGCGGCGTGACCACCAACCCGACGCTGGTGGCGAAGGAGGGCGCCGATTTCAAGACAAGGGTAAGGGATATAGCGTCCATTGTGGACGGGCCGATTAGCGCCGAGGTTATATCCCTTAAAGCCCGGGAAATGGTGGAAGAAGGACGGGAACTGGCCGCCATACACCAAAATGTCGTTGTGAAGGTACCCGTTACCGCCGAGGGCCTTGAGGCTACCAACGCCCTGGCGGCCGAGGGAATAAGGGTGAACGCCACCCTTGTGTTTTCCGCCAACCAGGCGCTGCTGGCGGCGAGGGCCGGGGCGGCCTTTGTAAGCCCCTTTGTAGGCAGGATGGATGACATAGGAAACGACGGGATGGAGATAGTAAGGGATATCGTGGACATTTTCCGTATCCATGGTATAGCCTCGGAGGTTATAGCGGCAAGCATACGCCATCCCATGCACGTAACGAAAGCCGCCCTTGCGGGGGCACACATTTCCACGGTACCCTTTTCGGTGCTGAATGCGATGATAAGGCACCCGATGACCGACCTTGGCATAGAAAGGTTTCTGAAGGACTGGAACCAAATGAAGGACAACGCGTGACAAACCCGAAGGCTTGGGATAATGACAGGCCGGATTTTTGACGAGAAAAATCGGAAAGGACCATTAAGCCGGGGGTGTACCCGGCTATTTTAAGGGGGTAATTTTGTTGGATAGGGACCTTGCGCTAAATCTGGTCAGGGTAACCGAAGCGGCAGCGCTGAGGGCTGCCAAGTTCATGGGCAGGGGAGACAAGAATGCCGCCGACCAGGCGGCGGTGGACGGTATGCGGCGAATGTTCGATACCATCCACATAAACGGGGTGGTGGTTATAGGCGAAGGCGAGATGGACGAAGCCCCGATGCTGTATATCGGGGAAAGGATTGGCTGCCGGGCGAAGGACGACGTCAAGGTGGATATAGCGGTGGACCCCCTTGACGGCACGTCGCTAATAGCAAAGGGCAGGCCCAATGCCATATCGGTGGTCGCCATTGCGCCGGAGGGATGCCTGCTGCATGCACCGGACATGTACATGGACAAACTGGCGGTAAGCGCCAAGGCAAAGGGGGCGGCCGACATTAACGCACCCCTGGAGGACAACCTGAAAAATGTCGCCAAGGCGCTCAACAAGGACATTTCCGACCTGACGGTTACAATGCTGGATAGGCCGAGGCATGAAGAGATGATAGATAGGATACGGAAACTAGGGGCAAGGATAAAACTGTTCAGCGACGGCGACGTTGCCGCGGCGATAGCCACCGGTTTCGAGCACACCGGCGTTGACATACTGATGGGCATAGGCGGTGCGCCGGAGGGCGTTATTGCGGCGGTTGCCATGAAATGCATGGGAGGGGACTTCCAGGGCAAGCTTGTCCCCTACACCGAAGAGGAAAGGGAAAGGTGCCGCAGGATGGGAATAGACGATACCAACAGGGTGCTTTACCTGGACGACCTGGTAAAGGGCAGCGAAGCTTACTTTGCGGCCACCGGCGTTTCGGACGGAGAGCTGTTAAAGGGCGTGGTGTACTACGGAAACCGCAGGGCTAAAACCCATTCGGTAATAATGAGGGCGGAGACCGGTACCATCAGGTTCATAGAAGCCATTCACCAACTCGATAAAAAACCCGAATATGCAATTTAATTTTAAAAACGGGGCTATAAACCGCCCCGTTTTTGTCAAAACTTCAAATAGTTCTTGTAATGTTGAAAAAATAAAGTATAATATGGTTGTGTCTAACTGCTCATCCACTTTTAATCTCATTCTGCCGATATTAACTATATAATACATTGTGCACGTAAACATGGAGGTGCTGTTTATTGAACCAGTCGGAACTGGAGAATAAGACTATTGCTGAATTAAGAACCATAGCCAAGGGGTTAAATGTAAAAAGCCCTACCACCTATAAAAAAGCTCAGCTAATCCAACTGATACTGGAGAAACACCTGGAGAAATTAAAGGGAGAAAAAATGAAGCAGATTGCCGTCCTTGCCGAGCCGGACCTTGTGACGGGAGTGCTGGAGGTTTTACCCGACGGCTACGGTTTCCTTCGCTCATCCAATTACCTTCCCGGGTCAGACGACGTATACGTTTCACCTTCCCAGATAAGAAAATTTAACCTGAAAACCGGCGATTTAATCACCGGCAAAACCAGGGCGGCAAAGGACACCGAGAAGTACCAGGCCCTGCTGTTCGTGGAGGCGGTAAACGGCGACAAGCCGGAAGTCGCTGCAAAAAGGCCGGACTTTGATACGCTGACCCCCATTTACCCGGATAAAAGGATAACCCTTGAACACAATCCTGCGGACCTTTCAACCAGGCTTATCGATATAATTTCCCCCATAGGCAAGGGCCAGAGGGGACTTATCGTGGCGCCGCCCAAGGCGGGTAAAACAATACTGCTCCAGAAGATTGCCAACAGCATAGAAAAAAACCATCCCGACCTTAAGGTTATTGTGCTGCTCATTGACGAGCGGCCGGAGGAAGTTACCGATATGAAAAGGAGCATAAACGGCGACGTCGTTTATTCCACCTTCGACGAAGTACCGGAGCATCACATAAGGGTTGCGGAAATGGTGCTGGAGCGGGCCCAGAGGCTTGTGGAGCAGAAAAAAGACGTGATAATACTGCTGGACAGCATAACCAGGCTGGCCAGGGCGTATAACCTCACCATACCCCCGACCGGCAGGACGCTGTCGGGAGGCCTTGACCCGGGCGCGCTGCATAAGCCAAAGAGATTTTTCGGCGCTGCCAGGAACATAGAGGAGGGGGGCAGCCTTACCATACTGGCCACCGCCCTTATAGAAACCGGCAGCCGCATGGACGACGTCATTTACGAGGAGTTTAAGGGTACCGGCAATATGGAGGTACACCTTGACCGCAAACTGTCCGAGCGAAGAATCTTCCCGGCTATAGACCTGAACAGGTCGGGCACGAGGAGAGAGGAAAAGCTGCTTGACCAGGACGAATTGGAGGCGGTATGGCATATCAGGAAGGCGCTGGGGGCGGGGCAGACCGCCGAGGTTGCCGGGTTCCTGATAGACAGGCTGACCATGACCAAAACCAACCGGCAGTTCATAGAGATGATAAAAAAGATGACATTCTAATCACGGGGACGGTTCTTTTTAATCATAGGGACGGTTCTTTTGATTACAAAACCGGGGTGGAGATATGTCCACCAAACAAGTACCCCGCCGGTCGGCCGGCGGGGCTTATTTTTACAGCAATTCTTTCAGGGCTTCTCCCATCCTGGTTATGCCCTCTATTATCTTTTCCTCCGGCATGGCCGAGAAGCTGAACCTTGCGGTGTTTTCGCCGCCGCCGTTGGGGTAGAAGGGCGCGCCGGGGATGTAGGCGACGTTCTTTTCCAGCACCTTTGGCATAAGCTCGGTGGTGTTTATATGCTCCGGGAACTCCACCCACAGGAACAGGCCGCCGTCGGCTATGTTTATTTTTACCTCTTCGGGGAAGCATTTTTTCATCTGCTGTACCATTACTTCCCTTCTTCTTCTGTAAACCTCTATAAGGTCCTTTATCCTGGAATCAAGGTTGTACAACTCCATGTACTTGTTTATCTGTCTCTGGGTCAGCGAATTTACCTGCAGGTCCGCCCCCTGCTTTATCAGGTTGTACTTGTTAAGTATTTCACTGCCGGCGCATACCCAGCCTATCCTTAATCCCGGGGCAAAGGTTTTTGAGAAGGTGCCCAGGAATACCACCCTGTCCTCGGTATCAAAGGATTTAACCGCCGGCTTGGGCTCTCCCGAGTACCTGAGCTCGTAATAGGGGTTGTCCTCCACTATCACGGTGTTGTACTTGTTGGCCAGCTCCACCAGCTGCTTTCTTCTCTCGGTGGACCAGGATTTTCCCGTCGGGTTCTGGAAATCGGGGATGACGTATATGAACTTGACATTCGGGTGGGTTTTTAATGCATCCTCCAACTGGTCCATAAGCATCCCTTCGTCGTCCATCGGGATATCCACGAACTTGCACTCATAGGCCTTGAACGCATTTATCGCCCCCAGGTAACTGGGCCTTTCGCAGATAACCACGTCCCCGGGGTCTATGAATACTTTGGCGCTGAAGTCAAGCCCCTGCTGCGAGCCGGATGTAAACAGCACGTTATCCGCCGTGATGCCCTTGATGCCAATCCTGCCCAGCCTTTCGACAACCTTTTCCCTTAGGGGACGATAGCCGTCGGTGGGGCCGTACTGCAGGGCTTTTTGCCCGTCCTCCTCCAGGACTTTGAGCGTGACTTCTTTCATTTCGTCAATGGGGAAGAACTCCTCGGCCGGCATTCCGCCGCCAAAGGAAATGACCTCCGGCCTTTCGGTAAGCTTCAACACTTCCCGTATGGTTGAAGCCTTTATGTTTTTCATTCTAGTCGCGAATTTGAAAGCCATTATATCACCTCCGGAATTATTGGCTAATGTTACTATTATTGTAACATTGATTACAAATTTTTGATAGATGGTAAGAAGCGTTAAAAATCCATTTGCGGGGGAATAATAGTTGTGTTATAATACTATAGTTGAATTAGCGCAATATTGCAGAGAAAGAGGTGAACCAGCGTGAAGGAAGGTATCCATCCAGAATATAAAAAAGCAGTGGTACGATGCGCTTGCGGCGAGACCTTTGAAACCGGTTCAGTGAAGGAAGAGCTTAGAGTGGAAATATGCTCCAAATGTCATCCCTTCTTTACAGGGCGCCAAAAGTTTGTAGATACCGGTGGCCGTGTTGACAAGTTTAAAAAGAAATACGGTTTATCCGATGATACGGAAGCTTAAATAGCGGATATGGACTGGTGGCCGAGCCAGTCTATATTTGTATGGGGGAATATAAATGGCTGACAAGGGAAAGGTTTGTCCTACCAGCATGGGGGGCCAGGCGGTTATCGAGGGCGTTATGATGAAAGGACCCCGCAGCTACGCCATTGCGGTAAGAAAGGCAAGCGGCGAAATACTGGTGCACCGGGAGCAGCTTAAGGGTATAGACAAGAAATACCCCATTTTCAAGCTGCCGGTTTTTAGGGGCATGTTCGCGCTCATAGATACAATGGTGCTGGGTGTAAAGGCGCTGGCCTTTTCCGCCGAGCAGGTGGAAATGGAAGGCGGCATGGAGCCGTCGCGGTTTGACAAGTTCCTGGAAAGGGTTTTTAAGGATAAGGCGGAGCAGGCCACCATATACTTTTCGGTGTTCCTTTCGCTGGTGCTGACGGTGGGGTTGTTTATTGTACTTCCCACCTTCCTGGTACGGTTCCTGAACTTTGCCGTGGGCGGCACCGTGCTCATGAACCTGATGGAAGGGCTTTTAAGGATTGGAATATTCCTTGTATACCTACTGGCGGTCAGCAGGATGAAGGACATCCGGAGGGTGTTTGAATACCACGGGGCGGAGCACAAGACAATACACTGTTACGAGCACGGTGAAGACCTTACGCCGGAAAATGCCGCCCGCCATCCGCGGCTTCATCCCCGATGCGGGACCAGCTTCCTGCTTATCGTGCTGGTGGTGAGCATTATAATGTTTTCCTTTATAGGCTGGCCCAACATGGCGGTGCGGATAATATCCAGGATTCTGCTTATGCCGCTGGTAGGAGGCATATCCTATGAAATAATAAAGTGGGCAGGAAGGAGCGAAAGCCTGCTTGCAAGGGTGGTCAGGGCCCCCGGCATGTTCCTGCAAAACCTTACCACCAGGGAGCCGGACAGCGGCCAACTGGAGGTGGCCATTGCCTCCCTTAGGGCGGTGGCCGGCGAAAAAGAAGGGGCGCAGCATAAATGAAGCAGGAAACGATAAGGGACTTGGCCCAAAGGGGCTTTACAAGGCTTAAGCGGGCCGGCGTGGACAGCCCGCGGCTGGACGCCGAGCTGCTTCTTGCCAAGGTCCTGGGGAAGGACAGGGTCTTCCTGCACCTAAACCCGGACCTTTGCCCGGAGGACGGGGCAGTGCGCGAATTCCTTGCCCTTGTCGAGCGAAGGGCCGCCGGCGAGCCGGTGCAGTATCTGACCGGGGTCCAGGAGTTCATGGGGCTTGAATTTGCCGTAAATCCTTCGGTGCTAATACCCCGGCCGGATACCGAAACGCTGGTGGAGGCGGTGCTGGAGCGGCTGGAAGCGTACCGTAAAACGAGGGGCCTGCAGTCAACGGAGGCGGCTGCCGGCAGGGAGCCGTTTCCGGGTGTGATTTGCGGCAGCCAAGCGGCGCCGGGGCCGTGGGCGGGCAGCAGGCGGGAGGCGGTGCCGGAGCGGCTTAAACGGTGCGAAGCGGCGGGCAGGGCCCATGGCGACACCGTCCATGACGATGCCGTTCTTGCCCTTGACCTTGGTACCGGAAGCGGAGCCATTGCGGTAAGCCTTGCATACTACTGCAAAGGGCTTTCGGCGAAGGCGGTGGATATTTCCGCCGAAGCGCTTCGCCTTGCCGGGGAAAACGCCCTGAGGCACGGCGTGGCGGACAGGGTTGAATTCCTGCAGGGGGACCTGTTTTCGCCCTTTGAGGGAACAGGAATTAAGTTTGACCTTATCGTATCAAACCCTCCCTATATTTCCGGGGAGGGCATGGAAAGGCTGCAGAGGGAGGTCCGGCACGAGCCGACGCATGCGCTGTACGGGGGGGCCGACGGCCTTGACTTTTACAAAAGAATAGCGGCAGACTCTTCCCGGCATATAATAAGGGGAGGGCTGCTGGCCGTCGAGATTGGACATGACCAGGCGGAGGCAGTGCAAAGCATTTTGGACCAAACCGGTGCCTATACCGGCATAGAGGTTATAAAGGACCTGGCCGGACGGGACAGGGTGGTGCTGGGCACAGCCCTTTAAAACTGAAATATTACAAAAACCATATTCAACAGTAATGAACGGTAGGGGTGAGAAAAATGCTGGAAAAGCTTGATTTTCTGACGGACAAGTACAAGGACCTAAGCAAAAAGATTTCCGATCCCGAAATAATAGCAAACAACACGGTCTGGACCAAGTACGTGAAGGAGCACGCGGAAATCGAGCCGGTGGTCACAAAGTACCAGCAGTACAAGAAAACGGTGTCCGAGCTTGCGGAAGCCAGGGAGATGCTGGCGGACGCGAAGGATAAGGAATTGGAGGACCTGATAAAGAGCGAGATAGCCGAGCTGTCGGACAGGAAGGAAGCGCTGGAGGAGGAGCTTAAAGTGCTGCTTCTTCCGAAGGACCCCAACGACGAGAAAAACGTGTTCGTGGAGATTAGGGCGGGCACCGGCGGCGAAGAGGCGGCGCTGTTTGCCGGCACGCTGTTTAGGATGTACAACAGGTATGCCGAGCGAAGGGGCTGGAAGGCCGAGATAATAAGCGCCAACGAGACCAATATAGGCGGTTTTAAGGAAGTGGTCTTCATGCTGGAAGGAAAGGGCGCTTACAGCAGGCTTAAATACGAGAGCGGTGTCCACAGGGTGCAGCGGGTTCCCACCACCGAATCCGGGGGCAGGATACACACCTCCGCCGCAACGGTGGCGGTACTGCCGGAGGCCCAGGAAGTGGACATTGAGATAAACCCCAACGACCTTAGGATTGACGTATTCCGGTCGTCGGGCCACGGCGGGCAGAGCGTAAACACCACCGATTCCGCCGTGAGGATAACCCACCTCCCCACCGGGCTGGTGGTGTCCTGCCAGGACGAAAAATCGCAGCTTAAGAACAAGGAAAAGGCTCTGAAAGTATTGCGGGCCCGGCTGCTGGACATGGAGATGGCCAGGCAAAACGAAGAGATAGCGCAGTCCAGGAAGAGCCAGGTGGGCTCCGGGGACAGGAGCGAGAGGATAAGGACCTACAACTATCCGCAGGGAAGGGTTACTGACCACAGGATAGGGCTTACGCTGTACCAGCTTGAAAGCTTTTTGGACGGCGACCTGGATGAGATGATAGATGCGCTGGTTACCAGCGACCAGGCGGAGAAGCTGAAAAACGCCGAATGAT
>ERZ773359.6211-NODE-6211-length-10739-cov-31.683265_pt1 | contig 10739 bp, 6 predicted proteins | sample MGYA00374955_ERZ773359 | MGnify/ENA primary metagenome ERZ773359 (study PRJEB29098, sample SAMN04486028) | biogas fermenter metagenome | study: EMG produced TPA metagenomics assembly of the Biogas fermentation microbial communities from Germany - Plant 4 DNA1...
CCATATGACAGAAAGAACCGTCTCTTTTTGATTATTAAATATAGCCTTCTGGACCTGTTATATCCCCGGGGGTGGTTGGTTCAGTATCAGTATCGCTGGGAATTTCTTGGTCGGGAGCGGGCGGCCCCTCCTGCTCCTCCTGGTCCTCATCATCTTCCCGGTCGCGGGTTGTCTCCTTATCTTCGTCTACTTCCTGGTTTTCGTTTTTATCTTTTTTATCTTGTTTATCTACCACATTGTCTGGCTCTTCATCTTCGGTACTGTCACTGTCAGTTGAATTGTTGGTAGGTATCACCTTTTGAATGGAATTCTGCACTACGGCCACGGTATCGCCATTGAACATGGTTTCCAGCAATTTAGCGACTTGCTGTTTATCTACCTGCCAATAGCTATTCAGGAGATAGCCGTTTTCATCCACCTCATCATAGAATGCGCCGGGCAGGGTCTGGGCTATTATGGAATCAGTATTAAACCCAGGGGCCCAGCTGGCTATGCGCAGCATATCGGTGGTCTTCATATTGGTTTCTATATATTTATTCAGATCTTTAATCAGTTTAGGCAGTTTGGGAATAGTCTTAGCCTGGAGAACTTCCTTGGCCAGAGCTTTTATAAATACCTGCTGCTGGCTGGTACGGTCGATATCACCCATGTTATAGTCCCGGTAGCGCACAAAAGCCAAGGCATCAGCTCCGTTTAGCTTTTTGATTCCCGGCTGCAGGTCAATGCCTTCGGAAGGTTTATACATGCGCTGCGGTACGTTTAACGTGACTCCTCCCAGGGTGTCTACAATCTTTTCGAAACCGTTGAAATCCATTTCCACCCAGTAGTCTATTTTAGTGTTCATCAGATCTTCTACCACAGACACGGCTAAGTCGGGTCCACCCAGTACATTGGCGGCACAGATTTTTTCCGTAGCCCCTTTAATAGTTACCTTGGTGTCACGGGGTATGGAAATTACTGCAGCTTTATTAAGGTCAGGGTCTATGGAAACCAAGATCATGGTATCGGAGCGGGATGCGTCTTCACCTGGACGGGCATCAACACCCAACAACAGGATGTTGGTTCGTTCCCCATCCTGTCGTTCTAATATCTCTTCTTCGGTTTCTTCCGGTGGTTCCACATCGCTGCTGTCCGCCCGGCTAACGATTAACCCGGTCAGACCACAGCCTATCCCGAAACAGAGCCCAAAAATCAATCCGGCCCCAATCATCATGGTTAAGAATTGTTTCGTTTTATTCATTATGATCACCTATTAAGTCGATTAAGGATAAATTGGACGCTGATTCATTAACACACTAATCAATACGATGGAGCTAATTAATTCTTACAATAACATTTCACATTTCTACATGGCGGGGTGGTTTGGTTGCCTGAGTGCCCAATTGGGGAGGTTGACCGGTAAACATACCGATGCGGTCAGCCCCAATAACTATGGCCAGTAAGAGCAGGGCCAGGAGGAGGCTGGCTTTGGGACTGGTTATAAAAGACAGAGTTACTGCCACTCCCCCAAAGAAAGCACTGATTCCATATATGATCAGGACACTGCGGCGATGGCTCATTCCCAAGGCCATTAGACGGTGATGCAAGTGGTCTTTATCGGGCATAAAAATGGGCGCCCGCTTGTAAATCCGGCGGATAATAGCAAAAAAGGTATCAAATATGGGTATGCCCAGAATCACAATGGGAACAAATAAGGAAATCAGGGCAGCGCTCTTGGCGGTACCCATGATAGCCAGACAAGCCAAAACAAATCCCAGGAAATTAGAGCCTCCATCCCCCATGAAGGTACGGGCCGGGTGGAAATTATAGGGTAGAAAGCCAGCTATGGCGGCTACCAGTATAAAGGCAGTTATGGCCACCGCGGTCTGACCGTGGAGGAGAGACACTATGCCCATGGTGGCTGCGGCAATAGCCGACACTCCGCCGGCCAGGCCATCCAGGCCATCAATTAGATTTATGGCATTGGTAACCCCGACTATCCATAGAAAAGTCAAGGGCAGGCTCAAATAGCCCAGAGCCAGCAATCCGTCAAAAGGGTTGGTGACAAAGTGTACTATTACGCCAAAATACATGGCTACCGCTGCGGCCAGGCATTGCCCTAATAGTTTAACCCAGGGAGAAAGCTGGTACATGTCATCCAGCATCCCCACCAGGAAAACAATTAATCCTCCCGCCAGGATTCCATAAAAGGCTGCATTGCCCCAGGAACTGATGAGGGTGACGATCATAAAGGCCAAAAAAATAGCCAGTCCTCCCAGACGGGGCATGGTCTGGTTGTGAACTTTGCGTTGATCAGGTTTATCTATAGCACCTAGTTTGTAGGCTGCTTTAATTGCCAAAGGTGTAGAAAAATAGGCCACGACAAAAGCCGACAGCACTATTATGATATACATTAATGTAGACATGGACCGACAAACCCTCCTTGTCCATAACTACGCTCATTCTAACACCGGGATGGCAAGCTTGTCTATATACCAATATTTAGGGTTGATGAATGAGAATGCAAGAGGGGACGGTTCTTTCTGTCATGTCGCGCTAATTAATTGGCTATTAATCAACCTTGGCAGACATGACAGAAAGAACCGTCCCCTCTTGCATTTTATATCTATATAAGCCAGGCAGGAACCACCCAATTATTTTTGTCCATGGGAAGCAGCTGTGAGCTTAAGCATATGACACTGCCTGTTCCAACTTTTGGGCCTGTCTTTTCCAGTACCCGAAAATGCTTTACGGCCTCTCGGGAAGGGTTACTGGTTTTTTTGATTTCAATGGGATACAGAATATCATTTTCATGAATAATCAGGTCAATTTCCTTTTGATCTTTGTCCCGGTAAAAATAAAGGGGCGGCCTTTTTCCCTGATTTAAGTAGCTTTTTATGACTTCTCCTGCCACCCAGGTTTCGAAAAAAGCTCCGGACATTGCTCCAGCTTCCAAAGTTTCCGGAGTAGTCCATCTAGTTAAATAAGCACACAAGCCCGTATCAAGGAAGTACATTTTGGGTGTTTTGATAATCCTTTTTAGGGCATTGTTATAGTATGGCTGGATTAGAGCCACCATTCCCGAAGACACTAGAATAGATAACCACTGCTTGGCAGTCGGAGAACTTATCCCGGTATCCTTGGCTAGATCAGCATAATTGACTAGTTGACTGGTACGAGCTGCCACTGACGATAAAAAGCGTAAAAAGGTCAGCTCATCGCCTACCTGGGTAAGGTCCCTTATGTCTCTTTGCAGATAGGTCTGGACATATGAAGAATGGAAAATCTCTACATTAATATGGTCTTGGCTATATAATGCCGGCATGCTGCCGGTATGAATTCTTTTGAAGACTTCCTGCAAACTTTGGGGTGTCCTAGACTTTAGTTTGTTCATTAGCTGATCCGGATTGGTGGTAAAGGGGGTGGAGCTGGTTTTTTGAATCTCACTGTTGGAAAGTCCTAAAAGCTGAACTATACCTACCCTTCCTGCCAAAGATTCACTGGCATTTTTCATTAGATGAAAGGTCTGTGAACCGGTCAGCCAGATAGCCCCTTTTTCAGAGTTCCTGTCGACATACATTTTGATAAACGGTAATAACTGGGGAGCATATTGAATTTCATCAATAATAACGGGGGGCTTAAATCTCTGCAGAAACAACTCCGGATCGCTGACCGCCAAATCGCGAACCATAGGGTCATCAAGGGTTACATAGTTCCTTCGGTTATCGGCTAGTTTCTGCAGCATAGTTGTTTTACCCACCTGGCGAGGCCCAGTAACTAATACCACAGGAAAGCTGTTTTGCATTTCCAGTATGGTTTTTTCTAAAGCCCTCTTTATATACATGCTTATCTTTCCGTCCAAATTAAATTTTTATTTTAATTTAGCCGGTTTCCTAAAATTTGTCAAGCTGGTTTTGCAACAATGCAAGAGGGGACGGTTCTTTCTGTCATGTCGCACTAACTAATTGGATATTAATCAACCTTGACAGACATGACAGAAAGAACCGTCCCCTCTTGCATTTTACAGTTCGGGCTGGATCCATTGCTCCCAGATTTTTTCTAGTATCCAGATGCCCAGCAGTACGGCCAGGCCGATGGCTACGCCCACTAATAATCCGGCCAGGGTGCGGCTGGCGGAGATGGTTATGGCAGTAAAGACGTGGGAAAAACTGTTGACCACGGAAATACTGCCCATCATGACTCCCAGGCCCAGGATTAAGACCAGTTCTTTAAAGGGATAGCGGCGGTATAAATATACCAGAGCCATTAGGGCTGGATAACCGATTAGAATCTCCTTAAAGCGAGGCCGGACCATAAAGATGGTTTCCAGGACTTCCCGCAGTCTCAGTTCCAGTTCGGACACGGTCACTCCGCCGGTATGGCCGCTGCGGCCAATATAATAATACAGGGCTACTAATGCTACGAATATCAGACCCAAGGCCAGATAGCTGGGACTGCGGCGCAGCCAGCCAGCGGTGTATTTGACCACTCCTTCTTCCCCGCTGAAAACCACCAGGTAATTTATTACAAACAGGAGCAGGGGCAGCAGGAAGGCCAGCTTTACTCCCCTGAAAAGCTCTACATTCATGATATAGCGAATATCAGCCAGGCTGCTGACAATAGTGTAGCCTCCCAAAAGGTTTATACCCAACAATATAGCCAGGGAGGTTATTACCTGGCGCACCGTACCGTGTTTCTGGCGATGATCCCGCAGGTAAATTATCCATACCAAACTAGCCAGGGAGGGATACAGTATAGCGGCGGCCAGGGCATACACTTGGGCTAAGGCACCTCCGGCCACCAGGCCTACAAAAGCCGCCAGAACCGCTCCTGCTCCCAACAGGATATACCTGAGGCCAGGGGGCATTTTCAGCAGGTACAGCAGATACAGGTAGGCACCTATCCACAGGCTGAGGGCAATCATGAGCCAGTGGAAAGTTCCCGGCATCTGGCTGGATAAAGGAGCGGTCTCATTGGCCAGGATAAAGCCCTTTTGGCTGATGGTCTGGTGAAAATCATGGAGCTTTTCCCGGGTTTTTTCCAAGTTTTCAGCAAAGCTGAGTTTCTGGTCATTGAAAGGTACCACATACATGATGCGGATACCCCGGTCCACCACCGCTCGAACCCAACGGTAATAACGTTCATTCACATCATCTAAAAATTCATCATTGCGGGTGGAGTAGACCCGATTGATGGGATACCCGTTGGCTTCCATGATCTCATCTAAGCCCTTTTGCTCCATATAGCCCAGCTGCACCGAGGTTTCGAAAATGCCCAGGGTCAGATCCTCGTCAGCCACCAATTCCTGCAGGGCTTGCAGGTGATCAGGATACCCGGGGGCATAGTTGCCATCGATAATCATTATTTCTACGCCATACTTTTCTACTATGTGACGGTATTCAGCTAAATAATCGGTATTGGAACCCCGGTTTTGTCCGGGCATAAGTACTATATTGAAGCCCTGTTTCACCAGTTGATCTAATACCGGTTCCTCAAACCCTAAGCGGGCATCGAAAATGGGGGGCAGGCTTTCCATTTTGTTGGCAGCCGTGCGAGGTTGGGCGATCAAAGTGGTGCGCAGAATAAAGTAGTCCCGGCCGCCCACCGTAAACTGGATTAATTCCTCGGAGGTAAAACGGCGGGACAGGCGTTCCTGTAAAAACTCACTGGTAGCCGTATCACTGGAAACCAGCACTCGATTGGAGGGGTTAATCTCCAGTCCCTCCAGGTGCTCTTTTATTTGCGGCCACAGGTCATTAGGATATGATTTTAGGTCGGCCACGAACTCGGCATAGGAATAAAGACCGATATCTCCCCGTTCCGACAAATCCCGCACCGTGGTTTCCTTTACGGCCACATTCTGGACCCCGGCGGTTTGGAGATCGGCCAAAACGGCGGCCAGGTCTACACTGGCAAAATTGGCACTACTGCGAAATTCCCGGTAGTCCACGGCTGTTACTACCTTTTTATTTTGGGCTTCATTCTGGTAGCGCAATCCGAAACCTCCCAGACAACCAGCCAGAACTGCAAAAAGCACCACCCAGGTAATTATTACACTTCGCTTCATTTATGACGCCTCCCTCAAACGAAAAACCTCCAAGAGTTTTAATGGATAAGCCAGGCCTAAATAAACTATTCCGCTTAATGCGGCGGGAACTAAAAATCCCATCAGCCAGCCTTCGCCGGGCAGCAGGTAGGCAAAGCCCCTGATAACCGCTACCATTCCCAGAACGGGAATCAACAGGCGGGCCGCATAAGGCAAGACCTGCCCCAGGGATAACCCCCCCAGTTCCCGGTGGGCTAAAACAGCCATGATTATGGCATATACCAGCATGGCCAAAGCGGTAGCGGCACTGAGGCCGATCAAACCCCAGGAAGCCACCATCAATATATTGCCCAGCACATTTATAGTCAGGCAGACCAAACTGACCTGCATAGGAACCTTAAACTTTTTCAAGGCATAGAACACCCGGTTAAATATCTCCTGTCCCACATAACCCACCACGGCAAAACTGTAAAACAGGAAAGCCTGGGCAGTCATTTGGGTGGACTGGCTGGTAAAAGCCCCTCTCTCATAGACCAGGGCAATAATTTCCTTATTATAGGTTACCACCAGAACCAGGTAGGGCACCAATATTAATAATAAAATTTTGAAGACGATGGCCAGCAGTTCCCGCACCCCGGCAAAATCCCGTTCCAGAGCATAGCGGGATAAGCGGGGGAAAACCACGGTGGTCATGGCTACTATAAAAACACTGGTAATTGTAACGAACAAATTGCCTCCGAAAGAAAGGGCCGCGGCACTGCCTTCTCCCAGCTGGGTGCCAAAGAAGGAACGGTCCATAATAAGGCACAGCTGCAGGAGGGAATTGCCCAAAAGAACGGGTACCAGCTTTTGGAGAGTAGCCACTACTTCCTGGGTTTTGCCCAAAATGCGCGGGAAGGGGTACTTTTCCTGGCGCAGGACGGGCAGCTGAATTAAAAACTGCAAGAGCCAGCCAATAGTGGTAACATAGCTGAACAGGATAATATCGTCGCCCCGCAGTAAGAGGGCCAGTATAATCAGTATGTTAAAGGGGATGCTGATAGCCGCCGAACGCATGAAATGGCCGTGGACCTGCAATATGCCGGCGGTGACATAGGTCAGGTTTACGAATAGTAAAGTGGGCATCATTATCCGGGTCAGCACCACCGCTATGCTTTGCGCTGAGGCGCTGATACCGGGAGCAATGATGCGGGCAATGGCCGGTGCGAAAATTATGCCCACTATAGCTATGATAGTGCTCCACAGGGTGAGCTGAGCCATAAGCCGGGAAAAATACTGGTTGCGTTCTTCCTGGGTGCGGTTTTTCAAAAAGCCGGTAAGAGTGGGTATATTAACTGATGACAAAGCTGTGCCGATACTGGAAAACAAGAGACTGGGAAAACTGAATATCACCTGAAATAAGTCGGCAAAAATGGTGGTGCCAAACACCGAGGCAAAAAAGATGTCCCGGGCAAAGCCCAGCAGTTTAGCCAGAAAAATAACGGCGGAAACCCCTATAAAGGTACGCCCGGTGCGATTCACTTCCGGCTGGGGATCCGGAGCAGGAGGTTCAATCACCTCTACTGGCTGTTCCGGCTGAGGAGTTGTTGCTTCTTCCTCCAACAAGCCTAGAGCTAAACGTGCGTTTTCTTCGGCCTGGTGCCGCAGTCCCGACGAAGCCTCAGCAATTCGGTGGCGCAGTTGGTCATCATTTATGAGTTGTTCCGTTTGTTTTTTCATTTCCTCATGCTGCAGGGGCAGAGGACGGAGGCGGAATTGTTTTAAGAAAGCATCTACTTTGGGATCATAGGATATGCCGGCAAAGGGCACCCCCATACTGGCGGCAAAAACCAGGGCATGCAGGCGCATACCGATAATGAAATTCATGCGGGAAATCAAAGCCAGATGCTCACGGCTGCTTAAATCTTCATCCAGCAAAACCGCCGGCCTTTTCATAAAGCTGGCCACCCGCTGTGAGGCGGCCAAATCATCAGGATAAGCCATGGGGATAAACAGGATCTGGTAGCCTTGCAGAGCTAATTCATCCAGGCAGCGGGCTAATTCGGGCTGGTATCCTTCCAGAGCCGGCCACTGGCGCACTGATACTCCTATTACTGGTTTATCCGGGTCTATAATTTCAGCCAGTTTGGTGTCTACGGATTCATAGTCTTGGGGTAGAGGCCTCAGGGCAAAAACCGGATCAGAGGTTACCCGGATTTCCGGGCGAATAACCCCGATTTCCCGCAACAGCTGCCAGGAGTCCTCGTCCCGCAGGGTGATCAAATCTACCCGATTGGCTACCAAACGCATGAGCACTCTGCTGAAAGGGCGATTAATAGGCCCTACTCCCTGAGCATAGAAAATAACCGGTTTGCCCAGGAGTTTGGCCAGAGCTACCACGCTGATATAATAGGCTAGAGAGCGGCCGCTGGTCACATCCTGAAAAATGCTGCCGCCCCCGCTGATGAGCAGGTCCGAGCGCAGCAGCCCCCTTAATACCTGCAGGGGGTGCATGTAGTAGACAGCTTCCACACCGTGGAGGCGCTGCGTTTTTTGGGGATTGCCGGAAAAGACCAGGAACTCCAGGTCGGGACGAAGGCGTTTTAAGGACATAGTTATAGCTGACAAAAGAGCCTCGTCCCCGGCATTGTCAAACCCATAGTAACCCGACAGGGCAATGCGCATATTGTAACTCCTTAAAGAGGTTTAGCTTTTATAAAGTGTTGCCAGTGCTTCATGTATAATATAGCAAAGAAACTCGATTATCAAGCCAGTGCAAGAGGGGACGGTTCTTTCTGTCATGCCAGCAAGAAAATAGTTATAAAAGTCAATGTTTTCACATGACAGAAAGAACCGTCCCCTCTTGCACCTCTGCCCTTGACAGTTGTCGAACTGTAACTTAAATTGGGGCAGAAGCTTTTTTTACTATACCAAAGTGGAGGAGAATTATGTTGAGAAATCTTGCTGGGTTGGTTATTTCTATCTTAGTAATATTAGGACTGTTTACTGCTACGCCGGCTATGGCCGGTACTCCTACTTTTATTGAGAACGGGCAGGTGGTGGACGAGTTCTCCTCACATCCACTAGCCGACCGCAAGGAAATCCGCCCTCTGGGAAATGGCTGGAACCGCTATAAAGATCATTCCCAAGGATTCAGTCTGCTATATCCGGAAAACATGGAAGTAGATGTTTCCCTGTCTTCTATACGAACCCTTATAAGTGATGCTAACACCCGCCTGGAAATTTATCATGACATTTTTGCCTCCGGCAATACCCCTTCGGCCCAGGCTTATATCAATTACAGCAATCGCTTCATTAACAATAGAACCGATCATAAAATACTAGAGAACTGTTACCTGACGGTAAATGATTTTCAAGTCCACCTCTTGCGCTGGGAACGCGCTAAATTAGCCCGGGTAAAAAATGACCACAATCACTATGTCAGTGCGGAAATAGTGGTCAGTCCTACCGAAGTCTATACTCTGGTGTGGGAATCTACCCGACCTATAACTGGATATATGGAGGTGCTGGAGAGTTTCCAGACCATTCCTCGTTTTGGCAGCCCTGGCTTATGGAAAAAGTTTGCCCCGGCAGAGTCAAATTGGAATGAGGAAACCCAGCAATGGTTTGATAAGTACTTTGGAGAAAAAGCCCAGCTCACCTGGGGGATTTTCGAATATACCGCTCCGGCTAGTTTCACTTTCTTAAACCAGCTGGAAAAACGTTTTGAGTATGAGTTTCCGGTTCTGCTCCATTACCAGCATATTAACAGCAACGCTCCCCTGCCGGTTTTAGAGCAGGCCTACCGGGAAGGACGCATTGTGGAGCTAACCCTGCAAACATCGGCTGATGTGTTGAGCGCGGCGGAAAATCAAAGACTGCTCTATGAGATTTTGGCAGGTACTTATGACCCTTATCTATATAATTATGCCCGGCAGGTAAAGGAGTTTGGGCACCCGGTCTTGTTCCGGCTGAATAATGAAATGAATGGTGACTGGTGCACTTATTCCAGCTACTATACTTCCAAAGATCCTGACTTATTCATTGCCCTGTGGCGTTATGTATATGAAATATTCGAGAAAGTGGGCGCGGACAATGTAATCTGGGTATGGAATCCCCATGACGGTTCTTTCCCTGATTTCAAATGGAACCATGCTTTCTTGTATTATCCTGGTGATGAGTATGTGGATGTGGTGGGTTTGACCGGCTACAATACCGGGACATACTATCCGGGGGAAAAATGGCGGGAATTTGCTCATATATATGACCCACTGTACCGGCTGTACAGCAGTGTTTTTGAACATCCCTTTATGATAACTGAATTTGGCTCTAATTCTGTGGGCGGAGACAAGGTGGCCTGGATTGAGGGAATGTTTGCGGCCATAGACCAGTTTCCCCGTATAAAGGTAGCGGTATGGTGGAACGGCATCGACTGGGACGCTCAGATGAACCCGGCCCGCATCTACCGTATTGATGAAAACAATGCGGTCCTGGACGCCTTCGCCCGGGGATTGAAAAATCATAAGGCAACGGAATAACACAGAGTGCAATATGACTGAGGGGACGGTTCTTTCGGTCATGTCATGCTCATCCTCTTGTCAATGTGCTTTAATCAGACATGACCGAAAGAACCGTCCCCTCAGTCATCCTCATTTATCTGCCCTTAGGATACGACCTACTGTAGACTCGCTTATTGCTCCACATGCTTCGGCAATTTCTCTTAAGCTTAAAGTTG
>ERZ773359.6212-NODE-6212-length-10739-cov-3.401909_pt1 | contig 10739 bp, 9 predicted proteins | sample MGYA00374955_ERZ773359 | MGnify/ENA primary metagenome ERZ773359 (study PRJEB29098, sample SAMN04486028) | biogas fermenter metagenome | study: EMG produced TPA metagenomics assembly of the Biogas fermentation microbial communities from Germany - Plant 4 DNA1...
GCCATTTCCACCTCCCCGCTTTGACAATTTATTCACAACAGCAATGTCCACCAGCTGTTCGTTAAGTACTCGTGCTTCAGATCTACTTTTCCGCGCCAGATGTTGAATTTCCTTCAACTTGTGTCCGTTTTGGCGAAAAAAACTGTCTGGGGAAGGAAATTTTTCACCAGTGTCTAATCTTGACAGTAAGCCACATCCGTGTAGAGGGAGAGCTCTATGAACACTTTGGAACTGATTCGCTCCGCTTCGGACTCCTTCAGCAAGAGTGAGGCAGTGGTGGCCAACTACCTGCTCGCGCACCCTCAAAGCTCTAACGTATTGTCCATCTCTGACTTAGCCATTAGTGCTGGCGTAAGTGAAGCAACAGTGGTGCGGTTTACGAAGAAGCTCGGCTTTAAAGGCTTCATAGACTTTAAGCGCGCCATCCTGCAGGAGCTGCTGCAGAACTCTAACGGTGAAGCCGATCCCATCTATGAAGAGATTCGCCTCGCTGACGATCCCGGCACGGTGGTAGCGAAGCTCCTCTGCCTGCACAAGCAGACTATTGACGCCACATCCCATGCTCTTGACAGGACAGGATTTGCCGCAGCGGCCGAAGCCATTGCCAACTCCATGAATGTGGTGTTGTACGGTCACGGGGGCTCGGGCTGCATTGCTCAGAGCGCGATGTTTCAGTTTCTCACCGCAGGCATCCAGTGTTCAGCCCGGGTAGATGAGACTATCCAGGAAAGGTCCGCCGGTCTTCTGCAGCGGGGACATGTGGTCATTGCCCTCTCCCACAGCGGCGAAACCCCCAGCCTGATCCAAGCCGTGAGGATTGCCAGGCGGCACCATGCACTGACGATAGCCATCACCAACGACTCCGCCTCTTCCCTGGCGCGGGAGGCAGACATTTCACTCTGCACCAGCGTGGCCCGGACTGCCATCGGCGCCGAGGCGGGAGCTGTGCGCATCGCCCAAATGGCCATTCTTGACGCGTTAATAGTAGCGGCAACTTTAATCAACAAACAGCGCTCCAGCGTTTTCGCAACTGATCTGCGTTAAGCAGCGGGCACTAGGGGGGAACGATTTGCGGCTGATATCATGGAATGTGAACGGACTTAGAGCGTGTCTAAATAAGGGGTTCTTGGACTTTTTTTGGGAGATGGATGCGGATTTCTTCTGCGTACAGGAAACAAAGCTCCAAGAAGGCCAGATAGAGCTCGAGCTCCCTGGCTACGAACAGTACTGGAACAGTGCGGAGAAAAAGGGATATTCAGGAACAGCGATCTTAACGAAGCACCTTCCTCTGCATGTGACCCGTGGCATCGGTCGGGATGAACATGATGGCGAAGGGCGAACCATCACCCTGGAATATGACACCTTTTTCTTAGTGACGGTGTATACTCCCAATTCGCAGCGAGGGCTGGCACGGCTTGACTACCGCCTTAAGTGGGAAGACTGTTTCCGTGAATACGTGTCGACCCTAGCCCAGACAAAACCTGTAGTCATCTGCGGGGATCTAAATGTGGCCCACAAAGAAATCGACATCAAACGGCCGGAAGCCAACCGCAGAAACGCCGGCTTCACCGATGAGGAACGCGAGAAGTTCACGAAGCTCTTGGAAGCCGGATTCGTGGATACCTTCCGCTATTTCCACCCGGACAAAACGGACGCTTATACCTGGTGGGCGTATTTTGGCAAAGCCCGGGAGAAGAACATCGGCTGGCGGATCGATTACTTCCTCGTCTCAACAGGTCTGCAAGATAAACTGGTTGATTCCTATATTTACGATCACGTCATGGGCAGCGACCACTGCCCTGTAGGCCTAGAGCTAAAACTGGCCTAATATAGACGAAAAAGCACCACCGCAGCCAGACCGCTGCAGTGGTGCCTTTTTTTGCCTTGAGGTCCTTTTAGATAAACGCTAGGATCACGAAGTTGATGATAAACAGCACCGTTGCAACCCCGAGGATGGGATTAATCTCATGTGCCTTCCCCTTGATGATCTTCACCAAGCAGTAGAAGATAAACGAGGCAGCAATACCGTACGAGATGCTGTAGCACAGAGCCATGAATACACCCGCAAAGAAGGCTGGTACCGCTTCCTCAAAGTCCTGCCAGTTCACGTCGGCAAAGGAAGCCAGCATCATGATGCCTACGATGATCAGTGCAGGAGCGGTGGCCGCTGATGGCACTGCGCTGATAAACGGTGCCAAGAAAGCACTCAGCAGGAACAAGGCCGCAACCACGACGCTCGTCAGGCCGGTGCGACCGCCTGCGCCGATACCCGCGGCGCTTTCCACGTAAGTGGTGGTGTTAGAGGTGCCGAAGATGGCGCCAATGGAAGTTGCGGTGGCATCAGCAAATAGAGCCCTGTCCATCTTGGACTTAAAACCAGAACTTGATTCCAGCGCCTTTTCGTCTTCTTCCGAGAAGATGCCTGTCCGGCGGCCGGTACCAATAAAGGTACCAATTGTGTCGAAGGTGTCAGACAGGCTGAAGGCAAAGATGGTCATGAGCACCAAAGGTATCTTGGCTGGGTCGCTGAACAAGGACTGCAATCCAGGATTGCCAAAGGCAGCGAACAAGGTGGTCTTGAGTTCTGACACGGCTTGTCCGAAGCTGACGCTCGCACCCATCTGCGTCACCCCGAATGGAATACCCAGCAGTGTGGTGACAATGATACCGATCAGAATCGCGCCTCTCACGTTAGCGATCAGGAGAATCACAGTGAAAATCAAGCCAAATAGAGTCAGGAGAACACCGGGGTTATTCAGGGGAACCAGTTCAGGGATACCAGCCGCAAAGCTCAGCAAACCGGCATTTTGAAAACCGATATAAGCAATGAAGATACCAATACCACCGCCGATCGCGTTTTGCAGGCCGACGGGGATGGATTTGATGATCAGCTTACGGATGCGTGTAGCGGTAATCAGGATATTGATCAAACCGCAGACAAACACCATGGCCAGGGCTTCCTGCCATTTGAATCCTAGACCAAGAACAACAGTAAACACAAAGAAGGCATTCAAACCCATACCAGGAGCCTGAGCGTAGGGGACATTTGCAAACAGACCCATGACCAGTGTGCCGGCAACGGAAGCAATAATGGTAGCAAGAAAGACTGCTCCCCAAGGCATACCAGCAATGGACAGTATGTCGGGGTTCACCATGATGATATACGCCATAGCAAAGAACGTGGTTAAACCAGCAACAACCTCAGTACGAACGCTAGTACCGTTTTCCTTCAGCTTGAAAAAATTCTCCATCACTACTCCTCCATCTTGTAGTTTCTCTTGCACTATGCAAACAGGAACCGGTTCCTGAGTCCCCCACAAGAAACAAAAAATCAGCCGTCGAGTGCTCGACAAGCTGAAAGATCCACACAAGGACGCCACAAGAGGTCCTTTTGTGTACGCGCTTATTGCTGCACTCATAGCGTAGGCAATATAGGTTGCCACGTAGAGACTCCTGCACCAAATTTGCAGGCTTATATGAGTAACATTTCCGATATGCAATTCACACACTTAAGTTATCACATCTTGCCGCGGAAGTAAAGAACAGAATGTATTAACTCAAACAGATGTATTTGAAAACGCTGGCTGCCGTGGGGCAGCCTCCCCGGGGCTAGCCAGCGTTCGGTACTGTCTTTACTCTAAACAGACCAGGCCCATAGAGCCTAAACCAACATATATTACTCTGCGCATCAAACACTCTCCAAACAACCTGTCTATACCGAAATGATCTTGCCTGGATTGAGCAGATTCTTGGGATCAAAGGCTGCCTTAATAGACTGCAGCAGGCGCAGCTGTTCTGGGCCGAGGGAATCCGCCAAATACCGCCGCTTAGCCAAGCCAATGCCGTGCTCGCCAGAAACCTGGCCGCTGAGCCGTTTTGCTTCGGTGTATATGCGCTCCATCGCCTGCTCTGTGAGAGCCAGCCACTCTTCGCGGGAGCGCTCGCCCCGAAGCATGTAAATATGCAGGTTGCCGTCACCCGCGTGACCAAAGCTCACGATGGGAAGCTTATACTCTTGCGCCAGCGACTCGGCAAACTCCACCAGCTCAGCAATGCGATTTGGCGGTACAACCACATCTACTTCATCTAGTTCGCCCATGCCCTTGATTGCCTCTAAGAAAGCACCCCGGCACTCCCACAGCCCCTCCTGGCGGTCGGCGGTGTTGGCGATAAACACATCAATTGCCCCCTGCGCCAAGCAGACTTCCGCTACTTCCGTGTATGCCCGCTCTAGTTCCGCAAGGTTGTTGCCTAAGAACGTCAAGAGCAGGTACGCGGGTGCCGTGGAATGGGGAAAAGACCGCCCTAAGTATTTTTCGGCGGCATGAATAATCTCCTGCTGGAAGAACTCCACAGCTGCAGGGATCTCACCACTGCTGAGGATCTTGGGCACAGCCGCCACCGCCTCCTGCAGCCCGTCAAAGGGCACCAAGAGGCTGATCTGCCTACGGGGCAGGGGCAGCAGCTTGACGATAATCTTCGTGATCACGGCCAGCGTCCCTTCCGAACCGATCAACAGGTCCGTAAGGCTGTAACCTGAACTGTTCTTCACCACTTTCCCACCGCAGGTAATGATCTGGCCGTTGGGCAAAACCGCCTCTAGGCCCAGCACCCAATCACGGGTCACTCCATATTTCACAGCCCGCATTCCACCAGCGTTGGTGCTGACATTTCCCCCGATGGTGGCTGTCTTCTCGCCGGGGTCAGGCGGGTAGAACAAACCTACATCTTCCACGGCTTTCTGGAAGTCCATCAACAGTACCCCAGGCTCCACCACAGCCATGAGGTTTTCCTGGTCGATCTCCAGGATCCGGTCCATGCGGTCTGTGACAAGCAGAACTCCGCCGTAGATCGCCACTGCTCCTCCGCACAGGCCCGTACCGGCTCCCCGGGGAGTTACAGGAATACTGCGCTCCCAGCAGTAGGCAAGGATCTCTGCCACCTGCTCGGTAGTCTGAGGGCGCACGACCACTTCCGGAGGATGTCCCTCTAAGGACAGTTCGTCATGGTAGAAATCTGAGCTGATCGCCTCACCCCACAAAACCCACTCTGCTCCGCAGATCTCCTGCAGGCGAGCCAGATCAGCTGATGTTATCCGCGCATAGGCCATGGTTTGTGCCTCCCTTCAGATCGTGAATGAGCCCCTCAACAATCGGATAGAGATCGCCTACCAAACCGTAGTGGGCAATGTTGAAGATTGGTGCGTTGGGGTCGCTGTTAATGGCGATGATTAACTCGGCCCCGCTTGCGCCAGCGGCAAACTGCACTGCACCGGAGACGCCCACCGTGATCAGGAGCTTGGGGCGAATGGTTCTGCCGCTCAGCCCGATCTGGCGTGTGTAATCAGCCCAACCAGCCTCTACTAGAGGGCGGGTTACCCCTAATTGGCCCCCAAGGAGCTCCGCCAACTCTTCCAGCATGGCGAGGTCTCCTTTACTGCGCACTCCTCTCCCCGCTGCAACTACTACCTCAGCATCAGCAAGGCTGGTTTGGGGCGGCTTCTTCTCCGAGCTGATCACAGCCACTCCAGATTTTAGCTCCTGAGGAGGCAGCTGGATGTGTTCCACTTTCGCCTCGGGCATCCTCCTGGGAACCGCCCTCTCCATCACCTTGTAGCGCACGGTAGCCATCTGGGGGCGGTGCCTTGGTGTTACGATCTGAGCCATAATGTTCCCGCCAAATGCTGGCCGGATCTGTACCAGTTCTCCACCCGGCCGCACCTCTAGCCGGGTGCAGTCAGCGGTTAAGCCTGTGCGGAAGCGCACTGCCACTCTAGGCGCTAAGGAGCGGCCAATGGGCGTTGCTGCGAGCAGCACGATGCCAGGCCGTACCCGCTCAATTGCATTGGCGATCGCACTTGCGTACGGTTCAACCCTCATCAACCTTAGTTGAGGATGATCATAGCTGAGGCAGGTATCCACTCCATATTCCAAAACCTCTTGGCAAGCAGAGGAAATCCCCTCGCCGACGACAACGCAGTACAGCTTTTCCCCAAGCTGGTCGGCGAGTTCTCGGCCTTTGCCCACCAGCTCAAAAGTGACGGGATGCAGGCCGGCAGCGGTCCACTCCGCCACCACCATCACTCCCCGCCACTCGGAGGTGTCGACCACTTCTTCCCGCTCTTGCTTCCGGAGGAAAATGGCTTGTTCGGGGCACTTCTTTACACAAATCTGGCAGAGGCGGCAGGAATCTAGGACAACAATCTGCTCCCCTTCCCGCACTAAGGCAGCAAAGGGGCAGGCCGCAACGCACACCTCGCACAGCGTACATTTCTCGTGGTTGATCTCAATCATGCCATATCTCCCCCTACAAACTTCAGTTCCCTGAGCTTCTCCGCGAGCCGTGTGCTCAACTCTGCCGCTGAACCCTCCCAGATCTCCTGGCTTGTGAGGGTCTCGGGGGGAAAGATCCGCTCCACCTGGGTGGGAGAACCCTTCAGGCCGAACATCCTTACATCTTTGCCTAGATCCCCTGCCGACCAGTGAGTAACCGCGGCATCAGCCATGGCCAGCTTGCGGCGGTAAGACAGCAGGCGGGGCTCACCGATGCTCTTGGATACAGTGATCAAGCAGGGAAGCTCGATGGCAACTGTATCGATACTAGCTCCCCCGTCCCGCACCACATTGAGCTTGCGGTCGACAACTGTTCCGAGAGAGATCACGTTGGCTTCATGGGGCAGGCCTAAAATCTCGGCGATACCCGGCCCTACCTGGGCTGTATCGCCATCGGTTGTCTGCAGCCCGCAGATGATCACGTCAAAGCCGCCAATTTTCTCAATCCCAGCGGCTAAGGCTAAGGCTGTGGCTAAGGTATCGGCGCCGGCAAAGGCTCGATCGGTGAGGAGAAATCCTCGGTCTGCTCCCATCATGTAAGCCTCCCGAATCACTGCCTCAGCCTGGGGAGGGCCCATGGAGATCACTGTGACGCGCCCCCCATACTGCTCTTTCAGGCGGATGCCCGCTTCGAGGGCGTACAGATCGAAGGGATTGAGGATGCTGTCCACACCTTCTCTGAGGAGGACTCCTGTTTGTTCGTCTACTGCTACGTCCCGTGTTTCAGGCACCTGCTTGATACACACGATTATTTCCATCGTCATTCCTCCCAGCACTCACCTGCAAGAATGGTTCAACACTGGCGTTCAAATTCCTTCCTCTGTCAGATCTATGTGTAAAGCTTTTTTACTCAACAGCAGCACGGGGCGCTGCTCAAGCAGTATGGCGCGCAAAGAACCCCAGCGGCAGAACTGCTGGGGTGTGGGACGGGCCCTTTACATGAAGCGCTCCTTGAGATCTCCTAGCATCCGGCGCAGCCGTTCCGGCGTTTGGTAACGGGGATTTAGCTCCACCAGCGCAACAGCCTCACAGGCCCGGATGTCATCTGTCAGTGCTGCGTAAGGAATACTGCCATCCCCGGGAGCCCGGTGGAGGTCACCGAAGCCAAAGGGCAGGCTGTTTATTATCTTACCACCGGAGTTTGGATTGTAGAGTCCGAAATTATCGTGCAGATGCAGGTGCCGGATATAAGGCTGAGCCCTGCGCAGACCCTCGGCTAAGTCGAATCCCAGAACGTTAGCGGCGATGAAGCCGTGCCCGATGTCTAGGCAGAGCTTAACACTGGGATGAGCAATCTCCTCAATATGGCCAACCACATGGTCGATGCGAGCGGCGGAAAAGCCTGTTCGTTCCGGAAAAGTGAAAGGCGACAGCAGAGCGTTTTCCACACAGATAGTGACGCCCAACGTCTGGGCGCGCTGTCCGAGCTCAGCTAATGCCTCTCTCTCCCGCTTGCACAGTTCAGCCTCCTCCTCTGGGGAGTCAGGCTGCCCGCAGTGGTACACCACTATGGGGGCCTCAATCTCCGCGGCTAGCTCTAGACAGGCGTGGAGCACCTGTTTGTGCAGTTCGCCAAAGACCCTATCCATCAAGTTGGTCGGATCGGGGCAATGCAGTGTATACTTGAGATCGAAGGAAGAGACCAGCCGCTTGACCTCGTGGAGCCTCGACGGGATCAAACTGCCGTGAACGAGGACATCTAGACTGTGAGCCGCTATTTCCACCCATTCGAAGCCGGCTTCAGCAAACTTCCTAAGGTCTGCTTCCAGAACGTCCAACCGTCCGTCAATCCGACCAGAATCCGCATTAATCCCTATTCCCTGGATCACACGCTGTCCCCCTTAGCCTGCCAGCGGCACAGCCTGGCGATCTGCTTTGCCAAACAAGTGGATGCGGTGGGCTTGGGGACGAATCCACTTCTTCTCCCCTTGGCTGACCGCCACATCTGCCGGCACCAGTGCCCTTAGAGCCACCTCACCAAACCTGAAGTCCACCAGCTTGTCACGGCCGAGGAGTTCCACCATGAAGACGGTACCAGGCACCGCCAACTCATGTGGTTCATCTAAGAGTTCGAGGTTCTCCGGCCGCACACCCAGGATGAACTCCCTATCCCGCCGCGCCTGCAGGGCTGCCGCGATGGCATCCGGAACCGGAATCTTCAGCTCTGAGCCGCAGCGGAACACTGACTTTCCGTTTTCCGAGCTGAGCTCCGCCTCCATAAGATTCATGGGAGGATCACCCATAAAGGATGCCACAAACATGTTGGCCGGTTTGAGCAGCAGGTCTTCCGGAGAGCTGTACTGCTGGATTACGCCGTTCCTCATCACGGCTACCTGATCTGCCATGGTGACCGCTTCCACCTGGTCGTGGGTAACTAGGATAGTAGTGATACCCAATTCCTGTTGGATCCGCTTAATCTCGGCGCGCGTTTCAATGCGGAGACGAGCATCGAGGTTGCTCAAGGGTTCGTCCAGCAGCAGTAGATCCGGATTCTTCACTAGTGCCCGGCACAGAGCCACCCGCTGCTGCTGCCCACCGGAGATCTGGGCTGGCTTGCGCTGAAGGAGGTCATCAATCTGCACGACCTTAGCAATGTCCTGGACGCGCTGTCTGATCTCATCCTTCGGAACCTTCTTCAGCTTAAGGGGAAACGCTATGTTCTCGAAAACAGTCATGTGAGGGTACAGAGCGTAGCTCTGGAAAACCAAGCCAACATTGCGCAGCTTGGGCGGAATGCCGTTGACCATCACTTCATCAAAGAAGATCTCCCCCCGCGTGGGCTGGTAGATTCCAGCCAGCATCAGGAGAGTTGTTGTCTTCCCGCAGCCGCTGGGTCCTAGGAGCGCCGTTACCTGGCCGTCGGGGATTTCCAACGAGATATTGTTGACCGCAACAACAGAACCAAATGCCTTGGTGATATTCTTCAACACTACAGCCGCCACGATGCATCATCCTTTCGTGCCACCAACGGTGACGGTCATGAGATACTTCTGTGTAAAAATGAAGAACAGTAGAACAGGCAGGATGTAAAACAGAGCCGTCGCTGAAAGCAGCCCGTAGTCAATAAACTGGAAGTCACCAATGATCGAGTTCACGTAGCTCGATAGTGTCCAGCTTTCCTTCTTCTGAATAAAGGTAATCACGTAGATGTACTCTGACCACCCGTTGATGAAGGAAAAGATGGCCATGGCGGCAATGCCCGGCTTCACTTGGGGCAGGATGATCTTGTAGAGGGTCTGCATGCGAGTGGCTCCATCAACCAAGCCTGACATCTCCACATCCCAGGAGATGTTATCGAAGAAGCCCTTCATAATCCAAATTCCCAACGGGAGCATGAGCCCCGCCTTTACCAGGAACACGCCTACGATGCTGTTTAGGAGACCTAGGCTCCGCAGCACGTAATAGAGGGAGATTAATAGTGTTACCCCTGGAAAGGAATGGAGGATCAAGGTCATGGCCAGCATCATGTTGCGGCCAGGGAACTTCATCCGGGAGATGACGTACGCCGTGGGTGTAGCGACCAAGATCATAATGATGGTCATTCCCACCGCCAGCAGAAGCGTGTTCCAGGTCGTGCGCCACAAGTCAGGGTAATAGCGTGATGGGAGTTCCCACAAGAACCGGAAATTCTTGATCGTCCAGCCCTTAGGTAAGACACCGTATGCTAGTGTCTCACTGAAAGAATTCAGGACCAACCACCCGTATCCAAGAATTATGGGGAGTGACGCCACGATCAAGAAGGTGTAGATGAACAGGGTCAGCAGTCGCGCTTTGCGCTGCTCTTTTCTTGCCTCAATCCGCAGCCTTTCTGGGCTAAACCGCGGCAGGTGAGCAATTTCCTGCTTGAGCTGGGCCATTTAGATCACCTCGATCTTGGGTTCTGACATCATTTCACGGAAGCGGAACACGCGCCAATAGATGATCGACGCAACCATACTGATCAGCACAAGCACTAGCGTGAGGGCAGTAGCATACCCGAAGCGGTAGGATGCATAGTAACCACCAAATGCTTCGTTGTAGGCGTACAGCGACCACACTGTCGTCCGATAGAATGGTCCTCCGCCTGTGATGATCAAGATGTACTCGTACGATGTAAGCAGGGAAAGAGTCTGATAAGCCGTGACAAACATCAAAGGCCAGCGAATCAGGGGCAGTGTCACATAGCGGATCCGCTGCAACCAGCCAGCACCGTCAACCTCAGCTGCCCAGGTGTACTCCTTCGAAATGGAAGTGATGGCTGAATAGAACAGGATCATGCCAAAGGAGGCCCCAATCACGCCGTTAGTCAAGATGATTACGGGCATGGGATACTCGCTGATCCAGCTCACAGGTCTGCCTCCGAAGAAGTTCAAAATCCCATTAAGTAAGCCGTTCCGGGTTGGGTCCAAAATCCAAAGCCAGATCACA
>ERZ773359.6216-NODE-6216-length-10732-cov-22.433549_pt1 | contig 10732 bp, 14 predicted proteins | sample MGYA00374955_ERZ773359 | MGnify/ENA primary metagenome ERZ773359 (study PRJEB29098, sample SAMN04486028) | biogas fermenter metagenome | study: EMG produced TPA metagenomics assembly of the Biogas fermentation microbial communities from Germany - Plant 4 DNA1...
ATGCGGGTAGAAAGGATTCAACCCGAAACCATAAGGGCGGACGGATCCGCCGGTGCACAGGAAGAACAGAGAGTTCTGAAGCAGTTTATAACCCCGCTGGGCGCAGCTGATAAGGAAAGGCGGAAAGCGGAAAAAGAGCGGCTTTCCCGGCGAGACCTATTGGGGTTGCTGGAGGAGAAGACCGGTCAACTCAACCGGACCATGGAGATCTTCAAAAAACGCCTCCGTTTCGAGGTCCACGAAGAAACAGAGCGGATTATGGTCAAGATCCTGGAAAAGAAGGAGAATAATACCCATGAGGTGATTAAGGAGATTCCCCCGGAACGGGTCTTGGATATGCTGGCCCGCTTAGAAGAGATGATCGGCCTTTTGATCGACGAACGGATTTAGGAGGAGAGAAAAATGGCCGGATTTAGCATTGATGGTCTGGCCTCCGGGCTTGACACCACGCAACTGGTTAAAGATCTGGTAGCCCTGGAACGGCAGCCGGTTAAGCAGTTGGAGGCGAGGAAAAGTAAACTCCAGGCGCAAAATGACGCCTGGCGGGAGATTAATTCCCGCCTGTACAGCCTGCGGGAGGCTGCTTTGGATCTCCAGTCGATCCTGACTTTCCGGGGGCGAAGCGCCACCGTGACCGGGGGGAATGTTTTGACTGCTTCCGCGGGCGCCGGGACGCAGAAGGGTGTTTATAACATCAAGGTTTTACAGTTGGCCCAGGCCCACAGTATCGGTTCGGACCCGCAAACCACAGCCGGCGATCCTTTGGGTCTGGCCGGAACCATCCGGATTAATGATGAAGAAATTGAGGTTAACGCCGAGGACACCCTGGAGAGCATAGCGCAGAAGATTAATACCCACGCGGATGCGGGGGTCAACGCCGCCGTGGTGCGCGTGGGTGAAGAAGACTACCGGTTGGTCCTGACAGCCAAGGAAACAGGCGCAGCCAACAGGATAACCCTGGAAGATGACGGGGAAGTCTTGGCCACACTGGGCTTTCTGGACAATGAAGGGGCGATTAAAAACCAACTGCAAGCAGCCGGGGATGCGTTATTGGAAATCAACGGGCTGGAGGTTTCCCGTTCCACCAATGTCATTGATGATTTAATTACCGATGTGACCCTGGAATTGAAAGAGGAAGGGACCGCCACCCTTACTTTGGATGTGGATAAAGAAAAAGTGGTAAAAGCCGTTGAGAAGTTCGTGGAAAGGTATAACGATGCCATGGATCTGATCCAAAAGAACCTGGCTTATAATGCCACTAACCAAGAAGCAGGTATTCTCTTTGGCGATTCCGGATTAATCCATATCCAATCCCAGCTACGGGGGTTCCTCAGCCGGGTTGTGGAAGGAGTGGATCCGGAAGTAAACCAGCTGGGGTTGGTGGGGATCCAAACAGTTCCCGGAGTGGAAGGGGCGAAAAGCGGGCGTTTGCAGTTTGACGCGGCAAAATTCCGTGAAAAAATGGAGACCCACTTTACTGAGGTGGCCAAACTTTTTGGCGCGGAGACCGTTCCGGAAGGCGAAGGGGTTTTTGCCGCATTGAGCCAAACGCTTTTTGACTGGACCGGTTCCGAAGGGCTCATAAAAACAAAAACCGATTCGCTGGGAGCACGCATTGAAGATGTGGACGAAAGGATTGAAACCCTGGAGCGGCGCCTGGAGCAAAGAGAAGATTACTATATGAAGAAGTTCATCGCCCTCGAGCTAATGTTGGCCCAGATCCAGACGCAATCGGGTTGGCTTTCAGCACAAATTTCTTCACTCAGTTCCCAATGGGGGTTTAGGAAGTAGGTAAGGAGGGAACGCCAATGTTTAGAGAGGACAATCCTTATGAGCGTTACCGGCAAACCCAGATCCAAACCGCCAGCCCGCTGGATCTCATCATTATGATGTACGACGGGGCGATCCGCTTTATTAACCAGGCCAAGAAGGCGCTGGCGGAGAAGGAATTCGCCCCGGCGAATAACGCTCTGCAAAGGGCCCAGGATATCATCGACGAATTGAACATCAACCTCAATCCGGAGGCCGGTGAGATCGCCGCAAACCTGCGTAATTTATATCTATTTATTAACCGGCGGTTAATCGAGGCCAACGTGAAGAAGGACGGGGAGATTTTGGACGAGGCCTTAAAACTCTTAACCACGTTGCGGAGTTCCTGGGTGGAGTTGCAGGCGGCGAAGAAACCGGCGGCGGTGCAGAAATGAGCGGTAACGGGGATGCTCTTGCCTACTATGAGAAGTTGGAAAAGTGTTATGACCGGTTGGCGCAGGTGCTGGCCGCGGGGGAGGATGCGGATCCCGAGGAGATCAAAGAATTGGCGGCCGAGAGCGAGCGCATAATGACGGAACTGGCCGGCATGGGACAGCCGGAGGGGGAGCCGGGAGAGATCATGGCCCGGCTTACTTCGTTGCAGGAAAAAGCCGGTAAACTCTTAACCCAGCTCCAGGAAGAGCTGGCAAAGACCGGCCAGGCCCGTTCCCTGGTGAAAAAAGGACGGCAGGCGGTTTTGGCCTATCATTACGGGCCGCAGAAGGTCCGGCAAAATGAGGGAAAATTTGTCGACCGGAAAAAATAAATCATTGTTCTGCTTGCATATTTTTTATTTTGCGTTATAATAAGAGTGTCCTTGCGGTGATGCCGGGGAAAGAATTCACCGACAGCCGTCTGTGACAAATAAATCCTTGGAAGGGGAATCAAAATTTTTTATGTCTTATGAGGACAAGATGTTGGTCTGTAAGGAGTGCGGCGCCGAGTTCATTTTTACCGCGGGTGAACAGGAGTTCTACGCGGAAAAAGGTTTCGCCAACGAACCTGCACGGTGCCGGGAATGCCGGAGGCAGCGGAAGCAAAGGGGACGGGTAATGTCGGAAGTGGTCTGTGCCAACTGCGGCGTCACCACGCAAGTTCCTTTCACGCCTTCCCAGGACAGGCCGGTATATTGTAAAGCCTGCTACGATATGATCAAAGCGGGTTAAAGACGGGAAGGCGGTGAATATTTTGATGCAAGGCAAGGTTAAATGGTTTAACGCGGAGAAAGGTTACGGGTTTATCGAATATGAAGGCGGGAAAGATGTGTTTGTCCATTTTTCCGCCATTGAGATGGAAGGCTTTAAGACTCTGAAAGAGGGTCAAGTGGTCAGCTTCGAAATCGTCGAAGGGGAACGTGGCCCGCAAGCCGCCAATGTTGTTGTTGTTGAAGGCTAAATTTCAACAATAATAAATAAAAGGCCTCCTTTTTCGTAAAGGAGGTTTTATTTTTTGGGAAAGGATTTTCCGGTATATGGGGGAATAGATCTAATAAGGCATAAAACACGAAGGAAGGAGTTGTGAGTAATGGAGATCAAAGTCCTAGGAAAGAACTTGGAAGTGACAAACGCTCTGGAAGACTACGCTAAAAAAAAGGCGGCAAAGATCAGCAAGTTTTTTGAGCACGAACCCCTAGAAATACAGGTAACAATGGGCGTGGAACGGGGAACGCATATTGTCGATATCACTGTTTCCGTTAACGGGCTTTTGCTGCGGGGAGAGGAAAAAACCGGTGACATGTACGCCTCCATTGACGGGGCGGTGAATAAGATCGAACGGCAGGTCCACAAGTATAAGACCAGGATCAACCGGCGCCTGCGGGAAGAAAACCGGGTGGTTTTGCCTTCCCCGGACGATGTGGAAGAAGCTCCTGAACCGAAGATTGTCCGGACCAAACGTTTTGCGATCAAGCCGATGTCCGTTACCGAAGCAGTGATGCAAATGGATCTCCTGGGGCACGACTTTTTCGTATTCTTCAATGCCGAAAGCGAAGAGGTGAATGTGGTTTACAAACGGCGGAGTGGGGACTACGGCCTGATTGAGCCGGAGTTTTAGCCGTGTACTTACCGTATACTGGAAGGCCGCAGCTTTTTCAGGTTGCGGCCTTTATTTGTTTTCCCCCGTTCTGTGAGGGTTATTCCCCGTCGCCTTGCGAGATTTTTTCGCATTTAAAAGCAGGCAAAAAGGAAAAAATGTCGAATAATAATAACAATAGAAATTACTGGTTTCCCTTTAAGAAATACTCCTTTTTTCTGGCGAGGCAAACCAACAAGGCGTGGTGAGAATTATGCTGAAGGTTGGCGATATCATGACTCCGGAACCGCAGGTGGTGAAGCCGGAACAGACCGTGGCGGAGGCCAGCCGGTTGATGACGGAGAGAAGGATCGGGAGTCTGCCTGTGGTGGAAAAGGGGAAACTGGTTGGGATTATTACCTCCCGGGATCTGCGCCTCTCGCCTCCGGAACGCCTGGTGGCCGACGTGATGACTAAAGAAGTGATTACCGTTTACCCGGAGACCCCCCTGGAGCAGGCCCAACAGATGCTGGAAGAACACGAGATTGAGCGCCTGGTGGTGGTGAACAAGGCCGGGCGGGTGATTGGGATTATCACCGAAACCGCTATTTACGGCGAGTTTTGGCGGTACTGGGATACCTTGACACGCCTCCCTAAAGTCGGCATTCTCCAGAAAAAAGGGGAGGAATTGCTCAGGCAGGGACAGGAGATCTCCTTGATTTTCCTGGATTTAAATGAGTTTGGCCGGATCGACAAGGAATATGGCCATGTCTTTGGCGACCGTATTCTCCAGGAAGTGGCGGCGCTTTTTTACGGCCGGATTGATACGGCCCGCGATTTCCTCTGTCGCTATGGCGGGGATGAGTTTGCAGTTGTCAGCACCAGGAATCTCCGGGGGGCCATCGCCTTGGCCTGGCAATTGGTGAATTCATTAAAGGAAAACCAATGGCCTGCCGGTGTGTCGGTCAGTTGTACCGCGGGCGTCGCCGGCGGGCGGCGGAGCAAGAGCCGGCCGGAACGTCCCGACCTTGTCGTCTCCAACCTGCTCAACCTGGCCAGCTTGGCCTCAACCCGCGCGAAAAAAAGCGAAACTCCGGTCTCGGTGGCCAGCCGGGTGGAGTGTGAAGCGGCGTATTCTATCTAAAAGTAGTCGTTTATGTACAGGCCGCCTTTGGGAAAGAGCTGGAGAAAGGCAGATACCAGCTGCTCATCGCCGGTTAAAAGGCGTTTTTTTATTGCCTCTTCCGGGCCGGTTGTCCCGGAGAGGAGACGGGCCAGATCGCCGATGGTGCAGGTGAGATCGGCAGCCGCGCCCCGGGCGGGGGTGACTTGCATTTTCCCGTCGCTTTCCCGGGTAAGAAGGAAAACCCCGTTGTTCTCGGGAAGAAGGGGATCTTCCACCCGCAAGCGCCAGGCGCCCGGCGGGCCTGGCGGGTAATTGTGGAACTCCAGGGCGGCCTTGAGATCGGTGATCCGCCCCAGGAAAACCGGTTTCACCTCCGGTTCCGGTAAAGGAAAGGGCATGGCCGCATCCGGTGCGCTCCAAACCAGCGGTTTGCTGTTTCTTGCCACCAAATGCTGCAACAGCCGGCGGCCGGCCACCGGCGTCAGGTACGCCAGTTCCCGCAGGAGGTTCTCTTTTGCACCGGGATAAAAGAGGGCGTAAGCCGTTGGCCCGGAACCGGCTTCCTTAAGGAGCCATACTTCACCGCCATCGAGGAAGTGGTCAAAAAGCAGGCCTTCCCAGTCCTCTTCCCCCCGCAGCAGCCAACCGTCCAGGTGAGAACTCCAGTTCCGGTAGATCCGGTCCAAAAGAGCCGGGTCCGGTGCGTCCTCCTTCCCGGCAACAGTTGGTTCCGAAGGACTCTCCTTTTCGGCTCGTCCGGGTTTTCCCGGGCTGCCGGGGCTCTCTTCCCCCGGAATCCCGGCTCCCGGCGCCAGGCGGTAGATACGGTGTTGCCCACAGACACCCCAGCCCAGGCGGGTATAAAAGGGGATGGCAAAGGGCATCAGGAACGTAAAAAAAACCCCTTTTTCCCGTAGGGATCTCAGGGCGAAGGTCAGGAGTTCTTTGGCCAGCCCTTGCCGGCGGTATTCTTCTCTTGTGGCCAGGCCCACCAGGTAGGCGGTGGGGAAAGTCCGGCCGCGCAACCTGATCCTGTACGGCGCCAGGTGCAGGTCGCAGAGGAGCAGGGAACCGGAGAAGATCCCCACCCCTTCCCCAGGCCGGAAACGCCGGCGAAAATACCAGTCAACAAAGGCCGGTTTGTCGTCAAAGGCTTCTTCCCAGATCTCTCTGGCCTGGGGCAAATCCTGTTCTTGCAAGTACCGGGTGATCAACCGGACCCCTCCTGCTTGGCAATGACGGTATATTTTTTAACCATCCGCACGGGATGGTAGCGTTTCTTCGCCTGGCGCAGGCCGGGCAGGCCCAGATCATTTTCCCTGTTGACATAGAACGTATCTTCCCAGGCATTGGCCAGGAAAAGCTGGTTTATTGCCGGGTAGATCCCGGGGATTTCCGGGTTGGCCTTTTCAAAGTGGATCAAGGCCATCGGCGCTTGCGTCTCCTCATTCAAAAGACTGCCGATGGAAAACGCTTCAAACTTGCCTTCTACGATTAAGGCCCCGCCTTTGAGGCCCAACGGCTCCATATTTTCCAAGGCTTCCTCCAGGGCCTGCCTCTCATCTTCCAGGGAGAGCAGGTGTTTTTTTGGCTCCGCCCAGCGGTCAAAGAGATCGAGACAGGCGCTGATCTCTGCCGGCTCCAGGGGCGGGAGCAAAGGGATGTATTCGTATCTGAACTGCTTCTGGAACTTGTTGATTTGATTCCTTTTTTGCTGGTATTTACGGCCTTTCAGTTCCAACAGGTCTTGAGTGCGGTATAAATAATCCCAATTGGCGCGGTCAGGCATGATTTTGTAACGGTCGGAAGCCTCTTTCAGCAGCAGGCAAGCGGTTTCCTCCGGTACGGTCCGCATTTGAAAAGGGTGTCCCAGGGAATGGGAATAAGCGGCCAATTTATCACAGAGTTTGATGAATTCCTCCCGGGGACCGCCGACCGGCGTCATAAAAAAGATATTCCCCTTATAATTACAGTGAGGGATGAAGAAACCGTTATCAACAGCGTACTGGAGCTGGTGCGCATGGCGCCAGATAAAAAGGTTGACAAAGGAAAAGTCCGCACTTTCCAAGTACATGTTGCGGGTCAAACGGTTATAAAGATTTAAGGTCTCCAGGGTAAGCGGTTGAAAGGTGAAGTGCGATTGCAAGGTAGTATTAATAATCCTCCTCATATCATGGTCCGATGGACAGAAAAACCGTTGTGATTTATATCAAACGGTTCCTTCACCAATGATTTATGTTATTTATTATTAAGAACTATTATATCCCGCAAACCGGTTTTCGGCAAGGACAAGTTGGTAAAGATATCCCCCGGACCTTTCTCCGGTACCCAAGGGCTTCAGCCTTTGGGCCTGGTCACCAGGGCCATGAGGAAAGAAAAGATGATCGCCGCGGTAATTCCGGTACTGGTCAGTTCGAACATGCCGGTCAAGACCCCGAGGACCCCTGTTTTTTCCGCTTCGGCAATCGCCCCTTTGGCCAGGGAATTACCAAAGCTGATAATCGGCATGGTTGCCCCCCCGCCGGCCAATTTGATCAAGGGATCGTAAAGGCCCAAACCGCCGAGGATTCCCCCGAGCACCGTCAAGCCGGTCAGGAGATACCCCAGGGTGAGTTTGGTCAGGTCCAAAATCAGTTGGCAGAGGAAGCAGATCCCCCCGCCAACTAGGAAAGCAAAGAGATAGGTTTGCCAGTCCATGTCAGTTCTCCTCCGATCACGCCTCAATTCTCACGGCATGAGCGATACAGGGGATATTCTCCCCCTGCAGGAAAGAGGTGGGGCTATGGAGGGCGCCGGTGGCCACCAGAAGCACCCGGGTGAGTTCACCCCTTTGGAATTGGCGGAAGAGGCGGCCAAAAGCCACAAGCCCCGCTGTGGCGCACCCGCTGGCCCCGGCATGGACGTCCTGTTTCTCCCGGTCATAGATTAAGAGCCCGCAGTCGGAGAAGTTTTCGCCAAGATGGATGTCTTTTTCGGCCAATAATTCACGGCAGAGCTTGAAACCGATCTCGCCCAGGTCGCCGGTGAGGATCAGGTCGAAAGAGTCTGGATCCCAACCGGTGTCCTGAAAATGACAGGCGATGGTTTCCGCCGCCGCCGGCGCCATGGCCGCCCCCAAGTTCAGCGGGTCTTTACAGCCCATGTCCACAACTTTACCCACGGTGGCGGCGGTAACCCGCGGTCCGTGGCCTGTATAGCCCAGGAGGGCGGCGGCGGCGCCCGTTACTGTCCATTGCTGGTAGGGACGGCGTTGCCCCCCGTATTCCGTGGGGTAGCGGTATTGCCGTTCGGCGGTGGCGTTATGGCTGGAGGTAGCGACTAAAATCGCGCCGGCAAAGCCGCCGTCCAGGATCATGGAGGCCAGGGTCAAGCCCTCGGCCACGGTGGAGCAGGCGCCGTAAATTCCCAGATAGGGGATGGAGAGAGTGGCCGCGGTGAAGCTTGAGGAGATGATCTGGTTTAAAAGGTCGCCGGCCAGGAAAAGGTCGACTTCCGCACTGCCACGGCTGGCATGATCCAGCGCCAGGCGGCAAGCCTGGACCAGCATGGAACGTTCGGCCCGTTCAAAACTGTTCTCCCCGTTGTGCAGGTCGCCCAGGACAAGATCGAACTCTTCAGCGAGGGGGCCCTGGCCTTCAAAGGGGCCTGCCACCGTACCGGTGGCGATGATCACCGGGGGGTTGGCAAACTGGAAGGTCTGTTCCCCGGTTTTCTTCCCCATCTTCATTCTCCTACCCTCCTGGGAGGATGGCGTGGAGCAGCCCGACGATAAAGGCGGTAACCACGCCGAAGGTAATGACCGAGCCGGCCAGAGAGAAGAGTTTGGCGCCGACACCCAGGATCAGGCCTTCTTCCCGGAATTCCAGGGCCGCGGAGACCATGGAGTTGGCAAAACCGGTTACCGGAACAGCGAGCCCGGCCCCGGCAAACTTGGCGATCCGGTCAAAAAGGCCAAGGGCGGTCAGGAGGGCGCCAATGAAGATCATGGAGGCCACCGCCGGGTTGGCCGCTTTTTCCGGGGGAAGATCCATTACCGCCCCGAAAAAATCGGTTAATGCTTGTCCCAGCAGGCAGACAACCCCCCCGGAGACGAAGGCAAAGAAGGCGTTCCGCAGGGCGTTTGGCTTGGGCTCGTATTTTTTAACCTTTTTCTGGTAAGCCGCCTGTTTCGGGTTGAGTTTTTTTGCGGGCATCTTTTCACCTCACTTAGATCAGCTTTTCCGTACAAGGTGAATTTATAATTGATAAAAAATGGTTAACAAGGGGATATTTACCCTTCCTTAATCCTGCTTTTTTTTATTTGTTACCAGCTAGGTGTATTATATGATTGAAATTAAGAGAGGAAGGGGGAGAAAAGATGAAAAAATGTCCCGATTGCCGGCATGAAGTACGGAGCTGGCAGAGTTACTGCCCGCACTGCAGCGCCGATCTGTTGAAGCGGCAGGAGATGCAACCCAGCCGCAAGAAGAAGAAATTGCTCAGCTTCTGAGCAATTTCTTCATTTTTGGAACCAAACTACATACAGATCCTAAATTAAGGTACTTCTGGAAAGAGATTATTAGAACAACCGCTTGACGGGCTCCCCGCCAGGATATAGGATAAAAGGTGAAAATATGCTTTACGGGGATGAATTTTTAGGGGGGCGTGCGATGGGAAAAACTTGGGAGCGTTTTGTCGCATGGATGGGGAGTTCGCGGCGGGCAAAACCCGTCTTTATCCTTTGTGGCCTCCTGGTGGTGGCCTTATTTCTTTTTACCGCAATCATTCTCTTTAATTCCATGATTGGTCAGAGATGGCAGTTTGCCCTGGGGGACACTGCCGGTCCGGAATGGGCCACGACCGCCTTTTCCGCTGCTCTGAAGGAGTCGGCCACGGTTCAGCCAGGGGAGAGACGGGCGGATTTAGGGGAAACCGGTGGCGGGAGAGGAGAAAGGAAAATCATTTATAATGCCGGTTTGACCCTGGAAACCCGGGATCCCGACGGAGTTTACGCCTTTGTTATGGAATATATAAAAGAACAGAACGGGTATGTGGCCTCGTCCCGCCGGTGGGTGGACCGGGATGAACGGTTGCATATCCAGATGCAGCTGCGCCTGCCCGCCCCGGCTTTGGAAGCGGCTCTTGCGGCCATTGGCGGTTTGGGAAAGGTTGTCGAAGAGTCCCTGACTGGCAGTGATGTAACGGAAGAATACTATGACCTGGAAGCCAGGTTGAATAATAAAAAACGGCAGGAAGAAAGGTATTTGGAGATTTTGCAGGCGGCAAAGACCGTAGACGAGGTCTTAAAGGTCGAAAGGGAACTGGAAAGGATCCGGGGCGATATTGAAAGCATGGAAGGGCGGTTCCGGTACCTGCAGGACCAAACGGAGCTGGCCACCTTGAACCTGCTCTGCCGGGAACCGTCCCGGTTGAGTACGGGGGTCTTCCGTCCCGGCGAGTTCTTCCGGGAGATCGGCGAGGTCTTTCTGAAGAGCCTGCGCCTGATTGTTCTGGCGGTAACCGGGGTCTTGCCGTGGCTGGTCATTGGCGGCCTGGTGGTTTTCGCGGTTTTGGCCGGGCGTAAGCGGCGGGGGCAGCAATAAGGCGCGTACCGCCGGCGCCGGGCCGGCGGCAGGGAGGAAAATGCGCGGGAGATGTGGCGCGCAGATTTGCACCGGCTTGATTCCTGCCAGGCGCACCATCTAGAAAGAGAAGACGCCCTTGAGAATGCAGGCTGAGGCCGGGCGGTAAGAAGCGCTTCCTGGGCGGGAAGGCGTGCAAAAGGTGCAAGAACCGGCGGCGGGCAGG
>ERZ773359.6218-NODE-6218-length-10724-cov-5.423564_pt1 | contig 10724 bp, 9 predicted proteins | sample MGYA00374955_ERZ773359 | MGnify/ENA primary metagenome ERZ773359 (study PRJEB29098, sample SAMN04486028) | biogas fermenter metagenome | study: EMG produced TPA metagenomics assembly of the Biogas fermentation microbial communities from Germany - Plant 4 DNA1...
TTGTTCAACCGTTGTTGAACCGAGGGTTAGTAAACAATGGTTTGTAAAAATGAAGCATTTGGCCGAGCCGGCTATTCGGGCGGCTGAAAAGGGCGATGTGCAATTCGTGCCGGATAGGTTTACCAAGATATATATCGGTTGGTTGGAAAACATACGCGATTGGTGTATATCCCGTCAGTTATGGTGGGGACACCGTATTCCGGTTTGGTATTGTCAGGATTGCGGTGCGGAGATTTGCGTTAAAGAAGATCCGACAGAATGCCCGCAATGTGGCAGTAAAAATATTGTACAGGATCCCGATGTTTTGGATACTTGGTTTTCTTCTGCTCTATGGCCCTTTTCCACTTTAGGCTGGCCGGATAAAACGGAAGACCTTAAAACTTTTTATCCGACCAGCGTGCTGGTAACGGGACGGGATATTATCTTTTTCTGGGTGGCCAGAATGATCTTTATGGGCTTGGAGTTTCAGAAACAGGTTCCCTTCCATAAAGTCATGATCCACGGCTTGGTTTTGGATTCTCAGGGTAGAAAGATGAGCAAGTCCTTAGGCAACGGAGTGGATCCTATTGAGGTTATTGATCGCTACGGGGCGGATACTCTGAGGTTTATGCTGATTACCGGTAATACCCCGGGCAACGATTTAAGGTTTCATTTTGAAAAGCTGGAAGCAACCCGTAATTTCCTGAATAAAATTTGGAACGCTTCTCGCTTTGTAATTATGAATTTGGAAGATTACGAAGGCGGGCCCCGCGGCGAATTAACTTTAGCTGATGAATGGATTTTATCCCGTTATGAAGATACGGTGCAAAATGTTACTGCCGCTCTGGAACGCTTTGATCTGGGTGAAGCAGGAAGGCTGCTCTATGAGTTTATTTGGAACGAGTATTGTGACTGGTATATTGAATTAAGCAAGAAGAGACTTTACAATAAGGAAAATCCTGAGGAAAAAAATACGGCGCAAAGCGTCTTGCTTGAGGTTTTGGAAGGAACCATGAGGCTTCTTCATCCCTTTATACCGTTTTTAACCGAGGAAATTTGGCAGCATTTGCCGGCTAAGGGCAAAACAATTATGCTTAGTTCCTGGCCCAGTGTTTCAGGCTACCGCCAGGAGCAGGTTGAAAAAGAAATGTCCCTCTTAATGGATGTTATCCGTGCAGTACGCAATATCCGCTCCGAGATGAACGTAGCTCCCGGTCGGAGGGCTGATATTATCTTGGCTGCACCTGAAGAAGAAACAGTTGAGGTCCTGCAAAAGGGTCTGGAAGATATCCGCCAGCTGGCTTTAGGGGAGCAGGTAACTTTACTTCGGCAGGTGGAGGGAAATCCACCTCAGGCTGCCAGTGCGGTTTTGGGGGGCGTGACTGTTTATATTCCGCTTAAAGGATTGTTGGATTTTGATAAGGAAATCGCCAAAACTCGTAAAGAAATCGAAAATGCCCTGAAAGAACAGAAAAGGTTGGAAACTAAGCTTAATAATCCGGGCTTTACCGGTAAGGCACCGGCAGAGGTAGTGGCGAAAGAAAGAGAAAAGTTGGATGTTGTGCTTAGCAAGCTGCATTCTTTAAAACTAAGGCTATCCGAACTTAGTGAGGCTAAAGAGCATGATTAAAGAGTTAAGCGAGACTACCGAAGAATTAAGCGAGACTACCAAGGTAGGCCAGGATCAAGAATATACTGAAGCCTTGGATTTTATTAAGAACTTGACCAAGTTTGGTATTAATCTTGGGCTCGGCAGGATACAAGAATTATTGCATCGTTTGAACAACCCTGAAAGAAAAATCAGGGTTATTCATATTGGAGGTACAAACGGCAAAGGTTCTACCACTGCTATTTTACTGGAAGTGCTGGCTCAGGCCGGCTATAGGGTGGGGATGTTTAGTTCGCCCCATCTCCATGACTACAGGGAACGAATCCGCATAAATCATGAACTGATTTCCCCCGCCGAAGTGGTGGCCTGTATGGCTGTAATTCGTCCTGTGCTGGAAGAAATGGTGGCTGAGGGGCTGGAACCTCCTACGGAATTCGAAGTCAGCACTGCTTTAGCTTTGTATTATTTTGCCCAAAAGCAACCTGATTTTGTACTTCTGGAAGTCGGGTTAGGGGGAGAAATTGATTCCACGAATGTGGTTCAGCCCTATGTCACTGTTTTGACCAGTATAGGAATGGATCATATGAATTATCTCGGGAACATTCTTACTGAGATTACCAGGGTGAAGACAGGAATTATCAAGCAGGGTGTTCCGGTAGTGACTTCGGCGGAAAGGCCGGAAGTTCTGAAGATTATCAAAGAAGTAGCAAAGGAAAAAGGTTCGAGGCTGGTTATTGTTAGGAAACAGGATTCAGGAGAAAGGAAACTGGGGTCCGGGGTCGCAAGTCAAGAGACAGAAGACAGAATGGCTCGAGAGGTTTGGGCCTTGGAGGCGGAAGTAAGTAAAAATACTTTTGATTACTTCGGATTAAAGTGGGAGTTTAAGGGTTTGGAGCTGGGACTTTTAGGTCGGCATCAATTTAGCAATGCAGCCGCAGCTTTGGCTGTGTGTGAAGTTCTGGAGGATGTTGCCGGTACTTTACCGGGGACTTTAACGAAGGGTGTGAAAATCACGGAGAAAGCTGTGCGGCAAGGGCTGAAAAAGGTGAAGTGGCCGGCCAGATTGGAACTTATGGCTACCAGCCCCAAGATTCTTCTCGACGGAGCCCATAATGTAGATGGCATGAATAGTTTGGTTCAGGCCTTAAGAGACTATGGAGCAGGTCTTTTAAAATATAAGCGCTTGGTTCTTTGTCTGGGGATGCTGAGCGATAAAGAGGTGGAGAAGGCCATGGACATACTTGGGCCCATGGCTGATGAAATATTTGTGACCAAACCTGACTCTCCCAGAGCAGGGCAGTGGGAGCAAATAGCCGGTATCGCCCTGAAATATCTGGCTCCGGAAAAGATTCATACTGTGGAAGACCCTATTCTTGCAGCCCAGGAGGGTCTTAAGGTAGTGGGGCCCGAGGATATGCTTCTGGTCACGGGTTCTCTTTATATGATCGCGGAAGTAAGAAAGTATTTACTTGCCTGTACTAATTTTTTCCAGTAAAACATATGCTTGATTAGAACAGTCGAGCAGAAGGTGTTTGCTGTGAAAAAAAATAGATATTTTAAGGGTTTGATTACAGTATTTTTGGTAATAATAGGGGTATGTGGAATCGGTTGGTTTACTTGGCACTTAGGCAGAATGTTTGTTGGCTTGGTTTCCACAAACATGACTAATTCCCCGGCCGAAGTTCAAGCTTCCGACAGCCGGATCCTTAATTTGCCTGATATTGTTTTTTGGACCTGTCAGGTAGGGGTATTCAAAGATCATAAAAATGTCGAAGCCCAATTAGAGTCTTTAAGCAGAAAGGGATGGAAAGCGGCGGTCCTGACAGAAGAACCTTATACCGTGGCCGTTGGTTCTTTTGCTGGCAAAGAAGATGCCCTTGCTTTAAGCAGTTTGTTAGCCAAGGACGGAATCGAGGCCTGGGTGAAAGAAGTAAGCTTTCCTGCTTTGCACTATAAAGTTAACGGTAAGAATACAGAAGAAGTTATTAGAATTTTAACTTTAAGCAACTCTTTGTTAAGGGAACCAGGAAATAATTCGGTTCCGGATAAAGCGAAGCTTGTTGTCGAGTCGGTATTTACAAGCGAGTGTCCCAGTGATTTTGCCCAACTTAAACATGCGCTTGTGCAGGTACTAACAACGCCAGATGCTAATGACGATCATGATTATACCTATAACCAAAATATTCTCAATTTGTATGCTGAGTACAAACAGGTAACAACCAAATTTTTTACAGAAAAAAACTAAATTACTTTTTTATCGAAGTGGTATAATTACCATATAGCGATCATGAGAAATGGGGGATTATTTTGAAAACACTAAAGATTCCGGAAGCAACAATTATGCGCTTGTCAGTGTATTCACGCTATTTATCGGAAATTGATCGCAAGGGTATTATTACAATTTCCTCTGGAGATATTGCCGAAGGGGTTGGGGTAAGCCCTGCTCAGGTACGCAAGGATCTTGCTTATTTTGGAGAATTTGGCATCAGAGGGGTTGGGTATAATGTCAAAGATCTTCATAGACATATTTTAAAAATATTAGGTTTAAGCGAGGGCTGGAATCTTGCTTTAGTAGGGATAGGCAATCTGGGGCTGGCCTTGAGCACTTATCGTGGTTTTAAGGACCGAGGTTTTACTATTACAAGTATTTTTGATAATAATCCCGAAAAAATTGGCATGGTAATTAACGGAATCGAAGTGCTTCATACAGACAAAATCGAAGAGATTATCCCACAGCGTAAAACTCAGATTGCAGCAATTACCGTACCGGCGGATGCAGCCCAGGATGTGGCTGATAAGCTGGTTAAAGCGGGTATTAAAGCCATACTTAATTTTGCCCCTGTAGTGTTGAATGTGCCCCCGGAGATAGAATTGCGCAATGTTGATCTTGCTGTTAATTTAGAAGTCCTAACCTTTAATATTGGAGGAAGAATGGCTTGATGGAGAATAACTAAACTGATGGAAAGTACTAAATTGAAGTTGGGGAGAAGATGTCCTATTTGACATCTTCTTTTATAAATTAAATTTAAGCTTTATTTATCGAACAATTCTAGGTAAAATAGATAAAATAGATTCTAGACAGTAAATGCATTCTAGACAGTAAATGAATTCTAAATTGTAAGTTTTATTTTGTAATATTTGTTTCCGGGAGGAGAAAACAATGAAAGGTACCAGGGTAAGCATCTACGATACTACGTTGAGAGATGGAGCGCAGGGAGAAGGAGTTCATTTTACAGTCAAGGATAAGATTCTTTACCTGCAGATGATGTATAATTCCGGTATTGATTATATTGAAGCCGGTTGGCCTGGCTCCAATCCCAAGGATGATGAACTTTTTGCCATGATTGCGGCCCAAAAAATTGCTCTGCCGCCTAAAGACAAGGACAAACGCTCCGCCCGAATTGCAGCTTTCGGCAGTACCTGCAAGGTGAACGAATCGCCGGAGAAAAGTGATATTTTAGGAAGACTTTTGGCCGCCGGAACAGATACAGTAACTATAGTCGGTAAATCATGGGGATTGCATGTTACTGAAGTATTGCGTACCACTTTGGAGGAAAATTTGCGGATTATCCGGGAGTCGGTTAGGTTTTTAGTGCAAGCGGGCAAAGAAGTAATATTTGATGCGGAACACTTTTTTGACGGCTGGATGGAAGACCCGGCTTATGCTATACAATGTCTGGAAGCCGCCCTGGATGGAGGGGCCAAAGGGCTTGTGCTTTGTGATACCAATGGCGGTACTTTCTGTCAGGATATAACCAGAGGGGTACAGGCTGTGAAAAAAGTTTTAGCGCCTGAAATTCTGGGAATTCATGCTCATAATGACGGAGGGTTGGCCGTAGCTAATAGTTTGGCGGCTGTGGAGGCCGGAGCTAATCAGATTCAAGGATGTTTAAACGGTATGGGAGAACGCTGTGGCAATGCTAATTTGTCCACTCTGATTCCCTGGCTGCAGCTTAAGCTGGGCTATGATGTGCTTGAGCCCGAAGCCTTGCGGAAATTGACTCATTATAGCCGCTATGTAGCCGAACTAATAAATTATCCCTTTGATTCCAAACAACCTTTTGTCGGCCGCAGTGCTTTTGCCCATAAAGCGGGAATGCATGTGGATGCCGTTATCAAAGAAAAAAGAACTTTTGAACATATTGATCCTTCCCTGGTGGGCAATGAACGTCGCATTCTTGTTTCCGACCAGTCCGGCAAGGCTAATATCTGCGAGCGTTTGCGGCGTTTCCGGCCGGACATTGAAAAAGATGATCCTCTGGTTGAAGAAACCATGCAGAGAATAAAAGAAGCGGAAAACCAGGGCTACCAGTATGAAACGGCTGAAGGCAGTCTGGATTTGCTTTGTTTGGATGTCTTGGGAGCATTTGAACCGCCTTTTGATCTTGTAGACTGCCATGTTTGGAGTGACCCTTTAAGGGGTGAGCTCGATTCTGTGGCTGTGATCAAGGTTAAGGTTAAAGATCAGTCTGTGCACGTCGCGGCTGAGGGTGACGGACCGGTTAATGCTTTGGATAAGGCTTTAAGAAACACTTTGAGTACTTTTTTCCCGGTTATTGAGGAAAGTCAGCTTGTTGACTATAAAGTTAGGGTATTAGACGGGTCTCAAGGAACAGACGCCGTGGTCCGGGTTGTGGTCGAAACCAGGCATGGTTTGGATAGCTGGGGAACTATTGGTATCTCCAACAATATTTTGCGGGCCAGTTCCCGGGCATTGTTGGATGCCTTATATGTTGTAATTCTCAAAGATCAGGGCAAAATCCCCAAGAAGTAATAAATAATAACCAAGTATTTAATAAGCCTTAAGTAAGTGTTAATAATTTCGGCCTATAATAATATTTGTTAGCTATTTTTTACAAACTACTAAAAGGAATAAGCAGGGGAATGTCGAAACTAATAAGATGTTGCCTTGGCCTGTCGTAATTCAGCCAAAGGACGTGAAACTACAGTGTTGGTTTTGGCATCGTCTTCTCCCAGGAGAAGTGAACTATTAACAGAATGGGGATATGAGTTTAAGCGTGTAGATGCGCCAATTTGCGAAGAATTAGAGTCAGGTAGGGAGCCGGAAGCGGCAGTCCGGGGCTTGGCTCGCAAGAAAGCACTTGCCGGACTTAAAGCCTGGCAGAATATAAAAGGGCCAAACCGTGATCTGGTCTTAGGTGCCGATACCATAGTTGTTTTAAACAATCGGATTTTAGGTAAACCAAAAGATGAACAGGAAGCCGAAGAAATGTTATGGGCCCTAAGTGGTAATACCCACCGGGTCTTAACGGCGATTGCTTTGGCGGATAACAGTCCGGACAAAGACATTAGGGTTTGGACAGGCCTGGAAATAACCATCGTATCTTTCAGAAAACTGGATAAAGAAGAAATTTTGGCTTATATTGCTACGGGCGAACCTATGGACAAAGCTGCGGCTTATGGTATTCAAGGTGAAGCCGGAAAATTTGTTCTGGAGATAAAAGGATCGTTAACCAATGTTATTGGTCTGCCTATGGAGCTGTTGACCGCTAAGCTTGAGGAAAGAGGAATTTATCCCAAAGGATGAATAAGGATGAATTACCGTCGGCTTAAGGATTTACCGGAGGACCTTAAACCAAGAGAACGTCTTCACCAATACGGATCCGAGGTTCTCTCTAATAAGGAAATCTTAGCTATTATTTTAAGGACAGGGTCCAAAGGAGAAAATGTTCTGGATCTGGCCGAAAGAATTCTTGCTGAAACCGGAGGACTACACGGTTTGGCGGGGTTGTCTTTGCCGGAGCTCCAGGCGGTCAACGGTATAGGGCCTGCCAAGGCCGCTCAGGTTAAAGCCGCTTTGGAATTAGGCCGCCGAAGCGTCAGTTTAGATCCTATGTCCCGGCCAACAATCAACTCACCCGCCGATGTGGCCGGGCTTGTTATGGAAGAGATGAGGCATCTGGACCGTGAACACTTTCGGGTTATGTATCTGAGCACTCGAAACAATGTGTTGGGAATTAGCCCTGTATCGATAGGGTCTTTGAATTCTTCCATTGTTCATCCCCGGGAGTGTTTTAAGGAAGCTATCCGCCGTAATGCCAATACCATTATTCTTTTGCATAATCATCCCAGCGGCGATCCAACTCCAAGCAGGGAAGATATAGATATTACAAAAAGATTGATAGAAGGTGGGAAAATCCTCGGTATTGAAGTTTTGGATCATGTTATTATTGGCGATAAAAAATATGTGAGTCTTAAGGAACAAGGGATGTTTTAGAACCAAGAATACACTAATCAAGAATACACTAATGCAAATGTGGTAAACTAAGTAAAGTTTGGATATTTGTAGGATGAAAGGGGACTTCTATAAATGATATTTTCCAAAAATTTAGGCATAGACTTGGGAACGGCCAATACCTTGGTACATATGAAAAGCAAAGGAATTATTTTGCGAGAGCCTTCTGTAGTGGCCATGGATATAGAGAGTAATGAGCCTTTGGCTGTTGGTGACAGGGCTAAAGAAATGATCGGCAGGACGCCGGGTAACATTGTCGCTATCAGACCCCTTAAAGACGGGGTAATCTCCGATTTTAACGTAACTCAGAAAATGCTTAAGTATTTTATAAATCGAGCTATGGGCAGCAAATTATTATTTGCTCGTCCGCGGGTTGTAATTTGTGTTCCTTCGGGTGTAACAGCTGTGGAAAAGAGGGCTGTCAGAGAAGCGGCCCTGGCCGCAGGGGCTAAGGATCCGGTTATTATGGAAGAACCCATGGCTTCAGCCATTGGAGCGGGACTGCCGGTAAGCGAACCCACGGGGAATATGATTGTAGATATTGGCGGTGGTACTACAGAGGTGGCGGTAATCTCTATGGGGGGGATTGTAACTGCCGGTTCCATCAGAGTAGCGGGCGATGAGATGGATGAAGCCATTATTGCCTATATCAAGCGCAATTATAACCTGTCCATTGGCTATCAGAGTGCGGAGAATATTAAAAAAGAAATCGGAGCCGCTTATATGCCCGATAAAGATAAAACCTATCAGGTTAAAGGCAGGGACCTTTTAACAGGATTGCCCAAGAATGTTGATATAACATCCGAAGAAATTGTGGAGGCCTTAAGCGAGCCGGTAACTTCTATTATTGAGGCGGTTAAGACCTGCCTGGAAAAAACTCCTCCCGAACTGGCAGCGGATATTATGGATCGTGGAATTGTCATGGCCGGTGGAGGATCCTTATTGAAAAATCTTGACAGATTGTTGGCTGAACGGACCGGAATTCCTGTTCACCTAGCTGAAGATCCGCTTTCTTGTGTTGCTTTGGGCACAGGCAAAGTTTTAGAAAGTGAAGAATTACTGAAGAAGCTGGCCGCATTGCAGAGGGATTAAAAGCGCGGAGGAGAAATAGGTGGGCAAAAAATATAATTTGCTGAGCATAGTTGTTATTGTTTTTGCTGTGCTTTTAATTACCATGACAGCTATTCACCTTACCGAAATGGGAAGTGAATTTCCTAATCCTGTAGGAAATGCTCTCAACAGGATTTTGTCCCCAGTAGAAGAAGTTGTTTGGAAGATAGGAGACGGAATTAAGAAAAACGCGCGAGCTATTTTTAAGTTTCGCCAGGTTGTAGCTGAAAACGAAGAATACCGAAAACAAATTGATAAGCTGAAAAGTGACAATCTTATGCTCAAGGAACAAGTCTTAGCTGCTCTGAGATATGAGGAGCTAAGCAAGCCTTTTAATAGCCCAACTTTGGATAAGTACAACAAAACCGGGGCAACCATCATCAACCGCAACCCTTCGGCCTGGTATCAGACTATTAAAGTCAATAAAGGGAGCAAGGATGGGGTGAAAAATAATTATCCCGTTGTGGCTAATCTGGGCTTGGTCGGTAAAGTTGTGGCCGTGACTCCCACTACTGCTGATATTCTCATGATCACCGATACTGAAGGAAAAGTCGGGGCCATGGTCAGGGACAACCAGGGAAAACCTATTTTCGGAGTCTTAAGCGGTACCTTTGAACGGGATAACAGGCTACAAAGCTGGGGAACGCTGGAAATTACTTTTCGTCAGGAAGATGAAGTTAATGTTGGGGATTTAGTGTTTACTTCAGGGCTGGGAGGGGTATATCCAAAGGGAATTCCTATCGGGGTTGTAGCATCCATAAAAATTGATTCTTCCGGTATTCAAAAGATTGCAGCAGTTGATCCTATTGTGAATTTTGACACCTTGGAAGAAGTGTATATAATCAATATTCCGGAGGAAAGCTGATGAAAAGGAATATTGTTCTGTTTGTTTTGTTGTGTTTATGTTTGGTGCTTCAGGGAACTCTATTCCAATATTTGTCTATTGGTGGGATAAAACCGGATTTAGTTATGCTTTTGGTTATTTATATAGCCTTGCATCAAAAACCGCTGGTCGGTTTATTTTACGGTTTTGGCTGCGGGCTGATTGTGGATATGTATCTTGGCCGGTACATTGGTTTATACGCTTTTATCTTGGCTGTTGTTGCTCTGCTTGTCAGTTTTATCCAGAGAAAATGGTATCGTGAGAATGTTATACTTACCATGGTGCTGGTTTTTTTACTTACTTTTCTTGGCCAGTTGTTGATGGTTTTGGTAGCAGTTACTTCCGGGCTGCAATGGTCAGCACGTAATCCCTTTGACACTATAATGGGAATTTCCTTTTATAATTGTCTGCTCGTTCCTTTAACCTATCCTCTTATACATAGATCTTTTACGCAGGGAATACTGAAGTCTAAAGATAGATATGAACAACAACGGTGATAATCAGGAGTGAGAAACAATGGAAAAAAGAGATAAAAAATCTATTCAAAATAAATTGATTGCTCTTGGTGTTGTTGTTGTCATTCTTTTTTTTGTTTTGGGAGTTAACCTTTGGCGCCTGCAAATAGCCAATGCTGCGGTCTATGAAGAACTGGCGGCCGGAAATGTGATGAAAAGTATTACTACTCCCGCCATGAGAGGTAAAATCGTAGATAGTAATGGGGTAGTGTTGGCCCGAAGTGTTCCCAGGTATACCTTGTCTTTGGATTGGACCGATCTGCAGCGAGTAAATAAGGATGACTGGAAGGATGTTGTAGCTAAACTGGCAGGCTATATAAAGCCCTATTGGCCTTATAAGAATCAGTCTGTGGAATTGATTACTGCAGATAT
>ERZ773359.6227-NODE-6227-length-10710-cov-4.724918_pt1 | contig 10710 bp, 9 predicted proteins | sample MGYA00374955_ERZ773359 | MGnify/ENA primary metagenome ERZ773359 (study PRJEB29098, sample SAMN04486028) | biogas fermenter metagenome | study: EMG produced TPA metagenomics assembly of the Biogas fermentation microbial communities from Germany - Plant 4 DNA1...
TAAACCGGATACGACAAAGGAAGTGCCGAAAAAAGGGGAAGAGAAGAAATTAATTTCCATTGATGATTTTGCCCGCCTTGATCTGCGTGTTGCTGAAATTAAAGAGGCAGAACCTATCAGTGGTGCCGATAAACTGTTGAAGCTAAAGTTAGATGTGGGTGGGGAGGAAAAGCAGGTTGTGGCCGGTATAGCAAAGCATTATAGTCCGGAGGAGCTGCCGGGGAAGAGGGTTCTCTTTGTTGCCAATCTGAAGCCGGCAAAATTACGTGGTGTTTTGTCGGAAGGGATGCTGCTGGCAGCCTCGGATGATGCAGGTAATTTAGTTTTAGCTACAACGGAAGCACCTATTAAATCAGGCAGTAGAGTGAAGTAAAATGGTTTTCATTGATACACATGCACACCTGACAGATAGGCGTTTTAGTGAAGATTTCGAAGCAGTGGTGGCGCGCGCAAAATCCGCCGGTGTAGTCACAATTATTAATGTGGGCTATGATTTGCCCTCATCAGAGGCGGCCATCGCCTTGGCAGCAGATAATGACAATTTTTTTGCTGCCGTTGGCATTCACCCGCATGAAGCATCCAGTGTTGATCAAAATATCCTGCAATCTTTAAAAAAATTAGCTGCTCACCCCAAAGTAGTAGCCATAGGAGAGATAGGTTTAGATTATTATTATCGCCATTCTGAGCCCAAGCAGCAAGAGCATGCTCTGCGGCAGCAAATACGGCTGGCCAGGGAATTGGCCTTGCCTGTAATCATTCACGATCGTGATGCCCATGAGGATGTTTTAGCCATTTTGCGCGCAGAAAAAGCTACTGAAGTGGGCGGCGTAATGCATTGTTTTTCCGGTGATTTAGATTTTGCCCTGCGTTGTTTAGAACTTGGCTTCTATATCTCTTTTGCCGGTACTATCACTTTTAAAAAACCGGGAGATTTGCCGCTGGTGGCACAGAAAGTGCCGCTGGAACGTATCTTGATTGAAACCGATTGCCCTTATTTAGCACCTATCCCCCGTCGTGGCAGGAGAAATGAGCCGGCTTATGTGGTGCATGTGGCAGAAAAAATTGCGGAGCTGAGACAGCTTGAACTTAATAAAATTGCTGCTATTACTACGCAAAATGCGCAAAGATTATTTGCGTTAACAAAAAATATTGCCAAATAGTCATAAAAAAATAACTTGTCCATAGGATGGAAAATAGATACTAAATTTGAAAAGAGGGGATACCCATGGCCTTTCCCGACCGATTGATTATAAACGCCAAATGGGGAAAGGTAATATTGCTCTTTGCTTTATTACTAATTGCCGGCATAATAATGTTTGCTGCCACAGCTGAAAAGACTGTAGTGCTGCAGATAGACGGCAAACAAACCACCCTTGCTACCAGAGCGAAAACTGTGGCCGATGTTTTAGCCGAAAACAGGCTTTACGCCCGCAGCTGTGATTTGTTGCAGCCGGCAGCTGAAACAACAGTTTTTGACGGATTGGAAATTTTTCTGCAGCGTGCACAACCGGTGCTGCTTAAGGCAGATGGTACAGCCAAGTTAATTTACTCAACAGCTAGGACCGTTGCTGAATTAGTGCAGGCAGAACAGATTAAGCTGTCACAAACCGATCGTGTGGTACCGGAGCTTTCTTCTGCTTTAACCAAGGGCAGTACAGTGCAAATTGTACGTGTGACAGCTGCACAAATTACGGAAGAAGTTGAGATTCCTTTTCAAACCATACATAAAAAAGATCCCAATTTGACTGCTGGCCGTAAGGTTGTTCAGGTTGAAGGTAAACCAGGTTTGGTGAAAAAAACTTATCAAGTTGTTTATGCCGATGGGGTAGAAGAAAGCAGAGAATTAATTAATGAGGAGGAATTAATAAAGCCGGTTAATTGCGTAGTGGCCATTGGTACAAAGCCGGTACCGGTTATTGCCAGCCGCGGCGGTACTGCAGGGCGCGTCTATGAGGGCATGGCTTCTTATTACAGTGATAAATTTCATGGTTGTCGAACCAGCTATGGTGCAGTTTATGATAAAAACGCATATACGGCTGCCTTTCCCGATAAAGCGCTGCGCGGCAAGAAACTGCGTGTTACTTATCTGAAAACCGGCCGCAGTGTTGAAGTCACGGTCAATGATTTTGGTCCGCATGTTAAAGGGCGGATTATTGATCTTTCTGCCGCCGCAGCCCGTGCCATCGGCTTAACTTCAGCCGGCGTAGGGAAGGTAAAAGTAGAAGTGCTTAACTAAGGACTGCCGATAAATCTGGCAGTCCTTTTTGGTCTCTGCTTGACAGCAGCCTAAGACAAGCTGATAATAAATAAAACAAGGAATGTTTAAGGAGAAGAAAGATGCAGGAGTTTTTACTAAAGTTGACGGCTGCTTTGTTGTTAACGATAGCCGTTGTACTGACAAGTGTGCAGATAATGGTTAATAATGACCATTTTTTTGCTTGGCAGTTTATTAAGAATGATGTTACCAAACAAACTAAAATCGAACATTCTGAACTAATGCGAATTTTAGATGAGATTCAGGCTTATTTATTTGGACGTCGTGCTGACTTTATTATCTATGGCGAAATAGCAGGCGAAAGAAGGCAGGTTTTTAATGCCCGTGAAATTGCGCATATGCATGACGTCAGGGTTTTATTTAAATATGGGATTATTCTGCGCAATAGTTGTGCGCTGGTGGGGGGGATTTTGCTTTTTACCTTATGGCGAAAAAAGAAAGAGTTGTTGTTTAATACTTTATTCTTTAGCGCCTTAGTCTTTTTAATTTTGGCTTTGGTGGGAGGATTGCTGTTATATTTTGATTTTAACCGCTATTTTGTCCTCTTTCATGAAATTTTTTTTACAAATGATTTGTGGATTCTGGATCCACGGACAAGTATTTTAATTAATATGGTGCCCATTGAATTTTTTATCAGCATAGTTAAAGCCATTGGTTTAATCTCAGTATCTGGCATGCTGTTAATTGGAGCGTTGGGAGCCTTGGGTAAGTATAGGCTACGGAGCAGGCAGCTGTAAGTTCCGCTTTAACAAAACATCATTAAAAGTGCCTTCTTTTTGGGAGGCACTCTTTTAATTTTTAGAAGCGCTACTCCCGGGGTATAAAGGTTTCTATAAAGGGCATAATAAATGAGACTTGCTAAAAAACAGCAGTATGAAACAACAGAAAACCGGGAGGAAGTTAAATGAAATTTTTTCCCCATAAAATAGACAAAGTCCGGGGAAAGTTTTTCTATCAGGCTTTAATTGTAACTATGTCAGTTTTAGTTATTTCTTTCTTCCTTTTTGCTTTAGACGGGAAATTTCTTTTCCCGGCAGAGAAAAAAGTTTTGGCTGTCCTGGATCTTACTACAGGGCAGTTGCCGGAGCATTCACGCGATCGTAATGAAAATGCCGGCCGCGTGGAGCAATATTTTGTGACACGCCGGATAGAAATTCCTTTTCACCGGATTAGCCGCAACAATGAACAACTTGATCGTGGTACAAGCAGAGTATTGCAAAAAGGACAAAAGGGTTTACGTGAAGAAACATATTTAGTAACTTTGGAAAATGGCGTGGAAGTTGCAAGGGAATTGGTACAATCTGATTTACTGTGTATGAAACAGGATCAAATTGTGGAGATTGGTACCAATACAAAAATGAGCCGCAGCGGACAGTTGCTAAATTTTAAGGAAGTTTTTGTTGTTACGGCGACAGCATATTGCGCCGGTACTGCCGAATGCGGTTGTCCCATTGACAGCAAAGGGCGCAGTGCTTGCACAGGAAGTTATAATGACGGTATAACTGCCAGCGGCCGTCCGGCCATAGCAGGTAACGGCACCCCCACCAAGCCGCACATTGTGGCTGTGGATCCAAAAATTATACCGCTTGGCAGCAGCTTATACATTGACGGTTATGGTTTTGCCATTGCAGCTGATACCGGCGGTGCGATCAAAGGTAAGCGCCTTGATTTACTGCTGCCGACGCACCAGGAAGCTTTACGATTTGGCCGCAGGCAGTTAAAAGTATATTTTCTGACAGATTAAACAACCGGGGAAGGCCCGGTTGTTTTTGTTGCATTCCTTTTTGCGGCGGCAGGAAAGTACAAACAAAGTGCTGAAGAGTAATGGTTAATCTTGATTTTAAGGAGGAAGAATGTGAGCAAGTTAACCAATCCGGCATACGTCTCATCTTTACTTGCGCGTTATGGGATCCGCCTGAGAAAGAAGTGGGGGCAAAATTTTTTGGTGGATGAAAATATCCTCAATAAGATTGTTGCCGTGGCTGAACTAACAAAAGAAGATACTGTCTTGGAAATAGGTCCGGGAATAGGAGCATTGACTGAAAAGTTGGCACAGCAGGCGGGAAAGGTTACTGCCTTGGAGATAGATGAGCGTTTACTGCCGATTTTAAATGAGACTTTGGCAGGCTTTAATAACGTCACCATCTTGCATCAGGATGCCATGAAAGCCGATTATCAGCAGCTGTTGGCGGAAAAGCCCATTATTGTTGCCAATCTTCCTTATAATGTGGCAACGCCGCTTTTTTATCGCTGGTTAAAAGAATATCGCCGGAATATTAATAAATGTGTTTGTATGGTGCAAAAAGAAGTTGCCCAGCGCCTGGTGGCGTCGCCGGGCGGAAAAGATTATGGCACATTATCGGTAGTTGCCCGTTATGGTGCTGCGGCCCGTATTGCTTTTGAAGTGCCGCGTACAGTATTTTTCCCGCGGCCTGAAGTTACTTCTGCGGTTGTTGAATTGCTGCCCTATCAGACAACAATGTTAAGTGAGGCGGAAGAAAGTTGTTTTTTTCGGGTGGTGGATGCTGTCTTTGCCCAGCGGCGGAAAACTGCACTAAATACACTGCAGGCTGCCTTTAAATTATCTAAGGCAGAAATAGCCGAGTTGGGGTGCAGAGCAGGGATTGATTTATCCCGGCGTGGAGAAACTCTTAATGAGCGGGAATTTGCAGAGTTGGCCAAGTTGTTTTATAATAAAATCAATGCTAACGAGTGAAAGGTGCAGTTTATATGGAGTTTACCAGTCCTTCACAGGGGCGGCTTTCTTTTGAGGAAACTTTTAAGGCTATTACTGCATATGCTGACGAGCAGCCGGAAGAACAGAATAAATTAATCATTGGTACCGACTCACAGTCTCATATAGATAGTGTTTGCTTTGTTACAGCCATTATCATTCACCGTGTAGGAAAGGGAGCACGTTACTTTTTCCGTCGCCAGCGCAAACACCATATGCACAGCATACGTCAGCGCATTTATTATGAAACATACCTTAGCTTAGAAGTTGCAACCTTGCTCACGGCCAAGCTGGCTGAAAATGGCAACCAGGGGCTCAATGTGGAAATTCATTTAGATGTAGGCAAACAAGGAGAAACAAAAGAGCTGATAAGGGAAGTCGTGGGGATGGTAATCGGCAGCGGTTTTCAAGCTTGTATAAAGCCGGATGCTTACGGGGCAAGTAAAGTTGCCGACAAATATACAAAATAAAAATACGCCTTTTAGGGCGTATTTTTTTACATCGAACGTCCTGCAATAAATTCCTGTAGTAGGTCAAAACGTCTCTGCCGGTGGTACCCAATATACATTTTACCTTCGTGGTACCTTTGGCGTGGTTTATTATGAATCATGCAGAGGGCTTCCAGGCAATCGCCAATAATAGTGTCTGTAATTAGATTGTTATGGGTTTGATCTTTAATGGATGAGCCTAATTGAAGATGGGGAATGGAGCCGGCAAGACCTATTTTAAACTTATTCCAGACAGCATGAACTAAAAGAGTGGGGGGGACGGCGTAATCAGCCCATGGGATAAGACTAAGCATACGGCGTGAGATGACATGTGGTCCATGGGAGGGTGTGGCAATTTTAATTTGTGTAGACAGTCCCAATTCTTTATTTACTAAATAGCGAAAATGAAAATGTGCTTCCTTATATTGTTCCTGAGGAGAATTATGGGGATAGCAGTCACAAAGAGCCAGATCTAGTTGCTGCTGTTTTGTTTTTTCTAACAGCTCCCGTACTTCTGCTTCATATTCCCCCACCATGTCACCGTCAATAAAAAGAACATAGTCTGCACCGGCAGAAAAGGCAAGATTGGCGCCCACAGCTCGTGGCACATCGATGCCGAGAGGTTCTGGAAAAGATACTAGTGCAATATTTTGTTTATGCTGATTATAGTAAGTTTTCGCTTCTTTTTGCGTTAGTTCATTGGAGCCATTAAGGATAACAAATATTCTGTCAATGAGATTAATGGCTAGGAGATGCTCCAAAACACGGCCGAGGCGATATTCTTCATTTTGTGCCGGAACAACGGCAGCAATCATTATTTCACCTCCCTTTTATTATATGAGGGAAGGTTGCAGGAGAGTGAGCAGTGGGTAACAATTTATCCCTACTTTTCATAACATAATTTGAAACAATTATAGGGCAAAAGGACCGGAAAGGCAGGTGCTAGAATGTCTTTTGCCGTAGGCGAGATAGTGGGGCGCAAATCATATGGCATGGATATCTTGTTTAAAATTGTTGAAATTGACAAGAAAAAGCGGATTGCGCTGCTGAAAGGTTTAGATATGAGACTTTTGGCAGATGCTGAACTTTCCGATTTGGTATATCCCGAGCCGCAGGCTATCCAAAAATATCGCCAGCAGTCCGACGAAGTGCGCAAAGAATGTATTCGCAAAGTTTACCGCAGGCGCAACCTGGAGCGGGAGCAGTTACGTGCTGCATCCGGAATGAAAGAAGCGGAAGAGTTTTTTTCTCTGCCGGGGAAAATTCTGCATCTAGATGGTGACCATGAATATTTAAATGAATGTATGAAAGCTTACCATGCACTGGAGATTGATGCGGTAGGAGTTTACGTTCCGGAAAAGGAGCAGCCTGCCCGTGTTTGGCAATTATTGCATCGGCATCGTCCCGATATTCTAATTATGACCGGTCATGATGCTTATCTGAAAAATAAAAATAATGATTTTACGGATTTGAATAACTACCGTACTTCCCGTTATTTTGTAGAGGCGGTATATAAAGCCCGACAGTATGAGCCGGGTAAAGACGATTTGGTCATTTTCGCCGGTGCTTGCCAATCGCATTATGAAGAAATTTTAGCGGCCGGAGCAAACTTCGCCAGTTCACCGCAGCGAGTTTTGATTCATGCCTTAGATCCCGTTTTCATTGCCGAAAAGGTGGCCTATACTTCAATTAATGAATCGGTTAATATTTTTGAGGTTATTAAAAACTCTATTACCGGTTTAGACGGGGTGGGAGGTTTAGAAACTAGGGGCAAATTTCGCCTTGGTCTGCCCAAATCACCCTACTAGACAATTTTTACGGGCTAGCTTTTATAAATAGCTATTGACAGACATGAGGGGCGCTGATATAATAAAATAGTTACCTTGACAATTGTGATTAGATGTGTTAAACTAGCATTGTTGAACTCGTAAATATTGTCTGGGGTGATGGCGTTTGGCAGCAACGAATGCACTTACACAAATCAGGGAAAGCCTGGAATCTCATGTTGGTCAGAAGATACGTTTACGTGCTCATCGCGGGCGCCGGAAGACGCTTGAAAAAGTTGGTATTTTGGAAAACACCTATCCATCTATTTTTGTAGTACGGGTAGATGAGCCTAATTATCGCCAACGTCTGTCATTTTCTTATGCAGACGTGTTAACAGAAACAGTAGAACTGACCTTAGTGCAGAGGGATAACAGCCCATAGGGCTGTTTTTTTTGTCTAAATACTCTTTTGAAAGCACATATTTTCCAAACTGAAGCCATAAATATGAAAGAGACTATTAAGCACATTTTTTATAGTGTGGGCATATAATTAATCGAAAAATGCCGCGGAAGGGGGCCGGCTGGTACTGTTCTGCATATAGTGTATTAAACCAGATGAAAGGAGGCACATTGATGGGCAAAGATGAATTTATGGCGCTGGAATGCCTTACAGATCTGTTAAAAGTCGAACAGGTCGTTGGCGAAAATGCTTCGCAGACTTCAATTGTGCGGGAAATCACTCTGCCGGGAAGAGTACGTAAAATCGCTGAAGTGGATACTACGCTGCGTGATGTTAAAGGCCGTGTCATTGAAAATAAAGTTATTGTAGAAGGGGTAATTCATAAGCAGATTTTCTTTGTCGATGATGAGTCTGATAAATTAAAAGAATTTACGGTTGCTGATGAACGGTTTGTACATTTTGTAGATGTCCCGGGTGCGATGCCGGGCATGAATGTACAGATACATCCGCGGGTAGAATTTGTCGGACACGATTTCATCCGGGAAGTAAAGAAATATCGGGATGAAGATTTAACGGCGGCAGAGGAGTTTGAGACAGAGCATAAGAAGCACAAACCCAAAGTAGATTCTCTTTTCCGCCAAACCGTTGTGCTGGAGATATTTGCCAAGGTCACCGAGTCTATCCAGCTTGATGTGGTGGTGGATGTTAAGGGTGTTGACAGAAATAATGTCATCACCGAACTTTTAAAGGTTGAGAGTGTCATTGGTGAAAACGCTGCGCAGGTTTCTATTAAAAATGAAGTAGATTTCGACCGCCCCGCCCGTAAAATTAAAAACATTGATGCACAAGTTAGAGACATAATGACCAGAGTAATTGAAAACAAGGTCATTGTTGAAGGTGTTCTGCATAAGCAAATCTTTTTTGTAGGTGCTAAAGACGATATTGTACATGAAGTTTCAGTGGATGAAAAATTCACGCATTTTGTAGATGTTCCAGGAGCTTTCCCAGGGGCTAATGTGCAGCTGCATCCGCGGGTAGAATTTGTGAATGTGGAAATTGACGAAAGGAATCCTACCCGGGGAATGCAAACAGCCATTATTGATTTGTTTGCTAAAGTTACTGAAACAGTACAAGTTGAAGTGGTAACCGATATTATAGGAGCCAGTGTACGCAAAGAATTGCTTAAGGTTTCCCAGGTGATTGGGGAAGGTTCAAAACAACACAATATTCAGGCTAACTTGACTGCCCCGGCAGCTGTGAAAAAGATTGCCGGACCGCCCGAAACCCGCTTTGAAAATTTAGAGACCAGGGTAATAGAAGATAAAGTTATCGTCGAAGGAGATTTAGTTAAGAACGTCTTTTTTGTCCGTGACAGCGATAAAGCCGAAGTAATGGAATTTGAAGTCCGCGAGCATTTTACAGTTTTTGTAGACATCCCCGGTGCGATGCCCGGCCATGTTGTGCAGGTTTATCCGCGCGTCGAGTTTACGGATTTTGATATTAATCATGAAGACCCCACCAAACTGCGTCAGACCACAGTAATTGAAATATTTGTTAAAGTTACTGAACATGTACAATTAGAAGTGGTGGTTGCCTGCGATGTAGGTCCCACCCCTTCAGTTACCATTTATATTGTACAGCCGGGAGATACACTCTTTAAAATTGCTCAGCGTTTCCAAGTATCTTTAGAAGCTATAAAGGCAGCCAACCCGCAGATTACTGACCCCAACAAGATTTTCCCTGGGCAGCAAATTTTTATCCCACGTCGATAAATTTGTTTGGTCAATATAAGCTTACTGATCGCAATTCTCAGATGATCTGGGGATTGCGATTTTTTTGCTGGTTAGCTTAGTGTCAATATTTTTTCCCTGTTGGCATATGATGAAGCGGGAGGGGTAGAATTGACGAATGAGACTGTCCAAGAGGTAAGAAGAACGGTTGCTTTAGTTCAAGCTGATGAAACAGCAGAGTTGACAGTACCTTTAACAATTACTTTGCCAGGGGAAGTAGAACAATTTAAGGAGCCGGAAATAACGGTGGCGGAAGTGGAAGCCAAGGCTTTAGAGGGCGAGGTATTTGTCAAGATCGTACTACAGCAGGATACTTACTATGTTGTTAAAGAAACAGCATTGGTGGAGAAAGCAAGCACAATTCATTCTTTTTCGCGCATGTTGGCTGTGGCAGAAAGCCAGCCGGGGCTTGAAGTACAAATGGAGGCTGATGTAAATTTTGTCGGCAGCTGGCAGGCGGAACCGCTGTCTTCAGCAGAACGGCCAATGACTAAATTACGCGGAGAATGCCTAATTAAGCTGAATTATAGTATTAGTAAAAGTGAAGTTTTAATAACGACAAAGGCGCCAGCGGCAGCCCTGACAGAAGATACCCGCAAAAGTACTGCAGTGGAAACCATTCGTGCTCATTTTAAGCATGATCTTGATTTGACACTTCCCGTTAGCCTAAGTGAAACAGCGCAAGGAAAAATTAGTGCGGAGGCTGACTTTATTAATGAAAAGGCAACCTCCATGTGCGGTTGGATTAAAGTCGAAGGAGATGTAGTTGCTTCCGTTTTTTATCAGCGTCCTGACGGGAAAATGCAAAAAGAGCTTTTTGTTTTTCCTCTTAAACAATATTTTGAGCATGATGAAGCCAAAACAGGTTTGGAAGTTGTCGTTGTCGGGGAAGCAGAAATTTTATACTGTGTAGCTGAAAAAGATAATAAAGTTGTACTGCGAGGGCTCCTGTGTCTTAAGGGGACTTTAAAAGCTATAGAAAAGTTTGATTCATCTGCGCGCAGTTTGGAAGGTGATTTGTTCCTGACTGATCATCACTTTCAACCGCTTCATCAATCGCATCATAAATTTAAACTGGAAGAAGTGGTGGGTACAGGATCATCACAAACACTGATTGAAGCGGAAATATTCTTTAAGCGTCCGGTTAAATTTGTGCGTGAACCTGTGGCGGCGCGTGTTCGCCATCTGCAGTATGAA
>ERZ773359.6230-NODE-6230-length-10704-cov-5.299465_pt1 | contig 10704 bp, 9 predicted proteins | sample MGYA00374955_ERZ773359 | MGnify/ENA primary metagenome ERZ773359 (study PRJEB29098, sample SAMN04486028) | biogas fermenter metagenome | study: EMG produced TPA metagenomics assembly of the Biogas fermentation microbial communities from Germany - Plant 4 DNA1...
ACTGGTATATGGTGTGTTTCTCTTAAAGCACTATCCATGGATATCCCTCCACAAATTCATTAGCATTTATCTACATAAATATAATATAGTATCTATCTCTAGATACTGATTTAATATATATTAGGACAACTTGTTTAATATGACAGTAAAATTTATATTAATTTGGATTCCTATTCTATTTCATTCCAAGTATAATGTGCAAAAGTTGTCTTCATTACTGGTTTGACAAAAACTAAGACCTATTCCTCTTCCTTCAAAGCTACTGCTTCCAAATAAGCATCTTATAGATGTAGATGAAAGAAACTTTACTATTCCCGCCATAGTCAAATATAAAAACGCTCCTTATAACACTAACTCACGTCATAAAGGAGCGCTAAAGATTTCACTTTTTACTCAACAGACTTTAAAGATTCAGTCATATTGATTTTGTCAATCTTCCTATTGAGTACCAAGTTCACTAGTAAAGTTATCATTATTGTAATCATTGCTGCGATAAGATAGCTCGAAGTAAATATCTGCTCTTTGAAAGAAACAGCTTCCACCTTTATCTGATCCATAATAAATACATGGAGCAATTTTCCAAGGCCTAAACCAAATAGGATTGCAATTAAAGTTAAAATAATAGTTTCTCTAAAAACATAGCTTGTTGTTTCTCTTTCGTAGAAGCCAAGGACTTTAATTGTAGCAATCTCACGGCTTCGTTCCGTTATGTTAATATTGTTTAGATTATAGATTACAACAATTCCAAGAGCGCATGCACAAATTATAACCAGCCAGATTATATAATCTAAACTATTCATCATATTATCTACCATAACCCTCATATCATTAAGGATGGTTACAGCAGAAACATTTTCCCCCTCAGACAAAGAGGCAGATACTGCATAGAGGTCGTCATTATCAGTTGTAGCATATGCACTCGTATACTGAATTTCTTCTTTAAATAATGATTCATAGGTTTTGCCATTCATAAACAAGTAGTTGCCTACATAATTTTCGAATATGTAACCTATTTCAACGCTAACAGTTTCAAATTCATGGTTTCTAATAATGATTTTATCTCCTAAAGTCAAACCTAGTTCTTGAGCTAGCTTCTCATTTATGGCAACTTGGCCAAAGGTTGGATAGGGCATGATTTCACCATTTGAATATAATTTAACTACTTTTGTTATGTTTGGATCATCAGTTGCCACTATTGTAGTCTTTTTAATTTGGTTACCTTGTATAATCTCCTTTTCATCAATCGAAATAAATACACATTCAGATAATATATTTTTGAATTCTTCTATGAATTCCTCTCTTTTTTCATAGTCCTGATCTTCACTAAAGGAGATATGATAATCATATACCATAATAGTATCAAATTGATCATTTACAATATTGCGGATGGAATTTCCAATGCCTAATGCTGCAACAATTAATGAAGTACATCCTGCGATACCTAGTACAGTCATAAAAAAACGCCTCTTGTAACGCAAAATATTGCGGATTGATACCTTATGGAGAAAGCCTATACGATTCCAAATGGGCGGAATAAGCTCTAATAATACACGTTTACCTGGTTTTGGAGCTTTTAGCCTGATTAACTGTGCTGGCATTTGCAACAATTCGGTTTTGCATGATATATAGGTTATACCAGCTGAGCAAAACAAGGAAACTATCAAGGAAGTAGCAGCTAAAGATCCATCAAATACGTATTCAATTGAAGAAAAATTATAAATCATGCTATAGGCCTTCCATATAGCAATGGGAAAAAACTTTGTTCCCAGAAAAAAACCAATAACAGCTCCTAGGATCGCAGCACTACCTGAATAGAAAATGTATTTTCTTATTACTGCACCGTCACTGTATCCCAGGGCTTTTAAGGTGCCAATTTGAGTACGCTGTTCATCGACCATTCTAGTCATAGTAGTTATGCAAACTAATGCCGCTACCATAAAAAAGTATATTGGCAGCACCTTGGCTATTCCTTCAACAATAGAAGAGTCATTCTCAAAGTTGTTATATCCTACATTATACTTTCTACTTATTACATAAACTTTAGGTTCAGGGATATCTTCTATTTCTTCCCTGGCTTTTTCAATTTCATCCTGAGCTTCTGCTAGTTCTCTTTCAGCTTCTGCAAAGGCTTCTCCCGCTTCTTTTTTTGCATCCTCGTATTTAGCAAGGCTTTTCTCATACTCTGCTTTACCTTTCTCTAAGGCATACCACCCAGCTTGAATATCTCGCTTATTTTTCTCAATCTCATTCTTAGCGGAATCCAGCTTAAATCTTGCTTCTTGAAGCTGAGCCTGTGCATGGGCAAAACTCCGATTTGCTTCTTCTTTAGCTTCTTCTAATGCCTTTTGTCCAGCATCAATCTGTACTAGGTTCTTTTCTAACTCTGTATATTGCTGAATGATTCCAGTTTCTTCAATTCTATTAATTGCTTCCTTTGCTTCGGCTAACTGGCCTTGAAGAGCGATATACTCTTCACTTTCCGGATCATCCATCTGAGAAAGTGTGGTTTCCAAAGAAAAAATAGTTTTAGTTAATGCTTTATGCTGATCTAATAAACCGCTCTCCTTAATTTGTTCCAGCGCCAAAACAACTGAAGCACGATTTTGATCAAGTTCCTTTTGGCGTAATTCCAGCTCCTCATAGGTTTTTGACTTGTTTTCTTCATATTCGTGTAGTGCCTTTTCCCATTCCTGAAGGGACCTGAGATATTCCCTTTCCCCATCAGCTATTTTTCTCTCAGCATCCTTTAATTTTTTCTCCTGTTTTCTAATTTCCTGTTCGGCTTTTTGAAGTTCTTCTAAAGCCTCACTTAATTCTTTCTCTACATCAGCTTTTTCTCTTAAATATTTATTATAAGCGTCATCATATTCCTTTTGGGCATCCAATACTTTTTGCTCTGCTTCATCAACAATATCCTGATAACGCAGCTCACCTCTATGCTCTAACATCTCCTTCAAGGAATCTTCTTTTTGAGATATTAAATCATTGTATTTCTCACTATACACCTCATTATAGCCATTCATTCGGATTAGGATCTCCGTAAAATAGTCAGCTTCAAATCCACTTTCTGGGATATAAACAAATGCATGCACTTGACCACCTGCAAGGTTAGTTGTTCCTCTATCATAATTTAGGTAATTTACAGAATCAGCAATTCCCACGACTGTATATTCATTATAAGCAAATAGGTCCATGGTATCCTCATTATTACTAGAAGCTAAACGAATTTTTGAGCCAATAATATCTTTTGAAAAGAAGCGGGAATCCAAAACACATTCATCCCCTGACTTTGCCAACCTTCCATGTTTTAAGCTTAAATGATTTATATTTTGTGTTATGGAATGTGCTCTTAAAATAAGTTCATTTTCTGTTCCCATGTCAGCAATAAAATCTACAGATATAGTACCTTCTGCTATTATATCTTTCTGTTTAGAAAAAAACTCTACATCGTCCTCGGTCAACCCTAAGATAGATACAAGACGAAAATCATACATTTGGTGGTCATAAACATAGGCATCAAGATTTTTTACCATAGCAGTTCTTGTAATTTTTAACCCAGAATAAAATCCTACACCAAGGACAATAATGAGCATAATGGCCAGATAACGTTCTAGCGTATTCTTGATTTCGCGTATGTTGTTTTTGTGCCATGCTGTATTTCGTATCATTACCATTCTATCTCCTCTATTGGTAAAGCTTTGTGATTTTTCTTAACTGAAACTACCGAACCACTTTTCATATGAATAACCCGATCTGCCATGGCAGTCAATGCAGTATTGTGAGTAACAATGACTACCAGCATTCCGTTTACCCGACTTTGATCCTGGAGCAATTTCAAAATCTGCCTTCCAGTTTGGTAATCTAAAGCTCCAGTTGGCTCATCACATAAAAGTAATTTAGGCTTTTTTGCAAGTGCCCTGGCAATAGCCACACGCTGCTGTTCTCCACCGGAAAGCTGAGAAGGAAAGTTATGAAGCCGATCCCCCAAACCAACGCTTTCTAGTACCTGTTGCGCCGGTAAGGGATTTTTTATCATTTGAGTTACTATCTCTACATTTTCAAGTGCCGTAAGATTTGGTATAAGGTTGTAAAATTGAAATACGAAGCCAATATCTTCCCGACGAAACTTGGTGAGTTCATGCTTATTGAAGGATGAAATCTCTTTACCCCCTATAATTACTCTACCTGATGTTAGAGTATCCATACCGCCCAGGATATTAAGAAGGGTTGTCTTTCCAGCACCAGACTGACCTACAATTACACAGATTTCTCCTTCTTCTATATCAAAAGAAACATCCTTTAGCGCAGGTATTTCTACGTATCCTGTTTTATATATCTTGTTTACTTTTTCAAATTTAATAAATGATCCCAAAGTATGGTACCTCCTTTCCATTTACCCTATATATTTATGATTGAAAAATATTAATTGTACTATATCAATTAGAACAAGTACCCATTTCTATCTAAGATAAATTAGCTAATTGGGTTTAATAAGCTTTAAGCTGGATTCAGTATGAACTTAAGAATGACATACTGAGATTTATCAATAATACAAGTTTGCTTCTAATATCATTTATAAAAGGAGAAGATCTATTGATTGACAATATTATATAGTATATACCTTTTTTCGACATTATAACATTGTTTAAATATTAACATAAAACTTATATTAGGTCAAAATATCTATAACCTAATTAGTATTAAGCAAACAAAGATCTTCATCGTTTTTTTAGCTATTTGATGGCCTCTCATTTAATGCTTCTTTTATAGCATGAACTATTTCTGCAACTAATTCAAGATACGTCATTAACGTTACACCCATTTTATCCTGTAACCCTATCTGAATGGCATCCAACATTTAGATTAATTGCATCATAATCCCATTCTTCCGCTATTTTAACTGCTTCAGCCATTTTATTTTTGTGACATCCAGCTATCTGTAAAGTTATAGATTTCCAATAGGAATAAAATCTAATATTTTATTTCTATCTTCATACAAAATTACTTTACTTGTAATCATTTCAGTATATAACATTGATTTGCTAGTAAGTATTCTTCCAAAATACCTAAAATGCTATCGGTTATATCTAACATTGGGTCTATGCTTATTTTGATCATAATACACACCTCCTATATTAGCCTATCAAATATTATTATCAGTAATATATTCCTAACTAATCCATTGCCTTTTATTTAATTCTATCGCATTTTTCTAATTATAATAAAATGACTGTCGATCAATGAAGAATTATTCTCCTTGTCGACAGTCATTTTCTAAAATTAACCCATTATGTTGATTCAGCACCTTTGACAAAAAGGCAAAGGCTATTGATAAGTAAGGTTTTTTACTGGTTTTGTCAGGAAAGCCTGGATTACAAATTTTTCATTACAATAATTTCTATAGTATTTGCTACATCTTCACAGGCATCGCAGCATTTTTCCATACTTTCAAGCAAGTCCTTCCATATTATTAGTTTCACAGGATTAGTGGTGTTTCTATAAAGCTTTTTCATTTCATTTATGTAAAGCTTGTCCGCTTCTTCTTCCAAATTATTAATTTCTATGATTATATTATGAAGTTTTTTAGATTTTCTAAAATGTTCAAATTCTATTAACGCTTGTTTCATAGATTGGCAGCATTCCAATATAATATCTGCAAATTTTAGTAACTCTTTTGGTATGGATTGTACATTGAATATATTTATGTTTAACAATACGTCTTCAATAAAATCTGTTACATCATCTATCTTTTCAGACAGATTTACAATATCTTCTCTTTCAATAGGCGGCAAAAACTCTCTAGCAAGTTTATTAATCAAATTGTGTTTTGAGATGTCAGCGGAGTGCTCAACATCATGCATCTCTTTTATTCTATGATCTAATTTTTGTATATCAAATTCCTGCAAAGAATCTACCAAAAGCTGGGCTGCCTTCAATGAATAATCTGATAGAGTAATGAAAGTTTTAAAATAATCAAAATCATTATTTTTTTTACTAAACAAGATTTATCCTCCTCTTTTTAGAATATTTTCATAAATATTAAAGCCATTATATATCCCACCATGCCGCATCCTGGAAAAGTTAATATCCAAGCTGCAACCATTTCCTTAACCACATTCCAGTTAACTGAAGATAATCTTTTTGCAGCACCAACCCCCATAATCGCTGTTGTCTTTGTATGAGTTGTACTAACAGGTATACCAAACATTGACGCAATTAATAAGCTTAAAGCACCAGCCATATCTGCTGAAAAACCTTGGTAGGTTTCTAGTTTCACCATTCCCATACCAACGGTTTTTATTATTCGGTAGCCCCCAATAGAAGTACCTAATGCCATTACTATAGAACAGAGAATCATTAGCCAAACAGGGATTATAAAACTGGCTACTTCCCCTTGGCCCCTAACTAGAAAAATACCTAACATAAATACACTCATAAATTTCTGTCCATCCTGTGCACCATGCATAAAGGCCATGGCTGCTGCTGCAGCTATTTGTGCATTGGAAAAGAAAGGATTTGTTTTGCGTCTATCGGCCCTTTTAAATAAAAACTCAACACAACGAACCGTTATAAATCCCAATCCAAACCCTAACACAGTAGACATAATTATTCCATATATAACTTTAATCCACTCTTCCATATTTATTCCTGATAATCCACCTTGCAAAGCTATTGCAGCACCTGAAAGTCCTGCTATCAAGGCATGACTCTCACTAGTAGGAATACCAAATGCCCAGGCTAAAGTTGCCCATAATACAATTGCGAACATGGCAGCAGCAAGGGCTACTAACGAATCATGAGTATTTCCTCTGAAATCAACCATATTATAAATTGTCTGTGCAACTGTTGCATTAATAATAGTCATAATTAAAACACCAAAAAAATTAAATATAGCAGCCATAATTATTGCTTTCCTCGGACTAATAGAACGAGTTGAAATACAAGTTGCTATAGCATTTGGTGCATCTGTCCAACCATTAACTAAAATTACCCCTAAGGTCAGTATGGTTATTATAAATAATGGGGGGGTTGTAATAAATTGATATAAAAAGTCTTGAAATGTAATCGTCATCATATTCCTCCATTAATTGTAATATATTTATTCATTTACAAAAATGTACAACATATTTCCATTTTAGCATTAAGTTAAAATTATATCAATGTTATATTGCTGAAAGATAATGATGTAAATAAAATATATCATGATAGTTGATACATTATAATATTTGGAGAATAAAGAAAAATGGTATGTACATTGTTGTTAATTTTCGTTAGAATAGTAATATATAACTTTATTATGTTATTATGATAAAACACAAAAGATATTAAACAATTTGATAATAGGAGGATGAACAATAATGGAGGCAGGTGTACAAATTTCTATTGCCATGATACTTTATATTGCCATGGTAATAGGAATTGGTGTATTTTACGCAAAGCGTGCCAGCGAAAGCAGTACCAATTATCTTATAGGGGGTAGATCACTGGGGCCATGGGTTACTGCGATGGCTGCTGAAGCTTCTGATATGAGTGGTTGGCTATTAATGGGTTTGCCAGGTGTTGCTTACTGGTATGGTTTAAGTGACGCAGCATGGACTGCAATAGGTTTAGCCATTGGTACATATTTAAACTGGCTGTTTGTAGCAAAAAGGCTTCGTGTTTATTCACATGTTGCTGGAAATGCCATTACCATCCCTGACTTTTTAAGTAATAGATTTAAAGAAGATAAGAAAATTATTCTAACAATCGCAGCCCTTTTTATTCTTGTGTTTTTTACCGTTTATGCTGCCAGCTGCTTTGTCACAGTGGGAAAATTATTCAGTAAACTATTTGATGCAAAATATGTCTATATGATGATTGCCGGTGCTATATTTGTTGTGTTATATACATTTGTAGGCGGTTTCTTAGCGGAAAGTGCATCGGATTTTATGCAGGGTGTTGTTATGTTTTTTGCTCTTACAGCTGTGCTGGTATTTGGTGTGTCTCATGCTGGAGGGATAAAAGCAGTTATTGATAATGCAAGATCAATCCCAGGTTTTTTTGATTTCTTTAGTATTGCACAACCTCAAGTTGTTGATGGTGTACAACAGATAGGTGAAAATGGTCTGGCATCATTTGGGGAAGCGACAAATTATGGACTTTTGTCCATTATCTCCACTTTATCTTGGGGACTGGGGTATTTTGGTATGCCCCATGTTTTGTTGAAGTTTATGGCAATTAATAAGCCTAGTGAATTAACCATGTCCAGAAGAATAGCTGTAGTATGGGTAATTATTTCTTTAACAGTAGCTGTTGGCATTGGTATTATAGGCCGCATACTTTTTCCAACAGAACTACTAACCCAAAGCCAGGCAGAAAACATTTTTATTATAATGTCAATGAATTTTTTCGTGCCTTTTATTGCTGGAATCGTCATGGCTGGAATTTTGGCTGCAACCATTAGCTCTTCTGATTCCTATTTACTAATAGCTGCTTCTGCACTTTCTAAAAATATTTATCAAGGCATTCTAAAAAGAGACGCAACAGATAAGGAGATTTTAATGGTTTCAAGAATTACTCTCCTTATAGTTGCACTAGTAGCCGTAATTATTGCTTTAGATGAAAATAGTATTATTTTTACTGTGGTTTCCTTTGCCTGGGCAGGTTTTGGAGCTACATTTGGACCTGTTATTCTTTTCTCCTTATTTTGGAAAAGAATTACTAGAATAGGTGCAATTGCGGGTATGATAACAGGAGGCTCCATGGTGTTTATTTGGAACTTACTAATTAGACCTTTGGGTGGCATATTTGATATTTATGAACTATTGCCGGCATTTTTATTGTCCTGCATTGCCATAGTTATCGTGTCCTATTTAACACCTGAAGAATCAGAAGAAATTCAGGAAGAATTTGAGCTTGTAAAAATGACCGAAGCTTAAATGTAAAATACTTAATGGTAGATTAGGATAGTAATTTTAGTATCCTCACTATTAGTTCGGATATGGTTTATAACCATATCCGAACAATTTCTTTATGAAAAATTTATCTAACTTGGTCTATTGGGTTAATTTATTAGTTATGGTTTAAAATATATACTGTAGACTAATTAAAATTGTTTTCACTTATTACTATGTCATTTATTATTTCCTTGTGTATTTTCCTGTCTTAATTTCCTCTATACGTTTGTCCATTCTCTCTACAATATCCATATGCAATTGTGCCACATTTTCACGTTGGCCTATATCATATTCCATATTGTAGAGCTGCGGATCAAGGGATATGCCTAACTCTATATCTGAATCATAATTTACAGCAGGGCCCTCCTTCGGCTGTAAATATGTCCATTTGCCTTGACGTAAAAAGTTGCTTTTATACATATCTTCACCAAAAATCTCTTTTCTGCCAATATGGGATTTACCAAGAAAAACATCAATCATATCCAAGCTGTCAGGAGCCCAATCCTCTAAATTTATATTAAGCATTGATGCAAAAGAAGCCATAAAATCTACCTGACTTACAAGTGCTGAGGATGTTTGTGGCTTGATATGTGAAGCCCAAGAGACTATAAAGGGAACTCTGATACCACCATCGAATTTGCTATACTTACCTCCTCTCAAAGGTCCAGCAGGTTTGTGCATACACATTTTATTAAGCCTATGGGCATCATCAAGATAACCATCATCCAGCACAGGTCCATTATCGCTTGAAAATATTATGATTGTATTTTTTAATAGTTTTTCCTTTTCTAGATGATCTATTAGTTCTCCCACACACCAATCCATTTCAACAATTACATCGCCTCGGGGGCCAAGTTTACTAGCACCTATGAATCTAGGGTTAGGTACTCTTGGAACATGGGGTTGATGTAATGCATAGAATATAAAAAATGGATTTTCTTTATTTTCTGTTACAAAGTTTTTAACTTCGCTTAAGAAAGTGTCTGCTAAATCTTCATCTTTCCATATAGCTTTTTTACCACCGCGCATATATCCAATTCTACCAATACCGTTTATTATACTTTGATCATGACCATGACTGTGCTTTATTCGTAAAAGTTCTGGATTTTTTGTTGATGTAGGAATATCATCATAAGGACATTCAATTGAGTAAGAAACTTCAATGGGATCATTAGGATCAAGATTTACTACTCTTCGATTTCTTACGTATACGCAAGGAACACGATCATTTGTAGCAGGAAATATAAAGGAATAATCAAAACCAATATCATTTGGAGTATGGGTTATCTCTTTATTCCAGTCTAAATTTCCTTCTCCTAGACCAAGATGCCATTTACCAACTATGGCGGTCCTGTATCCTGCTTTTTTAAAAATCTTTGGTAAAGTGAGTTTCTCTTTACTTATTATACAAGGAGCATCTCCAGATAGGATATATGTCCTAGGATTTCTAAAAGGATATTCACCTGTAAGAACACTATATCTTGCTGGTGTACATACTGCTGAAGTAGAATATCCATCTGTAAATTTTATACCATTTTCCAAAAGCCTATCTATATTGGGAGTTTCTACTCCTACACCACCATAACATGATAAATCCCCATAGCCTAAGTCATCAGCATAAATAATAATAACATTAGGTTTTTTATTATCTAACATGATATCACTCCCTCATCCTATACTGCTTACTTGTATCATTAACAGGAATATGTTTGGTTAAGGTATTACTAACTAAATAGTTTCTTAAATTTCATCTTTATCATCTTTTAGT
>ERZ773359.6235-NODE-6235-length-10690-cov-596.397085_pt1 | contig 10690 bp, 10 predicted proteins | sample MGYA00374955_ERZ773359 | MGnify/ENA primary metagenome ERZ773359 (study PRJEB29098, sample SAMN04486028) | biogas fermenter metagenome | study: EMG produced TPA metagenomics assembly of the Biogas fermentation microbial communities from Germany - Plant 4 DNA1...
TGGGCTACAGCTTCAGAAATTAATAATGATTATTTCACAATAGAATATACTAATAGCTTAAATGATGAAGACGTGATGTGGACTCCAATAGGTATAGTAAATGGAGCTGGTAATAGCAACACTATGCAAACTTATCAATTTATTGATAAACCTATTTTAAGAGATATAAATGCAGAAATTATTTATTATAGGCTAAAGCAAACAGATTATAATGGTAATTATGAATATTTTAGTTCTATTTATGTTGATTGCAGAATAGATAATTATATAAATACAGAAATCATAAATGCTTATTGTGAACAAAAGAATAATTGTAATGTTGTGACAGTATTATTCAAAATGCCTGGCGAGATAAATTATACGATAAAACTTTATAATGTATTTGGACAATTGCTTGCCACTACTAAAGGAATAAGTAATGAGGGTGAAAACATAACTCAACTATATATAAATGAACCTTTAAAAGAATCAGTATATATTGTAATATTGCATGATAATTTTCAATTAAAAACTAAAAAAGTACTTTTATATTAAGTTTTTTTATGCTTTATAATTAATTATCTTTTTTATGCAATAAGATGCGTGAACTTTTTTGACAAAAAAATTTGAAAAATTATATAATTAGGATATAAAATTTGTCATTTTTCATTTAAATAATAAAAATCCTCAATTAATTTAAAAAAAATGTCGAAATTTGCATAAAATTGAAAAATAAAAATTCAATGATATTAGTAACGGGAGGGGCAGGATATATAGGTTCTCATGTAATAGCAGCATTGTTACAAAGTGGTTATGAAGTGGTGAACGTAGATGATTTTTCTCGTTCACATCCTATTATTCATAAAAATCTAGAAGAGCATTTCGGTATAGATATACCATTATATCAGATAGATCTAGCAGATGCGAGAGCTTTTAAAGAATTGATGAAAATAAAGGAACCTATAGATGCTGTAATTCATTTGGCAGCTTATAAATTTGTAGAAGAGTCTTATGAGGATCCTGCCTTGTATTACAATAATAATATTCCTATTTTGCTGCATTTATTAGACTATGTACATCAGGTTGATGTACAATATTTTATTTTTTCGTCTTCATGCACCGTATACGGAGAGCCTGATGAGATACCCGTTACAGAAAAATCACCATTAAAGGAGCCTGTTAGCCCTTATGGACATACTAAACAAATATGCGAATACATATTAAAGAATTATGCTGTAGCATATAGAAAAATGAAAGTGGTATCGCTTCGTTATTTCAATCCTATCGGTGCACATCCCGATATAATGATAGGAGAGATACCTACAGGTCAATCAAAAGGTCTCTTGCCATATCTATGGCAGAGCGTAGACAAAACTTTACCCGAACTTACGATTTATGGCAAAGATTATCCTACGTATGACGGCACTCCTATGAGAGATTACATACATATAGTAGACTTAGCTCAGGCACATGTAGCTTCATTGGATCAACTTTTTGCAGAAAAAATAAATTCTTCATATGAAGTTATAAATGTAGGATTAGGTAAAGGTTATACTGTATTAGAAGTCATAAATACATTTGAAAAAGTGGTAGGACTCGATGTGCCACATAAATTTGGTAATAGAAGGAAGGGAGATATCTCAGCTATCTATACTGATAATAAAAAAATGAAGGAATTGCTTGGATTTGTCCCTAAATATAATTTAGAGGATATGCTTGTGCATAGCTGGCTGTGGTATAATAATTATAAAAATCATATAAAACCATGGATAATATCATTATAACAGGAGGTGCTGGATTCATTGGATCCCATCTTGTACGTAGATTAGTAAAAAAATATCCTGATTATAATATTATTAATTTGGATAAATTGACTTATGCTGGAAATCTGGATAATGTGAAAGATGTGGAGCATAAGCCCAATTATTCTTTTATAAAAGCAGATATTGTAGATTTCGATATTATATATGAAATTTTTAAAAAATATAACCCCATAGCTATTTTTCATTTAGCTGCTGAGAGTCATGTAGATAGATCTATAGTAAATCCAATGGAATTTGTTTATACAAATGTGATAGGCACCGTGAATCTATTAAATGCAGCAAAAGCTGTATGGGGTGAGGATTTTCAAAATAGACGATTTATACATGTGTCTACTGACGAAGTATATGGTTCATTAGGAGAAATGGGATATTTCACTGAAGAGACACCTTATTCGCCTCGTAGTCCCTACTCCGCATCTAAGGCTTCTAGTGACCATTTCGTAATGGCTTATTACCATACTTATGGCTTGCCTACGATGATCACTAATTGTTCTAATAATTATGGCCCCAATCAATATCCTGAAAAACTCTTACCAGTGATAATTAACAATATTTATCATGAAAAACCATTACCTGTGTATGGTCAGGGTATTAATGTGAGAGATTGGTTATATGTAGAGGATCATTGTGAAGCTCTAGAGCTCGTTTGGCAAAAAGGTATGATAGGTGAATCATATAATATAGGCGGCAATAATGAATGGCGTAATATAGATTTGGTTCGTCTAATATGTGATATAATGGATAAAAAGTTAAATAGACCTGTTGGATATAGTGAGAAACTAATAACCTTTGTAAAAGATAGACCAGGTCACGATTTACGCTATGCTATAGATAGTAAAAAAATTAGCAACGAACTTGGCTGGAAGCCTAGAACTGATTTTAAAGAAGGATTATCTAAAACTATTGATTGGTATCTGGAGAGAATGTGAGTATATAATATGGTAAATGGGATAAAAGGAGAAAAGAAAATATATGGCGAAGGGATAGATTGACAAAGTGGAGATAGATAAAAGAAGAGAATAGAAAGATTATTAATAAACAATCACAGCCATCTGTATTTAGAATAATTATTAAAAAAGCATCTAAAAGTTAATATTGAACTTTTATATTTATAATTTTCTATAAAAATTTGCTAGAATGTTTTTTTTTATAATTATTAAATGGTCTAGTAAATAACATAAAAGGATACTCATTATGAGTTTTACTAATAATTTGAGCTTTTTATCAATTATTTAGATCTTGCTTTTTTGAATAATATATTATAAATAGCTTTGAAAAAGTAATTCATGTCTGTTCTAAAAGGGTGCTTGTCATAAGCTGCTAAATATTTTTTTTCTGATTCTATAATTTCATCAAAAGTTTTTGGTAGATCTACATAAAAAGGAGGTATTAATCCTGGTTTATATTTGATGCGTATTTCTTGAAATTCTTTAGGATATAAATTAAAATATTGAATGCTCAGAGGTCTGACGCCTACTATTTTTAGCTGTCCTTTAAAAAGATTTATAAACATAGGTAGCTCATCTATCCACAATTTACGCATACATTTCCCAAGTGTAGTTACTCTGAAATCATTAGCAAATTTACCACCTTCCTGTAGCTTATTTTGCTCATAAATATAGCTTTGCAGATATTCTGAATATGGATGCATAGTCCTGAATTTATAAACATTTATGATTTTACCATCTTTGCCTATTCTTTTTAGTTTTATTAATGGACCATAAGTAGGGTGTGGGTCTTGTTTAGGAATATTAATTTTTTGTGTAATGAAATAAAAACTATTATCTATTAAAGTAGTATTGATTACTCTAAAACCACAAAAATATAATCTACCTAAAATCTCTGCTTTTGATATTGCACGATTTTTACCTTTAGTTATGGCAAAGTAGCATTCTTTACAAATAGGAAGCTTGGGCATTACCCTTTTTAAAATAAAATCTGTGCTGTACAAAATATAATTGAGAACAGGAGGATATTTTTCTAAAATATCCTTTTTCCTTTCCTCTATAGCATAGCCATAGCTAATGAAATAGCCTCCATATTGCAAAATTTTGTTTACTTCTATTAAATATACATTTATTCGTCTGAAATCATTAATTTTATGAAGGTTTATAAATAATTGCTTGGATAGTGCTTCTACATTTTCTATGTTATAAAGTGTATGAGTTTTTAAGACAAAAGTTTCTAATTTAGGAATATCAGCTATATGTATGTTAACATCAATAAAATCAAATAATGTTGGACATGAACGAAGATAATTATCTTTAAGTAAAGGATAAGCACTATCATCTATCTTAGTAGCTTTAGGTAGAGGAATATTATAATTTATTATTTTTTCGTCAGACTCATTAATATCTACTAAATTGGGGTTGGTAGTTATTTTTATATTTGCTATATCTGAGTCTAATACCCTTCTATGATATGAAATGAAACTAACAATACCAAACTCAAAAAATGTCGTAGTGATAATGGTCCCAAAGACAATTAATCTAGAGTAATAAGGTGTTTGAAAGATATAAATACATATAGCTATGAGGGCAAAAATCATAAAATTTCTCTTGATGATATCTATAAAAAGATGATAAATCCTTTTATTGTAATCTAAAAGATATTTTTTACTGAAATATGATGTGCCAACCCAAATAATAGAAAAAATAAAAAATGGCTTGGCATATTGTGGTAAATAAAAAGACTTGCTTGCCGGCTTAATCCATATGAAGAAAAGAAAAGACAAGCAAATAAATATGATATCACATATGATAAATAAATAGAAAGATTTTTTAAATTTCACTTTTTACTTTAGAATGAGTAAATAAGGAATAATTAATTTTTATGAATGGAAAGAGAATTAATAACTAATACTAGATGAATTGCCAGCTCCGAAATGATAACTAATACCCACAGATAAAGTTCTCATGTAGCCTGCACCTAGAGGATAATCATTACTAATATCCATGTTATAATATCTGTTTTGCTTGAAATGTAGTCTATAGCTATAATCGATATTTACTGCCCAATGTTCATTTATCTTAAAATATGGAGTAAGACCTATTGTTAAGGTTATCATTTCATCGGCATTTTTAAAAATACAATGTTCCATTTCTATACCTTTTTTCCACATTACATCAGCACCTATGCCACCATGTGCATACAAACCGAATATTCTAGTCCAATTAGAAAAGTTCGTAGCATTACCTAGATCAGCTATAGCTTCTAATGTAGCACCTGCTATGTGAGTATCTTTGCTACCTTGATGTAAAATAATATTATACTCACCTTTTAACATTATACCCCAAGTTTTATTAAACATATATTTACCATATAGTTGAGCACATCCTGGTGCATACCAAGGAGCTAATGATTCTGGATCCAAAGGTCCCATAAAAAAATGATCACCTACACTTAATCCTATAGACCATGGGTGTAGCTTTATTTCTGAACTTTGTGAATAAACACTTAAGCTAAATAAAGCTGCTAATAAAAATAACGAAATTTTTTTCATATTTACCTCCATTTTTTACAAATTTAATATATTTTATTGAATTATTAACATTTTTTTTATTTTTTATTAGTAAATTTATAAAATAATTTTTTTATTTTATTGTCGGTACTTTGTACATCATGGCTATATTGATAATAATAGTTGTAATTATAATATGCATAGTCATAATAAGAGCTAGTTCTTGCTTTAGTAGCATTCAATACCAGAGCAATATTTTTGACATTTTTATTTTTAATAAAATTATAAGTAAAGCCTAATGCTCTTTTATCTAGATACTCTGCTCTAGCAACATATAAAATTATATCTGCATACGAGATTATAGACAAAGAATCTACTACTAGACCTATGGGAGCATTGTCTACGACAATGTAGTCATATTCTTTTTGTATAAAATTGAAAAGCTCAGCTAATCTAGGCCTTTGTAAAAGTTCACTTGGATTAGGAGGTATAGTACCAGCATTAATATAATCTAAATTTTGATATTCTACAGAATGAATAATAATATCGTTAATATCAAGATTATCATCTTTCAAATAATCACTTATGCCCTTACTTTCGGGCATATTTAAGTAATGAGCTATTCTGGGAGCACGTAAATCGAGCTCTAATATTAGTACTTTTGCATTTAATAAAGTATATGAAACGGCTAAATTTAAAGAAATGAAAGTTTTACCTTCTCCTGGTATAGTAGACGTTACAAATATAGTATTACCTTTTTCTTTTTTATTAGTAATGATAAATTCTAGATTAGATCTAAGGGTACGAAAAGCTTCTGCTAGATGATGTTTTACATTATCTTTAATTACAATTAAATCATTTGATTTATTCACAGGGATAGAAGCTAATATTGGGATGTCTAAAAATTCTAAATCTTGTGGTGTATGTATTTTATTATCAAATAGATTTCTAACATAAATCAAAAGAATAGGAAAGAATAAACCTATGAGCAAAGCAATAAACATACTAGCAGTTTTTTTAGGTTTTATAGGATTAGGTGAGCTATATGCAGGATCTACAAGTTTGATATTACTAACAGTAGCAGCCATAGCTATTTCGGTTTCTTCGCGTTTTTGCATCAGATAAATATATAGATTTTCTTTTATCTGTTGCTGCCTCAATATATCCCTATATCTTCTCTCACTAGCTGGCATACTAGCAAGATTACTAGAGTATTTATCTATATTTGTTTTTAGAGATTGTGTTTGGATTTTTAGACTAGTAATTAAATTATTTAAGCTTTCATTGAGACTAGCCCTTAATGCTAAAAGTTGATTATCTATTTTAGTTACGAGTGGATTTTCAGCAGAAGAATTTAGTAATAAATTATTCCTTTGCAAAACTAATTGATTATAATCATTAGTCATTTTATTTATAGCATCATTTTCTACTCCTAAATTAGCTGGTAATAAGCTACTAAGGTCTTTATGTTTGTCTAAATAATCTTTTATTTGCTCTGCTAATTTTAATTGTATATATGAATTTATTAAATCTTTTTCTACATTAGATTCTTTTGCTAAAATATTTTGTACACTTATATTTAGATCAATGTATTTCTCTTGAGTCATAAAAGATTGTAACATGCTTTCTATATTAGATAGTTCGGTCTCTATTACTTTCATACGTTCATCTATAAATCTACTAGTATTTATAGCAATGATATTTTTATCACTAATAGCCTGATATTGATGTTGCAAAATCAGGGTATTTAAGAAGTCGTCATTCAATTCTTTATTAGGTCCATTTATTTTTATACTTATAGCAGATGCATCTCTATTCACCGTTTCTATTGTAAGGTTGTTTTTATAATTATTTACCGTATTATCTATGCTTGTTATATTTATAATTATGTCGTCACCTATATTTTTTTCATTCCAATATTGAGTTTTATTAATAGATATTATTCCAAGCGATGTTTCTATTGGATCACCAAATTTATATTTACCCTTAAATTCTGATATTTTTTTGCCTTTTGAATCGATATAAGTCTCATATATTTTAAAATTTTTATCATTTAATGATAATTCTAAGGTTGTAGGTTTAATAATTTCATCAATAGGTATATTAAAATCTATATTAATAGGAGAATTTTTGTAATAATATTTATCAGGTTTCAAAAAATTAGCTTTATTATATATAGTTAGATTTAGAGATAATTCTTTTACTACTTGAGAAAGTAATTTTCTTGATTTTAATATTTCTATTTCATTATAGATATTTCCTCTTTGAGTCATAATGCCAAGATCACTAAATACACTTAGTTCATCAGAGAGTGAACCTGATTTTTCATCCTTTACTATCACAGTAGCTGATGATTCATATATGGGAACTTTGGATTTGAGAAATAGAAAGCCTATTACTAGAGCTATTATCACGCAAGCTAGTATTAATTTCCAATGTCTAAAATATTTTTCTAATATTTCCCGTAAATTTATTGTATCTTCTTCTACGTATTTGTTTTTACTGTATTGATCATCCATAGCGAATAGAAAATTTAATATTTAAAAAATTATTGAAAGTGTAGTTATTATAAGAGATATTAGAGATATGAATAGGGCTCCCTCTGTTCTCCAAACAGTAGCCTGCCTACGAGCTGATTGGTTTGGCTCTACATACACTACATCATTTTGCTCTAAATAATAAACAGGAGAGTAAAGAATATCCTGAGAAGTAAGGTCTACTCTATATTCTGCTTTCACCCCATCATTATCTCTGATTACAAGTACATTTTTGCGTTCACCAGATATTTTTAAGTCTCCTGCTAGACCTATTGCCTCTAAAATAGTAATTCTCTCATTTGGTATTTTAAAAGTTCCTGGTTTATACACCTCCCCTAGGACACTGATTTTGAAATTTTCAATATGGATATTTACAATAGGATGTTGTAGGTATTGAGAATATTTTTGTTCTAACATATCTATAGCTTCTGTACGTTTCATACCAGCGAGATGTACTTTGCCTATAACTGGTAAATTAACATAGCCATCCTGATCTATCAGATATCCAGCTTTAGCAGGTACGCCAGTAGTATAACCACTATTAGAGTAATTTTTGTCCATAAATTGCTCTGGAAAATTGAAAGGTTTAGCAGCCTCTGGGTCATCACAAGTAACTATTACGGAGATGAAATCATCTTTTTTGAATACAGGATTATAGATTGTTTGTCTGGAGATGGCAGTATCTTGAGGTGGATTAGAAAAATATACTATCTTTTCTCGTGATGCACATGAACTTAGTAATGAAAATAAGACTAATAAAATAAAAAAATTGACTATTTTGTATTTTTTCATGGTTTAATTTTTTTTTTGCAATGATAATAATTTTTTTTGATTTGCAAAGATAATAATTTTTGTCCGCACATGCACATAAATGAAAAAGAAAGGTTTAGGAGTTTAGAGAGAGACTGGGGAGACTGGGAGACTGGGAGAATGGGAGACTGGGGAGACTGGGAGATTGGGAGAATGGGGAGACTGGGAGACTAGGGAGAATAGGAGACTGGGGAGAATGGGAGACTGGGAGAATAAAAATTATTTAAAGCATTGAGTAGATTTGATATGTCATTATGTTTGTATTAAATTTTTTAATAAAAGTCCAATTTATATTCATTTAACCCTAATCTTGAGACTACGATATAAAAAGTAAAAAACTACTCCAACGGCTACACCAATAAGACTTGCAAGGATATCATAAAGATTAAATGTACGATATGGTAAAAAACATTGTATTACCTCAAGAATAATACTATAAATAGAGATAAAAAGTAGTATGATAAATAAAGAATGCCTTTGATATGTTATATTGTATAGCAGAGCAAAAAAACAAAATACTCCATAGCCCAATATATGAAATAGATAACCACCCGAAAATAATTTGTAAGTGTCAGATACTTTATCTAATGCTGTATCAGGAATAATAGACATTATACCAATCAGAATTATTAGCAAAATATAAATAATGCGAGTAAATAATACACTTTTTTTATGAGTATCCATTTTTAGTAGCAAGTTTATTTTGTGTTATTAATAGCTTTTTAACAATATTTTTTATGTTTTGGGAAAATAATTCATTAAACCATAAAATAGGATTGTTATTCCATCGCTGGGGATGAGTTGTTATCATTACCTTTTTTAGGGAATTTATTTTTTTAATGTAATATAATAAAAACGACGTATTTAAATAATCTTAAATATTTCAAACTAACTCATACCTCCTCTAAACCCCTAAACTACTTAAACCTATACTGATAATCTGGATTCTTTTTCATAATACTAACACTTTCGGGATAATTTTCTACGAACCAGACTAAAAAGGCAGTAACGTCTATTTTTTCTAAGAGCATTTTTTGACGACGAAGTTGAAATTGCTCATGATACTCATAATAATTTTTTATATAAATCATTATAATTTTTGGCTATATTTATCCAATTATAATTTATTATTAATTTATTATAAGCATTCCCAGCTTTTTCTAACATTATTGGATAATTATTAAGAGCATAATCAATTTTATTAGCTAGATCATATTCATCATTTGTTTTAAAAAATAAAACTTCGTTATCATCAAAAATATCTTTATTAGGAATAATATCACTAGCAATAATAGGAGTTTTAACAGATGCTGCTTCTAATAGCATTGTTGACATGGCTTCAGTTTCTGATGGGAAAACAAACAATTTTGATATATATAATAAGCTTAAAAGCTTACCTTTATCTTTTATTAAGCCTGTAAATTCTACATCCAAATTTTTAGATAAGTTTAAGATTTCATATTTGTAATCTTCAATTTGATTTAAATCTCCTACAATAACAACTTTACCATTATAATTTAAAATATGTAAAGCTTTTAATAATATATCACAACCTTTTGTTCTGATTATTCTTCCTGCACCAAAAAAAATAAAATCTTCTTTTTGTAATTCTTTTTGACTTAATATTTTAAAATTATCATTGATACCATTTGGTATATAAATAGGCGTAATATCAATATTTTTTTGATAAAGTCTTTGTTCATTTTTAGACACACATGTAATAATATTTGCATATTTAACAAAGTATTTTTCATTGATCCTAAAATATTTTGAATATTTTTCCCATTTATCAGTTATTGAAAAACTATTATGTGTTGTTAGTATTACTTTATATCGTAATTTTAGTATTAATATAATAAAAGCTGCATCACGATGGTGTAAATGGACTAAATCATATTTGCCTAAAAAAACTGCATGAAGAGCAGATGAGATGTAATAATATAAAGTATTTACTCTTTTGAATGGTATTTTTTTGAAAACTATTTGTTTATATCCATTATACTCGCCTGTTTTTAAATCAGTATGGGAAGAAACAGAATAAACTGTGAAATCATATTTATCTTTTAATTGATTTATAATAT
>ERZ773359.6236-NODE-6236-length-10690-cov-4.632346_pt1 | contig 10690 bp, 11 predicted proteins | sample MGYA00374955_ERZ773359 | MGnify/ENA primary metagenome ERZ773359 (study PRJEB29098, sample SAMN04486028) | biogas fermenter metagenome | study: EMG produced TPA metagenomics assembly of the Biogas fermentation microbial communities from Germany - Plant 4 DNA1...
ACCAATTACAAGCTAATTAATATAATATAAACCATAAGAATACATTTATAAAAGGAGGTACAATATATGGATATATTTAGTAAAATGGAAGAATATGATTATGAGCAACTAGTGTTTTGTCAGGATAAAAGTTCCGGGTTAAAAGCAATTATCGCTATTCATGATACTACTTTAGGACCGGCGTTAGGCGGGACAAGAATCTACGATTATGAGTCTGAAGAAGAAGCGGTTATAGATGCCTTAAGATTGGCCAGAGGTATGACATATAAAAATGCGGCTGTAGGATTAAATCTTGGCGGTGGGAAAGCAGTTATTATAGGTGATCCAAAAAAGATAAAAAGCGAAGCATTGTTTAGAGCTTTCGGAAGATTTGTTGAAGGACTAAACGGCAGATACATAACTGGTGAAGATATGAATATGACACAGCAGGATGCCGAATATATTAGTTGTGAAACGAATTATATAGTGGGTTTGGAGACAGGAAGTGGCAATCCTTCACCGATGACAGCTTATGGAGTTTTTAAAGGAATGCAAGCAGCTGTTAATGAAGTTTATGGCAGCGATGATTTGAAAGGGAAAACCGTGGCAATTCAAGGATTAGGAGCTGTAGGGAGACTCCTGGCAGATTTATTGTATGAAACTGGAGCCAAATTAATAGTAACATCAAGGGATAAAACAAAAATTGATAAAGCCGTAGCAGAATTAGGTGCAATTGCTGTAGGGCTGGATGAAATATACGGAGTAGAATGTGATGTGTTTTCGCCCTGCGCCATAGGTGCCATAATAAATGACAAAACAATAGAACAATTAAAATGCAAAATTATTGCTGGTTCAGCTAACAACCAATTAGCCGAGCCTAGACATGGTGATATTCTTCATAAAAAAGGAATACTTTATGTACCGGATTATATAATAAACAGCGGCGGTGTTATCAATATAATTGATGATATATCAGGACGTGAATATAGCAAAGAAAATGCCATGAAAAACACTGCAAAAATTTATGACGCCTGCAAGAAAGTGTTTGAGCTGGCCAAAAAGGAAGGCATTCCAACATATAAGGCCGCTGATAAAATGGCTGAAGATAGAATCGCATCAGTAAGCAAAATTAAAACAATTTATAATAGAAAATAGTCTTCCGACATAAAACACATTTCTACTCATCAGGAAATCTATGGACAAATGTTAAACAATGAGCATAAGTAGATTTATGACCAATAAAAAATAAGTTATGATCCTATATTTCACCTTTTACTAGGAAGGAGAATTGATATGGATATTGGTCGGGTATTGATTTTTGTACCTATAGCTGTATACTGCTTTTATTCTTTTAGCAAGTCAAAACAGAATATATATTTAATATTTGCAGCTTTATCTTGGTGTACTGCATTTTATTCAGGAAGTTTAAATGTGTATCGAACTCTTCAAGAACCTTTAAAATCAGTCTTAGACATGATGACTATATTAGTATTATTTATAATGTTTATACCATATTTAAAACAGTCTTATAGGGAGTACAAGGAGTATAAGAATAAAAATTGATAATAAACTGATTGACACATCATTCTTATTTGTGAAGTTAGCCAGAACAGCTCTAATATTTATAATTAGAATAATTGTTTCATAATGCATAAATAGCGACTAGCCTATTTTGATAGTTTTTATAAAGATACTGCCATTGATTGAGATTAAAGGCAGTATTTTTTATTCAGATTGCTTGACATGCTTGTCTAATAGAGTTAGACTATTGTTGTCTAATGGCAGTAGACAGGAGGTACATAATTATGAAAAAATATAAATTAGGTGAAATGGAACAAAAGTTTGCTGATTTAATCTGGGAGCATGAACCAGTGACATCCCGGGAGCTTACTGAACTGTGTGCTCAGGAGTTTAATTGGAAACGGACAACAACTTATACAATGCTTAGACGGCTTTGCGATAGGGGTTTATTTAAGAATAAGAATGGAACGGTCATTTCTTTGATGTCAAGAGATGAATTTTTGACGTTACAAGGAGAGATGTTTCTTGAGGAATCCTTTGAAGGTTCATTGCCAAGGTTTATAGCAGCTTTTACACGCCATAAAAAGCTAAGTGATAAGGAAGTCCAGGAGATACAAAAATTAATTGATGGATATAGGGAGGATTAGATATGTTGGAAAGGCTCTTTTTACAGATTCTCAATATGAGTTACATTGGAAGTGTAGTCATACTGTTTGTGCTGGCAGCAAGGCTTTTTTTGAAGAAAGCTCCAACAATCTTTTCTTATTGCCTATGGGCTGTGGCATTATTCAGACTCTTACTTCCGATTTCTTTTGAAAGCATGCTAAGCTTTATTCCTGTTAATCCGGAGCCTATATCTTATGATATTCTGTATACCCGTGCTTCCCAAGTTAATACAGGAATAATAAATGTTGATTATTTTACTAATTCATCTCTTCCGGCGGTGACTATATACGAAAGTGTAAACCCAATGAAAATATGGATTAATATAGGTGCGACACTGTGGATGATTGGGGTTTTGGTGCTCTTAATATATAGTCTAGTAGACCTCTTGAGGTTGAAAAGAAAACTTAAAAATGCAGTATACGACAGGGATAATATATATCTTCTAAATGGGGTAGATACACCCTTTGTACTTGGAATTATCCGCCCCAAGATTTATCTACCAATGTTATTATCGGAATCAGAAAAAGGATATATATTACTTCATGAGCAAATACATATTAGAAGATTTGACCATGTATTCAGAATAATTGGTTATTTGGCTTTATGTATCCATTGGTTTAATCCTCTGGTATGGATAGCCTATTTTGAAAGTGGCAAGGATATGGAAATGTCATGCGATGAGGCAGTTATAAGAAAACTGGGCGTTGGTGTAAAAAAAGAATATTCATCATCTCTTTTGTCACTTACCACAGGAAGAAGAACTTTAAAAGCAAATCCGCTTGCTTTTGGTGAAGGCGACACCAAAAACCGTATCAAAAATGTAATGAATTACAAAAAGCCTGTGTTCTGGGTTATAATTATAGCGGTGATTGGCATTGCAGTTCTTTCTTTTGGCCTCCTTTCCAATCCAAAGAATGAAATACTTACAATAGAAGATTATGCAAATAGGTATGTAGAACAGGTTATTGAGAATTATGAAAAGGCTGAGTATCAAAATTTTAAAGTTGTTGAGTATAAGATAACATCACTTAATAAATTAGCTATGTTTTATGATTTAATGAACTATCCTATTGAGTTATGGTCAATTGAATACAGATTAAAGCCTGATAACATCCAAAACGTTGTGCTAGCAGGGGGAATGAATGAAGTAGATGGCTGGATTACTGAAGATAGCAGCATGGGCAAACCTGTTATGGTTTTTTCCTATAAGGATGGAAAACCAGAATTTTTAGGTATAATTTGGAACGGTGAGATGGGTGATTTGTTATCGAGCCAGGAAATTGCACTGAGGCAATTTTTGGAGTTATCTGGGTATCTTCCGCAGGAATTTTTTACTGGACAACATGTAATTGCAAAGTTTAAGCTTTCTACAGGTGAAACGGCTCAAGCTCTATTATCACAGCCTGCAACTAAAGGTAGCCGGGGCATATGGTGTGTGGAAAGATGGATGGATGGTAACGGAACAGTGTATTATAATGACCCACAGGTTGATAACTCATTAGCTGACTATTACACTGAATTACAGAAACAGTGCGATAATGGTCATCATCCATGGCTTTTGGAACCATTGGATGTTGCTCTCGATTTTATTCATGGAACGCTAGGCCAGCCCAGTGATGAAATGATTGAATTGATTTATAATGTATCGGTGGATGATTTTTTGCAAACACCAATTAGTACATATATTGGATTTATATCCAATTTTGCTGTGTCCCATCCTGATTTATTCCACTTTGACCCAATTGAATGGATAACTTTGGAGGATACTAAAAGGATAGAAGAGTTAGATATTAAAGCTTATGATATGCCTAACGGATACTACATTTATAATCCTAGAGAGGATAACCTTGCTTTCTTGGTAAATGAGAAGACAGAATATAACTTCATTGATTGGGGAAATAACTCTGTTGGAATGGATGAAGTCAGATTCTACAGCACTAAAGATAAAGACGAATTTATTAGATATCTAAACATTTATTCAGATAATGCTGCTAAAGTGCCCTTTAGAATAGAAACAAAGGATGGTTACGTATTGAGCATTACTGAAATGTCTGCAAATTGATTAATTAAAATTACAAAAGCTTGGTGATATTCGTCTAATTCTGCAATATTATGATGCATGTAATAATTTTATCCTGAATGTTTTTAAATGCTATGTTGCCAAAAATAAATTTCATATAGTATTGGCTTTCTGAATCTTAAAGGAGGAGAAATAATAAATGCTAAGTGAGTTTATGTCTGGATTTGGGCTTTTTATTGGATATTATATAATTGCCGTTTTACTGCTTTTAATAATTAGAGCATATTTAAAGCCTCCAAAAGAGCTATTTAGAAAACTTCTCCATATGACGTGTGTTTCATCGGTGTTGGTGCTTCTATATGCCTTCGATACATGGTATTTAGCAATGTATACGGTCATAGTGTTTGCCTTAGTTTTGTATCCGGTAATAGCTTATACTGAAAGATTTCCTAAGGTAATGGAGATACTGATTCAACGTAAAAAAGGCGAGATAAAATTAAGTTTATTAATTGTTTTCTTTATGATGGCAGTGCTTATTGCTATATTTTGGGGATTGATGGGAGAGCAATGGAAGTTTATTGTTATTGTTTCAGTTATGGCCTGGGGTTTTGGAGATGCAGCAGCGGCTCTGGTTGGAAAAGCCTTTGGCCGCCATCCTATTAATCATCGATGGGTAGAAGGAACTAAAACTAGGGAAGGAACAATTGCTATGTATTTCGTATCTGCTATTGCAATACTTATCTGCCTTATGATTTATACCTCAATGCCTTGGTATTTATGCTTATCAGGAGCCTTCCTTGTTGCACCAATATGTGCAATAGTTGAACTAGTATCCCGTAACGGAATGGATACAATTACTGTACCCTTAGCAACAGCATTTCCCATATTTTCACTTATGATATTATTTTCTTTAATGGGGGTATAGTATGAAAGCTTTAAATGAATATGAATCCTCTAATCGTGAAAAAGTGATGCTGATGTCTCTTGTGTTAAGCGCACCTGGACCAATTGTAACTGGCATTCCTGCGGTATTAAGTCATTCTGCAACACAAATAGCTGATTTTTTGCGACGTACCTCGGAATTGGTTGCTTTGTTTGTATCTTGGTGGATTTATCGAAAACTTAAGCATAGTGTGAAGTCTGATGATACCTATCGCAATCACATGGAGCGTATAGCTAATCTAACTGTTTTCGGTGCCATGATGTGTTCAGGAATAGCAATGTTTATTGTCGGAGTATTTCGTTTCTTTATATATAAAGCTAATGGGAATGTAGTTTTGGGATTAATTATAGCAATCTTAGGTGTAATAACAAACTTATGGTTTTGGTGGCGCTATAGAAATATGATACGGGAGAAATATAATTCCGTAATTGCAGGTCAGGAGAAACTGTATCGAGCAAAGGCTTCTGTTGATATATGTGTTGTATCAGCACTTACTTCAGTATCAATTGCACCAAATCATCCCGTTACCCAGTATATTGATGCTTTAGGTTGCATTATAGTTGCCTTCTATCTTTTATTTAATGGAATAGATATATTGAGGAAGAATAAGGTTGCTGAAAATAATGAGCCTTAAGACTTATACGTGATTGATTAGAATTTATAGGTTATTCTTCTTTGATCTCTGTTCCAAATACGAAAGAAAAGATAGAATTGGAAACTCGAAGAGTATTTGAGTATTTTTAATGGAAAAACAGGTATATGATTTTAAGCTGAATAAGAGGCAAAGTAAGAGTTATAATTATTTTATAGAAAAAGTGGTGACTTTACCGGAATGAAGTATAAATTTGAAACGGATAAAAGAGATTTCAGTGATTTTTCAAGCGGGCGAGTGTTATATAATGCTGCAAATACAACGGCTTTTCCTGTCAGGTTGGCAAGCGAGATAGCTCAGCGATGTTTTGATATTCTTGAAAAAAAGGGAGTTTATAGTCCATACAAAATTTATGATCCATGCTGCGGAGGAGGTTTTTTGCTTACAACTATCGGGTTTTTGCATTATGATAAAATTTTAGAACTTATAGCAACTGATTATGATGATTATGTGCTAGAAACCGCAAGGAAAAATCTTTCCTTGCTTTCAAAAGAAGGACTTAATAAAAGAAAAAAAGAAATCGAAGAATACATAAAAAAATTTGGAAAAGAATCTCATATGGAGGCATTGAAAAGCATAGATTATTTGGAAACCTTGATAGGAGCAAAGAAGATTGAGATAAGATGTATGAAAAGAGATATTACAGATATAAGAGACTTTCCTATTAAAGATGTGAATATTATTATTACAGATATTCCCTATGGAAATATTGTTAGTTGGGAAGGAAGAAATAATAATCCACTAGAAAATCTATTTGAGAATTGCTACAAAGCACTTGATAAAAAAAGGTCTGTATTAGTTATAGTAGCTGATAAAAAGTCAAAGTTAAAACACAAGTCTTTTGAACGTGTTCAATACTTCAAATTGGGCAAGCGACAGATAGGATTTTTTGAACCACTTTAGATATTATAATAAAAAATGTTAATATTAAAATTTGTGGATTTTAACAAAATGAAGAATATATATTTAGGGTATTGCACTTAAATTTATTGATCAATAAGTGTGGTACCCTTGTTTTATTCAATCTTACTCAAATAGCAAATTTCAATGGAAGCTTATATATATTTACAGATTAATTATTATTTTAAAGGAAAATGCATAGTTTTGTAGTATATATTTCAGTATGAAATTGTTTAGGAGTTGTTATTATGAATATTAGGCAAAGAACTGAAGAATTGGAAAGGCGTTTTTTATCCCCTTATGCTGTATATAGTGCAGAAAGTAAAGGTAGGAAAAAGGAAGAGGTTAAATGTGACATAAGAACTGAATTTCAGAGAGATAGAGATAGAGTAATCCATTCCAAAGCATTTAGAAGACTTAAACACAAAACTCAGGTTTTCATATCCCCTGAAAAGGACCACTATAGAACAAGGCTGACTCATACTCTTGAGGTAGCACAGATAGCCAGAACTATTGCTAGAGCCCTGAGACTAAATGAAGATTTAACTGAGGCCATAGCCCTTGGCCATGATTTAGGCCACACTCCTTTTGGCCATGCTGGTGAAGCAGTATTAAATGATATTCATCCAGGAGGGTTTAAGCATAATGAACAAAGTTTAAGGGTAGTGGATGTTTTGGAAAGCAACAAAGGCTTGAATCTCACTTGGGAAGTTAGAGATGGAATAGTAAATCATACAGGGGATAATACTCCTAATACGCTGGAAGGAATGGTAGTAAAATTTTCTGATAGAATAGCATATATAAATCATGATATTGATGATGCAATGAGAGCAGGAATATTGAGCGTTGATGATTTGCCTAATGATTGTATTGAAATCCTGGGGAAGGATCATAAAAGCAGGATAAATACAATGATTACAGATATAATATATGAAAGTTTGGATAAGCCATATGTTAAAATGAGCAAAGATGTATATGATGCAACAAATAAGTTAAGAAAATTTATGTTTGATAATGTCTATATTGGTTCAAAAGCTAAGGATGAGGAAGAGAAAGTTAAGTATATAGTAAAACAACTATATGAATATTTTGTCAATAAGCCTTATGAGATACCAGATGATATAAGAAATAAAATGGAAGATACTGATATTCAACGTATAACATGCGATTATATTGCAGGAATGACAGATAGATATGCTTTAATTAAATATAAATCATTATTTTTACCGATTGGATGGAAGATTTAAAATAATTGAAGGATATTTGTATTTTATATCGAATTAATATTAATTCAGTGTTTTCAATAGGAGGATTATGAAAATATTAGTTGATTCCGATGCTTGTCCTGTTAAAGAGATTATTATAGAAATTGCAAAAAAATATGATATAGAAACTATATTTATATGTAGTTTAAACCATTATTCAAATTACTGTGAAATACACAATATAGAGACTATTTATGTAGATAATGTATTTCAATCAGCAGATTTGGCAATAATCAATAGAGCTATAGATGGCGATATTGTAATAACCGATGATTTTGGACTTGCTGCTATGGCATTATCAAAGGGAGCTTATGCATTATCTTTTAATGGAAGAATATATGATGATAAGCAAATTGATGATTTATTAAATATAAGACATCACAAACTAAGGTTGTTGCGTAGCGGCGGTAGAAATAAAGGACCTAAAAAGCGAAGTAAGAAGGATGACGATTTATTTTTTGCATCTTTGGAAAGATTGATAAAGGCTAACATGAAATATTAAAGGTGGTATAGCATATGTATTTCTCAGAAGAGCTTATTTCTGAGATAATTGAAAAAAACGATATTGTAGATGTTATATCTCAATATATGAATCTAAGGAGAAGAGGAAATAATTATGTAGGCTTGTGTCCTTTTCATTCAGAAAAAACTCCTTCTTTTAATGTTTCTCCTGATAAGCAGCTTTTTTATTGTTTTGGATGTGGTGTGGGAGGTAATGTAAGCACATTTATACAGAAGATAGAAAAGATGAACTATCCTGAGTCTCTAAACTTTCTGGCAGAAAGGGTAGGTATCGAGGTTAAGGGTACATCCAACAAAAAAGAAAAAGAAAGGATAAGAAGGAGAAATTTATTATATAAAATCAATAAAATGGCGGCTAGATTTTTCTATGATAATTTAAACAATCAATCTAGTGCTATGAAATACTTGAGAGATAGAGGTTTAAGCATAGATATAATAAAAAAATTTGGCCTTGGTTATTCGCTAGACTCTTGGGATTCAATAAAAAAATATATGGACGCAAATGGTATATCTCCAGAACTGGCATATTCTGCAGGACTTTTAGCTAAAAAAACCAATAATGACGATTATTATGATAGATTCAGAAATAGAATAATGTTTCCTATCATAGACTTAAAAGGCAATGTCATTGCTTTTGGTGGCAGAGTAATGGATGATAGTATACCTAAGTATCTAAATTCTCCTGAAACTGAAATTTATAGCAAAGGCAATAATATCTACGGGTTAAACCTCGTCAAAAAAATTAGAAACCTAAAGAATATAATTGTTGTAGAAGGATATATTGATGCAATATCTTTGCATCAATATGGTATCAATAATGTAGTTGCCTCATTGGGAACAGCTTTTACAGAAAATCAAGCAAGGCTTCTAAAAAGATATGCCAATGAGATAATAATAGCTTACGATTCTGATGCTGCTGGTCAGGCGGCAACACTAAAAGGGTTGGCTATATTGGAAAAGGAAGGGTGCAATGTGAAGGTAATCAGGCTTCCGAAAGGGAAAGATCCTGATGAATATATTAGGCAGGAAGGTCTTGATTCTTTTAATGAATTAATTGAAAACTGCATGTCTTTGATAGATTATAAAATATATAATTTGAAACAGAATACAGATATAGCAACTATTGAAGGAAGAGTAAAATTTATAAAACAGCTGGCAAGCATTCTAATTGTATTAGACAGTCCTGCCGAAATAGACGCATATATAAAAAAGTACTCTAAAGAAATGCAAATAAACGAAAGGGCTATTTATGATGAATTAAATAAGATAAAAAAGAAGCATACTAGTGGAAATAACAGGCATAATATAGTAGACAGGAATAACATCACTAATAATAGAAAAAAAGTTATAAGTGGAGAACTGATTGCAGAAAAAAAGCTTTTGAATATTTGTATTCAAGATAAGAATAGAGCAGAAAATATATTTAATCAGATAAAGCCTGATTACTTTAATAGTCCAATTAATAAGAAAATTGCTGAAATAATAAATTTAAAAATAAAAGAAGGAAAAATGATATCGGCTGGAGAAATAATAATCCATTTAGAAAATGAAGAAGATACAAAAAAAGCTGCGGAAATTTTTAGCATAGACATAACAGATAATGATTTGAAATTAGTTGATTCATATATAGATAAACTTTGTCAAGCTCATATCCGAAAAAGGATTGAAGAATTGACGAAAAAAATGAATGAATTTTATGAGATTGGGGATAAGGATAAATCCAATGAACTATTTAAAGAAATTATGGAGTTACAAAAGAAGAAGAAATAGTTTCCTGGAAGGGAGGGGATTGCATGAAGAACAATGAATTAAAGATGAATAATATAAAAGAGTTGATTCAAAAAGGTACTAAGAATGGCATGCTAACATACAAAGAGATAATGGATGCATTAGAAGAAGTAGAAATGGAACCTGATCAAATTGATAAGGTTTATGAATATTTAGAGGCTAAAGGAATAGATGTTGTTGGAAGTGCTGATGCTGATATTGATTTGCCTCCTATGGATGATGAAGATGAGTCTGTTGAATTAGATCTATCTGTTCCGGAAGGTGTCAGTATAGATGATCCTGTAAGAATGTATCTAAAAGAAATAGGAAAGGTCCCTCTTCTAAGCCCTGAAGAAGAAGTCGAACTGGCAAAAAGGATGAAGGAAGGAGATTTAGAGGCAAAGAAAAAATTGACCGAAGCTAACTTAAGACTTGTAGTAAGTATTGCTAAGAGA
>ERZ773359.6237-NODE-6237-length-10689-cov-4.461821_pt1 | contig 10689 bp, 13 predicted proteins | sample MGYA00374955_ERZ773359 | MGnify/ENA primary metagenome ERZ773359 (study PRJEB29098, sample SAMN04486028) | biogas fermenter metagenome | study: EMG produced TPA metagenomics assembly of the Biogas fermentation microbial communities from Germany - Plant 4 DNA1...
ACTCCATCCGGGCAGTTCCAGAACACCGCGGTCCAGCAGCGCCTCATAGAGGCTCACAAGCGACTGAAGAATCATCGGACGAGCTCACCTTCTTTCGGACAAATAATCACGCCGTTTTTCATAATCGCACGAAAGAACATAGGCCGGATATTGCCCGGATCGCTGTAATCCATGTCGAAAAGCATATACCCTAAGTCCCGCTCCGAATCGGGATACGCGGTAACGATTTCATCTCCCTCAAACGGACGAAAATGCGCCGGAAATTCGCGGCAGCCCAGGTAGGGCTGATGGAAAAACTGGCCACGTGCCAAACGTCGCTTTATAATATCCTGAAATTTGCCCGGATTGTCGCCTGGGTTTGCCTTATCCGTCATGTTGAAATGCGCTTCAATGACATAACGGACATCTCTGAGAACCATCGATGCGCGCTGCTGAATATCCTTTGATGTGTCAATATACAGCGGTTCGGTACTGCCGTTTATGAGTTCCATCACTTTGTCGGCGGATATCTTCGATGAAACCTCATTTCGCCGGATATTGGTAAACCGTATGGGGTTTAGGACATAAATCTTATCTATTACCCACTTCAGCCCGGGATGATAGTAGATCGCCTCAATGATACCCCGCGCCGCACTCGGCGTTATCACATCGTAGCTGACGCGCTCCACTTTCATCTCAGGGCGCGTGAAGCAGGCGTAATCTCCCCATACTTCGACTCTAATGGCCATGGCACAACTCCTTTCCAATCAGATTTGGTCTTTTTTTGTTAAACAAAATATCCATCCCCCATTTCCACTTTCACATTAAGCCCCGTCTCACGGTTGTAGAGGTTTAGATCAGTTAAGATGGTTATATGTTCGTCGAGCCTCTCCAGGGCGCCCATATCATAAAGCGCGCGAAACTCCTGAGGATAGACTTCCACCGCAAACTGCCCCGCTTCGCGGAACAGCTTTCGCGCCCGCTCTCCGTTTCGGAATCGCCGAATAATCTCTTCTCCCCGCTCAACAGGGATGTAAACTGTACGTGTCTCCGTTTCAATCAGCTTAAAAAGGTTTGCCACCGTGGCAAAGGGGAGGAAATTGCCGTCAATTCCCTGTTCAAAAGCCTGTAGAATCCTTTTCTGGTCGAGAGCCTCTCCATTTAGTGAATGAAGCAAGTCGAAATACGCTTCGACGGTTTCAGGCGAGCTGATATCCGGGTAATCGCGCATGACAGCCCGCGCTGCGGCCGTGTTCTGCCAAAACAGCCTTGGCGCATTTTTTTCGGAGCGGTAGATATTGACGACGCTCTCCTCAAGCGCTCTCTTCCCTTCCCGGTTGCAGCGCCCCGCCGCCTGGAGGATGGAATCAAGGCCCGCTTCGGCCCTGTATACTGTGGGAAAATCAAGATCCACACCGGCTTCAACAAGGCTTGTTGAGACGACGCGGCAAACCTCTCCTTCATTCAGGCGCCTTTTAATCTCCTGTATCGTTCTTCGCCGGTCAAACGGAACCATGCGCGTGGACAAGTGATACCGCCCTTCAGGCTTAAGCTTTTCAAAAACAGCCTGCGCCTCATCTCTGCGGTTTACGATGCAAAGGACTTGAGAGTGCCTGTTTAACCTTTCGGCAAGCGCATCGTTTGAAAGCTCCCCGGCATGCTCATATCGCACCCTGCGCATCTCGGCAAAAAGCTCTTTATACCCGGGGAAAATCTCTTCCGTTTTGCAGTCGGGCGCATATTCACGCAGAAGCTTATCCAGCGAGGGCTGCGTTGCGGTGCATAAAACAGCCGTGCATTTATAGTGGGCTGTAAGCTCATAGATTGCCGCAACACAAGGCTTAAGATATGCCGTTGGAAGCATTTGCGCCTCGTCAAAAATTACCACGCTGCCAGCAATGTTGTGCAGCTTTCTGCAGCGGGAAGGTTTGTTTGAAAACAGCGATTCAAAAAACTGGACGGATGTCGTGACGATTATGGGCGCATCCCAGTTTTCCGTCGCCAGCCGCTTCTTTATCGCCATCGGGTCATAGTCGTTTTCGTCCGGCTCATAGTCGACATAACTATGGTGTTCCAGAACGTTTTCTTCCCCCACTATACCCGCGAAAACACTCGCCGTCTGCTCGATGATATTGGTGTAAGGGATAACATAAATCACCCTCCGCAGCCCGTGTTTTCTGGCGTGACAGAGCGCAAACATGAGCGACGCCACTGTTTTCCCGCCGCCAGTCGGCACTGTGAGTTTATAAATCCCCTGCTCCTTTTTCCCTGCCTCCATACACGCACGGAGGACGGCGTTGCGATTTTTTTCGATTGACGTTTTAGCGTCCCGCCACCGCTCGACATACAGCATCAAACGCTCAAGGAGCGTATCCACCGAGTCATAGTTGCCCCTTTGGATCGTCCCGCCGGACATAAACCGCTCGGTGTCGAGAAAATCAGCATCCACGAGTGCCGAGTAAAGCATCCGGATAAACAGAGCGTCGCGAAAACCGCTCTTGCCAAGATAGTCTGGAAGCTCGGCGGGAGGTACACTTACTTCTGCTAAAAAGCTCGCGTATACCGGCAGGCTTTTGCCGGGCTCGCGCTTTAGCTTTCCAGCCAGGGTCGCATCATTGTGGGTGTCTGTTTTCATATTCCCGCCGTCCGGCAGCCCCCCGTGATGTCCTGCAATGCAAAAGGCGGAGAAAATGTCCTTTGTTTTAAACGCTTCTATAGCCCCGGCGGTGGAATGGTCGGTTTTATATCCGTTTTCCAGAATGCGTTTCTGGAACTCTCGCGAGTACTTACCAATATCGTGCAGTTTTCCGCAGCGATAGGCTAACGAATCTGCATTAAAGACAGAGGCAAATTGACGCGCAAAGCAAGCCGTCCCCTCAAGGTGCTCCATAACCGTCTGAATACGGCCTGATTCTTTATCAAAATGCGCCACATACTCGCTCATTTCCGCACCACCTTCTTCATATTTTATACATATTTTACAAATCATTCAACTCTATCCGACAATTAGTTGAACTTTTTGCGGCATAGTCACAAAAAAGCGACATCTTTTTCTCGAACGATTATGTTTCATTTTAGTGAAGAACCTCGGGACATCGTTCGCCCGGTTTGGGAACTCCCCGCTACAGCTAGCGTGGCGATCAATTAACCCGATATTTGACTTTTGACACAATTAATCAGAACATAAAATAAGCCCTTGCCATAACCGGCAAGGGCTTTTATCTGTCTGTATCGGTGGTAGGTTCTGGGATAATTTCCCGGTGCAAATCCGGATACAAAGAGAGTTTTAAAAAGTTGTATACAAGCACGAATTTTGCCGTCAAGATATGCAAAGGGCACCTTAAGGAAATGTGAATTTGCAAGGCTTTACGGCAACACCTGAAACAACACGAAATGGATGTATTCTACTCCCACTCAATCGTCGCGGGGGGTTTGCCCGTGATGTCGTACACCACGCGGGAGACGCCCTTGACTTCGTTGACGATGCGCGTGGCGGTGCGCGTAAGGAGCGAGTGCGCGATGGGCACGACCTCGCAGGTCATAAAGTCCGTGGTCTTCACGGCGCGCAGGGCGATGGTGTACCCGTGGGTGCGGAAGTCGCCCATGACGCCCACGGAGCGCGTGTCCGTCAGTACGGCAAAGTACTGGTCGGCGCGCCGGCGGCAGCGCTTCATCTCCTCGCGGAAGATGGCGTCCGCCTCACGCAGCATGTCGAGCTTCTCCTTCGTCACCTCGCCGATGCAGCGGACGGCAAGGCCCGGCCCGGGGAACGGCTGGCGGTTTACGATGGACTCCGGCAGCCCCAGGCGGCGGCCGAGGACGCGCACTTCGTCCTTAAACAGCCCTCTCAGCGGCTCCACAAGGCCCTTAAACTTTATATCCTCCGGCAGGCCGCCGACGTTGTGGTGGCTCTTGATGACGGCGGAGTTGACGCCGGACTCAATCACGTCGGGGTAAATCGTGCCCTGCGCGAGGAAGCGCACGTCGCCGAGCTTCGCGGCCTCCTCCTCAAAGACGCGCACGAACTCCTCGCCGATGATTTTGCGCTTTCTCTCCGGATCCGTCACGCCCTTCAGTCGCCTTAAAAACCGCTCCTCGGCGTTGACGCGGATGAAATGCAGGTCGCGCCCGGCAAAGGCCGCCTCCACTTCGTCCCCTTCGTTTTTGCGCATGAGGCCGTGGTCGACGAAGATGCAATGCACCCGCCCCGGGATGGCCTTCGCTAAAAGCGCGGCGCACACGGACGAGTCGACGCCGCCGGACAGGCCGAGCACCACATGCTCGTCCCCCACCTGCTCGCGGATTTCCGCAATCATGCGCGTCTCGTAGTCGCCGATGTTGTAGTCGCCCTTCGCGCCGCAGACGTTATACAGGAAGTTGTAAATCATCTGCGTGCCGTTCGGCGTGTTTTCCACTTCGGGGTGGAACTGCATGCCGTAAAGTTTCCGCGCCGGGTCGGCCACGGCGGCGTTCGGGCAGTGGGCCGTGTGCGCGATGGACTGAAATCCCGGAGGGAGGGCACCCACCTGATCGGTATGGCTCATCAGGCCGACCTGCTGCTTGTCCATGCCGGCAAAGATCGGGGACGCGGGGTCCACCGTCACCTTCGTGCGGCCGTATTCGCTCACCGAGCAGGGCTCCACGGCCCCGCCGAGGGTGTGTATCATCAGCTGCATGCCGTAGCAGATGCCGAGAATCGGCACTCCCAGCTCGAAGAGCTTCGGGTCGCACTTCGGGGCGCCGTCGCGATAGACGCTGTCCGGCCCGCCGGTTAAGATGATGCCGATGGGTTTAAGCGCGGCCAGCTCATCCACCGGCATGTCCCCCGGCTTAATCACGGACGCGACGGAGCACTCCCGCACGCGCCGCGCGATGAGCTCTTTGTACTGGCCTCCGAAATCCAAAACAACGACAAGCTGATTGTCCACTCAAGACGCCTCCTTCCGGCATTTCGGGCCGGTTCCGGATAGAATGTCGCTATAGGTCGAACAATTCCTGTATGTTAACATTATGCCCGTTTGCTGTCAAGAGTCAAGGTTTAAGACGGATACATTATAAAACATAATAAGTTTATGTAAATTTATCGTAAACCTGTTGACGGCTTGCACTTTTTTGTGTTATACTCGCTTTACCTGTCGGCAGATGGGTTTATTTTGTGTGCTCAAAAACAAATTGTCGCGCACAAAATGGCCGGTTTTCTGCCAATCCAAAACAGGGAGGCAAAAATGGAGGTGCCGAAATGCGCGTAAAGGTTGTTCTCAGGTGCAGCGAATGCAAACAGCGCAACTACAACACCATGAAAAACAAGAAGAACACCCCGGATAAGCTCGAACTGAACAAGTATTGCCGCTTCTGCCGCAAGCACACGCTCCACACCGAAACGAAGTAGCCGGAGTGCAGAAAGGACGTATTGTCATGTCGGAAGAAAGACTCGAACCGGTGGGCGAGCCTGTCGTTCCCGATCGGAAAGGCAAAAAGCCCGCCAAGGAGAAGAAGAGGCGCAAAAACCGCGTGGCGAAATGGCTGCGCGAGATGAAGAGCGAGCTGAAAAAGGTCATCTGGCCGACGCCGAAGCAAATGCTGAACAATACGGTCGTCGTGCTTGTGATTATGGTCATTTCAGCTGTCGTTATCTGGGCTGTTGATAAGGTGGGCTCATACATTGTGAGCGCCCTGTTCTTGTTGAAAGGTTAACTGCGCTATGTCCGAAGAAGCAAAATGGTATGTCGTCCACACATATTCCGGATATGAAAACGCCGTTGCCGCTTCCATCCTGAAAGCCGCGGAAAACAGGAAAATGCAGGATTTGATCCACGAGGTCAAAATCCCCACCGAGACCGTCACGGAGGTCCACGACTCGCAGACGAAGACGGTCGAGCGCAAAATCTTCCCCGGCTACGTGATGGTCAAGATGATCATGACGGATGAGAGCTGGTATCTCGTGCGCAACGTGCGCGGCGTTACCGGTTTTGTCGGGTCGGCCAACAAAGCCATTCCGCTGACGGATGAAGAAATCCGTGCGCTGGGCATTGAGAAGCACGAAGTCGTCGTCGGCTACGAAGTCGGCAGCCAGGTCAAGATTACGGACGGCCCGCTGGCCGGGTTTATCGGAACCGTCGAGGAAATCGAAACGGACAAATCCCGCGTACGCGTCATCGTATCCATGTTCGGGCGCGAAACGCCCGTCGACCTCGACTTTGATCAGGTCGAAGCCGTAAAATAACGGCCGCAAAAAAGATATTTCGCGTAAATGCGCATCAGCCGGCAAATGCGCCGGCAAGTGGGAGGAGCTTTTTCGCTCCGCTCAACCGCGCGGAATCGTCCGCGTGTCACCACATCTTATATTCAGGAGGTGCTCCCTGTGGCACTCAAAGTAACAGGAATAATCAAGCTTCAGATCCCCGCCGGCAAGGCGACGCCGGCTCCCCCCGTCGGCCCCGCGCTCGGCCAGCACGGCGTGAACATCGGCCTGTTCACGAAGGAATTCAACGAGCGCACGAAGAACCAGGAAGGCATGATGATCCCCGTGGTCATCACCGTCTATTCCGACAGAAGCTTCACCTTCGTCACGAAGACGCCGCCCGTCCCGAACCTTCTCAAGAAGGCCTGCAACATCGAAAAAGGCTCGGGCGTGCCGAACCGCGACAAGGTTGCCAAGATTCCTTTGTCCGAAGTCAAGAAAATCGCTGAACTGAAGATGCCCGACTTAAACGCCAGCAGCCTTGACGCCGCCATCAGCATGGTCAAGGGCACCGCGCGCAGCATGGGTATCGTCGTAACGGAGGGCTAAGGATATGTTTAGAGGCAAGAAGTATAAAGAGAGCGTCAAGCTCGTTGACAAAACGCGTCTGTACGACCCGGCCGAGGCTTTTGACCTCGTCATCAAGGCCGCCAGGGCCAACTTCGACGAAACCGTCGAGCTGCACGTCAAGCTCGGCGTCGACTCCCGCCACGCCGACCAGCAGGTGCGCGGCGCCATCGTTCTGCCGCACGGCACGGGCAAGACCCGCAAGGTTCTCGTGTTCTGCAAGGAAGAGCGCCATCAGGAAGCGCTCGACGCCGGTGCCGATTACGTCGGCGGCGCCGAGATGGTCGACAAGATCATGAAGGAAAACTTCTTCGACTACGACGTCGTCGTCGCCACGCCGGACATGATGGGCGTTGTCGGCCGCCTCGGTAAGATCCTCGGCCCGAAGGGCCTCATGCCCACGCCGAAAGCCGGCACCGTCACGCCGAACATCGCGCAGGCCGTCAAGGAAATCAAGGCCGGTAAAATCGAGTACCGCCTCGACAAGACGAACATCATCCACTGCCCCATCGGCAAAGTCTCCTTCGGCGTAGAAAAGCTCGTCGAGAACTACTCCGCCCTCATCGACGCCATCATCAAGGCCAAGCCCGCCGCGGCGAAGGGCCAGTACATCAGAAGCTGCGTGACCTCGTCCACGATGGGCCCGGGCGTCAAGATCAACACCGCGCGCAACGCTTAAAGCGCCTTCTACTACAGTATCTCCTTTGCTGAAAACCGGTTCCGGTGACACTCCGGAACCGGTTTCATTTTTCCCTTTTCGTCAGGATACACGGTGTACAGCCCCGCCGGATTATGGTATGATAGAGCCACTTGAGCGAAAGGAGCGTCCGCCATGACAGGCGCTAAAGTTCTCTGGGAATTGATAAAGGCCGCGCTCCTCGGCATCGTCGAGGGCATCACGGAGTGGCTGCCCATCAGCAGCACGGGGCATCTCATATTAGTCGACGAGTTTTTAAGGCTCGAGGCGTCGGCGGAGTTTCAGGACCTCTTCCTCGTCGTGGTGCAGCTTGGCGCCATCCTCTCCGTCGTCGTGCTGTTCTGGAATAAAATCTGGCCGCTTGGCGCGAAGAAAACGCGGCAGGACACGGTGGGCACGCTCACCCTCTGGCTGAAAATCGCCGTCGCCTGTGTGCCCACGGTCCTCATCGCCCTGCCCTTCGAGGACGACATCGAGCGCCTTTTCTACCGCAACCCCATCTCCTCGTCCGTCACCGTCGCCGCCGCGCTTATCGTCTACGGCGTGCTGTTTATCGTGGTGGAAAACATAAACCGCGGCAAAACGCCGCGCATCAATTCGCTGCCCGCCCTCGACTACAAGACGGCGCTTGCCGTCGGGCTGTTTCAGGTGCTGGCCGTCGTCCCCGGCACGTCCCGCTCGGGCGCGACGATTCTCGGCGCCATCCTGGTCGGCACGTCGCGCACCGTCGCGGCGGAGTTTACGTTCCTGCTGGCCATCCCCGTCATGTTCGGGGCGAGCCTCCTCAAGCTTGTCAAGTTCGGGCTTCATTTCACGGGGCTTGAAATCGCGGTGCTGCTGACGGGAACGGCCGTCGCCTTCATCGTGTCGCTGCTCGTCATCCGGTTCCTCATGAACTTCGTCAGAAGGCACGATTTTAAGGTCTTCGGCTGGTACCGCATCGGCCTCGGCGTCGTCGTCCTCGCCTACTTCCTGCTCCGCTACGGGCTGTAGGCGGCGTAGTATACATAAAAGCGGCGGCTTTCCAGGGGCACACGGCCCGCCCGCCAGACGCGCAAAAGCGGCGGAACACACGTTCCGCCGCTTTGTTTTTATTTCAGCCTGTCGTCGTACACGGCGCGGTCGCCGCCGATGAATTTCGGGCGCGTGCGGGCCGCCGTGACAACAGCCTCCCCGATGCGCGCCGTCGCCAGGCGCAGGGGGACGGCCACTTTTTTCAGGTGCATCCCGATGAGGGTCAGGCCGATGTCAAGCCCCGCGTCGGCGCGAATCTCCTCCACGGCCACGGGATCGCGCATCCCCTTGTACGCCGCCGTTGCGAAGGACCCGCCCGCCTTCGGCTGCGGGATAACGTTGACAATCTCGGAGAGCGGGACGGCCTCCCGCTCGATAATGAGGGCGCGGTTTAAGTGCTCGCAGCACTGGGCGGCGAGATATATCCCGCGCGGCTTTAAAACGCCGTATATCCCCTTGAACACGGCCTCGCCGATTTCAGGGCTTGAGAGGCTGCCGACCTTGTGTCCGGCAATCTCGCTCGACGAGCAGCCGACGACGACGATGCTCCCTTCTTTGAGCCTTGCCGCCTCGCACAGCTCCTCCGCGAGCCGGGCTGCCTGCCTCTCAATTTCCTCGGGCGAAATCATGGGCTTTTGCTCCTTTCCGCGACTTTATGTATTGGACACGTAGTTTTTCAGATCGCTGTCGACGCCGCGGATGTGGTTTACCAGCCAGTCCGAAACGATTCTGTTTAACCTGACGACGAGGGCAATGTTCACGCCGCCGTCGGTCGCCTCCTTCTTCAGCTTCGTCACCTGCGCGAGGAATTCGTCGTGCAGGGCCTTGTGCTGGGCGAATTTCGGGTACTTGATTTTCTGCTGAAAGGCCTCTTCCTCTGCGAAGTGTTTTACGGTATAATCAGCTAGGAAATTGAGCATCGTTCTGACTTCTTCGGTGCCTTTTCCCTGCGAGCAGGCCTCCTGCAGCTTGTCCACGTGGTCGCACAGCTCCTTGTGCTGCCTGTCGATGGTCGGAACGCCGATTTTGAAACTGTCTCTCCAGATCATGCGCTATTCCTCCATTCTGTCTCTCGTTTCCCGCGGCGTTTTCCGCCGCCGTCCCGTGTTTTTCGCCCACATTTTACCGCATCCGCCCCGCGCGGGCAAGACGCATTTCTCTACAGCCGGCCTGTCGAGCCGAAGCCTCCGTCCCGGCGCTGCGTGTCCTCAAGGCTCTCGCTTTCGACGAAATCGCACGCCGCGACGGGGACGATGAGCAGCTGCGCCACGCGCTCGCCGGGCGCGACCGTCTGCCGCGCGCCGCTGTGGTTGTAAAGCGGGACGAAAACCTCCCCGCGGTAGTCGCTGTCGATGACGCCGACCTTGTTGGCCGGCGCGAGCCCCCGCTTTGTGGAAAGGCCGCTGCGGGCAAAGACGAGCCCAACATGCCCCGGCGGGATTTCAAAGGCCAGCCCCGTCGGTATCATCGCCGTCTCCCCCGGCTCGATGGCGCGCTCTTCCTCGATGCACGCGCGCAAGTCCGCTCCCGCGGCGCCGGGCGAGCCGTATTCGGGGAGCGCGGCGGCGTTTCTCAGTTTTTTCACGCGGACAGTCGTCTTTTGCATAGTCCCTCCATGGCTCAAAATACACTTCAGGCGGGCGATCCGCCCGCCTGAGAGTCGCGACGCCTTATTCACGGATGAGTATAATGTTGTCTATCCCGTTTTGCTCAAACTCTTCGATGTATTCGTCAATCCGGCGGTCCAGCTCGTTGTAGTCATCCTGTTCGATGGCTTCGTAGTCCATATCGCGGCGAGCCAGCTCCTCGGCCAGTATTTCGAAGAAGACTGCGTCCTCATAGTCGGCGATGGCCTCGTGAATCCCGCCGTTTTCAAACGCTTCCGACGGGACGACGACGCCGTCCCGGATTTCGTACAGATCCGGCATATCCGCCTGAATGCAGTAAGAGAAAATCTTGCTTTCGACGTGGTCATAATCTTCGAAACGGTCGTTGCCACGAGTGGAATTTAGGATCCAATTGCCGATATAGACCATATCGAGAAGACGCCTGAATTCCTTGTCGGTGAGCTCAATTTTCATATCCGGACCCTCCCCGTTTGCAGAAGTATCAGACCGTATACGGAATAATGACCGTACTTATATTATAGCAAAGGGCTTTTAAAAATTCCACAGATAAATTCACTTGTTTT
>ERZ773359.6238-NODE-6238-length-10688-cov-5.526098_pt1 | contig 10688 bp, 12 predicted proteins | sample MGYA00374955_ERZ773359 | MGnify/ENA primary metagenome ERZ773359 (study PRJEB29098, sample SAMN04486028) | biogas fermenter metagenome | study: EMG produced TPA metagenomics assembly of the Biogas fermentation microbial communities from Germany - Plant 4 DNA1...
TCTGGATCGAAGAAAACCTGGTAGAACTGAATTTGCTACACCGCGACAGGAGGCAGATCAAGTGAAGATATTATCAGGAGTCTTCGAAGGTTATACAACCGGAACTCCGATTTCACTGATTATTTATAATAATAATCAGCGTCCCTATGACTATAGTGAAATTGCCCAGTACTATCGCCCAGGACATGCTGATTATACCTATGACCAAAAATATGGTTTCCGTGATTATCGCGGTGGAGGACGTTCTTCGGGACGAGAAACAGCTGCTCGAGTAGGAGCTGGAGCGATAGCCAAAAAACTCCTAGCGGAATTTGGTATTGAAATTAATGCTTACACCTATTCCATTGGCAATGTAGAAATCAATCCAGAACGCTTTCAAAAAGAAGAAGTTTCTAACAATCCAGTAGCGATGCCAGATCCAATTGCTGCTGAACAAGCCGTAGAATTTCTACGAAAGATCAAAGACCAAGAGGACTCTGCTGGCGGTGTCGTCGAATGCATCGTAAACAATGTGCCAGCTGGATTAGGTGAACCGGTTTTCGAAAAACTTGATGCCATGCTAGGTCGAGCAATTTTCTCTATCGGTGCAGTAAAAGCAGTGGAAATCGGCAGTGGAATTAATGCTAGCAAAATGACTGGTTGGGAGCACAATGACTTCTATCGATATTCTGAGAACCAAATTTTAACCAAAGAAAGCAATAACGCAGGAGGAATTCTTGGCGGAATTAGTGATGGCTTTCCAATAAAACTGAGAGCACATATTAAGCCTACACCAAGTATTCATAAACAACAGCGAACAGTTAATAAGGCAGGCGAAAACATTAACATCCAAGTTAAAGGCCGTCATGACCCAATTATTGTCCCGCGGGCGGTGATCGTAGTCGAAGCAATGGTTGCTTTAACATTAGCCGACTATTTATTGCAAAATACTATGTCCAATATAAAATTACTAAAACGAGCCCTGCAAGCACCTGAATAAAAACAGGTGCTTTTCTTGATACTAAAAGTATTACCTGAAAATTGGGAGGCTCTATGCAACAAACTACTAAACAAAAAATGCTCTTCGTACTCCTACTGCTAGTGCCTTTTATCTGGGCTCTAAGCAACTCTATGATCATTCCCATTCTTCCGCAGGCTCAACGTCAGCTTAATATTTCACGCTTTCAATCCGGACTTTTAATTACAGCACTCTCGAGCCCAACAGCTATATTTCTGCCTTTGACCGGTTTTCTATCAGATCGCTATGGTCGAGTAACGATTATGTTTCCAGCAATTCTCCTTTACGGATTAAGTGGTCTGGCAACTGGAATAGCTGCCGCATTTAAATCTTATCCTTTAATGATTATTTGTCGTTTTTTCCAAGTATCTTAGCTGTTCCTATTAGCTGCTGTCTTTTGCTATTCCAAGTTAAGACCAAATGCCAACAGCAGCAACCACCAAAGCTAACTCAATTAGTACAACAAAAAAAGCGACTCCTATTGGTCGCTTCCATCACTACTTTTAGCATTGTTTTTCTTTGGTTTGGCAATCTTTTTCTTCTAGCAGAGGTAGTCGATTCCTTTAATGTAACTCCTACCTGGCAAGGGTTTCTTTTAGCACTACCCGCATTACTAATGACCTTGACTACCACAATCATTGGTTACAGCTGGCTATTTGGCAATTGGGAGCGGATTGTTTATTAAACTAGCAAGCAATAGCCACAATCTTAGGTAAGCCAATTTTCGGTGTTAATTTTCTAGCAAGATAACGAGCTACTATTGCAAATATCCCTAGTCCAGCTATCGCCCCTAAACTAGCAGTCGCATCACTTTGAGTTATAGCTAAAGCTACAAAGTAACCTAAAAACAGTCCGGAAAGGGGAATACCATATAAAATACCAACAGCTTGCAAAAAATTACGGGATGGATATTCTAAAATGATTGTATCGCCTACTTTAGCTGAGATCGGATTTTTTACTTGAAGAACTGTTTCTTCTGGTTTTTCGTTGCCTGTAAGCCGCATACAACCTTTACAATTTCCACAAGCAGAGGTTGGATTATTTAATTTTACCCAAGTACCACGCTCATTCTTTTCAATAACCACTGCTCTTTGACGCATTCTAATTCACTTCTTTCTTAAGCACCTTGCTTTTTTCAATATAATATTGTATAATAAAAATTGTGGAACCATGGTGTAGATGGTTAACATGCCAGCCTGTCACGCTGGAGATCGCGGGTTCGAGTCCCGTCGGTTCCGCCATTCATGTTATAGTTAATAAAAAGCGGCTTGTCACCGCTTTTTTTGTTTTTTAATATAGTTGTTTGTTGGAAAATAGCAATGAGCTAACATCATTCCTGGTCAAGGCTTTGTAATTGCTCAATAAAAATATCTAATCGACACATTCTTTCGTCGCCTTCCCAGTGAACACAGGATTCACAGCTACGAATCTTAGCTTGTTCTACCCGCTCAAACTCACTGCATGATTCTCCTACAGAAAGCATTTGCTCTTTACTAGGCATGAGTTTCCCCCTTTTCAAGGTTTAGCATTAGTTTACCCACACCTAGTAATTACTAAACTATTGATTAGCTTCAATAATATTTTTAACTCCTTCGATAATCCCCTGACTAGTAATAGTTGCATAAGTTGCAGTGTCTACATCTACACTTTGAGTTTCAATTATCTTAGGAATAACTTGATCAATAGCAAGATCAGCTATACCTGGAGTATCATCATGCACAACATCGATGCTTACAATTTTACCGCCAGATACAGTTACTGTTAGTTCAAGATCACTTTTGAATCCACGAGAAGTACCGGTGTAAACTCCGTCTGGTAATAGCGCTTTAGTAGTTGTTTCTTCAGACGCAGGTTGATGCTGAGTAATAATCTTTTTCACACCATTTATAACAGCTCTAGTGGATAAGGTAGCATAAGTAACAGTATCAACGTCTGCACTTTGGGTTTCAATTATATTAGCAACCACCTGTTCGATGGCCGGATCGGCAATACTTGGAGTGTCATTATGCTCTACATCAATACTCGTTATTTTACCACCTGACACAGTAACCGTTACTTTAACATCACTACTAAAACCCCGTTCTGTAGCGGTGTAAACACCATCAGGCATTATAGGGTCTACCTTATCCCGACTATTCCACAGGTGGACAGAAATAACTACTAAAAGACATAAAAGTGCTACACTAATGAATTTTCTATATTGCTGATTCAAAAACAAAACCTCCTTTCCTAGTTTAACTCTCATAGTTAATTTCGCTAGGTACAGAGGTTTTCCTGCTAATTATTTAAATGTTCTTATTTACCCTTTAGAATGTCAAATACTTGAGCGGCATCCTTATCACCACGGCCAGATACGTTAACTACAATAATTTTGTCTTTTGGCAAAGTAGGAGCCAACTGAAGAGCATAGGCCACGGCATGAGCACTTTCTAAGGCGGGAATTATGCCTTCAGTTTTTGACAAAACCTGAAATGCTTCAAGTGCTTGCTCATCGGTTACCGAAACATATTTTGCCCGACCAGTTGCATGATAAAAACTATGCTCTGGACCTACACCTGGATAATCAAGACCAGCAGCAATAGAACTAGTTCTTGCTGGTTCGCCTGATTCATCAATTACTGAGTAACATTTAAACCCATGAATAACAGCTGGCTGACCATAGCTAATCGCTGCTGCGTGTTGACCGAGACCACTACCTTTACCACCCGGCTCAACACCAATAAATTGAACAGATTCATCCTCATAAAATGGGGCAAATAGGCCAATTGCATTACTGCCGCCGCCGACACAAGCAATTAAGTAATCGGGTAAACGATGGGCTCTTTCTGCTAATTGTGACCTTGTTTCCCTACCGATAACGGATTGAAAATCTCTAACAATATCTGGATATGGATAGGGTCCTACTGCCGAGCCTAACAGGTAATAAGTGTTTTTGTAATTCGCTACTAGATCTGCCAAAGCTGCATCTACCGCTTCTTTTAATGTTCGATCACCATCTTTCACGGCAACTACTTTTGCACCCAATAGTTCCATTCGGAAAACGTTAAGTGCTTGGCGACGGGTATCCTCCTCCCCCATATAAATCACACAGTCAATGCCAAATAAAGCACAAGCGGTGGCGGTGGCAACTCCGTGCTGTCCTGCACCTGTTTCAGCAATAATACGTTTAACGCCCATGCGCTTCGCTAACAATACTTGACCAAGTACGTTATTAATCTTATGAGAACCTGTATGATTTAAATCCTCTCTTTTTAAATAGATTTGTGCTCCACCAAGTTTTTCTGTTAGTCTTGCCGCGTAATACAGCGGGCTAGGACGACCCACATAATCTTTTAAATAATATTCTAGCTCAGATTGAAAATCAGGGTCATCTTTAATCGAATTATAAAAATCAGCCAAATGGTTTAAGGCCTCTTTCAATTCATCCGAAACAAACTGACCACCAAACTCACCAAAATATCCTTTCTCTGTGATTGCTTTACTCATCTCATCTCACCTCTCTAGTTTTATAAAACATTTATAATAATTCGGCCCAGTAACTGATAAATCCTTTTAATTGTTCAAAAGTTGGACTATATCCATTCCGTACATAAAAACCTGAGCTGGCTTTAGCGAGCAACAAGGCGTTTTCCAAGGATAAACCCATTAATATTCCTAAACAAAAACCAGCATTGAAATTATCACCAGCGCCAGTAGTTAGTACCGGATTCGGCGTATAGGGACCAGGCACGTGAGCTAAATTACCATCCTGAACAGCTGCAGCCTGATCAACGGCATGCACAACTACACACCATAAGTTAAGCTTAGCCGCTAACTGAGTTGTGATTTCCGTTATCGGGACTTGTTCTGGACTTGCACTTAAATCTAAATCTAAGACCTGGGCTAACTCTGTGGCTTCTTTCCTATTTAGCCCTAAAATCACTTTATAATACCGTTCCATTCCGGCTATTAATTCTAAGGCCTCTGCCTTATCTGTTCTGCTTCGTTTTTCTGGATCAGCTAAGTCAATAAATAAATAGGGTTGTTTTATCATCGGAATATCGGCTAAGAATTCCAATAACTTTATCCAAAGTTGATTCATATTTGGAATCATTGTCCAGTTAACCATCGCTACTAAGTCGACTTCAGTAAACAAAGTCTTCAGTTTACTTTCGCCAGCGGCTGCCACTAAGCTTTCCCAAGTAATATTAGTTAATGGTTCAAGCTTGCCAAGCATTATTTTACCGTCATTAAATTCTAAAGCATCGGTATGAGCAGGTTCTCCAATGGAAATCACCTGCTGACAGCTATTAACTAATTGATTAAATACAGGATGTATTTGTGGCATACCAAGGTTTCCAACATAAGAAACTAATTGGTCTGTAGCACACAGTGCATTGGCCATAATTGGGCCATTGCCGCCCAATTTTACTATGCGAGGTACCAGTTCAATATTAGTACTTAAATTAGTCGACCGAGAAATCCGATCGCCTAATTCAGCAATAGTTTTGATCCGAGTATAACTGAAACTTGAGAATCGTTGATCAACTACTTCGATAATTTCATCTACAAAACCATCAAAACCTATCGTAAAGCGAAATTGTGGTTTTAAGTCAGCTTGGCCTAATAATTGGCTTAATTTAATTAACTTGGCCAAAGCAAATCTCCCTTCCGTACAAAATTTAGCTCACATCAATCAACTAAAAAAATCACACTAAAGCGAGCTAAGAAATCAAATGCTGTTAAAGCATCTAAAATTTTAGCACCATCCTCATCACTAATAATCGCATTTATCCTTCCCGGTTCCATTACATCTACTGCTTTCACTACTAACGGAATGGCCATCGGGTAACCAGGATCAGCAACTATCCGGTTTAAAAGTTCTTGGGTAAGCTCTTTACCGTAAAAAACCAATCCAACAGATTGAATATAATCTAAGGAGGCAGTAAATCCTCCATAAATCAACTGACCTGATTCAGTAAAAATTCGTGGACTCATTCCACGATTAGCATTCAAACCACGTAAATCAACTACTAAGCCAGTATAGACCTGATCACCACTGGCTAGTTTTTCTTCCCAAAATTGTCGCACAGAATCCATATTTTGCTCCCGCTTACTAATGGCAAAGCCATCCCACCAATAGCGAGTATTTCCTTCTCCAACAATACTTAAAACTGCTTTCGAAAACTGTTCTGGCGTAACTATGCTCAAAGAAATCCGTTGACTACGCCCTGCATCTACTAAAGTATGTATTACTTGAGTTTGGTCTATAACTGTATTTCCTTGATAAAATATAATACTAACCTCAGCTTTACTTTGCGAACGATCACTTATTAAATTAAAAGACAATTCATAGGCTTGACCCTTCTCCAAACTAATAGCCTGTTGGTAACTAAGATCTGGTCCTAAAGTCAATTGACTACCTTGGGCTATTGCATTAGTCGCTAGTAACAATACTACTGTTAGACAGAGTATAGTTCGAATTAGTGCTTTCACTAAAACATCAACCTCCCTATTATTTCCTAGGAAATACATCTATACCTAAATTCGCTATCAAAGCTTGCTTTCCTTTGAATATTTACAAAGGAATGATTTGTCATTATTGACAGCTTCAGTTGGTGATGGTAACATAACACTAACTTATGTCAGTTTGGGAGGTTTGAAAAATGCGAACCACAACAGGAATAATTCTTATCTTACTATTATTATCTCTCAGTGGGTGCAGCTTGGTCACCGGTGGTACAAAAATATTTTTGCCCGATGAAGACCGACCAATTATCATTGAAGAAGAATCTAGAACAGATAAGACCATAATTTTTACTGATGGATTTGACTTCCCTGTAGGTGATGCTGATGGCAGAGGCTGGGGAATCACTGGTTATGGTTTCTTACAATGGAGCAATGTTAGTAATTCATGGCATCCTGGTGAAGATTGGAATATTCCTGGTGCAGGCAACGGCGATTGGGGTCAACCAGTTTATAGTATTGCTAACGGAATAGTCTTATTTGCCGGCTGGAATACTGCTCAAGGAAACATTGTATTAATTGAGCATACTATGCCAAACGGGAAGCAAGTTTGGTCTCAATACGCTCATCTAGATCGGCTCTATGTTTCTGCTGGCGAAATAGTTGGGCGACGGCAAAAAATTGGAACTGTAGGTCGGGGGCCAAATAATCGGTTTGCTGCTCATTTACATTTTGAAATCAAGCAAAAGTATTTGCCAAGTAATGGTTGGCCTCGAACCAGTGGGGTTCCCTGGAACAAGGAAAAGGTACTGGAATATTGGGTTAATCCATCTTTATTCATTTGGCAAAACCGCCCACGATAAATGATACAACTCAAATTATGAAAAAAAGGCGAAAACGCCTTTTTTTTATGATATGATAACGTATAATATCAATGAACAATAAAAAACAGTATCCCAGGTTAGAAAGGAGCTGTTTTAATGGAATTTAAACAGCTGGAACATTTAATTTATCGAGATTATCCAATGTCCAAGGCAACCTCATTTAAAGTAGGAGGCCCTGCAGATTATCTATTTCGACCCGAAACCATCGAAGATCTGCAACTTGGATTGCAATATGCCCAGCACTATCAACTACCAATTACGGTAATCGGCTGTGGCAGCAATTTATTAGTAACCGATAAAGGTATTCGCGGTTTTGTAATTCAGTTAGCCGAAAATTTTTCCAAGGCAACCGTTCATAACAATCAGATTACAGCTACTTCTGGCTGCTACTTCAGCGCCCTTAGTAAACTAGCCGCTTATCACAGTTTAACTGGCCTTGAATTTGCAGTAGGTATACCTGGTAGCCTTGGAGGAGCTATTTATATGAATGCTGGTGCCTATGACGGTGAAATCGGACCTTTAATAGAGGAAGTAGTCTGGGTGACAGCTGATGAAGTTGGTACTTGGAGCCGCGATGAATTTACTTATTCCTACCGAAATAGCAAAGCTCAGGAAGAAGGCGTCATTGTCGCTGGAGCAACTTTACAATTAGCGCCAGGAAATCCTGAGGAAATTTACGCCAAAATGAATGACTTTCAAGAGAAAAGGAGATCTAAGCAACCATTAGAATATCCCAGTGCCGGCAGCACTTTTAAACGGCCGCCAGGACGGTATGTCGGACCGATGATTGAAGAAGCCGATCTGAAAGGCTACTCAATTGGCGGAGCCCAGGTATCGACAAAACATGCCGGTTTCATTATAAACACCGGCAATGCTACAGCAACTGATATTATTAATTTAATTGAATTCATCCAAAAAACTATCAAAGAAAAATTTGACGTAGATTTAATCCCTGAGGTTAGAATTATCGGCGAAAAATAAACTTATCAACTTCGCCACCTTTTCCTGGGTTAATTCATTGTAAATCTGTCCATCTACAATTGCAACTGGGGCTTGTGCACAATTACCAAGACAACGAATTAACCCTAAGGAAACCTCCCCATCTTCAGTAGTTTCCCCAACTTTAATTCCTAATCGTTTTTCAAACTCCGCTACAATCTTAGCAGCGCCCTTTGTGTAACAACCTGTACCAAAGCAAACCTTAATTTCTTTAACCTTGCTCATGACTAAAGCCGCCTTTATTTTGCTTATCAAAATAAAATTCTAAAAATCCACCAATCACGGCTGTTAGAGGAATTGCTAACGCTAGCCCAATGCTTCCTGCCAAAGCACGAATCACTTCTGTAGCAATTAAATCCAAATTAATGATTTTACGCCATGCTATCTCATTAACTTGAAAAAGCAGTAGTAAAGGCAGAGAAGAACCTAAATATGCCAAAATTAAAGTGTTAGACATGGTGCCCAGCATATCTTGGCCAACATTAATACCCCTTCGAATTAAGACTCCTAAGGAAATATCTGGATTTTCCTCCCGTAATTGCTCCATAGATGATGCTACAGACATGCCTACATCCAGAATGGCACCTAATGCACCAATTATGATACCAGCAAACAATAATCCCTGATAATCGATGGTCGACTCCTGCATTAGCAGTATTTGGGCTTCATGGGAAGAAAGACCGGTTAAACTAGAAAGTTTTCCAAAAGCAAAAGCTAAGATACCGGCCATAATCAAGCCGCCAACTGTGCCACCTAAGGCTGCAATTGATTTGATGTTAATCCCACTAACAAAAAAGATAAACATCACTGATAATATTGAAGCAATTCCTACAGTAACCAAGATCGGACTGAAGCCTTGTAAAATCAATGGTAACAATATTAAGCCGACTATTACTGCCATTATAATTAACGACAGCAAGGCTTTAAAACCTTTAAAACCACCAATCAAAACTAAAGTTACTCCGAATAAGATAGTAATAACAATAATTCCATCTAAGCGGTAAAAATCTACTAAATCAACATGCAACTCGCCATACGGATAACTTACCTGAACTAATACTCGATCTCCTCTCGCTACTTCTAAATCATAATAGGGTTGACCAGTTAAAATATTTGCTACTACAACCTGTTCACCTTTATAAGGTTTTTCTAACAATTCCAATGTTACTGACTGTGTACTAATCTCTCCAAATGAGGCGTCGATTGGTTCACCTTCAACAACCTCAATTACCTTCGCCTTAATTAACTGTTCTTGACTGCCCTCAGCTTCATTAGCCAACACATTTCCACTAGTAATACATAGCACAATCGCTGCTAACAAAATAATCACATATCTGCGCACATTATTCAACTCCTAACAATTACTACCTGATCCAATCCGACAACTAATTTTGGCAATCGCTCTGATAATTCAACTGCAATTTCTTCAGTAAAACTGCCATGTAGTGCTACTACTCTCCCCCGATTGCAAGCTGCTATTGCTTGTATTCTCATCTGTCCAGTATCAAAGCTGCCAAGAAGATTCCAAACAGCTAAAACCACTTCGGCTGAATGATCACGAACAAGAACCGCATAAAGCTTAATAACTAAATCGTGAATAAACTGCCAGATAATACTAGCAACAAAAGCTACCAGTGGTGTCAGCACGCTAAAATACACAGCCGTCTCGGAAAACAAATAGAAGATACCGCTTAACATTGCAATAGCTAACGGCTCATGCCAACCAAATCTAAAATCTACTGATTCTCCTAGCTGCAATACGAAATACTTGTTTTTCCGTGTAGAATAACGCCTCATACTTGCTAATCCAATACCGGCAACAGGTAACAAACAAATATACGGCAGATTAACCATCACGTATTCATTAAATCCACTAACTTGAAAGAGCAAAGCTTGCATATTCGCATTAAAGCGTGCAAGAAACATTATTGAATAACGAATTAAAATCAAACTAATCCAGGGCAGTAAAGACAATAACAACCCTGCTAAAAAACCACCGCTTAGAACAATTACTGTCGTTAATACACCTACTCTAATTTCTCGCAATTGGAGCTCTCGTTCCGTTCTAGCAAACACCTTACTAAAATCACCTAACACGAGCTCATCCCAAGAGGTTATGGTGCCAATCATATATAAATATTCTTGGAGTTCAGTTCTATTCCTCTAGTTAGTTGCCAAAAACAAAAAAAGTCGGATAATCCGACTTCCTAACAAGCAATGGTACCCCCAACCGGATTCGAACCGGTGCCTTCGCCGTGAAAGGGCGGTGTCCTAGGCCTCTAGACGATGGGGGCGCATATTAAACTGTCAATGGTGCCCTGAGCCGGAATCGAACCAGCGACACGAGGATTTTCAGTCCTCTG
>ERZ773359.6239-NODE-6239-length-10688-cov-4.204646_pt1 | contig 10688 bp, 9 predicted proteins | sample MGYA00374955_ERZ773359 | MGnify/ENA primary metagenome ERZ773359 (study PRJEB29098, sample SAMN04486028) | biogas fermenter metagenome | study: EMG produced TPA metagenomics assembly of the Biogas fermentation microbial communities from Germany - Plant 4 DNA1...
GGACAGAGCCTTATATGGACAATGAACAGGTAATTGTGGTCCGCAAAGACTCAGACATAAATTCGCTGGCCGACCTGGCAGGCAAAGTGGTGGCTGTCCAGATTGACTCCAGCGCGCAGTATGCCCTTGAGGACAAGCCGGAGCTGACAAGCACCTTTAAAGAATTGGTGACGACGGATAATTACGAAACCGCTCTCATGGACCTGGAAGCGGGAGCCGTTGATGCAGTGGCCATGGATGAAATTGTAGCCAACTACAAGATTCAGAAAAGAGGCGCCAGTTACAAGGTGCTGGAAGAATCGATAGCCTCCGAGCAATATGGTGTGGGCTTTTTACTGGGCAATACAGAACTGAGGGATAAAGTCCAGGAAAAACTGGAAGAAATGGCAGCCGACGGGACAATGGCAAAAATATCTCAAGAATATTTCGGCAAAGACATTACAACCCTGGGGAAAAAATAGGTTTGACGGCGGATACGGCAAAGAAAGGGCTGTCCCAAGATGGCCCTTTCTTTGCACGTAAGTGATTTACGGAGGTAGCTTCCATGGCATTTTCTTTGCTGGTTGTAAAGCTGGCCGAGGGCTTGCTTGTGGCCATAGCCATTTTTGCCCTGACACTGCTCTTTTCCCTGCCCCTCGGCCTGCTGGTGGCTTTCGGCCGCATGTCTAAAAACTTTCTGCTCCGCAATATTGTCAAGTTTTACATTTCCATTATGCGCGGCACACCGCTGGTTCTGCAATTGATGGTTGTTTACTTCGGGCCTTATTATCTTTTTCGCATTCCTCTCGGATACAGCTACCGCTTTGTTGCCACCATTATCGGTTTTTCCCTGAACTATGCAGCTTATTTCGCCGAAATTTACCGCGGGGGCATACTGTCCATGCCGGCAGGACAGTATGAAGCGGCCCAAGTGCTCGGCTACAATAAAACTCAGACTTTTGTGCGCATCATTTTCCCCCAGGTGGTAAGACGCATCCTGCCCGCCGTGACCAATGAAGTTATAACCCTGGTCAAGGACACGTCGCTTGCTTTTGCCATTTCCGTCGGCGAAATGTTTACAACCGCCAAGGCCATTGCGGCGGCGCAGAGCAATATGCTGCCCTTTATTGTCGCCGGGGTTTTTTATTACCTTTTCAATTCTGTCGTTGCTTTTGCCACGGAAGCGGTGGAAAAGCGCTTAAGTTACTACCAGTAGGTGAAAAAATGAAAATCCTGGAGATAAAAAACTTGCGAAAGAGTTTTGACAGCCTGGAAGTGCTGAGCGGTGTTTCCCTGGAAGTAAATGAAGGGCAGGTAGTAGCCGTCATCGGCCCTTCCGGTTCGGGCAAATCCACACTTTTACGCTGCGCCACCTTCCTGGAGACGATTGACAGCGGCGAATTGATTTATCTTGGTGAAAAGGCTGCAACAACCGGTCCGGAAGGAAAGGCTGTTTATGCGCACCCGGCAGACCTGCGCAGAATCCGGCACTACGTCGGCCTGGTATTTCAAAACTTCAATCTCTTCCCCCATTTTTCCGTCATAAAAAATGTTACCGACGCCCTGATTACTGTCCAGAAAAAAGACAGGGAGGAAGCGCTGGCCATCGGCCGGGAACTGCTTGCCAAAATGGGACTTTCCGACAAGGAAAACGCCTACCCCTACCAGCTTTCCGGCGGCCAGCAGCAGCGTGTTTCCATAGCCCGGGCGCTGGCGCTCAAGCCGAAAATTCTCTTTTTTGATGAACCCACCTCCGCCCTGGACCCGGAATTGACGGGCGAAATACTGAAAGTTATCCGCCAGTTGGCGGAAGAAAAGATGACAATGGTGATTGTCACCCATGAAATGGGGTTTGCCCGGGATGTGGCCGACCACGTCATCTTTTTGAATGAAGGGGTCATCGTCGAGGAAGGACCTCCCGCAGCGGTGCTTGACAACCCGCAAAACGAGCGGACAAAGGCTTTCCTGAACCGTTTCGAACATTAAGCGGGGAGCACACTGTACAGTGTGCTCCCTCTCTTTGTCCGTCAATCCTCTCCTTCGCCGCTGCCGGCAAGGCGGGCACGTGCTATCTCACAGTACTTTTTCGCAATATCAATACCCAAAAACTTTCGCCCCAGCCGCTGCGCCACGGCGGTGGTGGTACCCGTACCGTTAAAGGGGTCCAGCACGAAATCGCCCCGGAAGCTGAAAAGTTTTATTATCCTGCGGGCCAGTTCCTCCGGGAACACGGCAGGGTGGCCGTAAGCCTGCATTTTGTGTTCAGGCGCAATTGACCATTTTGCCGTCACCCAGTTTTTAAATTCCTCGGCTGTAATGTCGGCGTTTTCTTTTGCCCCCACTTTTTTCAGGCTGCCCTTGCAAAAGATTTCAATGAACTCCCAGGTATATTTTAAATAAGGGCTGGCCGGGCTTTTCCAGGAGCCCCAGGCGGTATATTTGCAATTGTAATTGTTTTTCTCCCAGAGGATCTCGCCTTTCCAGAGCAGCTTTTTACCGAGGAAATAATTGCTGAGCAGGTGGTGGGTGGGAATGTAGTCGGAAAAGAGGGGCTGTACATTGACGGCAATGCGGCCGCCGAATTTCAGCACCCGGATACACTGATCGAAAACGGCAAAAAGCTTGTCAAAGTAATCCTGCCAGTAATGGTCGTCATCCTGCTCCGCATACTCCAGACCGAAATTGTAAGGGGGCGAGGTAAAAATCAAATCGACGCAGTTGTCCGGCAAAGCCTGCAGGATTTTCAGGCTGTCGCCGCAGATAATCCTGTTTGCGTAAGCAGGAGGCACAGCGTTATTCTCAGGGGCAAAATTATGTCCCCGGGCATAAAAAACCTTGTCCCGCTTTTCCTCTTTCAGCTTGCGCTGCCTAACCTTGCGTTCCGCGCCGTAATTGGCATAGATCCGCTTGCCGCCCCGGATATTGTAACTCTTTATGTCGCTGATGCGGCGAAAAATCTCCTGCGCCAGTTCATCCGGCCGGGCGGCGGCAAACTCCTCCAGCCTCCGGAAATCAAGCTGTTTCAGGCAAATGACAACCTTGCCTTCTTCCGCCCGGGCATAAACATCGCCGGGCGGGAAAAAACGGTTGAAGGCGGCCACTGTCTGGCAGTCTGCCGCGGTTGCCGCCCGCGGCAGAACAATTGCCAGGTAAGCATTTTCCCCGTCCATCTTTCCGGTTGTCACCCCTTCCGTATATGGTATAATTATATCACGACTGCCCGGAAGATTTTAGTACAAGAAAAAACAGCCGAAACAGGTGTGGATGTTGAGACACGGTCTGACAGATAAAAAACTAAGCCGCGGGCAGGCTGCAGCACTGCTCGTTATTGCCGCCCTGCTCTGGAGCAGCGCAGGAATCCTGATCAAGCTCATTCCCTGGCACCCCCTGGCCATTGCCGGCGGGCGCAGCGCCATTGCCGCCGCCATTTTTGCGGCCGCCATCGGGCGGCCGCGCTGGAACGGCTCCCCGGCCCAGTGGGGCGCCGCCCTTGCCTATGCCTGCACGGTCACCACCCTGGTGGCGGCCACCAAGCTGACAACGGCGGCTACCGCCATCCTGCTGCAGTATACGGCGCCCATCTATGTCGCCCTCTTTAGCGCCTGGTTCCTGCAGGAGCGCACAACCAGCGCAGACTGGCTCACCGTGGCGGTTGTCATGGGCGGGATGGTGCTCTTTTTCCTTGACAGCCTGACGCCGGGCAAGGCCTTGGGCAACCTTTGCGGCATCCTGAGCGGCGTCAGTTTTGGCGCCATGGCGCTTTTTTTGCGCAAACAAAAAGACGGCTCCCCGCTGGAATCCGTCCTCTGCGGCAACCTGCTGACCTTTCTTGTTGCGCTGCCATTTCTTTTGCAGCAGCCCGCACTGGATACGGCCGGATGGCTGGCCCTGCTTGCCCTGGGAGTTTTTCAACTGGGCATCCCCTACCTGCTTTTTTGCCTTGCCGTCAAGCATGTTTCCGCCCTGGACGCCATACTGATCCCCGTGATTGAGCCGATCCTCAATCCCGTCTGGGTAATGCTGTTCTATGCGGAGGTGCCGGGACCAAAGACAATCGCAGGCGGCCTGCTTGTCCTTGGCGCCGTCACCATACGCAGCCTGCTTAATGAACGCAGGCAGGCACAAAAGACGGGTACGGCAGCCTGATTCCGGCTGAGAGCGCGTTTTATCCCGCAACGCAGGACGGCAGTGCAGGTGACACTGCCGTCCTGCGTTGTTTTCACTGCTTTTTTCTGCACAGCCTGAACGCGGGTCAATACGTTCCGGCGCCCCTGGCATATCAAAAACCATCCGGGCAAAATGCTGCCCCCTGCGTTTTTTTTTGCAGGCCTTTCCACAATAAGTGCTTGCAGGCGGGGTTTATCCTGTACATAACTTGCCGGAGAAAAAATCTGCAACTTTTTTGCCGTCTGCTTTCTTTTATGTATTACCTGTATTATAATGCATAATACAGGGGAGTGATTCGCCATGATATTATCCCTGGATTTTTCCAGTGAAACACCAATCTACCTCCAAATCAGGAACCAGGTACTGCTGGCCATCGCCGGGGGAAAGCTGAAGCCCGGGGAAAAGCTGCCTGCAATCCGGACCCTGGCCAATGAGGCCGGGGTTAACATGATGACTGTAAACAAAGCTTACCAGTTGTTAAAGGAGGAAGGAATAATCTCCATTGACCGGCGCAGCGGCGCCTTTGTCAGTCTTTCCCGCGACAGCAAAGCAGATGTGCTGGCCAGGCTGAGTAAAGAACTGGAGCTTATTGTTTCAGAAGCAAAAGTAAAGGGCATCAGCAAAGCGGAGATGCGGGAATTGTTTAACCGCCTGCTTGAAGGAATGGAGGAAGAAAAATGAACATTTTTATCAAAATCTTTTTACTGGTGCTATTGTATCCCGTCCTGCCCATTATGTATTTCCTGCTCATGAATGAAACCAAGCCCAGAAAAAATATTGTTCTTGGCGTAACACTGCCATACCCCGCGCTGGATGACCCGGAGCTCAAAGCAGCCTGTCAACAGTTTAAGCGCGCCTTGGGCAAAGCCGTCCTGCTTTTGGCCTTTCCTCCCTTCCTTGTCTTCTTTGCCGACAGCATATCGGTCGTCATGTTTATCCTGTTTTACTGGCTGCTTCTGGCAATTATCATACCTTTCATACCGTATACAAAATACCACCGGAAGCTGAAAGCCCTGAAGCAGGAAAGGAACTGGGAAGCCGGCAGCAGTCAGAAAATACTTGTCGACCTGAAAGCTTTAGCCGCAAATGATGTGCAGGCCAAAGTGTGGCCGGTCATCCCTGCCCTGCTTGTCAGCGCCTTCCCCCTTGCTTATGAGTTGACGGCGGGACTTTCGCAAACACACTTCTCCATCCTTGCTGTCTGTGCCACGCTGCTGCTTGTCACCGTGCTGTTTTTTACCCTCTACCGTCTTGTTTCACGGCAGCGGACAGAGATAATTGCCGAAGACAGTGAATACAACCTGGTCCTAACCAGGATCAGGAGGGTAAACTGGACACGCTTTTGGCTCTCCGCCGCCTGGATCAATGCGCTATATACCGTCATACTGTGGCTGAGTGTAACCGGCCGGACCGTCTTTTTTGTCTTCCTGCTTGCCACTGCCCTTTATACAGTCGCCATTCTCTGGACTGTCTTAAAGGCGGAATTTGCCACACGCAACATGCAGCACAAACTGGCGGCAGCCAGCCCCGCGCCGCTCTACACGGACGAGGACCGCTATTGGATCAACGGCATGTTTTACTATAACCCGAACGACCAAAAGTCGCTGGTCAGCAACCGTGTGGGGATCGGCATGACTGTAAACCTGGCACGTCCGGCGGGCAAAATCACCATGGCCTTTGCCCTGCTCTGCCTCCTGTCAGTACCGGTGCTTCCGCTCTGGGTAATGGCCGAAGAATTTACCCCCCTGCGCATTGAGGCCACTGAATCGGCAATTGTCATCACCCATTTGTCGGAAATAGCAAAAATTATGGCCCAGGAAATAGAATCCGTGGAACTTTTGCCCGAGCTGCCCGCTGCAAGGAGAATCGTGGGCACCGGCATGGATAACCTGCGTAAAGGAACATTTGACGTGGAAGGCTACGGGCGGGGCAAGCTCTATTTAAACCCCCGGCAACCGCCCTTTCTTGTCATCTACACCAGGCAGGGCTTCATCATGATCAATGGAACCGGTGAAGTACTTGCGTTCCTGGAGGACAAAATTCCCGGGTTCTCCCCCTAGGCAGGTGTAAAAAATTGGCCGAAACGGCAAGATGCTCCCCTTTGCGCAGATACCTGGAACAATCAAAACAGGACTGCACAAGGGGGAGCTTTTTTATAATGTAAAAGAATCAGGTAATCTTTCCCAGATCTATCCTAAATTTCACCCTAGATTACTTAGGCAAAGATTGAACTCTTATTTTAGGCTTGCATTTTGCCCAGGAGATCGACTACTTCTTTTACAAGTTTTAAAATGCTCTCTTCACCTTTTTTTTGTGTTGGCAAATATAAAAATTCCCGGAAGTTCAGTATTAGGGCTATGGTACAAGTTATTATCAGCAATCTTTCCCTTATGAAGAATCCTTTTTGAGCTGATGAAACCGCCCTTATGGACAATTTGATTGCGAATTACCCGGAGCTTTTCTATTTCCTTACAAATAAGTTGTTAAAACATAAATGGTTTTCATTAACATACATTTTATCATAATTTTGGATAATCTGCTGTATTTTTTCACTAATGACAAAAAATGGACCCCATATGGAAAAGGGTCCATGTCTGCAGCCCAGGGTTTCATACATAGTTTTCGGTCCGCCGGATGATGTCATCCTGCAGGTCCTTGTAAAGCTCGACGAAATAGGCGGAGAAGCCGGCAACGCGGACGACAAGGTCGCGGTATTCCTCCGGGTTGGCCTGCGCCTTGCGCAGTGTGTCGGCGCTGACAACATTATACTGGAGCTGCATGCCGCCCAGCTCAAAGAAGGTTTCCACCAGTTGCTTCAGTTTGGCCGTCCCTTCTTCACCTTCCACACTGGACGGGTGGAATCTCATGTTGAATTGCAGCCCGTTGCCGTAATTGTAGGGGTGGAGGGCAATGTTGGAGGCAATTACGCCGGTGGGGCCGTTTTTGTCCGCGCCCTGGGTGGGAGAAGCGGCATCGGAGACCGGCTCGCCCGCTTTCCTACCGTTGGGGGTGGCATAAGTGAGGTAGCCCTGCTGGACATTGGCGCCGGCGGAATAGATGCCGGCCCTGTGGATGCCGCGGGGACCGATGTAATTATTAATTCTCGTGGTAAAGAGGTCGGACACCCAGGAGGCAATCTCATCGGCATAAGGATCACCGTTGCCAAAGTAGGGCACTTCATTGCGGGCACGCTCCCTCAAAAGCTCATACCCTTCCCAGTTGGCCATGATGGCGTCATACAGCTCGCGGGCAGTGCAGATCTTTTTGTCATAAACAAGGTATTTAATGGCGACAAGGCTGTCAATGGCAGTGGCAATGCCGATACAGGCGCTGCCTGTGGAATTGTACTTGGCGCCTCCCAGCATCATGTCGCGGCCGCTTTCCATGCAGCCGTCCATGGTGGCGGAAGCAATGGGCACCGGTACCAGGGGGTTGCCGATGTATTCCGCAATGTTGTTCAGCGTAAAGTGCCAGTTCATAAAGTATTCCAGCTGCTTGGCAAAAGCGGCCTTTACCTCGTCAAAGCTTTCCATTTCATAGAGGTAGCCCGTGTGCAAGCCGCCCTGCTTGCCGTTAAAGGGGTTTTTCCCGTCGTTAATGGCCTGCAGCACCACATTGGCAATATTCAGGTGCGTGCGCGAAAACGGCCCGGAAGGGTTGGCGAATTCACAGCCGGAGCCTGTGATTTCCACGCAGCCCACCACGCAGTAGTTGCGGGCGTCCTCCAGGGCAAGGCCGCGCTTGTGCAGGATGTCAATAATCAGATCCGTATTCTCCAGGGTGGGAATCCCTCCCACCAGCTTCGATACTTCAATGCCGGCTTCCCACAGTTCCGGGGGCGAATCCTTATGCAGCCCCAGGGAGAAGGTGGGGTCATGCAGCTTCAGCCGCGCCGCCGACTGTAAAAACATGTAGGTAACCTTGTTGGTGGCATCGCTGCCGTCCGGCTTGCGGCCGCCGATGGTAATGCGCATATTGTCGCTGTAGGAGCCCAGGAAGTGGGTCATGGCGGCGGGGCCGGACATAAAGATGTCCCCCACTTTCAGGCAAAAGCAGTCTACCAGTTCCTGCGCCTCTTCCAGGGTGATGCGGCCGGCGGCCAGGTCGGCTTCAAGGTAGTCTCCGACATGCTGGTCCACCCTCCCCAGACAGAGGCCCAGATAGTTGCCCTCGATATGAATTGCCAGGTGGTAGAGATAAACCACTTGCAGCGCTTCGTGGAAAGTGCGGGCGGGATGTTCCATGATCCAGTCCAGGGAGTCCGCCATTTTTAACAGCTCGGCTCGCCTTTTTTCGTCCTGCGTCAGCTCCGCCTGGCGGCGGCACTCGGCGGCAAAACGCTTGCTGAAAAGAATAACGGCGTCGCAGGAAATCACCACGGCACGGTAAAAGAAGTATTTTTCCGCATCCTTGCCGGGGAGGTAGCCTTTCATTTTTTCCAGTTTCTCCAGTGCTTCCTGCCTAATGGCGCCAAAGCCTTTTTCCACCGCCTTGCGGTAGTTGGCGTTGAAATGGCCGTGCGGAACGGTATATTTAAGACCTGTGGTATGGGGCAGGACGTCCGCCGTAGCCAACTGCTCCAGTTCTTCCGGCATGGCGGCCTGCAGTTTGGCGCCAATGCCGTTTTCCTCCCAAAAATCAACCACCGACATTAAATAATCCCTGTCTTCCTGCCTGAGCTTCATGACGCCCGTAGTTGTATCCCGCTTGTCAAAGGTGCCGTCTTCCAGTTCCTTTTTCAGCCAGGAAAGGCCGTTGTATTCGGCCCAAAGCAGGCAGCCGCGGAAATGCTTGCCCACGTTGCCGACGATCAGTTCGTCCTCTTCCACTCTGACAGTCATTTTCGACAGGATTTCATAGAGTGCCTTGGCCCTGCGTATAATAGGCACTTCATTCATACTTTTCTGATAATATTCGGTAATAATTTTTGTCCGTTCCGCATCCAGGCTGGGAATTGTATTTCTGTAGCGTTCCCTGAGGCGTTGCACTCTGGGTGAAACCGGGCTTAAGACAAACACTTTCTCTTTCCTCCTCTTTTCCGCTGATAACCGTCCTCATCCTTTTTCTCCGCCGCCGCTTCTTTTCCTTCATTATAACATAAACCTGCCTGTTGCGTCCCTCCCTCATCCGCCTCTTTTTGCTTACTTAAAAACCTGGCTTTCATACCGCAAGGATGCGGTTTGTGCCGACGTGTTGTTTTTCTGCAGTATAAAAAACAGAGGCCGGCATTTATGCAGGCCTCTGCCAACATAGTTTCTGTTCAGTCGATAAGGCACAGACACGGCCCAAGGGAAGAGGCAGGTTTCCAATCAGGCGCGTATCTCCTGGCGCATGAAGAGATAGTAGGCAATGGCAAAGCAAATCAGCGTTGCGGCAATAAGGCCGACGACATGCGGCCAGATGAGCAGAAGGCTCTGCCCATATGTCAGTGGTGCTTCAATGGCGCCAAGGATCTGTTCCAGGGTCACGACACCCAGGGCCCTGACTGACGGGTTCATTAAGGTGACTGTTGCCTCATCGTAAAGGTAGTTGGGGCAGAGTCGTCCAAGCCACTGGTTTAGGCGGGCATTTTTTATAATCTGGCTTGCCGGACTGTTGTCAGTGACAGGGAAGATGGCATCTGCAATCATCCCCACCAGGAACATGGCAAACAGTGAGAAAAAAAGCCAGAGAGCAATGCCTGCCAGGGCCGAGGTTGTGGTCTGGCGAAAAACAATGGAGAAAAGGAGGGAAAGCGCCAGCCAGAAGGAAATATAGACAACGCTTAAAAGCAGGAAAGTTATAATGCGCAAAAACTCACTCAGTGTGGGAGGAACACCGAAAATTAGAATTCCCAGGGCGCCTGTCACCAGCCCCAGACCAAAGATGACCATGGCCAAGACAGCAACACCGGCGATAAACTTGCCGTTGATCAGAGCGTCCCGGTAAATTGGCTGGGACAGTACGTGGCTCAAAGTGCCCCTGTCCCTTTCGCCGCTGATGGCATCAAAGCCCATAATCAGACCGATGAGCGGCCCGAGGAAAGAAACAAACGCTGTAAAGGAAAAGGGCAGCTTAGAGCCGGCCACCGTGAACATTTTCAGAAAGGCAAAATTATCGGTTCCCGCATCGCGGATGGCGGTAGCGGCAATATAAAGGGAAGCCAGACAGGCAATGACAACCAGCGCTACCAGGATAAGAAACCGCTTGCCGCTGATATGGTCGGAAATCTCCTTTTTGATCACTGCAGTTAGACCCTTGTTAGCCTGCAGCAGGTTGTCAATGCTGGGCGGCTTTACTTGTGGCAGTTGCGGCTTGGCCATTTTTTCCCTCCTCCTTTGTGAAATAACGCCTGTAAATTTCGTCAAGCGAATAACCTCGCAGTGTCAGGTGCAGAAGCTTGTAGCCGGCGGCAACAATTTCTTTCGTCAACTGCGGCCGGATATCCTCGCTGCATAAAAGGGTCAGCCTGGTGCCTGCCTGTTGCAGTTCCACCACGCCGCGCTGTGAGCGGCAGAGGTTGAGCAGCCCTTCATCCAGCGGCTCGGCTTCGATTTCCAGGC
>ERZ773359.6240-NODE-6240-length-10684-cov-25.387901_pt1 | contig 10684 bp, 8 predicted proteins | sample MGYA00374955_ERZ773359 | MGnify/ENA primary metagenome ERZ773359 (study PRJEB29098, sample SAMN04486028) | biogas fermenter metagenome | study: EMG produced TPA metagenomics assembly of the Biogas fermentation microbial communities from Germany - Plant 4 DNA1...
CCAACTTTAATTCCACAATCTGCGTTCAATAATGAAAAAGTGGTTGGTTTGAGTGTGGGGGTGGGCGTAACGGAGGTATAACAGCAACAGGCAAACTGTATATGTGGGGAAGCAACAATCGCGGTCAACTTGGAACAGGTGATACTATTAGTTATGATATGCCGCGACTGGTTATAAACGACACATATCCAAACACGCACGTACAAGTAGTAACGTTTTTAAAAGAAATTGCGAAACAATAGGTTGACACTAAGGAGAGTCAACTACCCACCGCTTATAGAAGCGGAGGCTTGTAAGAAATCCAACAAGCTTGGTTGATTAGCCCCCTTAGAGGTTAGGGTCTTATACCTCAAAAAATGGTAAAAGTCGGTGATGAAATAATGTCTGATTTTGAAAGATATAAAATAAATATAACTAATCCAAATACAGATTCCACAATCAAAACTCAAGTAGACTTAGAATTTCCTGCTAATACTTTTGCCACACCTGAATTTAATAAATACGCCATTGAGATAAACAATAATACTGATTATACAACAACGATAGCGGTTGAATTAAATGGCGTTTTGACAGAACCTGAAACACCTGAACTGGTTACGGAAACAGTTAGAACTAATTTTAATTTAAAGTTTTCTATTGCAAATGAATTAAATCGAACATCTTTAATATATCCTACAAAAGCTACAGAAACACAAAACAATTTATTACATGTCAAAAGCAATGTAGAAAAAGTTTTTGACAAAATACAAGAGATTGAGATTTTAGTAAACGAACATAATTCGAAAATAATACCTTTATATTCAAATATACAAAATTTATCCAAATTAATTTTAGTTTCTGCAGTTAAACTTTTAGAAATAGCAGACGTTTCTTTTTCACCACCATTTTTAACCCCAGAAACTATTTTTGTTTCATTGGCTATTAAAACAAACCGTGAAAACAATTATATTATTGATTTAGCACCGTATCTTTTAGCGAATCATAGTTTCATTAAAGGGCTTGTCACGTATATTCAAACGTTTGAAGAACAAAATTTTGTGTTGTTTGAAAAAGTTATATTAAACGTTATAGAAACCAGTATGATGTATATACGTGCTGAGCATGAAGAAGCTTATCAGAAGATATTAGAACAGTTTTTTGATGTTTCTGAGAGTCTTGGTCACAATTTTAAAATATTGGCTAGAATAGGAACTGGGGGTTATGTGGATGGGTATTTTGAGAAATACAGAATAAACATAACTAATCCAAATACAGATTCTACAATCAAAACTCAAGTAGACTTAGAATTTCCTGCTAATACTTTTGCCACACCTGAATTTAATAAATACGCCATTGAGATAAACAATAATACTGATTATACAACAACGATAGCGGTTGAATTAAATGGCGTTTTGACAGAACCTGAAACACCTGAACTGGTTACGGAAACAGTTAGAACTAATTTTAATTTAAAGTTTTCTATTGCAAATGAATTAAATCGAACATCTTTAATATATCCTACAAAAGCTACAGAAACACAAAACAATTTATTACATGTCAAAAGCAATGTAGAAAAAGTTTTTGACAAAATACAAGAGATTGAGATTTTAGTAAACGAACATAATTCGAAAATAATACCTTTATATTCAAATATACAAAATTTATCCAAATTAATTTTAGTTTCTGCAGTTAAACTTTTAGAAATAGCAGACGTTTCTTTTTCACCACCATTTTTAACCCCAGAAACTATTTTTGTTTCATTGGCTATTAAAACAAACCGTGAAAACAATTATATTATTGATTTAGCACCGTATCTTTTAGCGAATCATAGTTTCATTAAAGGGCTTGTCACGTATATTCAAACGTTTGAAGAACAAAATTTTGTGTTGTTTGAAAAAGTTATATTAAACGTTATAGAAACCAGTATGATGTATATACGTGCTGAGCATGAAGAAGCTTATCAGAAGATATTAGAACAGTTTTTTGATGTTTCTGAGAGTCTTGGTCACAATTTTAAAATATTGGCTAGAATAGGAACTGGGGGTTATGTGGATGGGTATTTTGAGAAATACAGAATAAACATAACTAATCCAAATACAGATTCTACAATCAAAACTCAAGTAGACTTAGAATTTCCTGCCAATACTTTTGCTACACCTGAATTTAATAAATACGCTATTGAGATAAACAACAATACTGGTTATACAGAGTTAATAGCTGTAAACGCTAATTTGCCAATTCAGAAAATCAACATTATTCCAAAAGAAGTAAGTCAACTGCTTTTGAAGAGTTTTATAGACGCTGATGATAAGTATAGGTCTAACTTTGAATTGCTTTTTAAAACCGAGTTTGCTGACACTGAAACTAATTCAAATTTGACACTTCCTGTTGATATGCAACAATCGGCGTACAAAAATCTAGGAGTTTTTGTCAATTCTGACAATGTAGGGATCGCCCACAGTCTGCAGTTTGGTGTTATAGTATTTCCTAAAGAAAGCACGATGATAGATATAGATGTTCTAACAGAATGGACGCTCGACAGAATGACGGATCAACCTTTTTTCAAAAACTCATTTCATGCTATTGAGCTTCCTTGGGCAGATGGTGTGGAGTTTATACAAGCTACTTTTAAGTCCCAAAACCAGAATGTAGAACTAGAACATCGATATGTTGTTAAATACCACAGAAAGTTTGTTATTCTATATGTCCCTTCAAACATTAATACGTTAGATATAGATATAGAAGGATATGACAACATTAATCACAAATATATTAAATATGTAGACCATAGGATTATTTCGGTTGTAGGGAATTCCCCCGCTAGGCTGAATATAGACACCGCATTTTCTAATTTTAATTTTGAAACAAGATTTGAAAGTGATGGAATAAAATCAGGCGCATCTCAAGAATACGATTTAGCATTGAAATATGTACACCCTAATGAAACGTACAAATATTATTTTGACGTTGACGGAATAGAAAAAGAACCTGTTAAAGCTTATATAATTATCAAAAAAGGATTAAAGTCGTTTACGTTAGATTTGCCTATATATTTTGAAAAGAATAGACGTGAAGAAAAGTTTTATACAAAGTTCAGAGTGTCTGATGAGTTTGAATTTGCTTCAATTTATTTGTTGTATATAAACAACGAGTCTGGTAAAAAACGTTTGTTCAAAGATACGTTTAAAATTGGTAGAACCTATTTCATTAAAGAAACTGCAGCTCCTTTAAACTTATATATACCAGTAAACGTAAGAACCAACGATGAAATAATTAGAAGTAATATATACGAAAAAATAAACTATGAAGAAAATTCATCTTTAAATTTAGCAGTAGCACACAATGAATATCAACATGTAGAAAAAATTATAATAAGTTCTGTGAATATACCAGAACTAAGTTTTAAAAATCTTATATACAGTATAAAATCAGACGCAGCTATAAGAAAAAACATAAGATACGCTGCACATTTGATGTACAAAAACGGAAGATTTAAAATTATTAATGCATATTCACGTCAGAACTTTTTAATGTCAGTAGCTGCATACATAAGATATTATCCTATTACTAATAATTTGGTTGATAACAAAATAAAACTTACTATAACAACCAAATACGATGAATACGAAATAAATGATACATTCAAAATAGACGCAATTAACAACGATAAACATTATAACTTTGAAGTTTGGGATGATGTAATAAGGGTTAAAATCGAATATAAAATTCTCGGTACTGATCCGATGAACGGTTCTGTTATAGAGCAAAACATTGTTGAAATATATACTGTCGGTGAGCTATGGGGAGGTACCGAAACAAAGAAGAAGCTTCTAATAATTTTAGCAAAAAAAGATGATAAAGAAACAATACGCAACAATATACATTTGTATAATCGACAACAAAATGCAAATCAACAACTTATAAAAACGTATTTTGAAAATGTTGTTCCTACATATTATATTTTGCCTTCTTTAGTAAAAAAAATAGATATGAATTGCGTATCGGATATTGTAGGCGCATATAAAATGAGTTCACTTGACAATGTTGTTGTATACAATATACCAGATCTAACAGCGATTGAGCAATTGAATTTAAGAGTAGCTTTTAAAGAACACATAATAGAAAATACTGTTCTTGAAATAAAAGTTGACTGTATAAAACACAACACTGTTACCGCACTTAATTTTAATAGTTTGAACGAAACTGTGAAACTTAATACAAATATATTTATAAGAAGTTCTAAAACAAAGATATTACGAGCAACCAATTTTATTTATGGTGTTCAACGAAGGGTAAAACTATATGCAACAAATTACACTTTTACAGAAAGGGAGAGAAAAATAGTGCCTGTACGAAAAATTGTAAACGCATCTAACTTTGCAAATACTACAGCTAGTGCAGGAGTAGTGAAGTGGGACCCTGTTGAATTAGCTAAAGAAAAGTATCCTGTATTAGCTAATAAATCGTTTAACAGAGTTTCTATATTAACAGCTAAAAATGCAATAGATAGTTTTAGTATCAATAGAATTGCAAGATTATACGGCACGATGATAATAAGTTATAGTGGGTTTGACCAGAATATACAAATATATAATGACCGTTATAAACTGCTTTCAGGGTTAAAACTAGTGTTTCCATTTATAGTAGAGGCTGATCGAATAAAAGGACCTATTTACGATGTTCTTGATAGAATTAATAATTCCAAAGTGGTTATAAATAAAGATGGATATATACGAATTATTTACGGAATATTCGAATACGAATTTAAAGACAAACGTTCTCAAGAACAATTAGATTATGCGATAAAACAAAAGAAACCTCTGCCAGAAGAGTATTGGAGTAACTTAGATGATTATGGAAACATTTAAACCCGCGTTTATTGTGCAAAAATATATAATTATATCAGAAGACGTTTCTGCTTATAGGAGGCAAGAAAATGTTGACAGAAGAATTTTTAAAGATAGCGAATTTTAGTGAAGAATATTATGAAAAACTCGCAGATTCCAAGATGAATAAGATCACTAAAAATATTGCGTCTGGATTAAAAACTACTGGAAAAGGCATCGCTCAAGCTGCCGAGACGACCTTTAAAGGTGTAAGCCAAGCTGCTAAAAAAGCAGCTCCTGTAGTTGGAAAAGCAGTTGCCGAAACTGGCAAAGTAATAGGTGATGCTGCTGTAAAAGCAGGAAAAGCTACCGGAAGTGCAGTCAAAAAAACAGCTCCTGTAGTATGGGATGCTACTAAAAAAGCTACACCTGTGGTGTTAAACAAAACAAAAGACGTCGCTCAAGGGATAGGTTCAGTAATGTTGTTTGGGACTAGTGCAATGGCAAATTCGTTAAATGATGCAATAAATAATTTTAAGGATTAAAGAGGAGTTGATGATATATGGGAACGTTTTCTAAAACATTAATGGCAGGAACTCTCGGCGGAACTGTTGGAAGTTTAATAGCTCCTCCAGGCGAAAAGCGAAGAGGTTTTGGATTAGGGGCAGCTGCTGGAATTGGTGGCAAAGTTTTATTGACCCATCCAAGTGTAAGAAAAGCCTTACAAATAGATGAATGGCAGCAAGCTACAGGAACAGCAACAAAAGCTGGCAAAACCGTCGTCACTGATGCTCAAAAAACAGTTTCTAAGACAGAAGATAGTGCAAAACGTCTTGCTTCAAAAGTTCCTGAAACAAAAACTTTACGTCAATCGACTGTGCATAGAAAAATAAAGTTGACTCCTGCAACCAGTTATGAAGGTACTTCCAAAGCGTTTCCTGGCATTAACATTAATGTTCCTGTTAATGTTCAAAACCTAAACAACTCAACTTTAGCGGGAGCAGCTTCAAAGGATTTGGCTAATAAAAAATACATTCAAACTGGTTCGGGTTTGTTTGTACCCAAAACTTAACAACGGAGTTGATATAACAAAATGCCTTTATACAATTACGAATGCCCGGAATGCGGAGAAATATATACCAAATTTTTAAAAGCAGAAGATAGGAACAACGTTTATTGTGATGAATGTGGAACGAAACTAAACAGAACATACGGGATACCTATAATAGAGTTCAGAGATCATAATACAGGTTGGGCAAAAAAAAGGTATCAAAACGGATTTACAGACTATAACAAGTTTACCGAAAGAACTAATTATGAGATAGTATACAACAACAAAAAAATCTTTAATAAATTGCCACGTCAAACGCAAGTTCAATACGAGCGGGAAATCTCAAAGTTACGATGGGGCGGCGAAGAGTAACCGCCTCTTTTTTTAAAGGAGCGATTTATTTGAAAACATTCTTTAGAATATTAATAGAAAACGAGGAGTTCTATTGTGATTCTATACAAATAACAGCGTCGGGACAGACTGTTTCGTTCAGAGCTACGTTCCCACCTATTCCTATATTGTTAGAAATACCTGCTAATACTTATGCGACTATACAAATTAAAAACGAGACATTTAAAACGCTGTCATCTGACGGATGGATAACAGCAGCGGATGCTATATTAGTGCAAGCGTTCCGTGTCAAACGACCTGATAAAAACGAAGTAGCATTAGACTTTGTTTCTCCTATGAATAAAGTTATGAATATTATGCTTATCAACTTTCTTCAAAGTAGTGACGAAGTTTTAAAAGAGTTGATGCTGAGAAATCATAATTTCCCTAAAATATCTAAACAAATTTTAGGGTCAGATGCCGATCAACTATTAACTGTTCCGTATATTCTGACAAAAATAATGTCTGACTATTTTGGGTTAAACCTTGATAACCAAGACACCCAAGTTAACGACAATAATTATAATAAAGACACTATGTTTTATTCTTTGGTAACCTATTTATCTTTATTTCAAAATGATTTTAAAGATTTAGAGGATGCATTCAATTTATCACGCAGGATTTTTTTAGGAGACCCGAACTTTTTAGAAGGTAATGATCTAGCGTATGTATCGGATGCGACATTTTCTTTATCAGGAGAAACACAACCTGTTAATTCTCCTGTACTTTCAACAAAAATACAAAAGGATATATTAAAATCTATGTTCAGACAAAGCATATTAGATTACGGCAGCAGGTTGCAAAGCACCACGTCACTATCTCAGATTTTGGGTATTTTTGCCGGTAATATGGAACATAATTTATATGCGCAATTATTCCCAAAAAAGATATCATGGCGCAAAACCAACTCAAAAGAAAGATATTTTCCTGAGGATATAGAGAAGATCCGCAAACAATATTTCAGCGATTTATATTCAGATACTGATGAATATTTATATAGTAGTATAGGACAATATTTGTTTCTTCCTGATCCTTTCAATTATATTCCGCCAACTTCTAACATAATATTTCCATCTCAAATATCTAGTATAAACTTTCAGGTATCGCATCAATATCCCACACGGGTAGGAACTACGTTTGCTGATACTAACAGTGCGTTATCAATGACTTCTAGAATAACAGGATTGTATCCAGGACCACTGGATTCATCCACGTATCCGAAATTAGGCGTAACAATAAACGAGTTTAGAAGTTTGTTTGCATATATGGAAGATCTCAGCTATGACAAAATCAAAACTCTTGTATTGCCTAATAACTTAAACAACAGAGCAGTTGGTACGTATTATATAGAAAACTCAGAATTTTTTGATGTTTTAAGTTATTATAACGCAATTGATTCTTCTGAAACAGACTCCACAGATAAGAATCAAGAACTTGTTCAAGGGTTCAATGACAGCGTTGCATTATATTCACGAAAAAAATATAATGAAGAATGGGCTAATTCACGTTTAATGAGCGTCCAAATTGATTTTAATCCATATATAGCCAACGGGTTTCCGGCTATTGTTGTTAGCGATTCTACACTGTATTTTGGTCGAGTGAGTTCTGTTACCCATACCATCGAGGCACAAGGCGGGTCATCGACATCTATTACTTTAGATAATGTAGATCAACTTAGCTACCCAATAGAGGAAAACAAATGGTATTTAACAGATGAGTCATATTATAGGATATGTAATCATTCAGAATTCTATACAAGAATTGGGCTGAAATCGTTTGGTGAAAAAATATATGAAGATTTAAGTACTATTATAGAAAGCAACGAAACATCGAAAAACGATGCGATATCTTTTTGTTTAAAACATCAAAAAGCGTTAAACCAATTAGGATATAAACTTGAAACAACTAGTCAAGATGAAAAACGATTAGTTAAAATGACTTCAGAAGAAAAAAAGAGAATCCCACGTGTAAACAATGGGTTTGATATAATTAAACTGATGAAATCCTTTATTTTAGAATATTTGATGCCTTTGTTTACGTTTGGTGATAGATATTCGTATAGAAGCACAGCAGATAAAAATATTGAAATAGCAAAGAATTTATATGTTTTATCAAACAATATTGATTATATTTCAACTCAAGACGCCATATGTTTTTTAGCTTCATCGAACGATGCAGAAAAGTTGTTAGAAGCAAGAACGATGTTTGATTCTATGTTGAACAGGGCTAAACAAAATAGCGAATATATCAATTGGAATAATTTGTCGGAAGATTATATTAAGATCAACGATTTCAAACCTGTAATGAATACTGAATCTAATTTAGATAAAGAAATACAAAAGTTTATAAACGTTTTAGAAGGACAAGATCAAGAATTACCTGAAATACATTTAGTTTCAGTAGCTGAAGTTAGATATTTTGTTATAAAACTAATCAAAAATATGATAGAAAAATATACAACTGTATTATATCAGCAAATGCCTGTATACGCCTTAAACAATATTAACGATGCTGTTTGGGCTGCTTATGAAGGAATAAAAATATTTCAAATAGTTCCTGTAATAAATACCGTTAACGGTAACAAAGAAGTTAGGTATTTAGCTCAACTACGTAAGGCAAAAGAGATATTGAAATATTCACCTGAGAGTGAGGTAAACAATAATGCCAGCAACTGATTCTAAATTACTTCAAAATATAGAAGAATGGAAACGTACAAAAAATCCTAATACGTTTAATGAGATATACAAACAGCTAAGACCATATGTAAATTATACTAAATCAAAGTTTAAAAATTCAGGGTTAAGTCCAACTGTAATGGATTTAGAAGCTAGAAAACTTATAGCTCAAGCGTTAGAAAATTATTCTCCATCTAAAGGTGGGGTAGTTACTTATGTCAATCAATACCTTATGAAAATGAATAGATTTGTTAATAACAACCAAGGTGCAGTTAGACTACCAGAAAACTACAGTTTAGAGTTTTCCACATTTCAGAATGCATATAACGATTTAAGGCAAAGGCAAAACAGAGATCCGTCAACTTTAGAGTTAGCAGACTATTTAACTTGGAATCCTAAGAAGGTAGAAGTGTTTAAAATGAAGGCTGGCGGTACCGTTATGGAAACTGACCTTTCATATAATAAATTATACGGAGCCGAAGATTTAGTAATTAAAGAGGCTTTACAGTTTATTAGAAGCAAATACGGGAACGAAGGGGAACTGCTTATCTCAAAACTGTATGGATTAAACGGTGAACCCAAACAAAGTTTAAATCAAATTGCTATGGAACTCAAACAAAGTTATTCTAAATTATATGGGTTAAAACAAAAAGTTGATAAAGACTTTAAAGAGTATATACAAAGTTATTCTCGTTAGTGGGTCAACTACCCAACGACTAAAGTCGTGGGCTTGATAGTCCTATGTTGACCAGGCTAAGGTTTGAAATAGAACCTACGTTATCTATGTCATGACACCCTAGGATGCCCTCCTAGTTCTAGGCTCTGTCGTATAGCATTAAACAGGTGTAGTGGGTTAAGCCAGTGTGCTATACGTGTAAGCATAGATAACATTGCATATGATTTAGTGAAAGGATAATTAGTATATGATTAACGAACAAGACAAAGAATTTATTAAACAATTTGCAAATTTATTAACAATAAATGAGATGGTAGAACATTTTAATAACAAATATACAAAAAAGCAAATTAAGAATTATTGTGATAATCATAATATAAGATATAAAAAAATGACATTTGTTGAACGTAGTAAAGCGATACGTAACGTTCAGAAGAAGCAACGCAGACAAACATTAGTAAATCATGACTATTTTAAACAATGGTCAAGAAATATGGCTTATATATTTGGATTATGGTGTGCTGATGGGTATATACGTAATAGGAAAAATGGATATTATTTTTCAATAAAACTTCATAAAAATGATAAATATTTATTACAACAAATTTTAGATGAAATGCAGTCCAAACACAAAATATATGACAATAAAGATAATAGTTGTCATTTTGTTATAGGTTCTAAGACTATTGTGAATGATATTGTTAATTTAGGCGGTATAGAACGAAAATCTTTAACATTAACATTTCCAAATGTACCTGAAGAATATTTAGTAGATTTTATTAGAGGGTATTTTGATGGAGATGGAAGTATATCGAGTAACGGTAAGAGTATAAAAATAGTAGGTACTTTGGAATTTTTAAATGATTTAAAGATAATATTAGAAAATAAGGACATTCATATTACTGGTATTTACAAAAAAAATCCCAAAAAAAATTCTAATCATTATGTTTTATGTATTAATAGAAAATCAGAAATATTGAAATTTTGTCAGTTTATTTATAGTTCTATTGAAGATTGTTTGTATTTAAAAAGAAAATATGAAATTTTTAAACATTACTATATTACTTAAATTACCAGTAGAATGTGG
>ERZ773359.6242-NODE-6242-length-10679-cov-20.176487_pt1 | contig 10679 bp, 12 predicted proteins | sample MGYA00374955_ERZ773359 | MGnify/ENA primary metagenome ERZ773359 (study PRJEB29098, sample SAMN04486028) | biogas fermenter metagenome | study: EMG produced TPA metagenomics assembly of the Biogas fermentation microbial communities from Germany - Plant 4 DNA1...
TTTCTGCCATATGTTCATTAATCTCGCCGTTATGCGTTTCATTGAACCATTCAACAAACTCATGGAAGTCCTTACTAAATGCCATCTTAAATTCTGACGTTTCCATTGCTCTTTCTTGCGGTGTAGTGCCGATATTTGCTATTGTGAGTGTTTCTCCGGTATATGGTGTCATTGACATGTAATCACCCCTATCTGTTCTTTACAATTCCACCTGTGCGTGTTGGTAGGGTTATCGACAAGACAACCGCCGTATCCGTGCCACCGCAAACCAAGCGGATTTTCAGGTAGTCAATTTTTTTCGCTTTTAGCTTCACTTTTTTCGGCTGTGGGCTATAGTTGGTCTGAAATGAGAAGTTGGAAAAATCCCAGTTTTCAAAGCTACTCAACCCGTATGAAACCGTCTTGATATACCTCCATGCTGCGTTTCTGTCAGTTGACAAATAAATATCAACATGGGTACTGATGAGCGGCTTGAGCGATATGAACATCATCTGTATAAATTTCCGTATGTAATCAGTACCGAATGCGTGATAACCCATATCCCATGTAGCAACAATTTCCTCACCGTCAAACGTGGCGGCGTTTTCGTCAAACATCATGATTTGCCCGTCTGTCGTCCCGAAACAAAGTTGTTTGCCAACGGTTATGAAGCAGGTCGGTTCATGGGCAAGTTCTAAAACATACCATACATCCACACGGTAATTGTAAACCCATACTTTTTTCCCGACGCACAGCAGATACAGCCCGTTATCGTCCCAATCCCATGTAATGGCTTTTGACAAGTCCAGAGTGTCCAGATCTCGCTGTATGCGTTGTGATACCCATTGGGCATTTTTCTCGTTCATGACATAGGTTGATACCCACTGATACACGCCTTTCCACAAGGTAAACGGGTTATTGGTTATAAGCTGAACCTGCCCCGGAGCTACATTACCAACCTTTGCATTGATTGGGAAGGTCGGGAATATTGTGGTTACAAGCCCACTATTAGGATCAGTGAATGTTTCGCTTGTGGAATACCATGCACTCGCCCCGGACGAATCGCCGGACGTGAATACAAGTTGTTTATCGTACTGCGTGATAATGTCAGTGATCTCATACTCACCAACGTTTGAATCGGTATACATAGGCCAATATGTAGGATCGCTTACTCCGGCTTTGGTCACGCCGGACGGGAACCGGGTATTTCTACAGCCCGGATTTCCAAATATCCAGTGTCGGGCATAATACATCCCGCCATAGCGCCGACAATTTGTGATGCGCTTACGTAGTTCCTCATCCTCTTTCTTCCATTCGATGACAAGGCTGTTTTCGCCCGCTGTAGGTGCTTCGGAAAAAATCACTTTGCCGTTTGTCAAGTCTATGGTATAATCTGTTCCTTCTTCCTGTTCTTCTCCGCCAAGCGTGACGGACTCAATAGAATCAATGTCGTATTCAGGAAGTTGGAAAGTAAACGCATCGCCATCGGGTGAAAAGTTTATTTTCTTTTTGCCTGTGATATAGTTCATGTTCTCCAGCATTGTCCCACCGCCGAATGGAGGTGCGGCAGTAAGCACGGTCGGAACATAACCATCCACCTGTTGGAAGGTTGTCGTATCCCATGAATAGAACTCTGTGCCGTCCATAATGTAGACAGTGTTATTGGTCACAAAAAAAGTGGTTGGATATGCGTCCACCACTGTCCCAATAGCTATTTCTTCTTTGTTGTCAAAATCATACTTATAAACCTTACCGCCTCTGGCGTATACAAGATAATTCACGCCATTTAAGGGGCCGTACCACATCCCGTTTATCTTTTGTCCTGCCACCTTGTCGTTCATATGTATATAACCGAATATCTTTTGTAATTTCCTGTCATCTGTGACCATCCAGTTGGTCATGTCGGACGCTTCACCAAGTTCAAGTAATGTCTCGGTCGATGATTTATTTATACCTAAAAAGGAATCTACCACCTTGTAATCCGGTTTCATTTAATCTCACCGCCCATTGAAGTAAACATCAATAATCTCTGTTGGTGTCAGAGGTTCATTGGTATGTGAATCAACGTACATCTGCGCAAATTCTTCCTTTGCCTCCCTAGCCATTTCCTCGTTCATGTCCGCCATGGCAAAGTGTTTGACAAGATACGGAACCGCTGACATGGCGGTATTTTCGTCAAATTCCAAAGTCTGATCAAGGGACGTAATTTTAGCCGGTAATGCCGTATAAACAACTCTGACCAAGCCCTCATAACCAAAACGCACATAAAGGTCTTTATCTTCCCATTTGATGCTTGGGGATCCTTCCTGATACTCAAATGTAGGGTACTCTGCTATAACCTGTGACCGGCTCACAAAATCGTCCGGCATTTTTACCTTATAATACGGTCTGAAATCAGGAACCTTCAATGCTGAATTGTACTTATAAGGCGACAAAGCCCTGTTGTTGTGCCGGAAATAACTTGTCCCTTCAATGGTCATTGTTATAGTGCTTGTCTGACTTTGAGGGCTTAAAATGCCTCGTAGGGGCAAAAATGAGGTTGTTCCGTTAGGGATGGTAATATTTATCGTGTCGGTAAAATCGGTTTCCTCACCGCCATTAAAAGAGTATTTACCGCTTAAACTGCCACCGTTCTCTTTAAAGGTGATAGTGCAATCCCCGTCTACCTCCAAATAGAAACAATTTGCGCCCTTGGCGGTGTATTCTTGCTTCTCGGCGTTGTTTTCAATGATTTTTCCTAGCTGGTTCATGTCCCCAAGCAAGTTCTTTTTGCGGAAACACGATATTTCAAAGGTTTTTTTCATACCAGCTATCCGAGTCATGCGCCTTGACCATATGTCTAATAACATCGGTGCCTTGGCTTTGTATTCTGCGATATCGTCAGGATTAAGCGTACCGTTCGGGGAGATTTCATCCATGACTGCCATGGCACGCTCAAATATTTCTTCACCGGTATACATTGGATCACCTACTTTTTAGGGTGTTCTGTTCGATAATGAGCCAACAGTTCGCCCATGTTAGGGGTTGTAAACTTACACTTTTTGCATTTGTAAACCTTTTCTTCGGTCGGCTTTTTCACGGGTTCAACAACCTTAACGGCTCTCGCCTTTTTGGTCAGGTATTTGATTGTCTTTGGGTTATCGGTTTCGTAAAAGCCGTTCTCGTCAAAAGTGCATATCTTGACCATCTTGTCATAGTCGATAATTGACGTGTTCGGCCTGTATTGGAATTTCATATTATCCCTCCAATAGGAAAGGGGGCATATAGCCCCCACTGATTTACGGCAGTTTTATGACGCTTATCTTAACGTCTCTGACATCTCCGCTTGCGGTTATGCTTAGCTTGCAATCGACTTCACCGGCAGTGTTTTTGTACCTGGCCGATTCTGACAAGGCAATCGCTTTCACGGCTCCTGCGCCTAGTGTAATGGCGTTATCGCCAGTCGCACTCGCCAGATAGTCGCCTGCCACAATCTCAAGTGTTGCGGTCATGGCCGACGTGGTGCTGGTGTTTTCCGCTATGATTATGACATCTTTGCCCGGCTTGTCTCCTAAGTTAATAGAAAACGTTGCGGCACCGTTATTCGCAGTCACATCTACAGCTTCGGCTCTTTTCAGATATGTTGCAGTAATAGCCATTTATATCACTCTCCTTCCTTAGCTTCCCGACGATTCGGCACCCGGTTTAACGGCAAAGCAAATCATTTCCTTAGGTACAATAACTTTTGCACCACAAAGGAACAAGCCTCTGTGAATGTCGCCAAATCTCTTGGGATGCCTGATTGATTCGCTCTGGTTGATCTGTTCTGCATAGGCAATGGCCCTTTTAGTTCTTACGAGACAGTAAGAAACGCCTGCGTTTGTATACACGTTGTTTGAAACGTAAATATCTAAGCCCCACAGCTTCTTAACAAGCCCGGTCTCGATGGTCTTGCTGTTGTCTGTGTCCGAGATAATCTTCGCAAGGACAAACTTCTCGTAAACATCAGGTGATATTTCGAGGTACTTTGTTTCGCCCTCCGGCACGTTTGCCAATCTCATAGCCTTGTCTGCGGCAGCAAGTAACTCCCACGCATTAGCACTTGTGAAAGTTGCTGAGCCTGCGGAGAATGTGGTGTCAATAGCCTGTCCTTTGTCATACAGCTTAAAAACAAAACTGTCTGCATAGTCGGCTATTTTGTAAGCTGCGTTTCTTGTAGCCGCCGATTCAAATTCCTTGTCAAGCTCCATCTGTTTCTTGTCAACATCATCAATGTAATACTGGAAAGCCTGCGATTCTGTGATGTCAAGGTACTGTGCCGCACCGTCAAGGATCTGAGGCGGGTCCATATCTTCGTTTCTGGTGTACGGAAACAGCTCCACTTCGCCAGGTGTCAGGATCTTCACCCTGTCGCCCTGCGACTTAATATTTCCTTCGTAACTTCTGTTACAGTGTTTTACTGCTATTGCGGCTTTTTCCCTTTCCTTCAATAGCTTAGCATGTGTTATCTCTGGAATAAATTCATATGCCATGTGTCAAGTCACTTCCTTTCAATAAAAAAGCACCTTATTTCCAGTGCTTCCGTGATTCTTCAATTAGGTCTAGGTTCTTCTGAACCCAATTCATGTTGCCTTTGTTTGCGTCAAACTGCTCTCTTGAGATGAAGCCGCCTGTCGCACCCGGTGTCTTAACCGATCCTGTCGAACTCTCCGCATTCTTGGTATTGGCTTGCTGTGTTTGTCGTTGGGCCTGTAGCTTTTCCTTTTCAGCTTTCAGGAGCTTATTTTCGTATCGGGTGTAAGCGTCAAGCATGGATATCCCGCCCGGGTTCTTTTCAGGGTGATACACCTTTAACCAAACTTCACGGGGTATCTCTTCTAGTTTTTTGGGGTCATTGAACTCTGGATATGCCTCAAAAAATTCTGTGAACATTTTCAGCCTGCGTTCCTGCTCCTGACGCTGTTTCTCGGTGATGTCCTTCCATTTTTCAAGCTCATCCACTTTTAAGAGCCTTCGTGCGTATTCTTCCGGAATATTCTGCTGAACAAGTCTATTGATTCTCTGTTGTTCCTCGTATTTACGGTCATTCTCAATCAACTGCTCAACAGTCATCCCCAGCCTTTGTGCTTTTTGCTCCAGATAGGACAAATGCGGGTTGTTTTTCAGCTCGGCTTCGTGCTTCTGTCGTTCCCTTGCCAATCTCTCCTGAATAATCCGGTCAACATCGGCTTGACGGAACAACCTTTCCTGTTTTTCCTGTGGTGTTTCCTGTGGTGTTTCCTCTGCTGTTGCCTGTTCGCCTGCGGTGGCGTCAACCGTTTCAACCGCCGTTTCGGGTGAATCCTGCTGTACTTCTTCTCCGCTCATAGCGTTCATAATTTCTTCTGACATGAAATTACCTCCCTCAGTTTTAAGCCGTGGTGGGCTATGAAATTGCCTTGTTTTCCATCAAAACAAGTAAAAAGGGTATAGAAAAAGCACCCTTTCGAGTGCTTATGTCTGTTTATGAAAAAGCGGCTTCATAGCCGCCGTTTTCAATGTATTTATTCAGTTCCGATTCTTTGTAGCTCCCTCCACTTCAAATAATGGGTTTCGGTTACAACCTCGGTAGTGCAATGCCCGCATATCAGTTCGGTATCACAAAATATTTTAAATCCTTGTTCTTTCGCCCGAATACAAAAGGCCAAGTCCTCCCCGATCTCTGGTTCAGGGAAAAACCACGGCTTGGGTACGGATTCAAATACCTTTCGTTTAATCAAGGTACACGCCATCCCCACGCCTTGAATCTCGATCAATCCTTTAGGATAATCAAGCCAGAACTCCGTCCCCTCACGGTCGCATTTTTTGAATATACACGGCTCATAAGGTGGAAACCGTTTAAAAGCCAATGCGGAAACGATGTCCTTGTCATGTTCAATTAGCTTAACCAGCATATTTGCAGGTACAGCCATATCTGAATCGATAAACAATAACGCATCGTAACCGCCTTGAATTAGCGTGTCTGCCGCCCTCTCTCTTGCGGTGTAAATAAGGCTTAACCCAACCGGCAACATATCAATCTCTATACCCTTACTCCGGGCATAACAAGCCATAGGCGGCAATGAATACGCCGCCTGTGGTGGTATGTATCCGGTGTATGGTATACACATTAAGACTTTCAATTTGCTTTCCTCCTTACGGTCTTGAACCTTGTGGATTTGTTTAGGTCAGGGCCGCCGAATTCAGAGCATTTGGGGTTTATGCAAACCATTTTCAATTCATTGTAAACGTCAGTTGAATCAACTTCTGTAACAAATTTGCTCTCGGCAATCATCATTTTACCGCCACACTTATCGCACTTCACCTTACTCACCCCCTATATCCGTATGGCCTTGAAGGGGCTTGCGCCCTTGCCTGTTGGATTAACTGGCGGACTTGTGCTTCGTATTGTTCGGGGTCATTCCTTTGCAGCATCCTCAATTCGTTCTGTGCTTCCGGTGGTAGCATAGGTTCAATCCGTTCCATTTCCCTTGCCATCAGGTCATACATGAATTGCTTGTCCTGTGCCTCCCTTTGTGCTTTTTCGCCCTCTCTGGCTTCAAGTAACCCTTGCTTGTCCGGGATGACACCATCAGGTAAGCGTTTCAGATATTCAATAAAGGTTATCTGTTCCGACTGCAATAGTGCGTCAAGGCTCTGGATGGATGCGCCCTCGTTCCATATGTTAGCAGGACCAACATCAATCTTGAGATTTAACTTGACTTCTTTCAGGACTGCTGTTTCAAGCGTCTGGAAATCTTGCTTGCCCTCACGATTTATGGATATAACCCTTGTCGGGTAATCTGTATACTTGGACAGGAAAAAATCCTCCCATATCAGCCCAATGTCCTCAACATACTGGTAAAATCGCCTTTTAATGCTTGCCAGTGGCACAACAGCATTTTTACTATTAACAATAATGGCTGATGTATTGGTCGGGTTGGCCTCGCCCAAGGCAGACTCATTCGCCCCGGCCATATCTTTTGTGGTTTGGATAAACCATTCCATGAAGTTCATTACAACTGACGGTATTTGTGCCGGTTGCATGTATTGCGCCGCACCACCAACCCCGCCGGTGTCAACACCATTTACCGGGATTGCGCTTGTAACATCATTTGACCATTGTGTAATACGGGTCTTGTCATACAAAACCTTTGGATAACCGTGTATCTTTATCCACAGTGCAAGGATGGCCGCCTGCTGGTTAATCATGATCTGGTTTGGAATAAGTGAAGTTGCTTCCGCTTCGCCATATGCTGAGCCTTCACGTTCGTACCAATTCATTAAGGCCACGGGATAACGGTGTAATCCAGTATCCCATTTCTTGCGTATAACCACGTTTCGGGTCGCTATCTCGGCAAAGATTTTCCATTCCTGTCCGACAACTATTTCCTTAATGACGAACTCTCCTGTTTCAGGATCCATTTCCTCTATCTGTTCGGTAACGTCAACAAGTTCCTTCCACATATGTAAAAGGACAACACACTTGCCACCATCGTCACTTTCTATCTCATCTTTTGCCATGTCGCCTGTCTCTTTGCTGGTTTCGTCATCAGCCACGATAAGGTCAAGCTGCTCTTTTGGAACCTTGTTTTTCTTGGCCTCCCTGCGGACGTCCTCAACCTGTTTTCGGAATGACAGGATTATATACGGTTGAACGGGTTCATAAGCGTTATTTATCTCCGGATTGTTGGGGTCGCCCGGAAAGTAATTGCAGCCATTTATTAATTCGCCAAAAATGTCACCTGTTTGCCCGTCCCCTGCATCGATCTTGTCATTCCAATACCAATACGACACCATGGAGCCGCTCAAAGCTGCTTTCAACAAACCCTTTTCATTCATAGCATCCATTTTCAGCCGTTCCCACAAGGTAGCGGCATGCTGGGTAAGCAAGTTGGCAACCTCTCGGTACGTTTGACTTTGCTCATCTTCGGCAGTATCGCTTACCCATCCAGCCGAAAAACGCATTTGGAGCAGGTCTGACATGACTTGTGCTACTTTCCAGTCAACAATTCGCTTTGTGATATTCAATATAGGGGTAGGATGTTTGTTGGTCTTTATCCCTGCCCAGTGATTACCTGCATAAAACCGTTCATTCTTATCAGCTTTTGGCAATAGGTTCTTCTTGCTTTGAAAGTCAAGCCCATTACTGTATCGAATCCAAGCTTTTGTATTTTCCATGCTTTCACCTCGTTTTCAGGCAATAAAAAAGCGCCACCCAATACCCGTTAAGGTTTGGTGTTCATTATTTTACTGAATCGGGATCATACTCAAAAATCGCTTTTATGCCTTTCTCAAATTCCTTTTCCTTCTTTTCAAGTTCCTTGTCTATCTTGTGCTCTTTAATGGCTTCTAAAGGTGTTTTAACCTTGGGTATGTCTTTACCTTCGCTGATTATCTTTGCAAGGCGTAAGCCTGTTTTAAAGGCATATAGAAAGCATAAAAAAAGCACTATACCAAGTGCTGTGCTGATAATTGCTATTTCCATGGTTTATCCCCCAAATCCTAAGTAATCTTCCGTCACTTCACCGCCAAAATAGCTGTCGGCCTCTTGCGGTTTCTCAAAACTAAAGTTGTATCGCTTAATTTGCTCTGGCTCAGGTGATGCTACCATACGTGATGCGCAAAAGTATCGCACAGCGTCCGGGTAGTGAGTGATTTCATGCGGTACGGTTGCAACATCATTAATGTCCTTTTCTGACTTTTGGATTGTAGTCAAGTGTTTCCATAAATCAGGGTCTAGCCCTTCATCAATGGTCAATCTTGCGGTTTTATACTTCTCGCCGGTCTGCTCGTCCTGTTTTTCAAGTGGCTTGAACCATTCATGGACATTTAGCCAGCCTTGTTTACGATCGTTTGAAACCTTAATTAAGGGTACTCCGTGTTCATAAAATATCATTGCCGCACTCTTGCCGGTGTCTTGCCGTCTATTCCATAGGTCAGGCGGTGCATAAAACGCTTCTATTCTTTCTGAACCAGTAAATTTCAGGATTTCCTTCGCTGCATCTGAAATAATCAGGTTTTTCTTGCGCAGTGCCCTATAAATTCGGGCATAGCCAAAGTTGTCCACCCAATACCACAGCACAGCCAAACTATCAAAGCCATAGTCAATGGAAACGTACCGCTTATACCAGCTCGGCACCGCTTCAATAGGCTTTATATGGATTTCTTTCTTTAATTCCGGGAACGCAAAGCCGCACAAAGAGGTAAACCGCCCAAATTGTCGGGCTTCTCGTTCTTCCTCGGTCATTGTTGATTCTAATTCCTTGATTTCATCAGAAGACAGCCAAGGATTGTCCTCCCATTCAGCCATCCAGTAGTCAACATTGGGGTCATTCCGTTCGTTTAGGTAAATCAAGTTATAAATCCATGTCAACCCTTTTAACGGGGTCATGGTGAACCACATATCGCCCTTGGTGTCAAGGATACGCATACGACATTCTTGATACACATCTAATGGCGGTTCCTCGTCAAACCATACCCAACCCAAAGAAGCGCCCTGAAAGCTTTCTCTGCCCTGTTCGCAAGTCTTAAATCCGATGTATTTGCCGTTTTTTAAGACGATTTTCTCTATTAACGAACCTTCTAAATCGTCTTTTCTGCCGTGTCTCACAATAATATTGGAAATTTCCTTTTTGGGTAGCCATTTTAGGATCTCTTTTTGAGCAACTTCCTTCTGAACGTCACCTGATAACGATACAACCCAACCGGAAGATGGCTCTATTTTTCTAAAGCGTGAATATCCTAATGCATGGCACACCGCTTCAACTGCTCCTGCCACAGTCTTACCGACACGGTTCCCTCCGAAAAAAGCCTTTATTCGCTTGTCGCTCTGATGAAAAGCAATTTGCTTTTTATGTATCTTATCGCCGACGTTGTATAACTCAAGCCGATTCTCTTTAACCCGCTTATCGATGATCTCCTGGAGTTCCTGTATTTCGTTGTATAGCTTTATAACCTCTGGATTCTTCCAAACATCGTTATTTACCATCTCGCCCACCTGCTTTTTCTAAACAGGTCATATACCGTCTTGCTTACTCTTTCCCCAACAGACAGGACAAAGGGATTCACAATAAACACCTTACCCTCTATGGTTCGGGCTTCAATAATTAACCCCTCTTTAATAAGCTTGAGAACCGAACGCTTTACAGTTATTTCAGGCAATTTCAAGTCGCGTTGCAGGTTTTCTCTTGTTATCAGCTTCCCGTTATAATATTTTGAAACATTGCTGACATAGCGCAAGTTTGAACCAAGGTATAAAAAAATCGCCCATTCTGCGGACGATAATTTGCAATGTGCAATCATTGGCACAACCTTATGATATAACTTTGTAAATGTTTCTCCTTCCGGTGCTGATTCAAGTTCTTTTAATGCCTCTATGCTACTACCCCGAATTATTCTGTCGCCGTCAAATATTTCAGTAAGTCGTTCGCCTGTTTCTGTATTTATGACAACCTTACTCAATGAAGCATCACTCCTTTTCGTATCAAAAATGATACGTTTTTGCCCTTTTTCGTATCAAATTTGATACGTTCCCGAAATGCACTCTAAGCCTTTTATGCCAATGCTTTGAAACCTGTTTTTTGGTCGGCTATTCCTCTATTATCTATAGACCCGGTGCAAAAGTCGTTAATCTGAAACTGCTGAAAAGGCCTTTTGTTATGTTCGGGGTATGTAGGGGACATATATATACCCCCACCCCC
>ERZ773359.6243-NODE-6243-length-10676-cov-5.695603_pt1 | contig 10676 bp, 9 predicted proteins | sample MGYA00374955_ERZ773359 | MGnify/ENA primary metagenome ERZ773359 (study PRJEB29098, sample SAMN04486028) | biogas fermenter metagenome | study: EMG produced TPA metagenomics assembly of the Biogas fermentation microbial communities from Germany - Plant 4 DNA1...
GCATGAGCTTGTCAGCGATCCGCGCCAGGCTGAAATAATCATCGTCAATACCTGTGGGTTCATCACAGAGGCCAAGGAAGAGTCCATCGCGGCCATTTTGGAGATGGCAGCCCTCAAGGAGACAGGCCTATGTAAGGGCCTGATTGTCATGGGTTGCTTGTCCCAACGCTATGCCCACGAGTTGTGGGAGGAAATCCCTGAAATAGACGCTATGCTGGGCACCAATGAACTGGATCTCGTTCCTTCAGTGATAGAACGCGTGACCTCCGGCGAGAGGGTTATGGAGCGCCGCGGCCATTACTTCGACTACAACCGATCCTATGCCCGGCTGTCTACCACTGGGTCGCACCTTGCCTATCTAAAAATCGCTGAGGGGTGCTCTCACAGCTGTGCCTTCTGTGTGATCCCCCAGATCCGCGGTCCCTACCGCAGCCGCACCGTAGAGTCTATCGTCAGCGAGGCCAGGCTCCTGAAGGAAGCTGGAGTGAAAGAGTTGGCCATAATTGCCCAAGATACCACAGCCTACGGAAGGGATCTAGGGACTAACATCGTCGAGCTACTCCAGGAACTTTCCCAACTGGAATTTCCTTGGCTCCGCTTACTCTACACTTACCCCACGTCTATCAGCGATGGACTGCTGAACCTCATGGCGCGCGAACCCAGCCTGGTGAAGTATGTAGATCTGCCTCTGCAGCACGTTTCCGAGAACGTACTGCGGAGTATGAAACGGCCGGGCAGCTATGCTGCCACCATGGGTTTGATCTACAAGATTAGGGAGCGAGTCCCTGGAGTGGTAATTCGCAGCTCATTTATTGTTGGCTTCCCGGGTGAAACAGAGGAAGACTTCCAGGAATTGCTGCGGTTCTTGGCGGAAGCCCGTCTCAATCATGTCGGCGTCTTCAAGTATTCCCGCGAAGAGAACTCGGCTGCGTATGCCTATAGAAACCAGGTACCTGAGGCGATCAAAGAACGCCGCTATCATGAGGCCATGATGCTGCAGCAGCAGATTTCCACTGCCCTGAACGAGGAACTAGTTGGCAGGGAACTGCAGGTGCTTATGGAATACCCATTAGAGGAGTCGGAACTAGTCATGGTAGGTCGGCACAGCGGGCAGGCTCCGGAGGTGGACGGGGTGGTCTATGTGGGCAGAGGTGATCTCCAGCCGGGAGACCTGGTCACGGTCCGCATTACGGAAGCCCGGGCTTATGACCTGGCAGGAGAGGTGGTTGAGCGCAGTGAATCTGCCTAATTTGGTGACACTTATCCGCATCTCGCTGGTACCGCTGTTTGTGCTGTTGTACCGGAGGAACCCAGATCCTACGGTGATGAATCTGCCTGCGGCCTTGGTCTTTGTATTGGCCTCCGCAACCGATGCCTTGGACGGCTATCTGGCCCGCACCCGCAGGGAGATCACCCGCTTTGGGCAGCTGATTGACCCTATTGCAGACAAACTGCTCATCGCCGCTGCTCTCCTGGTTCTGGTGGAGGCACGGCAGGTGAATACTTGGGTCGCCTTGATCATCTTGGGCCGGGAGTTTGCCGTTTCTGGCCTGAGGATTTTAGCTGCCGCGGAGGGGAAGGTGATTGCCGCCTCGCTGTGGGGTAAAATCAAGACGGTCAGCCAGGTTGTGGCAGTTATGGCCTTCTTTCTGGGCATCTCCTGGGCTCCTGTACTGATGTGGTTAGCGGTGGTGGCCACGATTTTATCCGGGGTCAGGTACTTCCAGAAGGCCCAAGATGTTCTAAAAAGCTCCATGGAATAGTGTGTTATAATACTCAGTGTCAGCAGCCTATGCTGGCACTTTTTTTATTGACTTTAGTGGGGGGAAGCACCCATGACTTATCGCGGGTTACATCTGCCGACAGCGGCTTTAGTCTTTATTTTGGTCCTGGCCGTCGGCTTAATTGGCAGGTTTGTGTACGACAAAACTCAGGTAACCGGCCCGCTGGAGGCTGCGCTGCAGCGAATCCCCGGAGTAGATCAAGTACGGCTGGAGAACCGTTCTCGGGGCCAGATCACGGCCTATCTAGAACTGGACCGAGAGGCGTACTTGGCCCCAACGCTGCAGGCGGTGTGGCGCACTGCGGGTGAACACGGAGTGCAATTGGCCGTTTGTGTGCAGGACACGGCCAGCCCCGAGTTGGTGTACCTGTTTAACCGCCTGCGCATTGCCGCGGAGGAAGCCATCATGACCGGCCAGTTCACCGTACTCGAGCAGCGCGTTGGCGCTTTGGCCGGGGGAGAAGGAGTGGCTTGGGACTTATCCGTGGATCGGGATTTTGTGTATGTGTCGCTCCGTACGGGAGATCACATACTCCGAAGGGTCATCAGCCGTGCTCCCCGCAGCGACGCGGGAGAACTCTATGTTGGGGGAGGTGTTCTGGGTTGGGCAAACGGCTAAAGGAGATAGCACTGGGAACCGGTCTTGCCGTTTTGGCCTTGGCCGTGGTTTTCGGCTTGGATCTGAGCATGTTGGTCTTACCGTTGAGCCTCTTGGCGTTAGGTGCGATGATGCTTGGCGCTCGTGGCGGCTTTGCGGCCCGTTTCAGCCCGGCTAAACTGGGGCCGGTGGAAGGGAGCAGTGTTCCGCAGGTCACCTTTGCCCAGATCGGCGGGCAGGAGATGGCCAAGCGGGAACTCGTGGAGGCGCTCATGTTTCTCAAGGAGAGTGCCCGCACCAGGCAGCTGGGAATCAGGCCCCTAAAGGGCGTTCTCCTCGTGGGCCCTCCGGGCACAGGCAAAACGCTCATGGCCAAAGCCGCCGCCAATTACACGGCTTCTGTCTTTCTGGCTGCTTCGGGATCGCAGTTTGTGCAGATGTATGCTGGCGTAGGTGCTAGCAGGGTGCGTCAGCTGTTCAAACAGGCTCGTACCCAAGCGGAGCGGGAGAAGAAATCCAGTGCCATCATCTTCATCGATGAGATTGACGTGTTGGGGGCGAAAAGAGGAACGAACGCAAGTCATTTGGAGTACGACCAAACGCTGAATGAACTCCTCACGCAGATGGACGGGGTGGATAGCGAGGGCGATGTCCAGGTCTTGGTGGTAGGCGCCACCAACCGCATGGACTTGTTGGATCCGGCGCTGCTTCGGCCCGGTCGTTTCGACCGCATCGTTCAGGTGGATCTTCCGGACAAGGCGGGGCGCCTGCATATCCTGAACATCCACGCCGCAGGTAAACCCCTGGCTGCTGATGTCTGTCTCGAGCAGATCGCCGCGGAAACCCACGGTTTTTCCGGGGCTCACCTGGAAAATCTTCTGAACGAGGCGGCCATCTCGGCGCTCAGGGCTGGCCGGCAGGAGGTCACCCAGGCTGACTTGCGCGAGGCGGTAGAGAAAGTGATGCTGGGCGAAAAATCCAGCCGCTTGCTGCAGAAGGAGGAGCGGGAACGGGTGGCTTACCATGAGGTGGGGCATGCTGCCATGAGCGAACTGGTGCGGCCTGGATCAGTGGCCTCAATTACCATCGTCTCCCGTAACCGGGCTTTGGGCTACATTAGACAAGCGTCCCAGGATGACCAGTATCTCTACACCAAAGACGAACTGCTCCAGGCTATCCAGGTGTGTGTGGCAGGGGCCGTAATGGAGGAGATCGCCTTTGGCCAGCGTTCTACCGGGGCAGCCAACGACATTGAACAAGCGGTGAACCTGGCCAAGCGCATGGTGTTTGCGGGCCTGTCACCGTTAGGCATCGTCAGTTCCGATCTTCCTGCCGCGGAGCTAAACGCTGCCGTTGTGCAGATCATCCAAGAGCAAGAAGAGGAGGTCAGGAAGACTCTATCCGCCAGGGTTGAGGTTGTGCAGAGGATAGCAGCCCATCTGCTCCGGCAAGAGACCATGGGTGGAGACGAGTTCCGCTTACTCCTCGCTGCGAAGCAAGCTTCCTGACTTCTAGGCTGGGTTGCGATGGGGCCCCAGCCTTTTTCGCGCCTACAACCTTCCCCCTAGGAGCTCGGCATGGAGCCCTTCTATGATCTCAGGGATGAGCTGTGGATAGTGCTTGCCTATGCGCCTGAGCCAGCTGTCCGTGTTCTTTTCTCGTAGTTCTACAAAGGCCTTGAGAAGGTACTTGATAACGGCTAAGTCATACATCCGGTAGAGGTGGTAAAAGAGCAGCGTTCCCTTGAGGTGTACTTGGCTCGGTCTTTCGCCGTCTCGAGTCCGAATCGGCTCCGGCTTTTCTTCTCGGCAGTAGTCCAGAATCACGTCGTGCACATAACTGGTGTGGCCGTTTTCCAACAGATAGGCGAGGGCTGACCATTCAGCACTTGTTTCATTGAGCCAATCCTCCCAGTTGCCAGCGGCGCCACAGCACCAGTTATGGGCAAGTTCGTGCCCGATCAGGTGAGTGATCGGCTCTTCGGAGACGGCGGTGTCTTTTCCATAGGCGAACACTAATCTGTTCAGGATAATGGTGCGGTCTATGTTATAGGCTCCAGCGTTGAAACTGGTAGGCAGCGAAACGATGGACACTTCGTCAACTGTGTTACAGCCATATAGGCTCTCGAAATAGGGAAGCAGTCCTGCCAGACTGTTCACGCAGAGCGCGGCTATATGATCATCGGTGTCGTCTTGGGGATAATAATAGATCACTCCACCCTGCGACCTTTTGCATCTGTAGTTCTTCAGGGCGACAATGAACAGCTCATCTTCTTGGGGACGATAATACCAAGCGTTCTCCTCTGGAAGGAAGTGCGCGTTCAAGACTACATAATCCAATCCAGGATAGATGAACACTTCTGCGTCCCACACACCACCGCCAGGAGAAATCGGGCACGGATACCACCCGCTAGCCCGGTTTATGGCCAGGACATCGTCCGAAAACAGAGTGTGTTGAGCCCGCGAAGCACCAGAGTAAAAAATAGAGAACTGCGTGCCCAGCGCATTCTTGACTACATAACACCCCCGATCAGCACGATAGGGTGAGTCAATTGTTCGCTTTTCTGCAGACTCAAACTCCAGGCACCTACCATCACTGTCAACGATCCTATCCACCTGGTAACCGCAAGCCAGTTGAAATGTGAAGGAACCTGAAAGGGGCTCCCGGAAATCCAGCCTGCACTCAACCTCAATGGCGTCGCTTCTCTTCCATAGTCTCAGCAGCATCCGATTCATCAGACCACCTCACTCGGAGGGTGTTCGTTGGTCACTGAAAAAAGATTCTACGAACACCACCCGGAAATCCTGCTGGACGGTGTGGGGTGGGAACGACAGCACTTCCTGGTTGTTCCTCCAACTTGAACCTGCTATAATCAAAGAGGCCTAGACTAGCGGAGCAGAATGCGGGTGAGCAGCGCCGTGATCCCCGCGGCCATAATCGGCCCTACAGACACTCCTCCAAAGAAGGAGACACTGATCATCACTCCAATCAAGATGCCGGGGATGATGGCAGGCTCAACGGCTACGAACTCTAGGCCTTGACTGTTGAGATACGCCCCGAGTAGACCGCCTACGATGGACAGGATGCCCACGGGGCTGAAGAGTGACGAAACCAAGGTTTTCATGGTGACCTGCCCAGTGGCGAATGGTACCATGAGGGCAATGGTCAAAAACAGCAGTCCCGCCTCCAGGCCTCGGGTCTGGATCAGCGGGAAGAGTCTGTTGAGACGCATGAGATCAAGAAAAAAAACGATGGCCGCGGCCGCGCCCAAGAGGTTGTTCTTGGACAGAACGGCTGCTGCAAAGATGATCAGCAAGGGCAGCGAGGAGTGCATTTTCATCCCCCCTTGGATCATCCTATTCCCAACGCGGCGTTCTATGAAAGGGATGATTACTATCAACGGCCAACCGCATCTGGGACTTATCACCGATAACCGTGTGCTCATGACCGCGCTTTTGGCCTGGGCGGTGGCCCAGGTCTTGAAAATCGTATCTTGGGCGGTTACACGGGGGAAGTTCAACGTAAGGCGCCTAGTTGAACCCGGTGGTATGCCCAGTTCCCACAGCGCTTTTGTGACCTCTTTAGCCACGGGTATCGGTATCTCTGAGGGATTTGACTCCACTCTCTTCGCCCTGGCGGCGGTGTTTGCCCTGGTGGTGATGTACGATGCCGCGGGTGTGCGGCGCGCGGCGGGCAAGCAGGCCCGGGTCCTTAACGCCATCATCGAGGATCTCAACCGCCGAGAAGTCCACCCAGAGCGCCTGCGTGAGCTCTTGGGGCATACGCCAGTGGAGGTAGTGGTGGGTGCACTGTTAGGCATAGTGGTCGCTGTATGGCGTCTCTAGTGAAAAGGCACAGGGGTTTCCTGTGCCTTTCTGTTACGGGCTCCAGACCCGTGGTTCGGAGTAGTAACCTACGAGCCCATAGCGGCTTACGGCAGCCACTACATAGGTTACTGTGGATGAGAAGCTTTCCGAGTCTGGAGCGTGTATGATGGAGGTGATCCCGTGCGACGAAGAGGTCAGAACTTGAAAGCGTTCCAGAGGGTTGGTCTGGGCTAGGACAATGTAACCCTGCAGATTCCAGTGGTTCACCGGCTCCCAGCTGATCTCGATTTGCGAGCTGTCTCCGGTAACCGTCACCCCAGTGGGGGCGGGGAGCAGGGTTTCTACCCGCCCGGTTATCACCAACTCCTCTGATTCTGGTTTCCAGGTGAGGAAGAGTTCTTCATTCTCCCCAATATGGATGACCTGCCAGATGCCGGGGCCCAGCCTATTGCCGATGTGGAACGATTCCGTGTAGAGCTCGACCTTGAACTCGTAGCTGCCTGGACTGATTTCCAGTTGGGTTTCGAAGGGAGTCTCGGCGTTCGGGCGAACTACTTCATAGAGCTGGTCGTTGAAATAGATGCGTGCCCTGAGGGCTAAATTGCGGAAGATGTAGTTGTCTAGATCCAGAGTGATGTGAACAGTGCTGGCGGCGGGCCTGAGCACAAGCTCCACAGTGCTGCCGGTTCCGTAGCTGATCTCGGTGGACTGAGGTTTGCTTTGATAGAGCACCTTGCCTTCTGCATCGACTAGGTAGACCGTAAGTTCCCACTGACCGAGAGGAACCTGAAGTACGCCTTGGAACTCACTCTGATGTACGGGAACTGTGGCTTCCACCACGTGTTTTCCGCGCTTGAGCACGATTTGAGCTGCCACTATATCCGCCGAGGCGGCATCCACTGTTCCTAGGACGGTGAGCGGCGCAGACGTGGCGGGGAGCACCGCGCCAGTCTGGCAAGCACTAAGCAGCAAAGCCGAGGATGTAAACAGCAGGAGGAGTACGTTGCCGTTACTTCTTCTCATTGCTGGCCTCCTCAGTTTCCCTGGGCGCATTCTTAGAATACCACAGAAATGTATAGAAGTCAATATAAAAAGATAAGTTTCTGAAAATGAGGTGAAGGCCATGCGGGCAGAACTGATCATGGTGGGTACAGAGCTGTTGTTGGGAGAAATCGTGGATACGAACGGTCCATTTATGGCCCGGCACTTGGCGGACCTGGGGATCGATGTGTATTTCAAATCCACAGTGGGTGATAACTTGAGCCGCCTTCAGGAGGTTCTCAAGAAGGCCTTCGGCCGTTCGGATCTAATCCTGATCAGCGGTGGTTTGGGTCCCACCGAGGATGACCTAACGCGGGAAGCGGTTAGCCTGGCTGCCGGTTGTCCACTGCGAGAGGACCCGGAGGTGATACGCTGGATCGAAAACCGCTTTGTGGAGCGCTATGGGTCGCTGACAGCTATGAGCCCGCAAAACCGGAAACAGGCGCTTTTTCCAGCAGGCAGTGAGATCATTCCGAACCCAGTAGGTACCGCGCCCGGTTTTTGGCTGGAAAAGGCAGGCAGGATCGTGGTGGCGCTGCCCGGCGTGGCTCGGGAACTGGAGGCCATGTTTAGGGAGACGATCCTGCCTAAGTTGAGAACGGTGGCTGGCGAAGAGGCTCTCGTCATCCGCAATCTGCATTTTGCGGGAATTGGGGAGTCCAGCTTGGCAGAACTTCTGGCCGATCTGGTGTCGGCCCAAACCAATCCCACCATAGCGCTTTATGCATCTGGGGGAACTGTGCGCGTGCGCCTGGCAGCCAAAACGGCCCAGCGCGCCAAGGCGTGGGACCTGATTGCTCCCCTGGAAGCAGAGATCAAGCGGAGAGCAGGGGCCTACTTCTATGGTGTCGATGAGCAGTCCCTGGAGGAGGTTGTCGCCAAGGGCTTTCTGGAGAGGGGCCTTACGTTAGCCTTGGCCGAATCCTGTACCGGGGGGCTTATTGCCCACCGCATCACCAACATTCCTGGCAGCTCGGACTTCTTCCTGCGGGGGTATGTGGTCTACACCAATCAAGCCAAAATCGATGACTTGGGGGTGCGTCCTGCTACATTGGCGGCGTTCACTGCCTACAGTGCGGAGGTAGCCCGAGAAATGGCAGAAGGAGTGCGCAAGAGGGCCCAGACCGACTTCGGCCTGGCTGTCACGGGAATCGCCGGCCCTGGGGGAGGTACTCCAGACAAACCGGTGGGCTTAGCATACATCGCTTTGGCTTCTGCGGAGAATACTACAGTCCAGAAGCATTTTTGGAGAGGGACGCGGGAGCAGGTCAAAGAACGATTGGCCACAGCCGCCCTGCAGCTGCTCTGGCGAACCCTCAGCGGGCTGCAGGCTGACTAGGGGGATGGGGTGTACATGGAGCAGCGAAAAAAGAACCGCAGCAGGTATCTGCCGGTTCTTTTTGCTATTTTGGGCTCGATTGTCTTTGTCAACCTTTTTTCTGGGACTGATTACCGGTTCTTCTCCCTCATGGTTAAGGTGCATGTCCTCCTGGGCGGTGCTTCCCAGACCCGCCTGGTTCTGCCTCCAGTGGGGGAAATCCGGGCCCACACTCATTGGTTCCCTGTGCAGTTAACCGCGGAACTGCGCAGTGTAGATCTGAACTCGCTGCGCCACACCGTCTTTTCACCCCTGGTGGAGGATGGACTGGTACCGGAACTGGTGCAGAAGGGAGCCGTTCAGATCATCCTGCACTTCTTGCTCAAGCAAGTCTTTTTGGCCTTTTTGGGTGCTATTTGCGGCCTGTTCGTTTTGGGTGTGCGCCGCCCCCGCCGGCTGCTGCAGGGGGGGTTGGCTGCGATGATGGTCCTTCTAATTATTGTGGGGGTAGTCTACTCCACGTATAACCTAGAAGCCTTTGAGAGGGTGGAGTATGAAGGGATGATTGAGGCGGCTCCGTGGGTGTTGAGTATGGTACGGGACGCCTTGGCTCAGGTGGAGGAACTGGGCCAGAGGGTGCAGAACCTGGCATCTAATCTGTACTCAGCGCTGCAGCGCCTGGAAGAGCTGGGGCCAGTAGGCCTGGTGGAGGCAGATGTGCTGGTCCTGCATGTTTCAGACATTCACAACAACCCGGTAGCCTACAACTTTGCTGCCCAGGTGGTGGAGAACTTCGGAGTGGACGTCATTCTAGACACGGGCGATCTAACCGACTGGGGAACGGCCTTGGAGGCGGAGATCACGAAGCGCATTGAGCGGTTGGGCTTACCGTACATCTTCGTTTCAGGGAATCATGATTCGCCTCAAGTGGTGCAGAGGCTTTTGGAAACACCCCATGCGGTGGTACTGGGGCCTCCGGTTACGATTGCAGGGCTGCACATTGCGGGGGCTGGAGATCTGGTAGCCGGCAGCTATCTGCCCACACCGGCGTCTCAGGAAGAGTTGGCTGCTCTGGCTGAGGAGATTAACACCACGTGGGAGGAAAGGGAAGAGAAGCCCCACATTTTCCTGGTGCACAATCACCGAGTGGCGGAGGCCATCACACCCGGGTTGTTTCCTGTGGTGGCATATGGCCATACGCACCTATGGGGGGTGCGCCAGGTGGATGGTACTGTGTACAGCAACGCCGGAACCACCGGAGCGGCTGGAATTCGGGGGTTTCAGAGCAAAGAACCACTCCCCTATAGTCTGTCACTGCTCTACTTCGTCCGCGATGAGGCTGGCAACTTGCGGCTGGAGGCGGTTGATGGAGTACATGTCACCGGGTTGGGCCAGAGTTTTTCCCTGCAGAGAACATTTGTTGAACACGGCAGGAATAGCGGTGGGAATGTAGAACTAACACTCTGAAGTGAGCCAAAAGGCCATTGGTTGCTGTGTTTGCCTGGGGAAACGGTATGGGCTTGATAGGACGGCTGAACGTCTTGTTGGGCAGGTTTCTCCTCTTTTTATGAGCTGTGGGCGAACGTATGTTTCAACAGGAAAGGGGCGAACTCTCTAGTGGATGAAAAGCAAAAGGCTTTAGATCGAGCCATTCTCCAAATCGAGAAACAGTATGGCAAAGGTTCAATTATGAAACTGGGCGAGCAGTCCAAATTAGATATGGACGTGATTCCCACCGGTTCTCTCTCCTTAGACATCGCCCTGGGCGTGGGAGGTATCCCCCGGGGCCGGATCGTGGAAGTCTACGGACCCGAGGCTTCTGGTAAGACGACACTTGCTCTCCATGTCATGGCACAGGTGCAGAAGTCAGGCGGCATCGCGGCCATGGTGGATGCTGAGCATGCTCTCGACCCCGGTTATGCCCGGGCAGTAGGTGTGGATATTGACAACTTACTCATCTCCCAGCCGGATCATGGGGAACAAGCCTTGGAGATCGCCGAGCATCTGGTGCGCAGTGGAGCGGTTGATGTGGTGGTGATCGACTCGGTGGCAGCGCTCGTACCCAGGGCGGAGATCGAAGGCGAAATGGGGGATTCCCATGTGGGCCTC
>ERZ773359.6244-NODE-6244-length-10676-cov-4.582431_pt1 | contig 10676 bp, 11 predicted proteins | sample MGYA00374955_ERZ773359 | MGnify/ENA primary metagenome ERZ773359 (study PRJEB29098, sample SAMN04486028) | biogas fermenter metagenome | study: EMG produced TPA metagenomics assembly of the Biogas fermentation microbial communities from Germany - Plant 4 DNA1...
GGCAAGGTGCATTGCAGAAGAAGAGTTTGTCGAGGCGACACCAGAAAAGTTGGTAAGGAAGCTGGCATTACAGAAAGGGGAATCTGTGGCGGCTCGAGTTGCTCAAGGTATCATTATTGCTGCCGATACTATAGTCGAGCATAAAGGTCAAATTTTAGGAAAACCTGCAACAGAGCAGCAGGCCAGAGCCATGATAAAGGCTCTTTCCGGCGATGCGCATCATGTCTTTACCGGTCTTGCTGTGATAAGAATGCCGCAAAAGCTCATCCTTACTGATGTGGTTAAGACTACGGTTTTTATGCGCAAAATCACTGAACAAGAAATTGACTGGTATATAAGCAGTGGTGAACCCTTTGATAAAGCGGGAGGTTATGGTATCCAAGGAAAAGCAGCTGTTTTTGTTGAAAAACTGGAAGGTTGCTACTTTAACGTGGTGGGCCTACCCCTTGCTGCTTTATGGAAGCTGCTGGCAGACGCAGGTTTTTCCCCGGGGGAAGGAGCTGGATAAAATGACAAGACGGCGCCTGACCATCAAAGATCTGCCTCCGAGTGAGCGCCCAAGGGAAAGGGCAATTAAAGTAGGAGTAACGGCACTCTCGGATGCAGAACTTTTAGCGGTTCTGCTGCGTACCGGGACAAAAGAGGAGACAGCAGTACAGCTGGCTGAACGCGTTCTTTTGAAGTTGGGCGGTTTGTCGGAACTGCCCCGCTGCAGTCTGGAGGATCTGCAGGCAATTAAAGGCTTGGGCCCGGCTAAAGCCATAACTTTACTGGCGGCGGCTGATTTAGCCAGCCGTATTAGTAATCGAGCACGTTATGAAACAGTTATGATCTCTTCCCCAAGTGAAGTAGCCGCCTTAGTTATGGAAGAAATGCGCCATAAATTGCGCGAGCATTTTAGAGTGTTATTACTTGACACAAAAAACAAAGTGCTGGGGATAGAGGAAATTTCCATTGGCAGCCTTAATTCTTCACTGGTGCATCCCAGAGAAGTTTTCCGTCCGGCGATTCGTAAAGCTTGCGCCAGCATAATTTTAATCCATAATCATCCCAGTGGTGACCCCACTCCCAGCCGTGAAGATGTGGAAGTAACAAAACGCTTAACAGCAGTCGGTAAATTGATTGGTATTGGAGTTTTAGATCATCTTATTATTGGCGACGGACGATTTTTAAGTATGCGTGAAAAAGGGCTCTTGGGCTAGAAATTTATGCCAACCGCAACTTGAATGTTGTTTATGGTTGCAAAACTGATATAATGATTTATAGTGGATTTTACAATAGTGGACTTAACAGATATGAAGGGAGAAGCTTCAATGCGCTTTGTTACGAAATATTTTTCTCGTGATATAGGGATTGACTTAGGTACTGCCAATACTTTGGTTTTTGTCAAAGGTAAGGGTATTGTTCTTAGAGAGCCGTCCGTTGTAGCTATCCGCCGGGATACCGGCACCATACTGGAAGTGGGTGAGGAAGCGAAACGGATGATTGGTCGTACTCCCGGTAATATTGTTGCCATCCGTCCCATGAAAGACGGTGTCATTGCTGATTTTGACGTTACGCAGACTATGCTGCGCCATTTTATAGATAAAGCTTATAAGCGCCATTCTTTGTTTAAAGCACAGGTTGTTGTGTGTGTGCCTTCCGGAGTAACGGAAGTGGAAAAAAGAGCAGTAATTGACGCTACCAAACAAGCCGGTGCCAGGGAAGCTTTTTTGATTGAAGAACCCATGGCAGCCGCCATTGGTGCAGGTTTACCCGTAGGAGAGCCTACCGGCAGTATGATTGTTGACATTGGCGGTGGGACAACAGAGGTGGCTATAATCTCACTGGGCGGAATTGTCACTAGCCGCTCTATTCGTGTGGGTGGAGATGAAATGGACGAGTCTATTGTTCATTACATTAAAAAGAATTATAATCTGATGATTGGTGAGCGTACTGCAGAAGAAATTAAAATCACCATCGGTACAGCATATCGGGATCGTACTGAAGTCGAAAAAATGGAGGTCCGTGGTCGGGATTTAGTTACAGGCCTGCCTAAAACACAGGAAATTTCAGAAGAGGAAATTCAGCAAGCCCTTGCCGACCCGGTAGCAAGTATTATAGAGGCAATTAAAATAACACTGGAAAAAACTCCGCCTGAACTGGCTGCAGATATTATGGACAAGGGTATTGTCATGACCGGAGGCGGCGCGTTGCTGAATGGTCTGGATTTACTGATAGCCAAGGAAACCGGCATGCCTGTCTATATAGCGGAAAACCCTCTGGATTGTGTGGCTTTAGGGGCAGGAAAAGCGCTTGGAGAAATAGAATTGTTACGCAGAGTTGCCATGGTGCCACACCGGCGTGTAAACTAGTTGCCGGCACATGTGAAGGTGAAATCAGTGCTTTCTCCCCAAGCAAAAAGAAAAGCGAGAAAAATAAGAATAGCTGTCTTAGTGGCAGTGTTTTTGCTGCTGTTAATAATGGCGGGTATTACTGCAGATAGGCGGGGGCAGGGTATTACTTGGCTGGAAGAAATACTACAGTATGTAATGGCCCCTGTCCAAGGGGCCTTTCAGCAATTGACCAGTTTTGCTGAGAGTTTTTTTGCATCTATTAAGGATTATCAGCTGTTGCTGGCCGAAAATGCAAAATTGCGGGAACGTTTGGCAGCCGCTACTGCATTGGAAACAAGCATTGCTGAATTAAAACAAGAAAATGAACGTCTGCGCCGCATGTTGGAGCTACGTGAGGCTAGTGAGTATGAATTAATTGCAGCGGAAGTGATTGCCAGGGATCCCAGCAGCTGGTTTAAAACAATTACCATTAATAAAGGGGCACGACATGGAATAGAGCAGAATATGGCTGTTATTACTACAGATGGGCTGGTCGGAAGCATTCTTTCAGTAGCACCAAATTCTGCCCATGTGCTGCTGTTAACGGATGAAAGAAGTGCTGTCAGCGCTCTTGTTCAGCGTTCACGTGAACCCGGGGAAGTTGGGCTAATTGAAAATGATCCGGAGAATCCGGGGGCTTTACTTATGAAAAATTTACCGCGAGATGCCAATATTCAACCGGGTGATACCATTATTTCATCCGGTTTAGGCGGCTTGTTTCCCAAAGGCTTATTAATCGGATACGTGTCCAGTACGGCTGAGGATAAAATGAGTCTGACACAGTATGCTGTAGTGCAGCCGGCTGTTAATTTTAACCGATTGGAAGAAGTATTTGTTGTTGTTACACAAGAGAAGGTATTTCCAGCTGCCGATGATGCAGCAGAGGAGGGTTCCTGATGGCGCCGGTTATTATTTTTTTATTATTCGTCCTGAGTCTGGCGCTCCAGGGATCTGTCTTTGCATTAGCTGGGCCAAGTGGTACTCATCCTGATATTTTATTGATTATTACAGTAGCACTGGCGCTGTTGTCGGATGAACGGCGGGGTGCTATTGTTGGTCTATGTGCCGGTTTATTTCAGGATATTCTTTTTGGTTCTCCCTTAGGCTTTTTTGCTGCTGTAAAAATGCTGGCAGGAACCATTGCAGGATTGTTGTCGGACTATATTTATAAAGATGTGACTTTAGCACCCATGATTTTAACAGTTGGTTTTACTTTTTTTAGTGATTTAGTAACATTTTTTCTTTTGAAACTTTTTAACATAGGAGCATCTTCTTCACTCTTAGTCTACTTATACCCATCCACGCTACAGCGAATGGTTCTGCATTTTTTAATAATGGGGCTTATTTATCCCTATCTTTATCGCGCACAAAAAAAACAATTGCTGTTTGCTGAGCGTGAAGAAGAGGAGTGATTATTCATGGCCATGACAAAATCATTGCAAAAAAGGCTGCGGACCTTTTCTTTTGCCGTTATTTTTGTAACCTTACTACTAACGGCCCGTTTAGCTTGGCTGCAAATTTATCGTTATGATGATTATGTGGCAAAGGCAGAGAATAATCGCTTGCGTGATTTACCCATTACAGCTACACGCGGTGAAATTGTGGATCGTCATGGTTTAAAACTGGCTACAAACCGCCCGGGTTTTACCGTTTCTATTTTAGATCTAGATCGGAAAAAAGCTCCGGAAATTATTCAATATTTGAGTGAAATTTTGGAGATTGAAGCGGAAGAAATATATGAAAAATTAGCACAACAGCAATACAAAAGTTTTGCCCCGATACGTATTGCAAATGATGTTCCTTTTGAAATTGTGGCCAAATTGGAGGAGCGCCGTGTTGATTTGCCTGGAGTGATTATTGAGACACAACCGGTACGTGAATATCCACAGCAAAGTTTAGCTGCCCATGTGCTGGGCTATGTTGGTGCTATCAGGGCTGAACAATATCAGGAGTTGAAGAATCAAGGTTATAGATTCACTGATATTATTGGGCAATCCGGCCTGGAAGCAGCTTGGGAAAAATACTTGCGGGGACAGGACGGCACTTTACGGGTGGAGACTGATCGTTTTGGCAATCGCGTTCGTGTAATTGAGCAAATTGATCCGATTCCGGGAAATAATCTGAAACTCACATTAGATGGACGCTTGCAGGAAATTGTAGAAAGAGCATTAAGTGAGAAGATCACAGAACTGCAAAAAAATGGTGTTAAGCAGGCCGGCAAAGGTGCTGTTGTTGCCATCGATCCCAATACCGGTGGCATCTTGGCTATGGCTAGTTATCCGTCCTTCAACCCCAACAGCTTTTTTGCAGATTATAATGAGCTTGTCGCTGATCCTCATCAGCCTCAGATCAATAAAGCAATTCAAGGTACTTACCCAGTAGGTTCGACTTTTAAGTTGGTCGGTACTTTGGCTGCATTGGAGGAGGGAGTTATTACAAAAAACTCCCGTGTACTCTGCCGCGGTGTAAAGAGCTTTTTTGGCAGTGACAGGCGGCGCTGCTTTGGCTCCCATGCCCATGGTGCATTAAATGTAGTAGGTGCAATCCGGATATCCTGCAATATTTTCTTTTATGAAATGGGTTACCGTTTGGGCTTTGACCGTTTGTCAGCATATGCTAAGGATTTTGGTTTTGGCCAGCCTACCGGTTTAACTGATATTCGTGGTGAGCGCGCAGGTTCTATTGCTGCTTATGAATATCCCGGAGATGTTTTGACGGCAGCCATTGGACAGAAACATGAGATTACACCTTTGCAGTTAGCTAACTATGCTGCCATTTTGGCTAATCAAGGAATAAGATATCGTCCTTATCTGGTGCAGGAAGTTGTAAGTCATGACGGCCAAGTGATTTTTAAAGCTCAACCTGAGGTGCTGGACAGACTGCCCTATGCTAAGGAGAACTGGGAAATAGCCCGTCTTGGCATGGAAGCCGTTTCACAGCCAGGGGGAACCGCTTCATTATTACGAGATTTACCGGTAAAAGTGGCAAGTAAAACGGGTTCTGCCCAAACCGGAAACAAAGATCCCCATAGTTTATATATCGGGTATGCTCCCTCTGAGGCACCGGAAGTGGCTTTGGCAATCATTTTAGAGCATAGCGGTCTTGGTGGCCAGGCCGCTGTGCCGGTAGCGAAACAAATATGGGAAGAATATTTTACGCCTGTGGCAGAAGAGAATTAGCAGCAATAATTTGTGTATTTCCCCTGTTTTAAAAGAAGCGTTTAGCTTCTTTTTCTGTAGCGGCAGGAATTTGGCATTGGTTGACGAAAAAGTAGTTGTTATATGTTGTAAATTGGAGGAAAAGATGAGTAAGTTGGCAGTGGAATTTAAGGGAACTAAAGATGGTGTTACAATATATTGCTTGGAAGATGCCAGTTTTAGCGATATACTGTCAGATCTGGCGGAAAGATTAAAGCAAAGGGCTGCTTTTTTTGGCGAAGCATCTGTGAAAGTAGATGTAGGGCAAAGAAAATTGACGGCCAAAGAAAAAGCAGCTTTGAAGGGAGTTATTGAGGAAAACAGCAGCCTTAAATTATTGTCTGTACAAAGCGCAAAGGAAAGAAAAAAGGCTGTGGTTCCCGCAAAACGTAAAGGCGAAACAGAGGATTTGCGTTTAGACGGCTTTAAAGAAGGGCGCTCCCTTGTGATTAAAAAGACATTGCGTTCGGGGCAGTATATTCGCTTTCCGGGCAATGTGATAGTTCTGGGTGATGTTAACCCGGGAGCGGAAATTGTTGCAGAAGGAGATATCTATGTTTTTGGTACGCTGAGAGGCATAGCTCATGCCGGTGTCAGTGGTGACAGGAATGCTTCGGTGGTAGCGCTACGCTTGGCTCCAACTCAACTGCGAATTGCCGATGTTATTTCCAGGGCACCGGATGATTCTTCATTTCCTGATCAACCTGAATATGCTTATGTAAGTGAAGATCGGATAATGATTGCTGCCATTACGACAAAGCTGGGTTCCTAACTTAAGATAGTATGAAAGATAAAGGAGTTGAAAAAATGGGTGAAGTGATTGTCATTACTTCCGGAAAAGGTGGAGTAGGCAAGACCACAACTACTGCCAACTTAGGAGTTGGCTTAGCTTTACATAATAAGAAAGTGGTTTTGATAGATGCTGATATAGGTTTGCGGAACCTGGATGTGGTAATGGGGCTGGAAAATAGGATAGTATATGATTTAGTGGCAGTAGTGGAAGGCCACTGCCGCACTAAACAGGCTTTAATCCGCGATAAGCGCTATGAAAATCTTTATTTATTGCCGGCAGCTCAAACGCGGGATAAAAATGCAGTTAGCCCAGAACAAATGAGAAAACTTTGCGCTGAATTAAAAGAGGATTACGATTATATCCTTGTTGATTGCCCGGCAGGCATAGAGCAGGGTTTTCGGAATGCCATTGCCGGTGCTGATCAGGCTATTATTGTCACAACTCCGGAAGTTTCGGCAGTTCGTGATGCAGACCGCATTATAGGGCTGTTGGAAGCAGAGGAATTAAAGGCGCGTTTATTAATTAATCGCCTGCGGCCGGATATGGTTAAGCGGGGTGACATGATGGATATCGATGACATTGTGGAGATTTTAGCCATTGAACTTATTGGCGTTATCCCTGATGATGAAAAAATTATTGTTTCCACCAACAGGGGTGAGCCGGTGGCTGCCAATGCAAACAATTCTTTATCCGGTCAGGCTTATATTAATGTGGCAAAAAGAATTCTGGGCGAGTCAGTAGCTTTTTTAGATTTATATCAGAACCAGTCATTTTTTAGCCGGCTGAAAAAATTGATTGGTTTTGGTAGTTAGAAAGGAAGTGTGCTATGAATCTAAGAGCTTTGCTCAAAGCCCTGACTGGTAAACAGGACAGCAAGGAAGTGGCCAAGGAACGCTTGCGCTTGGTACTTGTTCATGACAGAGCCAGTGTTGCTCCGGAATTTCTTGATAAAATTAAAGAGGAAATTGTTTGTGTTATTTCAAAATATATGGAAATTGATGAAGCACAAACAGTCATTAATATGCACCATGCCGAAGGAACAGCTATTTTAGAAGCTAATTTAGCCATCAAAAATATCCGCCGCAATCTGAGGTAAATGCGGCTGGATGTAGTTGCCGCTTTACGCTAGTGCTTACTTATTTTATAATATAAGTGCTGGATATTTTTCTGGCACTTATTTTTTGTCCTTTCTGAGCTACATTCTGAGCTACACTGTTTGTATTTTTAGGAAAACACGCAATATTTTATTTTTTTTGGCAGGACAGGAGTGAAACTGTGTTTGAACGCAAATTGCTGCGCAATTTTGACTGGCTGCTTCTTTTAACTGTTTTTGCCCTTGTGGCAGTCAGCTTAATCATTATTACCAGTACTACTTTCAACTATACAGGCGATCCGTTCTACTTTACCAAACGGCAATTAATACGCTTTGCCGTTGGTTTTGCTGCTATGCTGTTTATCATCAGCATAGATTACACTTATTTTTATCGCTTGGCACCATATATATATTTTTTTTCCCTTCTTATGCTTGCTGCTGTTCTCTTTATGGGCTCAAAGAGCGGTGGTGCCCAGCGCTGGATTGATTTAGGTTTTTTTGAACTCCAACCTTCTGAGTTTGCCAAGCTTGGTATAATTATTACTTTAGCCCGGCTGCTAACGGCACAGGAAGGTAATTTTGAGGATATGTACAGCCTTTTACCTGCTTTTTTTCACGTGGCGGTGCCAATGGGGCTGATTTTTTTGCAGCCTGATTTAGGGACTTCCCTGGTTTTTATTGTTATTTTATTTGCCATGCTTTATATGGCGGGTGCCAAAGGCAAACACCTTTTTACCTTTGCAGTTATCGGCGCTGTTGTGGGTGTTCCGTTGCTCTGGTTCAATTTAAAAGATTATCAAAAAATGCGCTTAATTATTTTTTTAGACCCCTATATGGATCCGCTGGATAATGGTTATCAAATTATTCAATCGTTAATTGCTGTCGGCTCTGGAGGCCTGCATGGTAAGGGCTTATTTGCCGAAGGAACACAAAATGCCTTAAACTTTCTCCTAGAGCAGCATACAGACTTTATCTTTTCTGCATATGCTGAGGGAACCGGTTTTATTGGTGCCGTCATATTGTTATTATTATTTGCTATTTTAATATTAAGGATTATCTGGCTGGCCTCGCAGGCTAAAGATACTTTTGGTATGTTGGTTTGTATTGGCATTGCTTCCATGATGCTTTTCCATATTCTTGTTAATATTGGCATGACCATTGGCATTATGCCTGTGACGGGCATTCCTTTGCCCTTCATTTCTTACGGCGGCAGTTCGCTGCTGATGAATATGATGGCCATTGGCATTGTGTTGAATATAGGTATGCGCCGGCAAAAAATTATGTTTTAGCAATCGGGATATCAAGCTAGAATCCACCTAGTGACTTTACAAGGTGGATTTATTTTTTGCAATTTTATCTTGCCGGCATATCTTCTGTAAACCGTTAATATATATGGATAAGGACAAACCTCTAAAGGGGTGAGCATAATGAAAGGAAAACGCAGATGGCCTCAAACCGGTTTGCGGGAACGATTGGCCAGGCGGCAGGAAAAAAGGGAATCATATTATGACAGTTTTAAAAGGGATGATTACCGTGAACAACTGGGAAGTTTGCCTGCCTTGCTGTTGAATCAACTGCGGGAAAAAATGTTTGAGAAAACTGTTGCCGCCATTATAATCGTAATTTGTCTGGGGATATTTAGTTTGCTGAATTTTTCTGTTGCTAACCGTATTGTTGATACAGCTTATCAACTTACGCATAAGCATCTTAAATGGGCAGATATTTTGGAAGCGGCACAGCCTGTGATGCAGGTACTGCAGGATTTAAAATGGCGCAGTAAAAACAATGAAAAAACGCCAGTGGACAATGAACCTGTTTTTTCCGTGACAGAGATGGCGCACCCGGTTAACGGCACTTTAATCAGTCCATTTGGTAAACGTCCGGTAGAAGGTAGCGAGGAGTTGGAAATGCATTATGGCATTGATGTAAGTGCACCGGCAGGTTCTCCTGTCTATGCAGCCTTTGCCGGTACCGTAACATTAGTTGATCCGAATCATCCTGTTTTTGGTGAAACAATATATATCCGTCATGCTGACGATACCGTTACTATTTACGGCAGAGTTACAGATTCCCGGGTAAAAGCCGGTGATCAAGTGGCTAAAGGGGAAGAAATTGCAAAACTGGCCGCCGGGGAAGGCGGGCAAAGTCATCTGCACTTTGAAGTTTGGCAGGAGAAGCAGCCGGTAAACCCGGAAGATTTCTTGCATTAAATCTAAAGGAGAGGCCAAGACTTGAAATTGTTTCGGCTTGGTGGTATTAATTTTCGTTTCCATTGGTTTTTTTTGCTCTTGCTTTTTATTTGTGCTTTTTACGGTTATTTGCTTGAAACTCTTATTTTATTCGGCCTCGTCCTTTTGCACGAATTAGTACATTTAAAGGTGGCTAAGGCACAAGGCCTGGAAGTGGGCGATGTAGAGCTCCTGCCTTTTGGTGGTGTGGCTAGAATAGAGGATGTTTTGGAACTTGACCCACAGGTGGAAAGCACAGTATCCATTGCCGGACCGCTTTTTAATTTTTTTCTTGTAGCCGCAGCCCTTATAATTTATCATAAAGTGCCCTCATGGCGGGAAAATGAAACTTTTTTGTTTTTCATCCGCAGTAATTTAACCCTGGCTTTATTTAATTTACTGCCGGCCCTGCCGCTGGACGGAGGGCGCATCTTAAGGGCTCGTCTGTGTACTGTGTTTGGTTTTCAGCAGGCAACCGAGATAGCTATCAAAATCAGTAAATTTTTTGCGTTTTTGCTCCTGCTTTTAGCCCTCTATTTTTATTATCTGGATAAGCTTAATATTACGCTTTTTGCTACCGCCATTTTCCTATATTTTGCTGCTGAAAAAGAAAAAACGGTGGCAATGTATGCCTTTATCCGTGCTTTAGGAAGAAAGAAGAAAATTCTTTATGAACAAGGTGTAATGCCTCTAGTAACACTAATTGCTTTGCCTGAGACCAATTTTAAAGATATTTTGCGCCGCTTTGTGATGAAAAAATATCATTGTGTTTTAATTATAAGCAAAGACGGTAGGGTTTTAGGCAAAGTGATGGAAGAAGATGTTATTAAAGCAATTGTAAAACAAGGACTTTATGGTAAAATTAAAACAGCCTTGCCAATAAATAAGTGAGGCTGTTTTTTGTACATAATAATTGTATCCCAATTTTTACTTTTTCGCTCTCTTAGAAGAAAGGCAGGAAAAAATTGTATTAATGTAAAATTGTAAAAA
>ERZ773359.6247-NODE-6247-length-10661-cov-8.904205_pt1 | contig 10661 bp, 8 predicted proteins | sample MGYA00374955_ERZ773359 | MGnify/ENA primary metagenome ERZ773359 (study PRJEB29098, sample SAMN04486028) | biogas fermenter metagenome | study: EMG produced TPA metagenomics assembly of the Biogas fermentation microbial communities from Germany - Plant 4 DNA1...
AGGATTAAATTATCCAGACACAAGCGACTTTGAAGAATAATCGCCTCCCAAATCTGGCCCTCCTGTAATTCACCATCGCCCACCATTACATAAACCAGATTCGGCAGACCTCTTTTTTTATAACCAAGGGCCATCCCTAAACCAAAGGAAAGTCCCTGCCCTAACGAGCCCGAACTACACTCGATTCCGGGAGCGCTATCCATCTGGGTATGCCCCTGTAATCGCGAATTAATCCGACGATAGGTCTTCAGTTCATCAACAGAGAAGAAGCCCCGCCGTGCCAAAACACTGTAGTACCCAAGGGAGGCGTGGCCTTTACTAAGAATAAAAACATCTCTCTCTTCAGCCCAGGGGTGTTGCGGGTCAATCCTCATCCGGAAAAAATACAGATAAACCAGTAATTCCACGGCGGAAAAAGACCCCCCCAGATGTCCGGAGCCAACCAGTTTTTGGATGTTAATACAGTCCATTCTAACCTGGAGGGCTGCTTTCTTCAATTTCGCCACTGTACTTTCATTCATTACGTTCCCTCCCATTTCGTCGTTTGCACACCTTCCTCTCGGTGTGCAGCTCCCCGCTTTCACCCATCTTCATCTTTTCTCAGCTCAAACCAAGCAAAGATCTTACCTATCCGCAAATGGTCTCCTTGACCGCTGCTGATCGCAATTATCCCCTACCATGCTAATCTATGGCCCACACACCACATCACACTTGAACACAGCTTATTACCCATCGATAACGGGCATCACATCTTTAGCCAGAGAAGGTATCACCAAACACTATACAGCCGTCCAATAACAAAGTATTCTGCACCAACGCCGCCGGTATTTACATGTTATTACCGGGGTAGGCCTTCCCTGCCCATCCCGGAAGGCTGGCTAAGAAGACCTACCCGTCCCTTAATTTACCGTATAAAAAGCTTCAATACATTACCAAGTAAGATTCCAACCACGCCAAAGTCGGCGTCACTGAAGGTAGTATTGGCAAAACCCAAATCACCCAAGACCGGCATCAAGAGCACCGGTAGGAAAGTAATCAAGATCCCGTGCGCCAGCGCGCCCCAGAAAGCTCCTCTTTTTCCCCCGGTGGCGTTACCAAAAACACCAGCCGTAGCGCCACAGAAGAAGTGAGGGACAACACCGGGTAGAATCACCGGAGCATTAAGCGCAATCAGAATGGCCATTCCGATAATCCCCCCAAGGAAACTGGAGAGAAAACCGATCAATACAGCATTAGGAGCATACGGAAAAACTACCGGACAGTCCAGAGCAGGTTTCGCCTCGGGAACAATCCGCTCGGCAATACCCTTGAAGGCCGGAATAATCTCCGCCAAAATCAACCGGACACCAGCCAAGATGACATAGACTCCTCCAGCAAAAGTAATCGCTTTTAGTAAAGCAAAGACGATAAAGTTCTGTCCATCACTTAAGTTTGCTTCAACAAAAGCACGTCCAGAGGCAAAAGCCACAACCAAGTAGAGGATCCCCATGACCAGTGCCACGGAGACCGAGGTGTCACGTAGGAAAGATAAGCCCTGCGGGAACTGCATTTCTTCAGTGGACTTCGAATTCTTCCCCACCAACTTCCCAACGCCAGCGGAGAGGACGTAACCGACGGTTCCAAAATGGGCAAATGCTACGTCATCCGTGCCCGTGATCTTCCTCATGGTCGGTTGCGCAATAGCCGGGAAGAAAGCCATGGTCAAACCGAGGAGGATCGAACCAAAGATGACCAGAGGCACTCCGGTAATTCCAGCGGCAATGAAAATAGCCGCAATCATACAAGCCATATACAAGGTGTGATGACCGGTGAGAAAGATGTACTTTAACTTTGTAAAGCGGGCAATCAAGATATTGGCCACCATACCAAAGGTCATGATCAGCGCGGTCTGTTGTCCGTATTCTTTTAAGGCCAAAGCCACAACGGCTTCGTTATGGGGGACAATCCCTTGGACGCCAAAACCCTGTTGAAACATGGTTCCAAAGTGGCTAAGCGCCGCCACCGCAAGATCAGCACCGCCGCTCAAGACCAAAAAGCCCATGATTGTCTTGATGGTTCCTGTAATTACTTCGGCGCTTTTCTTCTTTTGCACAGCCAACCCGACTAACGCTACTAAACCTACTAACACCGCTGGTACACTCAGAATATCCAGAATAACCTGTAACATTTGAACCCCCCCTTTTTTTTTTCTAAAGTAGATTCTTCTTCCTCAAGACCTCACTTAACTTTTCTTTCAGTTCGGCCAGGTCAATCATGCTGTTGAGTGATACAACTTCTCCGTCTAGCAACTCCAGTTGACTGGCGATATCTCTTGTTCCAACATAAACATCAGCCTGCATTGCTTTTGCGGATGACAAATCTGAGTGTCCGACCTCGGCCTCGACTCCGAGTTCACCCAAGACTTTTTTAATATTCATTTCGATCATAAAGCTGCTGCCAAGACCGCTACCGCAACAAACGAGTATCTTCATTTTGTATCACCTCCATTCTGGACCGGCCTTTTTTTGTCCTCGACATGTTCTTACGGAGCATCAAGTTCGCGGCATCACCACCCTTCCTCCCTCCTTACGCTGTCTGTTTTTGGATGGCAAGCTATGGTGTTATTTAGAGTGCTTTTTGACCACTTCAATTACTTCATCTTTATTGGTCGCATTGAGGATAATGTTCAGATCCTCCTGGCTCATGAAGACCTCCATCAACTGGGAAAGAGCTTTCAGGTGCGTCTCGTTATCGGTGGCGGCAAAAGTTACCACCAATTTCACCGGATCATTCAACTCATGGCCGAAATTGACGGGCTTCTCCAGTGTCACCAGACTCATCGCCAGTTTCTTCACGCCACACTCCGGTCGGGCATGCGCCAGAACGATCCCCGGGGCGACCACCATATAGGGTCCGAATTCAGCGAAATTATTGATAATCGCCTCCTTATACCCGGTAGACACCCACTTTTTTTCTTCCAACAGAGCAGCCCCGGCCGCAATCGCTTCTTTCCAGTCTGCGCAAGAAAGGTTTAGCTTAATTGTTTCCCTGGTTAATAAATCATTAAGCATATAGACAAACCTTCTTTCTACACGGCGTTCATTGTGCCGCTTAATCTCATACATCATTTCGTATTGTAATTGCTGTCTGTCTGTAATCTCGGCATACTTTTCCACAACGCCAATCAACCTGTTCACCAAAGAAAGCTCCAACCGGTGCCAGCTGGGAAATCTCCGATTAAGACGTTGCTGGAGTCGTCGATAGTCTTCTTCACCCAAAAATGGTTGGACCTTAAGGTAGCGGTTTTGCTCATAACCGGGGAGATCCACGGTACTGATAATCAGGTCATATTTATCTTTCGGGACAGCACTTAAACCGCGACAAGACACCGTATCAACAATCTTCACATTGAATTCATTCATTAACCGGTAAGCCAACACCGAGGCGGTTCCGATTCCGGTTCCGCAAACCACAATAATCCTGGTTTTATCATGAGTAATCTGTTTTGCCCGCTCCATTCCGGCCACAAAATGCATGGTCAAGAAAGACAGTTCGTGGTTGTCCACTTTTTCCTTGATATACTCTTCCAAAGCGCGCGCCGCTTGCTTTGTCCGCTGAAACATCTCATTATACTTGTTGCGGACTTCATCATAAGCCGGGTTTACATGCGCTATTCCATACTTTACTCTGTATACAGCAGACCGGAGATAAAGGGTCAAGTCTTCGACAATTCGTCTCTTTTCCTTTCCAAACCCCATCCCGCAAAGTTTTTCCATCTCAGCGGTCATGGTCGCCGCCACTTGATATAAGCGGTCCTGTCGCGCGCGGATTTGCCTTTGGTACAGGGACATTTTGGACCGTTCGGATTTGATCACATCTGCCCCCAACAAATAGAGCATAATATGATCGGTTTCACTGGGCGCGATTCTAACCCCCAATTCCTGCTGTAACCTTTCAACCATCTGTTTTGCCGCCGAGAATTCGATACTGTTTTTCATATTGTCCACATGTAAATCCAGGGAGTCGATTCCGTGCGCCGCCCTTCTTAAGATAATGGCTAAATAGATCACCAATTGACAGTAAGCTTTGTCACTGAATTTTCTCCCCAACTCCGCTTCGGCTTGGCAAATCAGTTCATCTAAAAACCATAGGTCGGCTTGGCCAAAAAGTTCTTCAATGAGTAAATTGATCAGTTTCGATTGTACCGTCTGTTTATCAAGGTAATTTAGGAGATCTTTCACCGTGAGCGTTTGCAGAATCAGATCAACCGCCACGCGCCGGCGGTCCATCTCCTTACCTTTTACCCAAATGCCGACTTTACGCTTTTTAACGAGAATCAGGTTTCGCTTCCGCAACCATTCTTCCACGGTCGAAAGGGATTTTAGGACCGTGTTCTTGGAGATATAAAGTCTGCGTCGCAGTTCTTCACTGCTCACTGGCGACTCCGCCAACAGAAGCCTGATTGCTAAATAGATAAACCTTTCTTCAGCGGAAAAATAATACTTATATGGAGTATGACTGCCAATAAAGGAATCGATAAATTCCTCCAGTCCCTCTCTGCGTCTTAGTTTAATTCCTTTATTGTGTTCCCGCTCCAAATAATCAAAGCCGTTTTTTACCAAGAATTTTTCGATCTTATCAATACTGTATCGAATCGCCCGGTCAGTCAGGCCATAAGTGTCTGCCAGATCGGTTGTTCTGATAAAGTCATCACTTTCGCGTAAAACCTGGAGAATCTCTATACATCTCTGATTGAGCTCCATGTTACCATCCTTTACTAACTTTCCCTCTCAATCCTCGTTCGCCCGATCCATCATCCGCTTCATCGTAAGTTCCTCTTTTCTTTCAAACCCATTGCCTGTAGATATATAGTTAAGACCGTCCCAAGTGGACGCTGCCAATTATTCGTGCAACCTGAGCCCACCGGTTACTGTATTGCTAGTATAATACAGAACCTGTTTTTTTGAAACAACTCTTTAACAATCACTTCTTCCAAAGCCTCCGGAAAAAGTCAACTATTTAAAAAACGCCCTCGTAAAGTAGGCATTATTAGGCCGGGATAGACCAAGAAAAATAACATTTCCGCGGTCTGTTTCCTTCTATTTACTCAAAAAAAAAGACCCGTGGCTTTCTGCCGGGTCTGTCCTTTCGTCAACCTCTATGTGATCTGCCCTTTATCTTGCGGCCAAACTTACATCGGATCAGGAAGCTTAAGGTAACAATGGACAATTATTCGTGTAAAGAATCAAAGATAAAGTCCCAAAGCTCATTTGCCGCGTCGATCACTATTTCCGCTTCCTCTTCAGTGGTGATGGTACCTGGTTCATCGAGAAATAAACGGACATTAGCCACCAGCGGAAGGATTTCCGGATCAAGCGCAACACATTTTTCCCAGAGTTGATCAAAGGCCAAATTCGTTAACGGGGACGTATTCTCTTCCAGTGCCAGAAGATAAGCTTCTAAGAGGTGGCGCACTGCCGCCCGGCAATTTTCATAAACACCAGTTCGATCCGGGGTTTGTTCGGCGGTTGCCAGTAGTTGATCGGCTTTAACCAAAAGTGCATCCACTTGTTTTTCGACCTCCACCGGCCCATGCTTTTTTTCCACTATATCACTCCTAAATCTTCGTCTGTTCTTTTCAGGATCGCGGCGAACCCCGGCGTCATGGTCACATTCATGTCACGGTCAACGCTTAGCGCCTCCAGTTTCTGCCCGACGATTAAACGTTCCCGGGCTCCAGCTTCGGCCACAAAAACCGCCGTTGAAAAAAGGTCCGCTTTCATTGCCGAATCGGTGATAATTGTCACCGCCGCAAGATCCGTCGCTGGATAGCCGGTAAAAGGGTTGAGGAGATGTGAATAGCGCTGACCGTCAACTTCAACATACCGCTGCGTATCGGCGGATGTGCCCAGCGCTTGGTCGGAAGTCAGGTGCACAATGCCGATCCACTCTTTGCTTCGCGGATGGGAAAGGGCAATCCGCCACGGTCCGCCCCCCGGCCTTTCCCCCAAAACCCGAATACTGCTTTCACCACCGTTAATTAATGCCCCGGCCACCCCGGCCTGCTTCAGGATCGCCCAAGCCCGATCAATAGCATATCCTTTCGCTACGCCACTTAAGTCCAGTTTCATTCCGGCTTTTTTCAGGTAAACCGTCAGGTCTTTTTCGTCCAAATCCACCAGGTCACTTTGGGTCAGAGGTAAAACCGCCGTAATTTCCGTGGGGGCGGGAAGCCGTCCCTTGCCGTCGTAGCCAAAATCCCAAAGCTCAACTAATGGGCCGATCGCCGGGTTAAAATAACCATCACTTGCCGCCGCCAACTGAAAAACGGTTTGTAAAAACAGGAAAATTTCGGGTCCAACCTGAACGGGGTTTTTACCCGCCTGGGCATTGATCTGGGCAACAATGCCGTGGGTTCCGGAAGTAAGGTCATGGATCCGTTCTAGTTCGCCAAAAGCCCGCTCAACAGCGTTTGAAGCGCCGGGGCCGTAAGCGGTGATCCGAATCAAGGTCCCAAACAGAAAACGGCTCTCCGTCACCGGTTCCTCGCGCCGCCGGAAGAAGAAAAAAGCCGCAATAACCAGCAAAACCAGGAGAACCACAGGCCAAAGTTTGCGTTTTTCCATTTGCTTTCTCCAAAAAATTATGACCCTCGCGGGTCTAATTTTTAAATTATATCAGAACTAGGGATCAGATCCTCGGGTTGAAACTCCTTAATCTTATGGTCCTTAGCGCGCTGCTGAATTTGGGATAAGTTCTCAACCCCCAATTCCTCTAACGCCTTTACACATTTAGGACAAAACTGGACCCCCGCTAGGCTGCGTACTTCGCCAAAAGCCTCTGCCATCGAGCGGGCCGCACGGTATGGACGTTCGCTAGTCATGGCGTCCAGCGCATCGGCAACCGAAAAGATGCGGGCCAATAATGGAATTTTTTCACCCCTTAAACCTAAAGGATACCCGCTTCCATCATAACGTTCATGGTGTAGCAGAATTATATCGGCTGCGCTATTAAGGAACTCAAGCTCGTGAATTATCTCGTAACCCAATTCGGGATGGCGTTTGATCGTCTCCCATTCCTCCGGGAGCAGATTTGACTTCTTTAAAAGGATCCGGTCGGGTACACCAATCTTACCAATATCATGCAGGTAACCCGCCAAAGCGATCTTTTCCAGTTCGGATTGGGGCAGCCCCATATGTTCAGCAAGGGCTGTGGCGTAAGCAGCCACCCGCGTCGAATGATCCCAGGTGTCGTGATCCCGGTAGTTTAAGGCATGGATCAATGCTTTAAGCGCCCCTTCGTTCGCTTTTTGCAGTTTTGAGCTGCTTTTTCTCTGCCGTACTTTTTGCTCCTTAAGCTGCCGCTGAAAGGCCAAGATGTAATAGAGCGAAAAGGTGATAAACAAGAGAAAACCGGAGGCAACCACCCAAATATAGGTTAACACCTCCCGTGACGAAAGGATCGGAAAAAGCAATTTTCGGTACAAATAATAGGCACCTGCTAGATAAGCAATCGCAACGGCCACTAATCCCAGGACGAATGGTTTTTTCTTCATTATGTTCATTCCTAATCAATTAGTAATACGGTAGTGATTACGATATAGGGAATAAGTCCATTTTCGGGCTGCGCAACATTTATGCGGTAATTTAGTCTCTGCCTCACCGAGTGACTACCAAGCCAATTTCAACCAAATTTCATATAGAAACGAACAAATGTTTACTAAAGGCTCCCTCCCTTAAATTACGGATAACAAGCGGTTAAAATCTGGATTCAACTATCTCATTCGACGTTTGGGGAAATATTCCTTCTAATTAGAAAATAATCGTCTGTCCTTCTCCTAGCGCTCGAAGCGCTGCTCTAAATGGCCAGCTACTGTCCGCCGCCGGAGCTTGACATCTAACCGGGCCGAATGGTCTTCTCCGCTGTCTTGTATTTCTTGGTATTGTCTTCTTCGCGAAAAGGAGATACCCTGCGGCCCGGTTATCTTTCACTATTTTTTCCCACTGGCCAGCGTCAAAGGGCGACCGGCTACCGACCGGAAGATTCCTTCCGCCGTTAAGCCATAAAGGTTATGAAGTTCAGCGATGGTAGCAGTTTCAATAAACTGATCCGGATAACCCAAACGGGTTATCTGTCCACTACGGACCCCAACCTCAGCCAATAATTCCAATACCGCAGAACCAAAACCGCCGGTTAACACATGGTCCTCCACCGTGATGAGGTGGGGAACGCGTCGCGCCCAAGCGATGATCGTATCACGATCCAAAGGTTTAACAAAACGGGCATTAATTACGGCACAATTAATCCCCGCCGTCTTAAGGAGATCCGCCGCCTCCTCGGCTTTTTTCACCATCGGGCCGAGGGCCAGAATGGCAGCATCTTCACCAGTTCTAAGCACCTCTGCTTCTCCCGGTTTGAAGGCCTGCACCGTACTGAGATTCCCGCCGTTTCCTTGTCCGCGGGGGTAACGGATCGCCACCGGTTTGTCCATTTTCAAAGCGAATAAAAACATCTGGCGCAGCTCATTTTCGTCCTTTGGTACCATTATCGTCAGTCCAGGCATCATGCGGAGGTAAGCAAGGTCAAAGACCCCGTGGTGAGTTGGCCCGTCCTCCCCAACGACTCCGGCACGATCAATGGCAAAGATAACCGGAAGTTTCTGCAAACAGACATCATGCATGATCTGGTCGAAAGCGCGTTGCAGAAAAGTAGAATAAATAGCCACCACCGGCTTCATCCCCGCCCGTGCCAAACCACCCGCCATCGTGACGGCATGCCCTTCCGCTATCCCCACATCGAAAAAGCGTTCCGGATAGGCATGGGCAAAACTCTTGAGGCCGGTGCCTTCCGTCATCGCCGCTGTAATGGCCACGATCCGGTCGTCATGGGCGGCTGCTTCCGTTAAAGTGGCCCCAAACACCTCTGTATATGTGGGGGGCCCACTAGCAGTCGGCAACGCTCCGGTGCCGACATCAAAACCGGGAACACCATGGAAACGGGTGGGATTTTCTTCCGCTGGCCGGTAACCCTTCCCTTTTTTCGTCCGCACGTGGAGGAGGACCGGTCCTTGGCGGCGGGTGGCATCAGTTAGAGTCTGTGTCAACTGGCGTAAATTATGGCCGTCCACCGGACCGATATAAGTAAAGCCCAGTTCCTCAAAGACAATCCCGGGTATGACCAAGTATTTAAAACTATCCTTTAATTTATCCCAGTAACGAAAGGTAGTTTCGCCAACTTTCGGAATCTTCTGGATAAACTGTTCGAGGTCAGCGCGGAATTTATACAAGGTGGGGTTGAGACGCGCCTGACTTAAATAAGTGGAAAGCGCACCCACATTAGGGGCGATTGACATCTCATTGTCGTTAAGAACCACTATTAAATTGGTTTTTAAATGTCCTGCATTGTTCAGAGCTTCAAAAGCCAGTCCACCGGTGAGTGAACCATCACCGATCACCGCCACCACTTTATAATCTTCGCCCCGCAGATCCCGGGCTTTCGCCAGGCCAAGGGCGACCGAGATCGAAGTACTGCTGTGCCCAGTAGCGAAGACATCATGGGGACTCTCTTCCGGTTTGGGAAAGCCGCTTATCCCGCCCCACTGCCGAAGCGTATGAAAATCCTGCCATCGACCCGTAACGATCTTATGCACATAGGATTGATGACCCACATCCCAAATGATTTTATCCTCCGGACTGTTAAAGACTTTATGCAAGGCCAAAGTGAGCTCGACCACACCCAAATTGGGGGCAAGATGACCCCCACGCTTGGCGGTGGTTTCAATCAAAAGGGTCCGGATCTCAGCCGCCAAAGCCTCCAGTTCGTCGCCGGACATTTTCTTTAAATCCTCAGGTAGTTTTCGGTCTGCACGCATCTTCGCTTAAAACCCCACTCTTATCTTAGACTTTTGTTCTTCCCTTTTTATTCTTCCCCCGATTCGACTGCCGTCCACTCAGTATTTCAATTTTCTCGAGGATAAACGCCACGCGCAGCAAGATCATGGTGGACTTTTTAATGGCAAAGGATTTACCGGCAGCCTTACCGCCCACCGTTAACGCGGAGATCAACCCCACAACAAACAGGGAGAGCAAATCGCCGTAGGCCATTAAGTTATGGTTCGCCACAAAATTAATCACCAAAGCGGCACTGATCGAGCCACTCACCGTCCCACAGATATCCCCGACCACGTCATTGCAGAAATTCGCCACCTGATCTGCTTTACGCACCAGTTCAATACCTTTCTTGGCCCCCGGTACGCGGTCACTGGCCATTGCATGAAAGGGTTTTTCCGAAGCAGCAGTAGTGGCGGTTCCAACGATATCAAAGATTATGCCTAAAAAAACGACCATCAGTAGAACAAAGACTGAGACCCAGAAAGCGGTCCGGGCTTGGGTTAACTGAAACAAAACCGAAATGGAAATAGTCAAAAAAAAAGTCAGGATCCCGACTCGAAAAGCGCCCGCCAAGCAAACTCCCCCAACTTAACTCGCTCTAATTTTTCGTATGTATAAGAAGATGGTCAATTATTGAGTAAACATTGTGGCTTAAGGTCCAGTAGGTTTTCCCGGTGTTCACCGGAACGTCACCATTCCGGCGGTTTCCCTTTACGAACACCTTACCGCGTCGCCGTCGGTAAAACTGGATCACCACTTAGTCCACACCGCAATCCCCAATAATTGTCCCCG
>ERZ773359.6248-NODE-6248-length-10660-cov-7.050542_pt1 | contig 10660 bp, 10 predicted proteins | sample MGYA00374955_ERZ773359 | MGnify/ENA primary metagenome ERZ773359 (study PRJEB29098, sample SAMN04486028) | biogas fermenter metagenome | study: EMG produced TPA metagenomics assembly of the Biogas fermentation microbial communities from Germany - Plant 4 DNA1...
ATAGGAAACGATATAATTGATAATCTAAAAACGCTTAATGAGATTTTGACTATATAAAAATAGCAGTAAATTATCCAATACATAAAAACAACAAAAAAAAATAACCTCATATTTCACATTAAAGACGGATCTCTAATCTGATTATTTTTTATGGGTATTTCTCGGCATTATTCAATACTTTGAATATATTTCTTATTAGCTAATAAAATAATTTGAGTCTTAATATTGATGGTAATCATTTCTTACAATTATTATTATTTTCTTTTGAGATACATTCATTACAAAGCTCGCCTGTTGTAGGTTTAGTATATCTCACTTCATAGTCGCTTTGAGGCCATCTACTGCAATTTTTACACCAATGCCAGGTATCGCTGCCTCTCTTTTTCCTATATTCCATCACTTTTGAACCTCCTTTCAACTAAGATTTACTGTCTTCAGAAATTCTAAAAAGCTGAATTTAACTAACTTTTAATACTTTGTGTTTGAAGTCATTGCCTCCCTAGGTTATAATGTATTTTCTTCCACAAATTTATTACCTCGCAATGAGGTTCACTACTTGTCTCCTCATTCTGAATCCAAAAAACTGTATTTCGATTTCGTTTATTCCGATTATTTTAATAAACGTTCTGAGTTTAAATACATTTGATTTAATAAATCACATAGATTGGTCTGTTATTGCTGAATTTGACAATCCTCATGTAGGTAGGTTAGTCTCGTCATTCTTTACTTAAGGCCTATGTTCGTTCAAAAGGTTTAAAGATAATACTCTTTTGAATCTTACAGGGTTCAATTTGTTGGATGATGCCACTTACGATTCTTCTGATCTTTACGACTTTGTTCATTTGCAGAGTAAGTCTACCAATTTTATTCCTCTTAGAACTTCTTCTAAAAGCTCTTTCTAATCTTTATCTTATTGCTGCGGCTTTCTTAGCTCATAATATGTGTAGAGATGATTTATTATCTTCTCCTAAGATTTTGATGTATGAGACTATTACTTGCCAATTTGTCATTTTAGTTATAATCAATACTTCCTAACAACCAATTATTAACAAACTGGGATGTTTTTATTCCTGTTTTTCCTTCAAAATGAGTACTTTCTTGTATCTTTTTATCTTTCTTTAAGTTTTTTGATTTTTTCAAAGTACTTTTTCCTTAAAATTCTATATTTTAGTTCTTCTTTACTTTTACTTAATCTTTTTACTTCAGCTTAACCCCAATTTTTTGCTATTTCTGAAGTGAGTGTCTAAGATTTACATTTTCATTTTATTATATCACAATATTTTCAATAATAAAAGCAGATGCATTAGTTCAGATAACATATTCTTGACTCTTTTGAAAGGAGGCAGGGATAATTGGATGAATTTGACATGGAACTAACAAAAAAGATGATAGAAAAGTATTTAAATTCAAGTAAGAAACAGAAGAGTCAAATGATAACTCAGTATTGTGAATTAATTCATATAAAAAGAGCCAAAGCTGTAAAAAGGTTTGAAAGGTATAAAAAGAAATATCTATTTCACGAATCTGAAAGTAAAAAAGGTTTATCTAAGAAAAGAGGCCAAAGAAGAAATATGAATCTGTACATGAAAATATAGTGTACAAATGTTAGGTATTGGCTGGTTGTGTTTGTGTTGAGAAACTGCATCCGAAGTTGGGTGTATATATAGGTGAGTTGAAAAAGAAAGTTTTCTTTGTATCAACTTTCAAAGATAAAAGAAGCGTCAAAGATACCGTTGGGTACTTTAAAAAGGGCGATAATTAAGTTTCCAAAGGGGTCATCAAAAAATAAAGGTAATTCATTCATATATCAGAAGGTACCTATTGAGACTAACTTTGGGAAACATGCTTTTGAAGAAGAAGTAGGATATGTCAGGATTGATTTTGTAGAACATAACAGATGTCCTCCAAAGATAAGAAAGTTAGATGGGTATTTTAGATATGATTCAGAAGAAGAAACACGTCTGCTCAATCAGATTTACAAGAGAGAGACTTACTAGGCTACTTCTTCAAATTATGATCTAATACGAGATTTAAAGGATACACTTATACTGTTTGTGGTGAAAAGATTGATGATGAATTTATTAAAGAAATTATAACTTCTATTTATGCAAATAATTATCCAAACGACCCTGCTTTTTACTTTAAGTCTCTCGGAGACAATGATTATCAGTTGTTTTTACGGATCAATTTGGAATAATTGTTAATCACAAAATGATTTATAGAATGAGAAAGTGACACTGTTTTACTAGATCTTACAAAGATCCTTTCAAACATTCAAAGGGAAAGCCAAATAACCATGAAATAAATAATCCTAACGCATTCTGGGAAGCTTATATCAAATTCATTCTAACTAAACAGGATGGTTTTGTCACTCTATTTAATATCTTTGACATCTCTTATAAAGCAATTTTTTCTTCATAACTAGGACATTCAAAAGTAAATCTAAAGATTTTATGAACTCTATAAAAAAGCTATTGGGATTCACCAATAGCTTAATTTAATAGAAATATATAAATTTATGTGTTAACTTAAAATACAAATTACCTTAAAATTATATATACTATTATTTCTATATATTGCCCTTGTTATCACTACCAAGTAATTTGATTTTTTCTTTTACAGTCTCTACAACAGTATTCTCTGCCAGTTCGAATAGTTTAATTTGATCTTTCAAATTTGGATCATTATTAAGTATTTCTCTAATTTGTTCAACAAAAACCGTTTTTAAGCGTGTTCCAATGTTTACTTTCGAAAACTTCGTTTGAACAATCTTTTTAAGGTCCTCGTCTTTTACCCCGCTAGAACCGTGCAAAACTAGAGGAACGTCTAAAGTCTTTGACAATTCTTCGACAAGATCAAAGTGTATATTTGCTTCTTGTTTTTGCATGGCGTGAGAGGTACCTACTGCTACCGCTAGAGCATCAACTCTTGTTTCTTCAAGGAATTTTTTAGCGATTTCTGGATTAGTTAATATTTCCCCACTTTCTTCTCCTTCTTCATTTTTTCCAACCTTTCCTATTTCTGCCTCAACATTTATACCTAAGGAACGTGCAATTCTTACTACCAATTTAGTATTTTTAATGTTTTCTTCGAGGGGTAAAGAAGAACCATCATACATTACAGAAGTATAACCTTTAGCCATTGCTTGAAAGATAAGATCCATGTCATCGGCATGATCTAGATGTGCTACAACCGGGATAGTAACTTTATTTGCTAAAATTCTTATTGTAGCAATGCTTAAATCTAACCCCAAATGTTTAATGCAACCTCCTGCTGCCATTAAAATAACAGGGGATTTCAGCTCTTCTGCAGCTTTGACTATAGCTTTAGCGTCTTCAAAATTATGAAAATTGAAACCAGGTACTGCATATTTACCTTTATAAGCTGGAATTAAAACATCATTCAAATGAACTAGTGGCATTTTAGCTTCTCCTCACTTTTTTAAATTTATTTTTAGTATGGTGCAAATATTAATCTAAAATTTTTTGCAAACCTATTTCTAATGAATTTTTGTAAAAATTAGAAATTCTATTGAAAGATTCTAATAATTCAATTTTCTTTTCCGGAATAGGTGGTATTTTGTTAACTTTTAAATTGCTTCGCAAATTATTTAAGGTGGAATCATTCTTACTTCCGACTACTCCTGATATACAAGAACCAAGCGCAGTTGTCTCTGGAGTATTTATTATATACACGTTTTTATCTATAAGAGTTGCTTTATATTTCATAAATGTTTCATTTAGAGTGTTTCCTCCAGAAGCAACATATATAGCTTCTGCCGGAATAAAATAAGTTAAATTATCATATATGATTTTACTCATGGTACATAGATAGATATACGCACTCTGAATGATTTCCCAATCGCTTATGTTAATTGGACAATTAAATATGTTAAATCGAGCCTTGTCCTCACCGGCTATAAGGTCACCTCCAATCAAAAAGTACATTTTCTCCGTTATCTTTTCATTTTTTTCTATTTCTTTGTTTATTTTTTCAAAATTATCTGAATTTGGAATTATTCCTATAAACTCCATAATCCACTCTAAAAATTTACCATAGTATTTTATCGAATTTTCAAGGTAATATTGGTGATCCTGGAAGGCTGCTCCAATAATGCCAGATGGTTTCATAAAAGGGTTTTTAAAATGAAGTTCATGATCTTTTTCACAGGCAAGAGCAGCAATAACAGAGGCTGAGCCCATAGAATCATAGATTATACTTTTGGTATTCAGAATTTTAGATAGACCAAAAAGGCCTGTAAAATGATCATGCCCAGCTAAAAATATAGGTATTCCATCTTTAGTATTTCCAACAAAGGTTCCAGTATATGCCAATTCTCCTAGCTTTCCATGTAAATCAATTAAATTTATAAGTTCATCTATCCACTCTCTCTTATGAATATCAAAAAGTAAAGTTCTACAAGCATGAGTAATATCCCAAACAGCTTTACCAGTATATTTATATGTGAAATAAGAAGATAATGGCAACCAAAAATCTGGGGGGGCAAAATTAAGGTTCCTTCTCATCCATAATATTTTGTATATCGAATATGTATATCCTTTTTTTAGACCACTTACTGTATAAGGAACATACTTTTCAATAAATAGTTCTAGTTCTTTCATAATATTTATTGTACAATCATCATACCACATAAGGGGTTCATGGGTAAAAGAATTTCCCTTGACAGGGACTACACTCTCTCCAAAACTAGAAAAAGCGATACCCTTAATATAATATTTACTCTTCATATTTTCAAAAATTAGATTTATTTGAGTTTCAAGGTGAGAAAGATCTAAAAATTCGACTCCTTTTTCGAATTTCTTAGAAGTTTTTATTTTAATTAAATCCAATATTCTTCCATCATTTCCTAAAGCGAGTGCTTTTGTGTTGGTCGTCCCAATATCTACTCCAAGATAAATTGAATCTTTCATGGTATCACCTTCTTGATTTCAACATTCTTTAATTGTTCTTCAAAATCTTCCTTGTAAAACATTGCAGCTCCATAATGAAGAGTATTTGCTACTCCACAGGCGGTTGCTATTTTTAGACATTCTTCTTTAGTATAATTTTGTTCTTTTCCGAAAAGGTACCCAGCAAAAAAAGAATCTCCAGAACCTACAGAGAAATCAGAGTAAATTGTTTTTGGAGCTGCTTTAATCAAATCTTCTTCAAAAAAACCCCAGCTTCCTTCTTTCCCTTGAGTAATAATTAACTCCCTAATGTTGTGCGTTTTTCTGAACTTCAGTATTTTTTGTAATTCATTAATATCAATGTTGAAAGCAACTTTAAACTCATCAGAATTGATTTTCAGTATATCTGGAGAAATTTTTATTATCTCTTCTAAGCATTGTCCTCCAATATCAACAGCTATTTCACAAAAATTTTCTTTTGCATAAATAATCAATTCAATTAAATCTTGATTTCCAAATCCTTGTGGTAAACTTCCTGATATTACTAATTTGGAATTCTTTTTGATTTTTTTCTTAAAAAAAGACTTAAACAAAGAAATCTCTTTTCTATTCATATGAGGTCCTGGTTCGTTTATCATCAACATTTTTTTTTCATATTCGAAGACTACGGCAGTATTTATTCTACTTTCTTCTTCTATCCAAAAAAAATCTGCTTTTATATTTTCCTTGCGACAGCCAGACTCAATGATTTTGCCAACTTCACCACCTACGATATTTAAACAAATATAGTCGTGAAACCCTAAGGTATTAAATACTCTGCCGATATTTAAGCCTTTCCCGTCCACGAGTTTCACAACTCTATCTCCTCTTAAAACATTTGGAATAGAAGATTGCTTTTCTAAAATAATCCAGTGGTCATAACAAGGATTTAGATTTAATATACAAAGACTAATAAGTATCAACTCCTTATTCATGTAAATAATTTAATACATTTTCTATAGTGTGTTGATCAGTAATTAATACATTTACTAATTTTCCTCTTAGTAATCCTATTATACTTTCGACTTTATGTAGCCCACCTGCAACAATAATCTTTAATTTAGTTTTTTTATACTGTTCAACAGAAATATTGATTATATTTTCAAAGAATTCTAGATCATGTATTTGCCCATTTAGATCAAAATAATGTGTTAGTACATCTCCGACAACGTTCAAATTTTCTAATTCATTGATGTATTTACCCTCTATAACATTTTGTCTAAAAAGAGGAGATCTGGAAATTGAATAACCTACACTTGCAATAATAATATCTAGGTTATTCCATAGTTCAATTATTTTTTTATATTCAGAACTTTTGGTTATATTTCCCTTTATGTTTTTTTCCAGTATAAATGGTAGATAAATCAAGGAAAATTTTGAATTTAAATTCTTAGCAAAATTTTGAACGATGAAATTAATATTGAATCTTTCATCAGAGATTTGAGAAATTCCTCCTGAAAGAGGCACAATGTTCCATAGTTCCTTTTCAGAAAGGTTATACGAATTAGTTAATTTGGTCATTGTGCTACCCCAACCAATACCAATATTCAAATGAGCATTAGGTAATTCAGTTGAAATATATTCATTTGCTACCTTACATATTGATTGTAATAGCCTTTCAGGTTTGTTGTAGCTTGGAGCCAAAATTAATTTTTCTAATCCAAATAATTTTTTAAGTATTTTTTCATATTTTTTATGTTTTTCATTCGAAACTTCTGGAGATATGACTTCTATTTTAACAATCCCTCTCTCTTCAGCTAATTTTAAATATTTACTAACTTGCACTCTAGAAATACCCAATTCTTCTGCAATTTCTCTCTGTAGCCTTTTATTTATGTAGTAATCAACTGCAACATCAAATAACAATTTGTCATCAATCATAATTAATTTTTCCTTTCTATTATATTATATTATTATCTTATTGTAATCTATTCTTTAACTGCTCCGCTTGTTAGCCCACTTATGAAATATCTTTGTAGGAAAACAAAAACTATTAATGGAGGGATAGTTGCTAGAAGTGAGCCAGCAAATAACGGTCCCCACCTTGTTTGATATTGACCCACAAATAAAGATAGAAAAGTAGGAATGGTTTGTTTGGATTTCGTTAATAATAAAGACATTGAATATAATAATTCGCTCCAAGTAAATAAGAATGTATAAGTTCCAACAGCAGCTATACCTGGTAACGTAATTGGAAAAACAATTTTAAAGAATGCCTGAGTTAAATTACATCCATCTATCATAGCTGCTTCTTCTAAAGAATTAGGGATTTCTATGAAAAAACCTCGCAAAAAGATAATCGTGATCGGAGTTGTAAAGGGTATATAAGATAGTATTAATCCTAAATAAGTGTCAATTAATCCGATGTTTTTCAGTAAATTGAATATGGGAAGTAAAAAAATGACCATTGGGAACATTTGAAACAATAAAACACTAGCTAAAAAAGTTTTTTCACCACGAAAAGAGAAACGTGAAAAAGCATAAGCAGGGAAAAGACCTATTATTAAAGATAAAATAGATGTTCCGAAAGAAACTATAATACTATTTAAAAAATATTTCCCTATTCCTAGACGAAAGATTTCTTTAAAGTGTTCGTATGTAATCTTATGGGGATAATAAGTTATAGGAAAATTATATATTTCTGGATAGGTTTTAAGAGAGGTAATTACAAGCCAATAAAAAGGAAATGCTATAATAATTGAAATCAATATAAGTAGTAAATAAGAAATTGATTTATAAATTTTATTTCTTTGAGTTCTTTTCACGAGTTTTCCTCCTTCGTTAAAACTCTCAGATATATAATGGCGATAATAAATATAACTATAAATAATATATTGGATAATGCAGCTGCTTTATTATAGTCTAAAAATTTAAAACTAATCTTATAAATATATGTAACAAATGTTTCTGTTCCATATCCTGGTCCTCCTGCTGTCATAGTGTATATTAAAGGAAAATAATTTATAGTCCAAATTGTTGTAAACATCAAAGTGGTAATTAATATAGGTTTTAACTGAGGGATAGTGATATGATTGAATTTTTGAACAGCATTTGCTCCATCTATTTCAGCTGCCTCATATAGTTGTAAAGGAATAGCTTGCAGACCTGCTAAAAAAAACAAACCAGATAAGCTAAACCCTTTCCAAATATTTGCGATTATTATAGCAGCTAAAGCAGTTTTTTGTTGAGCTAACCAAGGAATATAATCTTTGATGAGTCCTAATTTTAATAATATGTCATTAATCACTCCGTACATGTCATTAAACATCCATTTCCAAGTAACTCCTGCTACTATGTCCAAAGTTGCCCAAGGTAGTATTAATATTATACTTCTAAAAAAAACTTCTCCTTTATCTATTTGATTTAGTAGTAGAGCTACTATAAGTCCTAATGATAATTGTCCTATAACGCTAAATATAGTCCAAATTAAGGTGTTTTTAATAATTGTGGGGAGAACTGGATCTTTTAAAACATTTGAATAATTTGAAAATGTAAAAGATCCTGAATCATTTGTAAAACTCAGATAAATGTTGGAAGATAAAAGAAAAATTACCAAGAAGACAATGATAAGAACATAAGGTAAAATCATTTTATAGGCAGTTTTTTCACTTTTTGAGATTTTTACCACCATACTTCTCTCCTTTACTGTATCTCAAATAATAGGGGGTACCCCCTATTATTTGAGAAAAATATTTTTGAGCGTTACTTAATTACCTGCTAGTATTTTATTTACATTGCTTTCAGCAATCTTTATTGCTTCTTCCGGAGAGGATTTACCTAGTAAGACATTTTGAACCATAATTTGAATTTGTTCAGAAACTTGAGGCCATTCAGGAATTGGGGGTCTAGCAACTGCATGTGGAAAGACGTCAAACACTACTTGCCATTTTTCATTTTGTTGAAAATATGGAGAATTTTTTGCGACATCTTTTCTTGTTGGCATTGGACCATGTTCCTTTTCTATCCATAACATCCAAGTTTCATAACTTGTTAGATAAGAAGCTAATTCCCAAGCTATGTCTTTATTTTTGCTAGATGAGGGAATTATCAGTGCCCAACCACCTAATACTGAAGCAGGGACAACTGCATATGGGTGAACACTTACCGAATAATCAATATTAGGATTTGCAGTTTCAATTAGCGGGAAAGACCAAGGTCCGCCTATGGACATTGCAACTCTATTTTGTGCCATTAGATTTCTATAGTCGTCTTCATTATAAGATAGTGGATTTGGAGAAACTTCGTATTTTAAAGCAAGATCAGTATAGAATTTTAAAGCTCTAAGACCTTCTTCTGTATTAAAGGCCGCCTTTTTATAATCATTTGTTAATAATTGTCCTCCTGTACTATAAAGAAACATCATGTATCCTAACGTTGTGTGTTCGGTTTTTGTTCCACTGACTCCATATCCGTATATTCTTTTAGATGGATTTGTCAATTTCATAGCTACATATAGAAATTCTTCCCATGTTTTAGGTGGATTTTCTGGATCCAAACCAGCATCTTTAAACATTTGCTTATTATACATTAATAATCTGTCATCGGTATACCAAGGTAATCCATATCTTTTGCCTTGATAAGTTACTGTAGGCCATAAATTTTCCCATATTTGATTTGTTCCTTCCCATGAAGTTAATTTGTCATCAAGTTGTTCAATCCAGCCGTGGGCTGCAAAAGTAGGAACCCAACCTCCTAAATCAGCGAAAGCTAAATCTGGTCCTATTCCACCTTGTAAAGCAGTAACAAGATGATCGTAGTAAGTGTCGAATCCAAATAATTGTACTTCAACTTTTACACCTGTATTTGCTTCAAATTTTGAAATGATTTCATCCCATGTTTCATCTAATTCCGCCACTTGTCCACCAATCCAGATAGTTAGAGATTTTGAAAACATGAAACTAGAAAAAAGCAAAAATACAGAAACAACTATCAACCACGTCTTTTTCATATTTTTTCCTCCTCTTTTATATAATTTAGTTACATATGTAACTTACTTATGTATCTATTAATATTCTATCAAAAAGGTTTTAAGAAATAAAATTTGGTTTTACCGTTTTATAAAGATTTATTTCAAATTAAAGATTATTAGAAGCAATTTTTTCGTTTTTTCTCAGTTTTACGAAATTTATGATAAATTTATATGACCTTTTATCTAAATCAACTTCTGAATTGAAAAATTTTACATGAACGACCCTGATAACTTTATATAATAATCAAGTAAATTTCATCAGGTTAATTGAACAATTAAGTAAAAATTTTCTTATAAAGGCTTGGTTATTGATAAGAATTGTTCTTTCTGTTTTTAACAGATGTCAATTTTATTTTTGATAGGATAATTAATTATTTTTAATCATTATTATAGAATTGTTTATTAAGAAATCTGATACAATTACAAATTTCTAAATTTTGTTAAAATATAGATTAACTATATTATTACTTTTAAAATATCTAATGATTCTTTATAAATCATATTCATAGTAAAATTGAATATTTTTAAAGGTAATGTTTAGTATAGAAAGTTAAAATTTTAATTAATACGTTGAAATTTAAGATTCAACGTTTTAAGTTGATTAAATTAATTATAATTTATAAATCTTTAGAAGAAATATGAATAAACCAACAACTTTTATGAACTCATACGAATATTATTTAAATAAATTATGTTATAATATCTATAAATGCACAATTTTATATACTTACGAGTTAAAAAA
>ERZ773359.6251-NODE-6251-length-10657-cov-4.877853_pt1 | contig 10657 bp, 8 predicted proteins | sample MGYA00374955_ERZ773359 | MGnify/ENA primary metagenome ERZ773359 (study PRJEB29098, sample SAMN04486028) | biogas fermenter metagenome | study: EMG produced TPA metagenomics assembly of the Biogas fermentation microbial communities from Germany - Plant 4 DNA1...
TCACAACGAACAAAAAGACCACTTCATGTCGAGGTGGTCTTTTTGCATTTCTTTTTTATTCTATTTTGCTTCTTCTTCTACGATAAAAACATCGAAGCCGGCCGCCTTCGCTTTATTGGCTAAAGTCTCCGCATTCTTCTTTACTCCGAAAGCACCGATCTGAACCTTGTAGACCTTCTTAGGCTTCTTCTCAGGCTCTTTAACAGCTTTAACAGGTTCAGGTACATACTTCACTCCGAAATACTCGCAGATCCCTTTACAATGCTCTCTCGCAACTTCTTTCTGGAAGTTTACATCTAGCATCAGCATAGCTTCCCTTTTATTATCCATGAAACCATTCTCAGACAGGATCGCGGGCATATCAGTCTCTCTTAATACATGAAAGTTAGCAGACTTGACTCCCCTAAGCTTCTGCGGTGTTCCTTGCTTCAAATACTTATAGACACATTCAGCTAACTTCTTACCCTTCACGCTACCAGGATAATAGAATACCTCTATCCCTTCTGGATCCTTTCCAGGCCCGTCAAACTTTCCGTCATAAGCATTGTAATGGATACTGATGAACAAATCTGCCTTCTTCGCATTCGCTAAGTCTGTCCTTCTCTTCAGACTTACATCAGCATCACCAGGAGCTACTATCAGAGTTCGAAAGCCACATCGTCTTAATTCTTCATCTAAGAACTTCACAACGGCTCTATTAAACTCGTTTTCTCTTATAACTCTGCCTCCTAGCTCAGGAATAGCTGGCGTCCTCTTTCCTGCAGTTTCCATACCATGACCATCATCTAATGCAATTAGTTTAGACATATCACATACCTCCATCTATCTTCTATATTACTGTGAACCTCACACGACTAAAGTCGCGTGCTTCAAGATTACTCTATCATTTTCCCACTTCAAAAGCAACTATTTACACATGCAAATTAATTTTCGCATTTCATTGAGTTTTTCTGTTTCTCGGCGGTAGTAATATATTGAAGGATGTTTTCGTTGCTATTCTTCATCTCTCTATTTGTATAGGCTGCTATATACAGCAGCGGCCGCCTCTACTCCTCATGGGGGTGGCTAATTTCAAAAGCGCAAACTAAACAAATATACAGGAAATTTGAGCTTGGAGGTGAAAATTATGAAGCTAAATAAGAAACATATGAAGGCGATTAAGCTCATTATCGAAGGCGCCACAGAAGAAAAGATTGTCAAAGAGTGTAAAATCTCTCCTTCGACGTTATACAACTGGAAAAGAGATGAAGATTTCGCTGCTGAACTAGAAACACAACGTCAGCTTTCTGTGGAGAATGCCCGTGAGGTTCTAACTACTACTGTAGAGAAAGCTGCTTTTACGATGGTGAAGCTTTTAGACAGTCATGTAGACTCTGTTCGTTTCAAAGCAGCTAAAGAGATTATAGATAGAGTTTATGGCTCTCCAACACAGCGACAAGAGCTTGTGGCGGATATTACACAGGAAACTAACTTGAATGCAGAAACCGTGCTTCAAGACGAAGATGCAAAACTATTATTAAGACAACTATATAGCAAAATAAATGAGTTATAGCAGCTTCCTGGATCTCGTAGAGAACAGCTACTACTATGCTAAGACTCTAGCATTGTTTTACTAGAAAACGTCTCTTAAAATGCGTCTAAATTCTTCAGAAAGGAGGCAGTATTGTGTGTTAACAGCTAACCAACTGGATCATTTGTTTAAGGAGTATGCAAAGCAAGATTACTCGTTCTTTCTTGAATATATTACGCACAACCAATATCAGCATGCCAAACATACTCTTTATCTTTGTGACGTGCTTCAGAAAGTCGAACGAGGCGAAATTAAGCGTCTCATTGTTTCCATGCCTCCGAGACACTCAAAATCAGAGACGATTACAAAGTTCTTCCCTGTTTGGTATTTAGGGCGCAACCCAGATAAAGAAGTCATGATTGCATCTTACTCAGCAGAGCTGGCCAGTGAGTTCTCTAGGTTCTCTCGTAACGTCATGGAAGAAAGCGGGCAGGATTTATTTGGTATCAATGTTTCCCGTGATTCCAGAGCGGCTAATCGTTGGGGTATACAGGGCACCCGTGGAGGTTTATTCTCTTGCGGTGTTGGAGGATCTGCTACAGGACGTGGTTACTCTCTTGGTATCATTGACGACCCTGTTAAGAACTTCGAGGAAGCCAATTCCCCTGTCTATCAACAGAAGATCATCGACTGGTATAAATCGGTCTTCAGAACCCGTACAGCGCCGAATGCAGCCATAATTTTAGTCATGACTCGCTGGAGCCAAAATGACCTTGCAGGATACTTAATTAATGAAATGAAAAACGGCGGCGAAGAATGGACGGTTATCTCCCTTCCTGCACAAGCAGAAGAGGATGACATACTAGGCAGAGCTCCTGGTGAATGGTTATGGCCTGAACGATTTACTCCAGAAGAGTACGAAGACTTCAGAAAGTCTCTTGGTTCTCGTATCTGGCAAGGACTGTATCAACAGAACCCTACACCGGCAGGCGGTAACGTCTTCCAAAGAAGCTGGTTTAAGTTCTATAAGACGTTGCCAGAAATGGATAGGACACTTGTTTCAATTGACGCTACGTTCAAAGATTCCAAGGACTCTGACTACGTTGTCTTTCAATACTGGGGGCAAAAAGGCCCTGATTTTTACTTGATAGACCAAGTGAGAGACCGCATGGACTTCGTAACAACCATCACTATGCTAGAAGCCTTCTTAAAGAAGAATAAGACACGCACCATACTCATTGAGGACAAAGCCAATGGATCGGCTATTATATCCACCCTCAAACGTAAATTCTCCGGTATTATCCCGATAAATCCGACAGCATCAAAAGAGTCAAGAGCACAAGCCGTGGCTCCTCTATTCGAAGCAGGTAATGTGTATCTGCCAGAAGATGCCCCATATATTCTTGACTACATTGAAGAAATGGTTGCCTTCCCTAACGGTTCGCATGATGACCAGGTGGACGGAACAAGCCAGGCAATCAACTATGCTTTGGAAAATGGCAACAGAATGAGCGTCCAAGAAGCCGTTGATTTCAGAAGATTTCTTGGAATTTAGGAGGTATGTGAAATGCTTAAATACAACATTAAAGAGGTTAACAGCGAAATCGTTACTAAATTGATTAAGAGTCACGCTACGGATCGCTACACGAAGCTAGAGCGTTACTACAAAGGTGAGCATGAAATCTTAAATAGAATGATGAAAGATCCATCGAAACCTAACAACAAAGTCGTAGCCAACTTTGCTCAGTATATCTCAGACTTTATCACTGGCTACTTTATCGGAAACCCAATTATCTTCCGTTCGCAGAACGAGAAGCTATTAACCATGATTCAAGACATCGCAAACTATAACGACCAGGCATCCGTAGATGCAGACCTCGCGCTTATTTCGTCTATTAAAAGCAAATCTTATGAGCTTCTATATCTAGACGAAGATAGCATGATCCGTTCTGCAGCATTGCAGCCTGAGAATGTTATTTATGTCTACGATACAAGCGTAAACCCAAGACCTGTACTAGCAATCTACTACTATTGTGAAAACTTTATTGACTCAGAGAAACAAGTCATTCATGCCTACGCTTATACGCCAACAGAGAAGATTGAATATATCTCAAACGATGTTTATGGCGACCAAAACATTCAAGGACTTCAAGAAGTTAAGAGAATTCCTCACTACTGGGGCCAAGTACCAATCATTGAGTACAACAACCCTGCAGGCGAAGGAGATTTTGAAGATGTTATCTCTCTTATTGATGCTTACAACAAAGTTCTGAGTGACTCTGTAAACAACTTTGACTACTTTGCCGATGCCTACATGGTAATTAAAGGCGCACCGGCTACAAAAGATGCAGATTTAAAAGATATGAAAGAGGCTCGCACCATTGTTCTTACTGAAAAATCCGATACCTATTTTATGGTTAAGCCTTCAATTGAAGAAGATATGAAGCTATTAAAAGATCAGCTGATTTCAGAAATCCATATGCTTTCTCGTACACCGAACTTGCGTGACGATGCTTTCTCTGGATCAGCTTCAGGAGTTGCTCTGAAATACAAGCTATACGGCTTAGAGCAATACACAGCATTAAAAGAAAGGAACTTCCGTAAGAGCGTTCAGCGACGTCTAGAACTCATTTGCCATATGCTTGACGTCAAAGGCTTAGGCAAACATGACTACCGTGATATCGACATCATATTCGTTCGTAACTTACCACAAAACGAGAAAGAGCTTGCAGAAATCGTCAACTTGCTTAAAGATGTCGTTCCAAAAGAAATCTTGCTGCCTGTTCTTCCATTCATTGATTCCTATGAGGACATCAGCCACTTAGATGAAGAAAAAAAACCTTCTGAGACAACACCAGAAGCTTCTGTGGATCCTGTAGAAGAGTCTAATGAAGAAGAACTTATTGAAGGATAAAACGGCCCTGTAAAAGCGTTTAGAAAGGATGTGATGTTATGTCTACTACTATTCATGGTATTGGCAAGAAGCTAGAGCAAGTCATAGAAGGCGATCGTGTCAAAGTTGATTCGAATTTATCTTTGGACAACTTAAATATCGACACATTAAATATTGACCTTGCTGCCATCGGTGAAGGCTCTAGAGTAAGCTCTCTTGTCTTGCCTAAAGAAACACCGACGCTTATTAAATCAGGGCCAGAACAGCTTAAGAATCGCAGCGCAGTCTTAATTATAAATGAATCAGAACATACCGTTTACATTGGTTTTGATACCAATGCAGACGAAGACCACGGCATCCCTATTTATGGTGGGTGCGAACGTGTATTAACGATGAAGAGCAGCCAAGCAGCAAAGCTCTACGGCTACTGCTCTGAAGAAGTGAAAATTATTATTTGTGAGGTGAAGTAACATGCCTATTACTCCTATCAATGGTGGAAAAGTACAAGTTATTGGTGTAGAAGGACCACAAGGACCGCAAGGCTTGTCTGCTTATGAGCTTTGGTTAGCACTTGGCAACGAAGGCACAGAACATGACTTCTTGGAGTCCTTGAGAGGTAAAAATGGAGCCAATGGCTTATCTGCCTATCAAGTATGGTTAAAGAACGGCAACCAAGGAACTGAATCGGACTTCCTAGCATCCCTAAAAGGCGATAACGGAAAAAACGGCCAAGATGGGAAGTCCGTCTATGATATATGGCTAGAACTCGGTAACACAGGAACCGAAGAAGAGTTTCTGGCTGCTTTAAAGGGCGAAAAAGGAGAACCAGGGGATACAGGTCCTCGAGGTGAACAAGGAACTCCAGGACAGTCTGCATATGAGACTTGGCTTAATCTTGGGAACCAAGGAACTGAGCAAGATTTCATTAACAGCCTAAAAGGGCCGAAAGGTGACACTGGATCTGACGGTAAAGACGGTACTGATGGACGTTCTGCTTATGATATTTGGCTTGACTTAGGCAACGTAGGTACAGAAGCTGACTTCATTGCTTCTCTTAAAGGTCCTCAAGGCGAACAAGGCCCTGAAGGTAAGCAAGGCCCAAAAGGTGAGCAAGGTCCGAAGGGCGACCCCGGACCACAAGGAGATCCAGGCCCAAAGGGAGATCCTGGCGAGCAAGGCCCAAAAGGTGAACAAGGTCCGAAAGGTGATAAGGGCGATAAAGGTGATAAGGGCGACAAAGGGGACCCCGGCGCTCCTTTTGCTATTAAAAAAGTGTATCCATCCATTGCAGCTATGGAAGCTGACTTCGATAACCCAGAAGTGCTGCCAAATGAGTTCGTATTAATCAACACAGGCGATGTGAACGACGAAGACAACGCCAAACTCTTCGTAAAGACTGAAACTTCTTTCATGTTCCTTACTGACCTCTCAGGTGCTCAGGGTATTCAAGGACCGAAAGGTGACACTGGTGAGCAAGGTCCAAAAGGCGATCCAGGACAAGACGGTAAGGACGGATTTTCTGCTTATGAAATATGGTTAAGCCTTGGCAATACTGGCACTAAGGACGACTTTATAGCCTCTCTGAAAGGCCCTAAAGGAGATACTGGTGAAAAAGGCGATAAAGGAGATACAGGAGCTCAGGGCGCGTCTGCATATGATGTGTGGCTTTCTTTAGGCAATGTTGGAACTGAAGAAGATTTCATTAATAGCCTGATTGGGCCTCAGGGAGATCCTGGCGAACAAGGACCACAGGGAGATCCTGGACCTAAAGGCGATCCTGGGGAACAAGGACCGCAAGGCTTGTCTGCTTATGAAGTTTGGTTATCCGAAGGCAATATTGGCTCTGTAGAAGCGTTCCTACAGTCCCTAAAAGGCGAACAAGGGCCTCAAGGAGATCCTGGTAATGACGGCCTCTCTGCTTATCAGATTTGGCTAAACCAAGGCAACGTCGGCTCAGAGCAAGACTTCTTAGACAGCTTAAAAGGCGAAGACGGAATTGGTATAGATGACACTGTAACCTCTCCTGACACCACTTGGAGTTCACAGAAGATTGCTGACGAAATCGAAGCTAATGCTGGTTCTGGAGGCTCAGGACTGCCTGCAGATGGACAGCTAACAGCTCCAATAACAGCCTTCTCAAACAACCAATACGAACTAAGACAGATACGAAACGTGGTGCTATCCCCATTGGAGCCAGATATAAGCCTGCTGCAGAATGGTGACTTATGGTTCCAGTATGAATAGAGGTGAGAGGCGATGGCTAAAGGACAAATTCAAAGAGGAATAAGCGGAACATCGTTTGAAGTGTACCTTCCCTTCAACACTTACTACACGGATAACCGATACCAGTACATCTTATGGAAAGAAGAGCTGCTCGAAGCTGGACTTTTCCCTGGCTGCATGATTACAGCTTTAAGCTTTATGGCAGCTTATCCCCACTCTGGACATCACTTGGCTAACTTTCGTATCCGCATGAAAGAAACATCTCAGGAGCTTTTGTTTGACTGGGACGACTCAGACTTGAAACTCATGTATGAAGCGACTGTGCCAGCCTCTGACATCGTACTGGATCAGTGGATAGAGTTTGCCTTTAATCGGGCACCAGGGTTCATCTGGGACGGTGAGAGTAACATCTTAATCGACTTATCTAGAGATGACGTCATGTACACCGTGAATGGCGGTATGTACATTCGTAGAGGGCTTGATTTAGGAAGATCCTACGTAGGCGGACAAGACTACGCCTCCTATCCATTTGAAGGCATGCCCGGAAAACCACGAGCCTATCTGTTGGATACGCTGATTACATTTGAAGAGTCTACTGAACTTCCAGAAGATGAACATCTAGGTTTATTTACTAAGATAGAGAATCAAAAAAAAAGTATTACCCCTTATGCAAAAATAAACGGAGCTCTCCGAAACATCGTTGGTGCATATGCAAAAGTAAACGATAAAATCGTCAAGTTATGGGAGAGAAAATCGCAACGGGCTCTACAAGAGTCTGCCGAAACTTTTAACATTCAAAGGAGGGCTTTTACTCTCAAGAGTAAGCCTATGACATTAAATTCAGCAGATATCATCGAATTCAGAAATACAGGCACCGGAGCTACAGGCGAAATCCAGGAGTGGGTTGTTCCGAAGTCTGGCTTTTACCGTATTACGGCCATCGGAGCCAAGGGTGGCGGCGACGCTGGTGGCCGTGGAGCCAAAATGTCTGGTCTTTTCAATCTAGAAGCAGGAGAAGTCCTAAAGATCCTTGTCGGTCAAATGGGTGAGAGTGGCTATTCTTACAACAGCTCGTATGGAGTCTATTATCGTTATTTTTCTGGTGGCGGTGGAACATTTGTTGCAAAATCAGACGGCACTCCCCTAATCGTTGCTGGTGGCGGTGGCGGATCTGCTTCTTCAAGCTTAACAGAGACAAGAGCTGATGCCTCTATTACAGAGGAATCTCGCTATGGGGCATCTGGCGGTCAAGGAGCTGGCGGTAATTCCAGTGTATCTGGCGGTGGCGCCGGTTTTTACGGAGACGGCTCAGGTTATGGAGGAGGAAAAAGCTTCTTAAACGGCGGTGCTGGAGGCGATGGATCATCCGATGGTGGCTTTGGCGGAGGAGGCGGCGCAAGGCAATACGTTTCTGGCGGCTACCGTAGTATGGGTTCTGGCGGTGGAGGTGGCTATTCTGGTGGTACTGGCGGCGCTACAACTAGAGGAACCTCATACACAACAAACAGTTCTGCAGGTGGCGGTGGAGGCTCATACAATGCTGGAGTTGAACAAGAAAACGAAGAAAGAGTTGGAACTGGCCACGGTTTAGTCATCATTGAGCGTGTAGAGGCAGTACCAAACGTTAAAACACATGACACACCAGTTATAGGCGCTACTACAGCTAGGTTAACAGCTGAATACTCTTATTCTGATTACACAGAACCACTTATAAGAGGTTTTGAAATACTCGACGAATCTGAAACGGTCATACAGACTGTTGAAGTAGGAGCAGGAGCTCCAGGCATATTTGAGTCCACTATTCTTGGCTTATCGTCAGAGACGAGCTATTTATACAGAGCATTTGTCGTCGATTCTAATGGCGGCTTCCACTATGGAGACTTACTTAGCTTTGTGACACTTAAAAAGTCTCTCTATGTAAACGTAGACGGCTCGGCAAGAAAAATAACACCTTATGCGAACATAGATGGAACTATGAGGACAATTAAAAAGGTGTTTGCTATGGTTAATGGTTCACTGAAAAAGCTATGGGAAAACCCAGTCGCTACAGATGGAAAGACAGGCTTCGAGCTTGTTACTTATAAGATTGCCGATGAAGCGTTCGAAGGCATTAACTATAGACTTGACTATCCTCAATGGCTCGACAATGGCATACATTATGGCTATGTAAGTAAGAAAAACGTTTATAGTGCAGGCGTGATTACCATTGGTAGACTTGCTCCTTTCTCGTCTAATGTTGTCAATCAAGCGCTTAATTATTACAGCCAGACAGGCTCTTGGGTGCCTTTAGACAATAATCGACTTATAAGTATGTCATCAAAGTATCATAGTGGATTAGGATTGTATCAATTTGATGCGGACACAGAAAAGCTAGAAGAGATTTTATACATCAATGCAGGCAGCCCATATGGTTCTGTTTGTAAACTTAAGGGCAATTTGTTTATTCATAACCGATACAACTTGGAGCCTACAGGCTATATATCGAGGATGTATAAAGTAGATGAAGACGGTGAATTCATTCTTATGGTTGACCTTGGTTCTGCTTCAATTTCGCATGCAGCTATAAATGATGATGAAACCTGTCTTTTTGTTACTAGCACTAATGAATTGTCTGCCTATGATGTCGCTTCTAACTCACTAATTAAGTCAGTTACTGTAGACTCTGATATCAGTGCATTAGTTTTTGCTGATGGAGTTGTTAGCATCACAACAGGAACAAAGCTTTTAAGGTATGAATTTGACGGATCCGAATTTAGCCTCATTGAAGAGATTGATTTACCAAAGCCAGTTGTGTATCTAACCAAAGATGGTCAGCAATTCATTTGTGCTGGCGAACAAGCATTGCCGAATATGGAACTATGGTCAGCTAATAACGGCTCTCCTGAACTTGTAGCACAATATCAGCTCAATACGACAGCATCTAAAATCAATAACATTTCCGTTACAGATGACGAGTCTAGAATCCTTCTAGTAACTGACGAAAACGATCTTTACATCTTCGACTTTATCTAAGGAGGTGTCACCATGGTTATCTTCACTGAAAAAATCACAGACGAAAAGCATCTCGTCCAAATGGTTCACTTCAAACCTGAGCTATTGAGGCTAGAAGAGAAAGCGAAGGGATATGAAGTCCCTTCTATCCCTGAACCAGAACGTCGTAAGGGCTTCATAGAGACGCTTTACTACAGCCCCATAACACAAGAGCTTTTCTATGAGTATATAGAAGCTCCTGCGCCTCCAGAAGATGAATTCACGTATTGATAAGCTACACAAACACTTGTAAAGACACTGTGCAATCCCCTTGCATAGATAAGATCAGCCTTTTGAGGCTGAATAATCCCCTTTTTAGATTAATAGCTTTTCACAACTTTTTTCAAATTTCATTGAGTTTTTTGCCTACTTGGCGGTAGTAAATATATAGAGATACTTTTAGGGGCTTTACAATGTTAAGCAACTGAAAGGGTCAAAGGAGGAATAAAAAATGTCAGAAGAAAACAAAAACAAAAACACAAACACTCAACTTGATAACAATCAAGGGGAGCCCGGAACAAATAAGGACGATGTGAAAGATGTCTATACCAGAGAAGAAGTAGAAAAACTGCTTCAACAAGAGGCTGATAGACGTGTCACGCAAGCCAGAAAGAAGTTCGAGTCTGAACTAGAAAAAAGAATTGCAGCTGAACGCAAGGAAGCTGAGAGACTGGCTAAATTGTCCGAGGAAGAGAAAGTAAAACACAAGCTTGAAGAACAGAGAAGACAGCTTGAACAACGTGAAAGAGAGTTACTGCATAAAGAACTCAAGCTGGAAGCGGTAAAGATCTTAAGCGAGAAAAACTTACCTGTAGACATGATTGATATGTTAGTTGGCCAGGATGCCGACCAAACCATGAACAATATAGAAGCCTTCGAGGCAGCCTTCAGAAGTGCTGTTGAAGAGGCTGTTAACAAGCGTCTGGGTACGACTTCCGGAACTCCAGGTTCTGGTACGTCTGAAAGAATGATTACTCGTGACGATCTTTTGAACAAACTCA
>ERZ773359.6253-NODE-6253-length-10655-cov-116.570660_pt1 | contig 10655 bp, 14 predicted proteins | sample MGYA00374955_ERZ773359 | MGnify/ENA primary metagenome ERZ773359 (study PRJEB29098, sample SAMN04486028) | biogas fermenter metagenome | study: EMG produced TPA metagenomics assembly of the Biogas fermentation microbial communities from Germany - Plant 4 DNA1...
TCCCCTACGATGAGGATTTCGTGAACGACCTCACCGGAGGGGTCGGCCCGCACCCCGGGGCCCTAGGAACGGCCGAAGACGATATAAACTGCCGGTGCATAATGGTCATTGAGGTTGGATGATGGTCCGGGTAACATTCGTTCTGATGATTCTGGCGGTTCTGGCGATCGCCGGGTGCGGTTGCGTGTCACAGACGCAGGCGAGCGCGGATCCTCCCGAGGTGCAGTGGGCGAAGGAGGTTACCCTCAAATGCGCCGAACAGGCGATAGGGTATAAGGTCTTACCCAACATGGACGATCATCTCCTAACAACTGAGCCCGCTGGGACAATAGGGAAAAGCATCCGCGACTTCCGGGTGAAGGGGGTCGTGTATCGGGCGTATGACGGTCGCGGGTATGATGTCAGCGCGTCGTTCCGGGTGAAGGAGACGGGTCAGGGTCTTGACGTTGAGATGCGGCTCATGTCCGTTGACGGGAGATCGGTTAAGATCCCCGAAATGACGGCTCAGTTTTGAACAAAGTCACTTCAATTTTTTAGGCGTATCTGCACAGTCATTGGATTGTCAATACTGTCAAAACCGTCAAAACCGTCAATTTCACCTCTATTTTTAAATTCTGGGTCCTATATTACTGTATCGCCATGCCCGAGGCGTGATCGGGCCTGTTTTCGTGGGCGCGACCACGTAAAAAAGCGAAACAGCGGAAAAGGAGCCAGCAGATGCCTAAAACTCTGAAAGACATTCTGGGAGACGACCTCTACAAGCAGGTCAAGGAAAAGCTCGGAGACACGGAGGTCATTGTCGTGGACCCCAACGATCCGATGGTCCCGAAACGCCGCCTCGACGAAGTGATTGCCGAGCGAAATCGCTACAAAGAGATGGTCGAAGAGCGGGACTCCCAGCTTGCGGACCTGAAAACCTGGGCAAAGGACAACGAGGTCCTGAAAGCGCAGATCGCCGAACTCCAGGCCAAGAACAAGCAGGTCACGGAGGACTACGAGAAGCAGCTCAAGGAACAGCGGTTCGCCTTCGCGATCGAGCGGGCGGTTGCCAAAGCCGACGCCCGGAATGTCAAGGCGGTGGTGGCGCTGCTGGATACGTCGAAGATCTCTCTCGACGGGGAGAATCTGCTCGGGTTCGACGAGCAGATCGCGGCACTCAAGGAGAGCGACCCGTACCTCTTCGGCGTCGAACTGAAGGGCCGGGTGCCCGAAGGTGCCGGGAAGCCCCCGCAGACGCCGGAGAACCCCTGGAAGAAGGAGACCTGGAACCTCACCAAGCAGGGTGAGATCACCAAAAAAGACCCTGACCTCGCCGCAAAACTGAGGGCGCAGGCAGGGGTGAGGTAAGACAACAATGACCTACACGAAAGTGGCGGACGTTATCGTCCCGGAAGTGTTTAACCCGTACGTCATCGAACGGACGGCAGAACTGAGCGCTCTGGTGCAGAGCGGGATCATCGAGACCAGCCCGGAGCTCGATAGGCTCGCGTCGGGCGGCGGCCGGCTCATCAGCATGCCGTACTGGCAGGACCTCGCCGGCGAAGACGAGCTGCTCTCGGACACCAGCGACCTGACCCCGGCGAAGATCGAGGCAAAGCAGGATCAGGCCGTGCTTCTGATGCGCGGCCGGGCATGGGCCGCGACCGATCTCGCCAAAGCTCTCTCCGGCGACGACCCGATGGGCGCGATCGCCAACCTTGTGGCTGACTATTGGGCGCGACGTCGGCAAGCGACCCTGCTTGCGATCCTTGAAGGGGTCTTCGCCGCATCCGACAACTCGATGGAGGACAACACACATGACATCTCCGAGGCAGACGAGAGCACGTGGACGGCAGAGACGTTCATCGACGCCTCATATTGTCTCGGGGACGCCGAGTCGAAGCTTACAGGAGTCATGGTCCACTCCGCCACGCTCGCCAGCCTGCGGAAACAGGACCTGATCGAGTTCGCACCTGACAGCGAGGGGAAGCCCACTATCCCGACCTACATGGGGAAGCGCGTCATTGTCGATGACAAGGCCCCCGTCGCGAACAAGGTGTACACCTCCTACCTATTCGGGCAGGGCGCGATCGGGCTCGGGAATGCGATGCCGCCGGTGGCGACGGAGGTCGGCCGGAACCAGCTGGGCGGGGTCGACTATCTCATCAACCGGCAGCACTTCATCCTCCACCCGCGCGGCGTCGCCTGGAAGGACGCGGTTGTCACGCAGGACACTCCCAGGAACCCCTCAAACGCTGACCTCGCGAATGGCGCGAACTGGACAAGGGTCTACGAGGCGAAGAACGTCCGGATTGTTGCGTTCAAGCACAAGTTGGAGTAACCCCCGGGGGCTGACGCACGATGGGGCTTGAGGATAAGTTTGGGAAGGTTCCGCTTCGGCGGATCTTCCGGCGCTACTTCGAGGCGCTCTTTGACCCGGAGACCGGGCACGACCACGACGGGGTGAACAGCAAGACGCTGTCCCCTGCAGCCGTGGTCGAGAACGGATCTGTCACGACCGTGAAGATCGTTGACGAAGCGGTCACGGCAGACAAGATAGCCGCGAACGCTGTCACCACGGAGAAGATCGCGGACGGGGCTGTAACTGCAGGCAAGCTTGCGGCCGACGCCGTGGTTGAGGAGAACATCGCCGACGACGTGGTGACTACCGACAAGATCGCTGACGGCGCTGTGACGACCGACAAGCTCGCGGACTCTGCTGCACTCGTGGCGCTCATCGGCGCCGGGCTCGGGGTCGTGAAGACCGTCGCCCATGACACCGAAGGGTCCCCGATCACCCTGCTCACTGCCGACGACGCTGCCCGGGCCTGCCTGGTCGTCGCCCTGGTCGGCGAGACGATCGCCGACGGTGTGGAGTTCTCGGTCGAGGACGAAGACGCAACGGCACTCCTCGACGTCACTACCGGCACAGCGGGAGACGTCCTGGTGGGCGCCGGCACCCTGGCAGCGAACAAGGCGCTCCAGATCGCAATCACCGCCGGGGGTACCTCAGCGGCCGGAGAAGTCACCGTGTTCGTCATCGCGATCCCGGAGGCATGATCGGATGACCAAGGGGCGGGTGAAGCCCGGACCGCCCAAGGATAGGCGGCTCAAGAAGAACAGGCGGAAGAAGCGAGGATAGGGATGACCGACGAGGACCCGGTGCGGCTGGCGTACATCGCGCTGATTGAGAACGAGTGTAACCGCTCGTTCGCCGACGGCCTCCCGCCGGACATCGAGCACATCCTCCTCCCGTACCTGATGCAGCACCACGGGCGTGACCCGAACATCGCGAGCCAGTCTGTCTCGGATATGTCGGTCTCGTTCAGGACCGACGGGATGCCGGCCTTGATGCGGCGGATCATCCAGAAACATCGGAGGGTCTACCGGTGACGACCACGGGAGGCAAGTTCAACCGGATCCCGGACCTGGTGCGTGAACTCCAGTATCTGGCATCGCACCAGGTCGAGATCGGGATCTTTGCCGATGCCTCCCGGGATGGAGCCGTCCCGATGCTCGTGATCGCTGCTGCGAACGAGTTCGGGGCCAAGATCCCGAAACGCCAGGCGCGGTTCGGGGACCTCGATGACGAGAACCCGGTGGGGTGGGTCATCATCCCCGAGCGATCGTACCTCCGAGCATGGTTCGACGAGAACGTCGACGCGCTCCAGGCCACGATGGAACGCCTGATCGGTCAGGTCGTTGAAGGCAAGATCAGTGGCCGTGCGGCTCTGGAGACGATCGGCGGCTACGTCGTGACGCACGTACAGGCGTACATGGTTGACCTGAAAACCCCGCCGAACGCTCCGAGCACCATTGCTCGCAAGGGCAGCAGCAACCCGCTGATCGATACCGGGCAGCTAAAAGACGCGATAACCTGGCGGGTCGTGGGGGCGAAATGATCGGCGCAACGGTGACCTGGCACGAGCAGGACTACGAACTCAAAGAGGTCCTCCCGCACGACGGCCACTTCGTCTGGGATTCCGTCTTCGCGATGTGGGGCGGGACCTACACGTTCCGTCTCCCGGGCGAAGGATATCGCGACTGGGAGCAGGGCGGCATCTGGGTTCCTGGTGAGCCGACGGAGACGGAGATCGAGGCAATCATCCTCCCGCTCTCGAAGAGCGATCTGAAGTACGACGTCGGCGGGACCTACACCCGGCAGGACGTCAAGGTCTACGTCCAGTGCCCGGGTGGCGGGTTCCGGGTCTACTTCGCCCGGCGTATCGAGGAGGGAGGGTCCTGATGTACGATATCATCGGACTCCGCAACTGGCTGGTCTGGCGGCTCTACCAGTACCTGACGATGCCGGTCGTCCCGAACGACGACAGCCCCCGGCCGGCGAAACCCTACCTCGCCTACACTATCACCTCGCCTTACATCCCGCAGGCGGCCCCTCCCGTCATCGAGTATTCAGATATCGTGAAGGTCCCGCCGACGGAGGAGGGGGAAGAGCCCGACGCCCCGGAGAACTGGATCCGGAAACAGCGCACCGAGTACCCGACGATCGTCTGGAGTTTCACGGCCGTCGCCGACACCCAGCAGGAGTGCTATGAAGCGGTCCTGCAGGCGCGGCGATGGTTTGCTCTCGATGGCCGTGACGTGCTCAAGGGTCAGGGGGTAGTCGTCGCCCGGCTGGAGCCGGTGCAGGACCGGTCTCTGATCCTTGACGAGACGCAGGCCGAGTACCGGGCGGGGTTCGACGTGGCGCTCCGGGTGCAGAGCGAGATCAGTATCGACATTGAGACCATCGAAACGGTGGAGTACAGCTCCACCAGGAGTGAATTATGACAATCGAAGACGTGCAGGTGGTAATCACCCGCGAAACGACCCCGGTCACGCAGGCTGGGTTCGGGCTCCCACTCATCGTGGGGGCGAAAGGTACGACGACCTACGACGAACTCGGGTACTGTATCTGCAACACCCTTGCAGATGTTGCGACCCTGGTCCCGGCGAATGAGGATGACCCGGGCACGGCAGGGACCGAAGTCTACAAGATCGCGCAGAAGATCTTCGCGCAGACCCCTGCCCCGGAGAAGATCGCGGTCGTCTGGGTCGACATGACCACGCCGGAGACGCTCATTGCGGGGCTGACGGCGCTCATGGCGGCCGGGCACAACGACTGGTACTTCCTCCTCTCGGAGAGCCAGAAGCCGGCGGACGTCGACGCGCTCGCGGCCTTTGCGGCTGCGAACGGCAAGCTCTACTTTGGCAGCATGACGGACACGGCGTTCGCGGCGCTTGACGACGCGACGCTCGCCCTCGACCGGGCAGTCATCCTATGCCACAAGAATGCAGCGACACAGTACCCCGCAGAAGCATGGGTCGGTCGGTGCGCTCCGGAACTCCCCGGCTCGATCACTTGGAAGTTCAAATCCATGTCCGGTGTTAGTGAGTCTGGCTACACTCCGACGGAGATTGCCGCAATCAAAGAGAAGCACGGCAACGTGGTAGTCTCCCAGGGCGGCATCCTCCACACGACCGAAGGAACCGTTCTCTCGGGCGAGTTCATCGACGTGATCCGGTCACAGGACTGGGTCAAGGCCCGGATTGCCGAAGGGGTGTTCCGGCTGCTCGCAACGTCGCCGAAGGTCCCGTACGATGATCGGGGGATCGCGATGGTCCTCGCGGAGGTGCAGGGCGTCATGCAGCAGGCGACGGCGCAGGGCATCATCGCCCGCGACGCGGACGGGAACGGCATGTGGTCCGTGACCGCACCGAAGCGGAGCGAGATCGCCGCGAACACCATCGCCAACCGCGTCCTGCCGGACGTCAAGTTCGAGTTCACCCTCGCCGGCGCGATCCACCGCGTGACCGTGCGTGGCGTGATCAGTGTGTGAGGTGAGAAGAAATGACTGTCAGAAACTACGACCCTGAAGACTATATGCTCGTGTTCGGCGGCCGGACCATCACCGGTCTCGCCGACGGAACCCCGATCACCGCCGGGAAGGAGGCGAACCGGTGGGAGACGCATGTCGGCGCCCAGGGAGAGGTGTCGCGGAGCCGGAACCGGAACCCGCTCGGTCACATCACTGTGACCCTCAAGCGGACCAGCCCGGACCTCGCATACCTGATCAAGAAGGCGAACAGCGACGACGTTGACCCGGTGCACCTCGTGGACCGGAACACCGGTGAGATCACCGCCGGCGGATCCGAAGCCTGGGTAGAGAAACTCCCGGACCTCACGGCTGCTGCGGGGGACAGCGTGCCGGATATTGAGTTCACTATCCGCATCGCTGACTACGAGGTGCGGTGATGGTGGAGAAGAAGGTCGAGATTCAGGGTGTCGAATACACCCTGAAGAAGATCCCGCCCCGCGAATGGGCGCGGCTCCGGGACCGGTGCAAGAACCGGTTCGGGAACATCATCGAGGAGAAATTCCTCGAGGAGATCTTCGAGCACCTGGTCGTGAACCCTCGTGTATCGCTTGACGATTTCGAGGACTGGGATGTTTGCCAGGAGGTCGCGAACGCTGCGATAGAGTTTCAACTCGGCGCAGGTATCGCGGAGTAGAAGCGAATACCGGCAGTTAGCGCGGAAGAATTGGTGGTTCTGGCGTCTAGTCCTATCCGGCACCGGGATCACCTATACCGACGCATCTCGGATGAGCGACGATGAGATCAAGGAGGCAAACGCCGCCTTGGATCTGCTCCAGGAGCAATTGAACAAGAACATGCCGCGGAGACGGCGGTGATATGACAGCACTACGCTCTCTGATGATTGAGCTCGGTCTCGTCGATGACGTCTCGAACAGACTCCGGGGTATCGACAGCCAGATCGATGGTATCGAGTCCGGGCTCATCGACACGCAGAGCGGGTTCGACGATCTCGGCCGAGCAACGACCGAGTACGGGCGTGTTGCCGGCGACGAGATCGAGGGTGTCGGTAAAGACGTCACCGAACTCAATAAGCAGGTTGAGCAGTCCGCCGACGTGACCGCAGCGGCTGCCGCCGACATGGCCATAAGTTGGGGGAAGGTCGGCGCGGCGATCGGAGGGGCCGCAATCGCAGCGGAGGCATTCGTCCGGAGTCAACAGGACTACTATGTTACCGCCGCGAAGATCTCTCACATCACCGGACTCGAACGCGACGAGGTGGTCGGTCTCGCGGTCGAGCTGACGAACATTTCTAACTCGATCGACGACGCGTATGGCGTCATGGAGGTCGGCGCCCGGCAAGGTCTCCGGACTCGGGACGAGCTCGCAGCCTACGTCAAGGTCTGGGACGATATCGGTACCGCATCGGGCGAGAACGCGGTAGAACTCGCAAGAGCAGCAATCTCACTCCGGTCAGTGGGGATTGAGGCCAGGAACCTGACGGACGCTTACGATACGTTTGGTTTCGTCATGACCCACACCACGAGCAGCGTATCAGACTTCCTCCGGCTCACGGGCTACATGGCCCGGGATATGGATCAGTACGGTATGGGGGTCAGCGACGTGGCGGTCACTCTCGCTGCCCTCGAAGAGAAGGGCATGGGCGCAGCGGACGCGAGGCGTGCCCTTCGTTCAGCTATGTCTTCTGCGAAGGGAGACGTCACCGCACTGTATCGGGAACTCGGGATCACTGACGAGCAACTCGCCCGGCTCAACGAGGAGATCAAAGGAGGGGCGGACTACATCACCGAAATGGGGGATGCCTACAACAGTACCCGGTCCCCGCTCCAATACCTCCAGGTCGAGGTAACGAAGCTCTCGAACCTGCTCGGCGCGGACCTAAACCCTGTAATCGGGGCATCTTCGGCAGTGCTCAGCGGGCTCTCCACAGCACTCCTGACGGCTGCGACGGCGAAATATGTCTTCGCGGACGCGTCAATCAAGACCCTAATCCCATCCCTTGCTGCATCTACCGCCTCGGCATGGGCGTTCACAGCAGCATTACTCGCTAACCCGATCACCTGGATCGTTCTGGGAATCGTCGGTCTGGGGGCGGCGCTCTACCTCCTGGCATCGAATTGGGATGACATCTCCGGCTGGTTCATGGACCGGTGGGAGCAGGTCGGCAGTGTGGTCACCGGGGCGATCGACTGGATCAGGAACGCCTGGGATAGCACGGTCGGCGCGATCGTCGCCGGCGCCGAGTGGCTCGGGGACAAGCTCCAGTTCTTCGGACACCTCTTCCCGGTCACGGCCCCGATCGCCGGCATGAACCTGCTCCGCGACAACTGGGACACCGTCGTCGGTGCGATCGGCGCCGGATGGGATTGGCTTGTCGGCGCCGCACAGGATGGTGCAGCCTGGCTCGGGGAGACGATCGGCGCCGGGCTCTCCGGCATCATCGACCTGTTCTGGCAGTACACTCCGCTCGGTATCGTCATCCGGCAGTGGGACGAGATCACCGGATATCTCGAGGGTATCGATCTCTTCGAGACTGGCAAAGACATCCTGCTTGGCCTAGTCAGGGGTATCCTCGATGTCGGGCAGCAGGCGATCGACGCCGTCATGGGTATCGGGGAGGGTATCCTCAACGCCGTTACCGGGTTCTTCGGGATCTCCAGCCCGTCGAAACTCATGCAGGAGATGGGCGGCCATGTCGGCGAAGGGTTCGCGCTCGGGGTTGCACAGAGCATGCCCGAGAACATCCCTCTGCCCGAGGTGCCGGCCGCCGCCACTCTGAACGGTGAGTATGCGACAGCCTGGACCGAGCCGACTATCAAGCCTCTGGCAGGGGACGTGCAGTACTCGTCGGTCATCGCCGGGCCGGACGTGCCGGCACTCACGGGGGAACTCACCTATGAGACCCGCGTCTCAGAGCCTACGATCGTTGACCGTGCCGGAACCGTCGTCTACGAAACCGAGGTGTCAGAGCCGACGATCGCCGCCCTGACCGGGGCGATCACCTACGTAGCGACGGTGCTGGAACCGGCCATCCCCTTGCTGACCGGTGTAGTAACCTACCTGTCGGAGGTCCTCCGTCCTGAGGTGCCGGCACTTGCCGGGGTGGTCGAGTACCAGGGGGTTTTAGTGGGGCTTCCTGACATCGACGACCTTACGGGCCGGGCTGAGTTCGGAGGCCGGGAGATCGACGATACAAGGGCCTCCACGGGGCCGGAGACTGACAATCTCCCTGACCTCATCATCTACTCCCCTGAGCGGGACGCCCCGTACATGGCAGGGGAGCGGTCCGGGGATCTGGTCTACTCCCCCACGATCCATGTCACCGCCGGAACCAGCGACGCAAACGAGATCGCAACCATGGTCGACCGCCGCCTCCGGCAGACGTTCGATCGACATGCAGAACTCTACTTCGCCCGGCAGCGACGGAGGGCTGCCCTATGAGCAGAGCAAAACTCACCTCAAGCCAGGGCACGGTGGAGTTCGGGGTCGTCTCTGAGGAGCGGTCGGACTACGTCGCCGACATCACCGAGTACCCGATCGAGGGCGGCAACCAGATCTCAGACCATGCCACCCTTCGTCCCGTGACGCTGGCGATCGACGGCGTTGTCGCGGGTCCGAGCGCTGCCGGGGTGCTCGCTACCGTACGGTCCTGGCAGGAGAACCGGCTCCTCGTCACCTACTCCGGACGCGGAACCTACCGGGATTTTGTCATCAAGGAGTTCCGGCCGACCGAAGATGTCGAGGTCGGGGACGGATTCCGGTTTGCGATGACGCTCCAGGAGGTGCGGATCGTCTCCCCGGCAACAATCCTCAGGGTGAAACGCGATCCCGCTCTCCCGGAGATCGTCGCAGACCAGCAGACCGCAGCGCAGGTGCAGCCAGTCGCCGCGAAGGGGCGGGAGCAACCGCAGGCAGCGCCGATGGGGCTCCCGGCAGGGTTGATCGGGTCGATCGATGCGCTCAAGAACATCTTCGGGCGCGGACCGAAATGGTCTGATATCTGGGAGGGACTCTGATGCAGATTATCCCGATCGACAAGCAGGCGATCCCCTACCAGACCACGATCCGGCTAGCAGGCGTCTCCTACGACCTCACCTTCTACTACAACCTCCAGGCGGACCGGTTCACGGTCGATCTCTCCCGGGGGGGCGAGGACCTCGTGGTTGGGGAGCCTCTGGTCTACGGCTCGCCGCTCTTCAGCGCCTTCTACGACGAGCGGTTCCCGGGCGTAGCACTGATCCCGCTCGACCCCTCCGGCCGCTCGCAGCGAGTCGGGTGGGCTGAACTCGGCGAGACCGTGTTCCTGTATGTGGTCGAGCCCGCGGACGCAGCGGCGGAGGGGGTCATATGAGCGAGTTCTGGCTCCGTGAGACTGTGGTCTCCGGCTGTGGGCGAGAGTTCCGCTACCCGAATTATGAGATTCAGTTCCGGGTAGACTTCGCCAAGGGTGGCGATCCGGATCTCGCAGTCATCGAACTCTACAACCTCGCGCCGGAGACGGAGCAGGTCTTCAAGCACGGGGAGGAGATGGTTCTCCGGGCCGGGTATCAGGGAGATATCGGGATCGTCATGGCCGGCGAGATCCGGTATGTCCGGGCGTTCGACGAGGGCGCCGATCGCATCTGCGAGATCGAGGTCCTCGACACGAGCGCCGCCTACCAGGGTGAGCCGATCAGTGAGTCCTATGTCCCCGGCACGACCGGATCTCAGATCCTGGAACGCGTCATCAGCATGAGCGGACTGGAACGAGGGAAGATCCAGCTCGTCCGGGACGCGGTATACCCGGAAGGCCGGTCGGTCGACGGAAAGATCAAGGACGTCATCAAGAAGATTGCGGAG